>Ga0302323_100001095_pt1 | contig 21956 bp, 20 predicted proteins | sample Fen_T0_3_FD_201950 | JGI IMG/M metagenome (GOLD analysis project Ga0302323, IMG submission 201950) | Peat permafrost microbial communities from Stordalen Mire near Abisko, Sweden - Fen_T0_3 | ecosystem: Environmental > Terrestrial > Soil > Wetlands > Permafrost | place: Sweden: Abisko... | reverse complement strand
AGGCATCACGAGCAGTCTGCGCGTCTATCGACGGAGGTCGCACCGGCGCCGGCGATGCCGAGCGTGTCCGTACCGGCATCGCCGACCGAGGCTCCGCCGGCATTACCGGCTAGCTCTCCATCGCTGCCGCCCGCCCCGACGATGGTCCCACCGGCCCCCGACAAACCCATCCCGGTATGGCAGCCCACTGAACAGACCGTGCGTCCTGCTGCTCGACCGTCCCCCGGCCGGTCCCCCAGTCGAGGCAGGTCACCCGCTCGCCAGTTCGTCTTGCCGATTTTCCCGCCAGCCGAGTCGCCTCCGCCGATGCCGCCGCCTCCGCTCGCGCCATCTGCGCTCGCGCCGCCGCCGCTCGCGCCGTCTCCCCAGTTGCCGGCACCTCGTGCTGGAGCCCTGTCCGCGGACGACTTTTAGCCACTCCATGGGCGCCGTCGATTGGGTGCCGAGGCATATACTGTGGCCGTGCAAACGTCGCAGAAGCCGAGGCTCGATCCCCAGCGCCCTTCAGGCTTTGCGCGGGCGCTGACGATCCTGGTCGCCTTCGCCGCCTTTGCGTTCTCGCCGGTGTTGGCAGCGGCATATCTCCGGCTCGATGACTATCGACACATCCTCGAGAATCCAGACCTGCAGTCGACCTCGCTGTCGTCGCTAGCCCGGTTTTGGACCAACCCGTACTTCGGCCTCTACATTCCGGTGACGTATTCGATGTGGTGGCTGCTTGCGGCCATTGCGCACACCCTGGGTCTGTTGCTCAAGCAGAGCGCCTGGCTTTTTCACGCGCTCAATCTGGTTCTACACCTCGCCAACTCGGGCTTGGTGTTTCTGGTCGTTCAGAAGCTCTTGCGCCGTTGCCGGCCCGATGGGGCCGAGCTGGACGAGCGTAGCATGGTGACCGTTTCGCTCATCGCCGGGCTGTTCTTTGCGCTCCATCCAGTGCAGGTGGAAACCGTTGCGTGGATCTCCGAATGCAAGGGAGAGCTGTCGCTTCTGCTCGGACTTCTGGGTATCTGGAGCTACTACCGCCCGACCAAGAGGTATGTGACGGCCATCCTGCTGGTCGCGGCCATGCTTGCCAAGCCGTCGTCCATCGTGTTTCCCGGCATCTTGTTGCTGACGAACCGAATTCTCCTCGGCCAGAGCCTGAAGGCCAGCGCAGCCATGCCCGCGCTGCTGTGGACTCTGCTCTTGCCGCTCGCCATCGTCACGAAGCACCTGCAGCCCGACTCCAACATGGATTTCGTTCCCGGTTTCGCCCAGCGACTCTTCGTCGCGTTCGATGCGCTGGGCTTCTATGCGGCGAAGCTGATAGTTCCGTTCCCGCTTGCCCTCGACTACGGTCGCTCGCCGACGTACGTGCTTGCCCACGTCGAGGCTTGGCGAATCATCCTGTCGACCGTGGTCGTTCTTTGGTTGCTCGGGCCTGCGGTCTACGCGATGGTCCGTCGTCAGCCAGGTCATGGGTGGTTTTCGTTCGTGGCGTGCGGCTCGTCGGTCTTCGCGCTTGCGCTTGTCCCAATTTTGGGATTCGTGCCATTCGAGTTCCAGGACTTCTCCACCGTCGCCGACCACTACATGTACATCGCGATCTTTGGCGGTGCACTTGCCGTGGCCGGTCTTCTTTGCCGTTTTCGCCAGGCTCGCAAGGTCGCCGCCATCGCCAGCGTCGTGCTGCTTGTCCTGGCCGCCCTCAGTTTCCGGCAAGCCACCGCGTGGCGCTCTACCGAAACCCTGTTCGAGCACACGCTCGAGGTGAATCCGCAGAGCTATCTCGCCCACTACAGCATCGCCGCCGAGCTCATGGACCGCGGGAGGCTCGACCTGGGGATCGCGCACAACCTCAAGTCCCTCGAGATCAATCCTGACTACCTATACGCCGAGATGGCCCTCGGGGTCGGCTGGATCAGAAAGGGAGAACTCCAAAAGGCTATCGACCATTACACCCGCGTGCTCGCGCACAACCCAAGCTCCGTCGGCAAGCGAGCGGCTTTGATGGGGAGCATCCACAACAACCTCGGCACGGCCTTGCACCAGGTCGGCCGTCATGCCGAGGGAACCCAACAATTCCGAAAAGCGGTGGCAGTCGATCCGGGCTCGGTCAGCGGCTACCTCAACCTCGCCAGTGCAGCGTTCAACGAGGGTCGTTACCTGGACGCCATCGCCGAGTACCAGCGAGCCCTGGTTTTGAGTCCTGGCAACGTCCCCATCGAGCAGGGGCTTGTGCGCGCCCGCCGCGCTGCCCAGATGAACCTGCGCTAGCAGCTGGTGCTGCCGGTCAGAGTTTCGGCCAGGTAGCTAAATGATCTCCGCCACGTCCATGGGCAGGTAGACCGAGAAGCAGCTCCCTTTGGTGCGCACGCTGGTGACTTCGATCCATCCACCGTGTTCCCGCACGATACCGTAGGCGACCGACAAGCCGAGGCCGGTGCCCTCACCCACATGTTTGGTGGTGAAGAATGGTTCGAAGATTCTGGGCAGGATGTCGGGGCCGATACCGACCCCTTCGTCCTTGACCGAGACCATCGCGTAGCGCGGCTGTTCCATGCCGACGAAGACTGGCGGGGTCACGTCGGCCGGGGGATGGGTTGCGCTGGCAGCCACGGTAATCACGATCTTGCCCGGTCGCTCCGACGCGTGGATTGCGTTGACCACCAAATTCACCAGCACCTGTTCAATTTGTTCAGGGTTGGCAGGCGGCTCGGGCAGGTTCTCGGCGAAGACCAGCTCGAAGGCCAGGTTGCGTTTCACGGCCAGCGGGGTCAGCATGGCCACCGCCTGCTCGACGATTTTTCGCAGATTCGCCGGCTGGCGCCGCTGGTTCGGACCGGGCGCGGTGCTGCTTCTCCCGCGCGCAAAATCCATCAGCTGCCGAACGATGTGGGTAATGCGATCGATTTGCTCGCCGATGATGCGCGCGGCATCCCGAACCTCGCGGGTCGACGCCACGTTGCCCGCGATGATGTTGGCCCGCACCAGCGCCACCCCCAACGGCGTGCCGAGCTCATGGGCGATGCCCGACGCCAACTTCCCCACAGTCACCAAGCGATCCGCGTGTCGCAGTTGCTCCTGCGCGCGCAGGCGTTCCTCGGTCTCGGCACGAAGCGCGTAGCGGGTTTCGACCAGCCGAAGGCACATGGCATTCATTTCGGCTGCCAGCTCGCCGATCTCGTCGCGCTGCCGGATGGTCAACGGTCTTTCGATGTCACCGTCGCCGATGCGACGGGCTTTGTCGAGCAGCTGCTGCATCGGCTTACCGACGAACCAGATGCCGACCAACATCGAGACGAGACCGGCACAGCCAAGTCCGATGAGCGTAACCACGGTGGTCCGAATCAAGGTGTGGTGAGCGTAGGCGTTGGGCACATCGAGCGACTCGGAAATCTCGACGAATCCGTGGCATTCGTTCGCGAAGCAGATGGGGGCATCGGTGACGATCTGGTCCTCGTGCGGGCTCCGCAGGCTGGCTGCGTCCTTGTCGATCCACCGCACGTGCAACGTCTGTGAAGGCGACGCCAGCATTCCGACCAGGTCCATCGCCGCCTGTCGCCCGCTACCCTTCCAGACCGTGGTGATGGCATTGCCGAGCACCTGGGCGAGCGCGGCATGATCTTCGCGCATGTCGCGGTCGAAGGCTGCGCGTTCACGGCGGATGCGATAGTAGGCGTTTGCCGCGAACACCACGGTCAAACACGCCACCATCGCAAGGATCATCTTGCGCGCCAGCCGCATGTGGAAATCTCAAGCGCTGGCTGCGGGTCGGGGAAGCCGCTCGCGTACCAAGGACAGTAGCTCTTCCGGGCGAAACGGCTTGGCCAATAGCACCGCGCTGCCAAGGTTCTCCACCTGGGCGCGGAGCGTGTCATCGGGGAAGGCGGTCACGATGATGATGGGAACTGCGATGCCCGAGTTTCGCGCCGACAAGGCGACTTGGAAACCGGTCATCCACGGCATCCGCACGTCGGTTATAAGCAAATCCACCGGCCGGTCGTCGGTGAGCAGCACGACGAGGTCACCGCCGCTCGACGCCTCTGCCACCTGGACGCCGAGCCCAGAGACCAGCTCGCAAAGGACGCTTCGCATATCGTCATCGTCTTCCGCGATCACGACGCGCGGCAGTCGTTCTTCTGCAATCATGAGCGCTCCGGAGAGTTGCCTGAGGGATTCGGTATGAACCATGGGTGGCTCTTTTGCCAGGTCCGAGTTGTTAGTTTGCACGGGCCGCTGCCGACGTGCAATCGGGTTGGCTACTGAGTGTACAGATGCCCTCGTAGGTGCGCTAAGCTAATCCGATGGCTTGGGGCAATGGCCGCATCTTTCCGTCGGGCAAAGTTGCCGTGGCTGGCCTGCTTGTCCTGGCTTCTTTGGGCGCGCCGGCTTTCGCTTTTGCCAAGGAGCTGTCGACCGCCGAGCCAAAAGAAAATGCCGCGTACCGCTCAGCGGTCAAGGACGCGCTTGCCGAGTACGACGCTGGGCATTTCGAGGAGGCGCGCACCCTTTTCAGGCGCGCGCATGGCATCGAGCCCAGTGCCCGTACGTGGCGCGGCATCGGCATGGCCTCACTTGAATTGGGCGATTACGTTGCCGCCGTCCGCGCGCTCTCGGCCGCGCTCATCGACACTCGCAAACCGCTGAGTCCTGAACAGCTCGAGCACGCGCGAAGCCTCCTCGAGCGCAGCCAGATGTTCGTTGACGTCTACACCCTCACAACCCGCCCGCCCGACGTGGGGATCGTCATCGACGGACAGCCTGTGGAGAGGGAGCCCGACGGAACGGTGCTGGTCGGTTTTGGAAACCACATGATCGAAGCGAGCAAGTCTGGCTATGTCGTGCGGGCGCTTCCATTCACCGTGCGGGGCGGAGAGCACAAGCAACTCGTCGTGAACCTCGAACGCAAGCCGCCGGAGCCGACCGGGACTGCGAAGTCATCGCTGTCCCCCACCGCCGCGCAGGATATGGCGCCCACGACTGCCAGTGGCGCCGCCACGGCCGGCACAGGATGGCTGCTCGCCGCCGGCGGCGCCGGGTTGCTCGGCATTGGTGCCGCGGCATACTGGGGGGTCGAGAGCGCGGAACTCGGCTCGTGTCGAGGACCACCCCAAGGGCTGCGCTGCAACAACGAGTCCGCCCTTGTGACGAAGCGTAACCTCGGGATCGGCGCCACGGCGCTGGCCAGCGCCAGCGCGTTAACAATGGCCGTCATTGGCATAGTCCAGCGGGCTTCAACGTCGCCCGCCGCTCGAGCCAGCTCTCTGTCATGCATCGTCATTCCTTCGGGAATCTCCTGCGCGAGGACCTTTTAGTCTGGACCGCCCTCCGTCGATGTGACGGAACGATGTGTGCACAGCCGTGCACTGCCAAGCACATGCCCCGCCGTGGCGAACGAGGCGCGATTTTGCTCGCGGTCATGATGATCATGATCGTGCTGCTCGGCCTAGGCATGTCGGCCCTGTTCTTGACCCGGTCGAACATGCAGATGCTGACCAACACCAACCTCCGCAACCAAGCGCTCTACGTCGCCGAGGCGGGGCTCGAACGGGCGCGTGACATTCTCAATGGTCCGGTAGCGCCCGACTTGACGGCACTTCTCGGAGGCTCTGGGCACGTGGCGAATGCCACCGACGAGATTCCGGTCATTGTCGATGCGATGGCCGGCCATCCCGTCGGCCGGGGCGCCGTCTTGACGGATACCGGTGGGGTGCCCCTTGTCCGGGTGAATTATCCAACCAGCGTCTCGCACAGCGAAGCAGTGCCGGGCAACCCTCATGGTGTGTCTTCGCAGCTCATGGGCGTCTACACCGTCTTCCTTCGAAACGACACGGCCGAATGCCGCATGGGCAATTTTACCGTCGACACCAACCATGTCGTGGTGATTCGCTCGGAAGGTCTGGCCAGCGACGGGCGAACCTCGGTCGTACTCGAAATGACGATGGGCGCGACCTCGACCAGCGGAACGGCCCAAGGGGCGGGCGGGATTTCGCCCGTGCTCTGCAACGCCGGCAAGAACGCCTGTGACGACAACAATTCGGTGCAGAACAACGTCGTGGTCAATAACTGAAGTGGTAAAAAGAAGGGCCGCGGTGCCTGCCGCGCTCTTCAAAATCATGTCCAGAATCGACGCCAGTTTCTCCATTTGCGCATTGTTCGGTTTTCCAGCCCGGCACTCGATGGGGCCCGCGATCCACAATGCCGCGTTTGACAAGCTCGACCTGCCGCTGGTGTACATCGCCCACGACGTGGCGCCCGCCGATCTACCCGCCGCCATGGCGGGCGTGCGCGTCCTTGGCTACCGAGGACTGTCCATCACCATGCCCCACAAGGTCCCGGCCATGGCGTTGGTCGACGAAGTTGACCCGGTGGCGCGCGCCATCGGCTGCATCAACACCGTGGTTCACCGCGACGGCCGACTGGTCGGCTACAACTCCGATGGACAAGGCGCTCTCGATGCGCTGGCGCGTGCCGGCATCGGCATCGCCGACCGTCGGGTGCTGGTGCTGGGCTCAGGTGGCGCCGCACGCGCCGTGGCGATGACCGTGGCATTGCGGGGCCGGCCAGCCGAGTTGACCATCTTGGGTGTGGTCGACGCCGAGCTGGCCGCTTTGGGACGAGACATCGCGGACCAGGCCGGCCGTCCGGCATCGACGCATCGGCTCGACGATGCCTCGCTGGCAAAGGCCTTGGGCGGGACGGAGGTCCTCCTTCACTGCACGCCGATAGGCATGACACCGGACGTGGAGAAGTCCCTGGTGCCCTCAGCGCTGCTTCGTCCCGAGCTGTCGGTTTTCGATGCCGTCTACAACCCTCGGCGGACCCGGCTTCTCAAGGACGCCGCTGCCGTCGGTTGCAAGGTGGTCGAGGGGATGGAGATGTTCCTGGGCCAGGCCATGGTGCAGTTCGAGCTATGGACTGGTCGGCCCGCGCCCGCCGACACCATGCGGGCTGTCATCGAGGCCCGGCTGTGAACCTGGTCCTGGTCGGTTACCGCGGGACGGGGAAAAGCGCGATTGCCCGCAAGCTCAGCGAATTGCTGTCGTTGCCGCGGGTCAGCCTCGACGAGGAAATCGTGCGCGAGGCGGGCAAGCCCATTCCCGAGATCGTGTCGGCCTCGGGCTGGCCGTTCTTCCGTGACCTAGAAGAACGAATCTGTCGAAAAGTTGGTGGCCAAGACGCCCTCGTCATCGACTGTGGCGGTGGCGTGGTCGAGCGCGAGGCGAACATCGAATCGCTTCGCAAGCGTGGGCGGGTTTTCTGGCTGCGCGCGACGCCGGCCACCATCGTGGCCCGCATCGGCGGCGACAGCGAGAGACCGTCCCTGACGGGGAGCAAGAGCTTCACCGAAGAGGTCGAGGAGGTGCTGGAGCGTCGGGAGCCCCTCTACCACCGGATCGCGCATGAACACGTGGACACCGATGCTCATTCGGTCGGCGAACTGGCCGGCATCATCGCCACGAAGTTTCGGTCTGTGGGGCGTCCCTGAGGCGCCGAGTCTCCACAGCTGGTGACCCGGGCCTCCGACTCGCCCATTCCGAGCGGGCTTTGGTGTACGAAAAGACACACGATTTCGCCCATCGCCGTGGGGTGCCTAAGGTCGGGCTTGGGCTCAGGAGTTGCAGTTGGAATTGGTTTTGTCCCATGGCACCCTTGGCAACATTTCGAAGCTGGCAACCGCACGGATTGATGACGGCCTATTTTCCGGGGCAGACCCGCGGTCCTGGGTTCGCTCGGCCTGATTCTGTGTTAGATATCTAGCAGTCGCTGCGCCTGCCCGCGCGACAAAGCTATAAGGAGAACAATGTTGGATTCACGCGACAATTCGGTTCTCAAGTCACTCAAAGAGCTGCGCAAGCAAGAAGAAGAACGGGTCAGCAAGGAGAAGGCCGAAGTTCAGGCGCGCACCGAGGCTGAACGACGGGCCAAGGACGAAGCCGAGCGCAAGGTGAAAGACGCTGCCGAGCGTGTTCGTCGCGACGAAGAGGCCAGGCTCACGCGCGCAGAGGAAGAGAAGCAGGCGCGTGAGCGGGAAGAACGGTTGCGGATGGAAGAGGCCGAGCGCCGCGCCCGTATCGAAGCCGAAACCCAACTTCAGCAAGAGAAGATGAGGCTGGATGCGCAGGTGAAGACCGCGGCCAAGGCCGCCAAGCGCGCGCCGATGGGGCTGATTGCCGGCATCGTGGTGGTCGTCTTGGTCGTGTCGGGCGGCATCATCTTCAAGATCAAGTCCGACCACCAGAAAGAGATGGCGGTCCAACAAGCCGAGAAGCGGTCTGCCATCGAGCGCGAGAAGCTGCGCTCCGCCGAGCAGGAGCGGAAGTTCGAACTCCTCGAAACGAGCTACAAGAAGCAGATCGCCGAGGCCAAGAGCGACGCTGAGCGCCAGGCGATCCAGAAGCAGCTCGACGACGCACGCGCCAGTCGCCACGTGGCAAGCGCCACGTCTCGCTCCTCGGCTACCAAGGAGAAGGAGTCCGCGAAGAAGGAATCCGCCTCGGCAGTGGCACCCGACCTCATCAAGAAGAAGAAGGACGTTTCGCTCGACCCGCTCGACGGTCTCAAGCTGTAAGACGTCACGCCGGCCGTGGTCGTGGTAAGAAAGGCGCATGAGCGCTAGCCTCCAGTTCGATCGTCACCGGGCCCGGCTTTTCGAGCTGCTTCGTCAGCTCTCCTACGAAGAGCGCGAAGTCACGCTGAAATCCGGGCTCAAGAGCAACTTCTACATCGACTGCAGGCAAACGGTTCTGAGTGCGGAAGGCCACTTCCTGGTCGGGTGGCTTTTTGGGCAGATCCTCGCCGAGCATGCACCCGATGTGGAAGCGGTGGGCGGAGTGACCATGGGTGCGGATCCGCTGGCGTCGGCCGTCTCGACCCTTAGCTACCTGGGACGCAAGCCGTTGCCTGCGTTCTACGTGCGAAAGGATGTGAAGGACCACGGCACCGCTCAGTGGATCGAGGGCACCAAGTTGCTCCGTCCTGGAATGCCGGTGGCGATTCTGGAAGACGTGGTGACCACCGGCGGGTCGGCCCTGAAGGCCATCGCGCACGCCCGCGAGTTCGGCCTGGACGTTCGGCTGATCGTCGGGCTCGTTGATCGAGAAGAAGGCGGCCGTGAGGTTCTCGAGAAGGAAGCTCCGCTCGTGACTTTGTACCGGAGGGGCGAGTTCAAGTGAACCGCATCGTCGGTGCATGGGTTCTCGCCTGCGTTCTTGGCGTGCCTGCTGTGGGGTGCGCTACCGCGCGTCCGCAAAGCGTCGACTTCTCCGACACCAGCAAGCACTACCGCAGCGACGACTACCAGCCCGTGCATGACGCTTGGACCAGACACGCCAAGCTGGTGCAGGACGTCGGCACCGTGATGGAGGTGTGGGCGACCTTCAAGAGTTGGGACTTCCGCCAGGCGTACATCGCGAAATACGCCAAGGCCTACGATTTGCCCGAGGGAGAGCGCGAGGGGCTGGCCAAGTCCCAGCAGGATGCGGCACGCACGGTGTACGAGATCCACCTGGTCGCACAAAGCACGACCGACAAGTGGAACGATCTCGAGCGCAGGAACTCGCCATGGCGAATAACCCTGCTCGACGGCACCGGAGCCGAGCTCTCGGCAGCGTCGATCAAGGTGGAGAAGTTCCCCGAGATCTACGAATCTGAATTTTTCCCGAACCGCACACCGTTCTCGAAGACCTACACGCTGCGCTTCGTTCGGCCCGACGGTAGCGGTGACGCCTTCGTGGGGCCGGTCTCGGGCCGCCTGATCCTTCGCCTGGATTCGCCCCTCGGGAAGGTCGAGGCGATCTGGGAAACGCGCGAATCGGTGCAGTAGCTCCGCGAGCTGCGGGCCAGCCACGGGTCAGAAGAGCGGCCATGTTTCGGGTGGCGAGGCGCCCGGCCGGCAAGGCGCGACGAGCGCGCATAGGGCGGCGCTAGGGCGTGTGATCCGGGAGGTAGCGCAGGATGAGCAGGGTGGCGTCGTCTTGGGGTGCGCCACCGCAGAAGTCAATCACGGTTCGAAGGATGCCGTGCAGGATCTCCTCCACGGCCAGCCTGTGTCGCTTCTCCACCTCGGCGATCAGGCGCGGTAGCCCGAAGCATTCGTGCCCACGGCGAGCTTCGGGAATGCCGTCGGTGTAAAGCACGATGAGGTCCTCGGGCTCGAGGGAGATGGTTCGCGTTTTGAGGTCCGTGGTCATGTCGGTGGTGATCCCCACCCACGGACCATGCGTGGGCATGGTCCGCACTTCGCCCGTGCGGTTGCACAGGATGATGTCCTCATGCGCACCGGCGTGGGTCAATCGCCCGTCGGCAAAGAACCTGAGCATGGTCAAGGTCGCATGATCGTCGCGACCCATGCGGTGTCGCAGGTTCTCGCAGAGCATCTGATTGAGCGGTCCCAGGATCTTGTGCGGAAGGGCGTCGGGCTCGTTCATGATGAGCGACGCCGTTCCGCTCTGGATCATTAGCATGACGAGCCCCGCTTCGAGCCCGTGCCCGGCCACGTCGCCGACACCGATCCAACACCCGTCGGGGGTGGGACGGATGTCGTAGTAGTCGCCGCCTACTTCCGAAGCCGTGACCATCTTCGCCGCGATTTGCAGGCCCGGGGCTGCGTGCTCCCTGGGCAGGACGGAGGTCTGGATTCGTCGGGCAATTTCCACCTCCCGGCGGAGAACCGCCAGCGCGGATTCCCGTTCCAGGGCCGCTTCCCGGCGAAGTCGATCCTCGAGCAAGCGTGACTGCTCGGCAATCCTGCGTTCGAGGCCCTCGTTGACCCGAATGAGGTCTTGCGCCAGGCGTTGATTCTCCCGCAGCACACGGCAGTGGGCCACCGCGCGGATGACGGCCGCCGGCAGCATCCGCACGTGATCGGCCTTCGGAACGAAGTCGAATACGCCGGCGTGGACCGATTCCAGAACCGGAGCCACCGCGCCCTCGTCGCTGAGAATGATCACGGGAAGCATGGGATCGATCGCGTAGATGCGCCGAAAGACCTCGATGCCGTTCATGTCGGGCATGTTGAGATCGGACACCACGAGATCCAGATCTGGCGCGCTGGCGATCTTGAGGGCGTCGACCGCGTTCTGTGCCGTCAGTACCGTCCACCCCATTTCCTCGAGAAGCGCCGAAACTGCGTCGAGTGCAATGAGCGAGTCGTCGATGAGCAGGATCTTTCCCGGTGGGCTGGCGGTTTCCTGCGTCGACCGAAGGAATGCCAGTCGGCTCGGCGGCCTGGGCGGAGGCGCCACCGTGGCGTCGAGGGATGTCGGGGTGATCTGGCTCAAAGCAATGTCGACTTTGACATCGGACCCTTCGCAAGCCCGCTTGAGGCAGGCCCTAAACCGCCGGTGCGGCTCAAGCGGCCTCGTCAATGGGCCGATGGACATCGCAAGACCATGTCCACCCTGGTCAGTGACTCCATGTTGGCACGCCTTGTCGCATCGGCTCGGCAGAAGGTGGTCGAGGGCATGGCGTCGCTCGGCAAAGGCACGCCCGAAGCGACGCTACAGCTCGCGACCGATCTCCATACCATTTCCGGCGAAGCCGCGATGCTCGACAAGCCCGACCTGGCCCGTGCCGCCGCCGAAGGCGAAGACTCGGCCAGGCTGCTCGCCAACGGAAGATCAGAGGCGCTCGTGCCTTGCATGCGGGCACTTCGTCGCCTGGGCTACCTGCTACAGGAAGCCTCGGAAGTCGAACACAAGTCCAGCGGGAACGCACGCGTGGTGCAACCTGGGCCACGCCGGTTGCTCATCGTCGATGACAGTCCCGTGGCTGCTCTCGCCCTCGCGGATGTATTCGAGATGCACCACTTCAGCGTGCGGGCCGCCTCGACCCTCGAGAAAGCGGTCGAGCAGTTCGCGGCGTTTTCGCCGTCCGTCTTGGTCAGCGACGTTCACATGCCCAATCTGGACGTGGCCGAGTTGTGCCGCCGATTTCGCGCTGCCTCTGCCGGTAAGACTGCCGTGATTCTGGTGTCGGGACGAACCGAGTTCGAGCTGCGCGACCGAATCGACGAGATCAGGCCCGATGCCTTCGTGTCCAAATTGTCAGGAGCCGTCGCTGTGGTCACGCGCGTGAGCGCGGTCTGCCGAGAACTGCTCGTATGACACCAGACCTCATCGCCAGCAGCGGCGAGCGGAAGGCGGCCATCGTGGAGCTGGCGCCACCTGACGGCGACATCGCTTCCGTCTCGCTCATGCTGCTGCGGCTGGGTACGCGCTGGTTTGCCATCGACGTGCACGCGGTCGTCGAGGTGGCCCTCAAGGGGGAAGTTACGCGGGTGCCGACGGCGCCCCACCACATCATGGGCATCACGAGCCTACGCGGCCGACTCGTCACGGTGGTCAGCATGGAGCAGATGCTCGGTGGTGAAGGACTGCTCTCGCGAGAAAATCCGGTGACGTTGCCTCGCTTGGTGGTGGTTCGCTATGGTGACTACGAGATCGCGCTGGTGGCGGAAACCATCCACGGCATCGGTCACCACGCCCCGCCGACCTCGGCCGACGACAGCGACAACGAGGATGACCGCGGGGACCCTCCGCTTCCGGAATTCGTTCGCTACCAATTCGCCTGGCAGGAGCATCGGGTCGCATTGCTCGATGTTCGGAAGCTGATCGTCACGGCAGCCAGACTGTCCAGGATCGATTCGACCTCGGAATTGGTGGAAGCATGAGAACACTCGGCCTACGCACCAAGCTCGTCCTCACCTATACCGGGATATTCCTGGCTTTCACGCTGGTATTCGCGTGGTACCTCGTCGCCCGCCAGGGCAGTATCGCCTCCCAAGCACTGGAGACGCGCGCGGTTGGGCTAAGCGGCATCCTGGCCAAGCTGATCGCGCCCGCCGTCGATCTGGATCTGGACAAGTCGCAGGCGGAAAATTCGTTGGCCGCCATCAAGGGACACAAGGACCTGATTTACATCGTGGTGCTGAAGTCCGACGGCTCGGTCTACCTGCGGCACAGCGAGGGAAGGTCACCCATGGGTGGCGAGCTGCTCGAAACGTCCAGCCTGACCCGGGTCGAGCAGCGGGGCGAGATCCTCCACGTCCTTGAGCCGATACGCTCGAATGGCAAGGAAATCGGCACCCTGGCCGCCGGATTCTCACGGCAATCCATCAATCAGGAAATTCAGACCAGCACACGAACGGTCGTGGTCTTCAGCGCGATCATCCTTTGCATGGGATTTCTGGTTTCGTGGGTATTCTCCGGAACCATCGCCCGCCCGATGCTGGAAATGGCGACCCAGCTCACGGGACTGTCCCAAGATCTGGCGGGCCTGGCGCGCAGTCAGGAAACCGCGAGCACGCAGCAGGTTTCGGCCATTGACGAAACGCGCGGCACCATGGAGGTGATGCTTGCTTCCGCGCAGCAAATCGCTGAAAGCTCGTCGGCGGTGCTGGGCAATGCTGAACGCACCGTGAACGGAAACCGAGACGTCGCCCATCGGATCAAGGAGCTGAACAACCACGCTGAGCGCGTGGCCGAGATCCTCGCCGTCATCATGCAGGTCGCCGACCGCACCGATCTTCTTGCGCTCAACGCCGCGCTGGAAGGGACCAAGGCGGGCGAGGCCGGCCGCGGTTTCACCTTGGTTGCCGCCGAGATGCGCCGGCTGGCCGAAAGCGTGATGGAATCGGTGGCTGGCATCCGGCGACTGATGAACGACATGCGCTCGGCGTCTCAGTCGGCGGTGCAGGCGGGGCAAGAAGGCATCGCCCTTTCCGAAGAGACGTCACGCTCGGCCCGCGACATCGCCTTGGTCACGCAACAGCAGCGCAAGGCGACCGAGCAAGTCGGTCGCAGCATGGACGACATGGCGGCCACCGTGTCCGAGGCCATGGCCAGCACACGGCAGACCGCCTCGACGGCGCAGGATCTGGTGAGCGCAGCCTTGCGTCTCGACCGACTGGTAAGCAGCAGCTCCTCGCTCGGCACGGGCCGCCAGGGCGGACACCGGGCCAACGTCGGCGAGGATTTCCAGGCCCCAACGTCGCTAGCGGAGTAGACGGCCGTGGCCATCGATCAGGAGGCCAGAAGGCAAAGACGCCTGGAGATGTTCCGCCAGGTCGCATCGGAGCGGCTGTCTAAGCTCAACCTGCTGTGGATCGAGGTCGAGGGATCGGGTGCGGATCCGGGACCGTTCCTGCGCGAGGCGCATACGCTCAAGGGAGAGGCCAGCCTGACCGGGTTCGCCTTGGTCTCGAAGATCGTCCACGCGCTCGAAGACTACGTGAAGTTGGTGCGCGACCGCGGCTCGCCACCCGTACAGGCCGACGGCGATCTGATCCTGGGCGGCCTTGACCTGATTGCGAGGCTGACCCAGGGCGAGCCGATGGCAACGTCAGCCGCCGCCGACGAGATTCTCGCTAGGGTCGCGGCCTCGCTTAGCGAGCCTCCCGGCGGAGCCTCACAGCCCGCGGTGGGGGGGGGTGACCCGGCCGTCGGTCGGCCGCTTCGGCCGCCCTCACCGGTACCCGGCGTGACGACCCCGGCGGAAGACACCGGCAAGAACCCGCCGGCACAGGTGTTGGTCAAGCGCGAAACTTCCATCCGAATAACTGGCGAGAAGATCGACCATTTGCGCGGCATGGTTTCGGACCTCTTGCTTTCCCGCGTCAGGTGGCGGCAACTCACCCGGGTTGCGCGGCGCCTGCGCGAATCGGTTCAGGCCATTCGGCACGCGGACTCGGCTTGCGGTCGGTACGCCCCCGACGGGTGGGCTGACGTGGTCGCCGGACTTTCACAGATGGAGTCACGGCTGCGCGACGAGACCCACGACCTCGAACGGTTCATCGGCGATCTCGACAGCACGACCCGCGAGCTACGCATGATTCCGCTCGCGTCCTTGCTCGATCATTTTCCGCTACCGCTGCGACAGTTGGCGCGTTCGCTCGGGCGTCAGATCCGATTCCAGATCACCGGCGAGCAGGTCGAGGTGGACAAGGCCTTGCTCGAAATGCTGGAAGAGCCTTTGTTACATCTGTTGCGCAACGCCATCGATCACGGGGTCGAACCGCCCGACGAACGCGAGCAAGCCGGCAAGCCCCGCGAGGCCAGCATCCGCATCGTGGCGGGGCTGCTCGGGCAGCGGCTGCACCTCGAAGTCTCGGACGACGGTCGTGGCATCGACGTGGCCCGAATCCGGCGGCGCGCCATCGACATCGGCCTGCTCGATCGAGCGGTCGCAGAAACCGCGCCGGACGATCAAATGTTGCGCATGATCTTTGCGGCCGGCTTCTCCACGCGCGAGCAGGTGTCAGAGGTCTCGGGGCGTGGCATCGGCCTCAACATCGTCCTCGACGTGGTGGAGAACGTGGGCGGAAAGGTGGAGGTTCGCACCATGCCCGGGCGGGGTACCACGTTCGACATCGAGGTGCCTCTCACCGTAGCCATCACCCGCGTGGTGCTGTTTCGGGTCGGCGTCGGCACGTATGCGTTGCCCGCGGCCTCCGTGCGCAGCCTGGTAGAAAGCCACACGCTGATCCGGCTCGACGGTCCCGACGGTCCATCGGTTCAGTTCGCCGGCGCGACGGTACCGCTGCTCGACTTGTGCTCCGTGCTCGACGAGCCAGACGTGGTGGGATCGGACGCGCGCATCGTCATCGCACAAAGCGGTGCCGACCTGGTCGCGTTGGTGGCCACGCGCGGCCACCTGGAACGCGAGGTGATGCTCAAACCCATGGGGAAGTTCTTCGAGAAGCTGCCCTTGGTAGCCGCGGCGGTGAATCTCGAGGAAGGAGCGCTGGCGCTGGTTCTCAAGGCGGCCGAGCTGGTCCTGCTGGCGCGTTCTCGTACAAAGCGGGCTCTATCGGGGGGGGCGGATTTCCAATCTGCCGAGGGCCGCATTGCGCTGGTGGCCGACGATTCGCCGGTGGTCCGCGACATCATCGCCCAAGCCCTGCGTTCGTACGGGCTGCACGTCTTGGTGGCGGGTGACGGCGAGGAGGCCCTGGCACTTCTCGGCCAGCACGCCCACGTGGATATCGTCGTTACCGACATCGACATGCCTCGGCTCGACGGCATCGGCCTCGTTCGTACCCTGCGCAGCCGAGAGGTTTCGAAGGACGTGCCGGTGGTGGCTATCTCCATGCGCGGCAGTGAACCGGAGAAGCGGGCTGCCTTGGAAGCCGGCATGTCGGCGTACATCGACAAGAGCGACTTCAATCAGGCACTCTTGTGGCAAACCATTCGACCTTTTGTGTTGCGGTCATGAAGACACGGGTGCTGGTGGTCGACGATTCGCCGCTAATTCGGGCGGTTCTGTGCGAGGCCTTCGAACGCACCAGCGATCTTCTGGTGGTGGGCGAAGGAGCCGACGGACGCGAGGCGGTGGACAAGGTCCAGACTCTGGCGCCCGACATCGTCACCCTGGACGTCGTCATGCCGAGGATGGACGGCCTTGCAGCCACCCGCGAGATCATGCGTGTGCGACCCACGCCCATTCTCATCGTCGCTCGCGACCGTGGCGATGCTCGGACGTTGGCGGTGTCTGCGCTCGGTCACGGGGCGCTTGGTGTCTTTCCCAAGCCTGCCAAGGGATTCGACGACGGCGTGGCGTGCGAGCTTGCCGACATGATTCGGCGGATCGTTCGTGAGAGCCACCCCGGGCGCCTGAGCACGGTGCCGCCGTCGCCCAAGACTCGGGTCCTCATCGTCGACGACTCGCCCCTGGTACGCCGGATCCTGCGAACGGCGTTGGCCCAATTCCCGGACATCGAGGTCGTGGGCGAGGCGGGCGATGGGCTTGCCGCGATCGAGTTGGCGTCGCGGCTCGATCCCGACGTGGTGGCCCTCGATTTGCTGATGCCGATGATGGACGGCGAGGAGACCGCTCAGCGGATCTTGCACACCTGCAGCCCTGGCATTTTGGTCGTGAGTCAGGAAGCCGAGGCCGCCACGCGCATGTTGCGAGCGCGCGCCACTTTCCCCGTCATGGAATTGTTTGCGAAACCGAGCGCCGGCTTCGACGACGCCGCGGCGGTCGAAATGGCCGAGGCCATCCGCCGCTTGGCCAAGCTCGCTCGTGCGAACCGAACGTCACGGGCGTGCCCGGGGCGCCGACCCGGGCATGCCGAGCACCCCGGGAAAGTTTCCGTCGTCGGGATCGTGGGGTCCACCGGCGCTCCACGGGTTCTGCGCGATCTCCTGGGCGGGCTGCCCAAGGACTTTCCGGTGCCCATCGTCTTGGCCCAGCACACCGAGCGCGGCTTCACGGAGACACTCGTGGCTTGGCTGGCTTCGGTGGCAACCTTGCCAGTGCTGCTCGGAACCGAGGGGCACGTGCTGGTACCCGGCGAGGTCGTCGTGGCCCCCGACGACCTGCATATGGAAGTTCACACAGGCGGCATCGTCCATCTGCACGCAGGCGATCCCGTCGACAGTTTTCGCCCCTCGGGAACCGTGCTTTTGACGTCGCTTGCCAGGACCTTCGGCGCCTACGCCCTGGGCGTGGTGCTTTCCGGCATGGGGACGGACGGCGCCGAAGGGTTGGGTGCCATCGCCGCCGCGGGCGGATACGCCGTGGTGGAAGATCCACAGACCGCTACCGTGCCCGGAATGCCCAAACGCGCCAGGGAACGTGCGGGCGGCGCACTGGTCGAGAGTTCCACGCGGCTGGCCTGGCTACTCGCCGACCTGGTCGGCAGCGGGCGCTCTCACAAACCCGCTCCGTCGTCCGTGTAGTTCCGTGAACCAAGTCGGCCCAAGCTGGAAAGCGGCAAAGCTGGATGGCAGCTGAATCGCAAGCCGCGGTTGCCATCGCGAAGCCCGCGGGGTGAAATACCAGGGGCGTGATCGACCAGATTCGACATTGGCTCGTGGGACTGCAGACGCCTCGATCGCCTGTCACGATAGTGTTGGTACTCGCAATCTGGATTCTCTCGTTCGTCGCGGGCATGGTGGTGATCCTCGTGTTGCCGCCGGACTACTTCGTGCGCAAAAGGCCGGCCGCCCTGGACCCGCGTCCCATCGTGCGACTCGTGTTGCTGATCGCGCGGAACCTGCTCGGGGGCCTCCTGCTGGTGGTGGGGCTTGTCATGGCTTTGCCGCTCGTGCCAGGCCCAGGCCTGGTTTTTGTGCTCATCGGCATGGGGCTCGTCGACTTTCCAGGTAAGCGCGCTCTTGAGTTGAGACTGCTCCGCCAGCGCCGCCTCCTTCGATCGGTGAACGCGATCCGCGCACGTTTTGGCAGACAAGCGCTGCAGACGACGGAAAGCCACCGGCAGTCTGTGGTAGACAGCAACCCATGACTGGCAGTCCGGCGTACTTGTGCTCCATGTGCCGCAAACCCATCGCAGTGGGCGGGAAGGTCATTCGTTGCTCCGTCTCCACCTGCAACTCGGGCAAGCTCAAGCTCGTGTTTTGTTCGGCTGCATGCTGGGATTCCCATCTGCCTGACGCGCGACACCGAAGCGCCTACTTCGTTGAGGAGATCGCGCGGCGGGACTAGTTTTTCGCCCGTTGTTGCAACGCGTTCGTCGACGCACGGTGCCTAGCTGGGGTTGACGTTTGTCATGGTGACGGTGCAGGTCACGTGCGAGCCTCTAATCTGGTTGGTTGGTTTGAACAGCATTGGAGGACGATTCATGAATAAGCGTAAGCTCGTTTCAACTCTTTACGCCCCACGGTTGTGGTTGGCGTGTGCTGCGATAGCAGCGCTGGGAGTCTCGGGGTGCGGGAGCGATGCCAGTCCCTCGAAGGGGGACGCAGCCGGCGATGCCAAGAAGGATGTCTCCCCGACCGGGGGCGCCGGCGGAGGCTCGGCTGGTGTTGATGGCTCGACGGTCGGTACCGGTGGGCGGCTCGGCGATGGCGGCCCTGGCGGGGCAGGTGGTGCAGCGGATGCTGCTGGCGGTCAGAGCGGCGATGGAGGTCCGGTTGGGACCGGGGGCAGTCCACGGCTCGACGGCGGTCCGGCCGGCGCAGGCGGCGCGGGCGGCGCGGGCGGCGAAGGCGGTACCGGGGGCATTGGGCTCGACGGTGGTCCCGTGGGCACCGGCGGTGTAAGACCCGACGGTGGGCTCGCGGGCGCAGGCGGCACGAAGCTCGACGCAGCGACGGGGGGCGCAGGCGGCCAGACTATCGACGGTCCGGTCGACGCTCCCGAAGACGCGCCCGTCAGGTACGATTTGCTTCCGGACCTGCCCATCTTGCTGGACGGTGCCACGTGCGGTGCCCAGGGCGAAGTTTGCTGTGCAGGTAACTCCTGCACGGCAGCAGGAACGTCCTGTCAGAACAACCGCTGCCAGGCCTGCGGCGGCGACGGCGAAGTCTGCTGCGCGGGATCGGCCTGTACCGTCACCGGCGGCTGTTGTGTGCCGTCCACGGGCGGCGGAGGCGGCAGCCGTTGCGTGACGCAGGGAACTGGGTGTGGAAACAGCCTCGGCGTTTGCGCCGCCGGCGCCTGTGTCTCCGACGGCGGTGCCTGTGGTGGTCCGGGCGACGAGTGCTGCATCAGCGGCAACACGTCTCGTTGCACGGCCGGCAACCTGACCTGCGGGACCGGGGACGCCTCACCCGGCCAGTGCGTCCCTTGTGGAACCAAGGGCGCAGCTTGCTGCGGCACCAGCACCAACACCCGAACGTGCACCGAGTCCGGAACGGCGTGCACCGGTGCAGGTTTCGGCTCGACCGGCACCTGCACGGCTTGCGGCAAGGTCGGCGAGACCTGCTGTACCGGGCAAACCTGCACGGCCGCTGGCGCCGGTTGCAGTGATGGAATCTGCGAGATCTGCGGCGGCGAAAATCAGGCGTGCTGCGGTGGCGCTGGCGGAACCTGCGGCGCGGGCTTCGCATGTACGGCCGTAGACAGCGGTACCGCTTGCAAGTCGTGCGGCCAAGCCGGCGAGCCGTGCTGCGCCGCTGGCGGGGGCAACCGCACCTGTTCGCTGGCGACCCTGGTCTGCCGCACCTCGGGCACTGGGCCGAATAGCACATCCCAGTGCGAAGTCTGCGGTGGCGCAGGTGAGCTATGCTGCGCAGGCACCGGTGGGAGCACCCGATGCAACGTAGGTCTGACCTGCGGCAACGGTGGCAACGCCCGCTGCAATTAGCCGCTCAGAGCTAGCAAGGAGGCGTCGCCTCCCGGACTCCACGGAGGCTCGACTTATCGCTGTCTCCGTGGAGTTTATCTTTGTGTAGTGAATCCATTTGCTCGATTCGTTCTGTCTTTTCTAATACACTTTGTATACGGATAAACTATGGAGCCCGTGCCGGGTGTTCCAGAGTCGGACCCAGAACCCATCGTTCGTGGAGGAAGTACATGAAGATGCAGAAACTCGCGGCTTGGCAGCACAAAGCAGCCCGTCGTGTCTTCACGGCGATCCTTCTTTCGGCGTGGGGCATTTCCTGCTCGACCAACAGCGACGGCTTGAACGTCAACGTGGCCGGCGGCGCTGGCGGAAAAAAGGGCACTGGCGGAGTGGGCGGGCGTGCCACCGGCACGGGCGGCTCGACCCTGGCCAGTGCTCTCGACGCTGGCGGTGACACCCTCGTGGTCGGCACTGGTGGAGCCTTGGGTGGCGGTGGCGCTGGTCCCAGCCTCGGAGGAGCAGGCGGACGGTCCGAGAATGACGGTCCATCCGTCGTGCCGCCGAGCGACGCCAGCGACGTGCCGCTGGGGGGTGGTGCCGGCCGTGCCGATGCTGCCTTGGGCGGAGCGGGCGGAACGCTGGGCACAGGCGGCGCCCTGGATATGGGCAACGGCAGCAGCCGGGGTGGCTCGGGTGGTGACACCGTTACGGCAGCCACGGGTGGCATGATGAGTACGGGCGGCGCGACCAGTTTCGGCGGTCGCCCTGACGCGGCTGCGGTCGGCACTGGGGGAGCTGCGGCGACCGGTGGCGGCGGAATGGGAACGGGTGGTGGCCCGGGTACCGGCGGCAGCCCCGAGCCGACCTGCGGTGCGGCCGGGTTGAACTGCTGCGCCGGCAACACGTGCGCCGACAAGGGCTGTTGCGTGTATGGCGTCTGCGTTGCGAATAAAGAAACCTGTTCCGCGGGGGGCACGTGCCTTAGCGGCGCCTGCGGCAACTGCGGGAGCGATGGCGATCAGTGCTGCTCGAACAGCGACGGGACCACCGAGTTTTGCACGGCTCCTGGCACGACGTGCTCGACCGGCTACATGGGAACGTCGACCTGTACGACCTGTGGAGGCGCGGGGGAGACGTGCTGCGCCGGGAACTACTGTGCCAACGGTGGCTGCTGTATCGTCTCCGCCACCACCGGAACGGGGACCTGCACGGCCTCGGGAAAGACCTGCTCCAGTCCCGTCGGCGGAGCCTGTTCAGACGGCGCTTGCGGTTCGTGTGGCGCGCTCGGCGACTCTTGCTGTTCCGGCACCCGCTGTACGGCCCCCGGCACGGACTGCCAACAATCGAAGTGCGTGGCGTGTGGCGATCCCACGCAACCCTGCTGCGGTGGAACGGCCTATATGGCTGGGACATGCAACGGAGGCGCCGTCTGCCAAGCCTCGGCGACGGGCATGTCGTACTCGTGCGTGGCCTGTGGCAGCCAGGGACAGCCGTGTTGTGGAGGCAGCGTCTGCTCGAACGCGACGCTCGTCTGTCGCACGGCTGCTTTCGGCGGAACCACGTCCTGCGCGGCGTGCGGAGGCACGAGCCAGCCGTGCTGTGCGGGCAATACCTGCAAGGCAGGCACCTGCCGCCTCGGAACCTGTGGCTAGCGCGAGCAATCGAGGCCGAGGTTGCGCTTCTCCAGATCGGCCACGAGCGGCTGAAAGTACGTGAGCATGGCGCGAGGGCCGATGTCTTCGCCGGTCGCTTCGCGCATCACGGTTCGCCAATCGCGGGTTGCCCCAAGCGCCAAGATCTTCTGCAGGAACTGACCGACCTCTTGGCTGCCCGAGTAGTCGCATGCACGCACGTCCTGCTTGAGGAGCTTCGTACAGATGTGGTCGTGCAGCTGGAACTTCACCAGGCTCGCCAGCGCGTAGTCGTAGTATTGCGCGGGATC
>Ga0302323_100001093_pt1 | contig 21974 bp, 11 predicted proteins | sample Fen_T0_3_FD_201950 | JGI IMG/M metagenome (GOLD analysis project Ga0302323, IMG submission 201950) | Peat permafrost microbial communities from Stordalen Mire near Abisko, Sweden - Fen_T0_3 | ecosystem: Environmental > Terrestrial > Soil > Wetlands > Permafrost | place: Sweden: Abisko... | reverse complement strand
GGCCTGGAAGACCGTGTCGTGCGAGCCGTTGAGGCCCAGCCACCACAGCGCCGCGACGGCGATTCCGACCGGGATCAACAGCTGCACGATCCAGAGCTGGTCCTCGCGTCCGGAACTCTGGCGTCGCTCCAGGCGGACCAGGATCAGGCCCAGGGCAATGAATGCCAGGACGAGAACGATCGCAATCTCGAGGATCCGTGCCTCGATGACCACGTCGCCGGTAGTGGCACCGCAGATCGTGCCCTTGAAGGCGTTGTCGGCAGCGTCAACTCGGGCGATCGTGCACAACGGCCCCTTCAGAATCCACGCGACGGCAGGGAAGATCAATGCTGCGCCGCCGGCGAACCTGGCCAGCAGCCACGTCCGACGTGACGGGCCGTGCCAGAGTTCGGCCAGGAAGTAGGCCAGCGCGACCAGGAAGAACGGCAAGGCAGTGTAGAAGTGGTATTCGAAAGCGGCCCTGTCTATGCGGGCCCACGACAGCCACTGCCAGAAGAACGCCATTGCCACGAGCGACAGCGCGAGGCTGCGGCGCTTGAACGCCTGCCAGGCCACGAAGGCCATGCCGAAGATGGCGATCCACCACAGCGCCGGGTTGCCGCCGTCGTAGATCATCGTCGCGTTGTCGCCGGCGAAGCTGGCGTTCTGGAACCAGACCGGCTTGAGATCCATCGGCCAGGCCCACCAGGGCGAGGACGCCGGGTGCGGCGAGCGAAGGTCGTTGTGGTAGTTGTACATGCCGATGGTCATCTGGATGAGCGTCTGGCCGGTATGGCCGTTGGGCCAGCCGTCGCCGTTGCCGCAGTAGCCGTTGCTGTCGGCGTCGGGGCAGAACAGGACGGGCAGCGCCCCGCCGTACATTTGAGTCATCGCCGGCGTTTCCGGCTGCCAGGGCATCGCCCACGGGATGTACATCGCCACGTAGACCGATATCGGCAGGATCAGGACGCAGGCGGCCATCCACACGGCCGGTAGACCGAAGCCGGACCCGAGCCGAAGCCAGCCGGTTGGAGCGGGCGCGGCCGGGCCGGCGTATGACGCCGGATCGTCGGGGCCCGGAACAGGAGCCAGCGGCCCGAAGCCGAGCCTGCCCGCGGCCCAGAACACGACGGCCGCGACAAGGCCCAGACCGATGCCGCCCAGCCCGACCTTCATCACCAAATCGCTGTGTCTGGCAACGCCCGCGAGTAGCGCGAGCAGGCCGACCGCGATCGGGCCGATGATCGCGAACCGCGTTTCCTCGCGCGTCCAGGCGATCGGGTGGTAGGCGTTGGCGGCGGCGGCGATGGCCGTGGCCAGAAGCATGATCAGGAAATAGGTGTAGTTGGGGGCCCCGCTCTGGATCGTCATCGGCGACATCGTCAGCGCGGCTCCAAAGAGCCCTGCGGCCACGACCAGCGTCACGACACCCAGGAAGGCCTTGTCCGCCGTGGCCCGCATCGAGGAAGCCCACAGCAGCCCGCCGACGAAGACCGTCAGGCCCAGACCAATGAACACGATGACGCCCGCCGGGCTGCCCGTGTTCGGCTCGGTGGTCATCTCCGCGATGGCCTGCCAGCCGAGAACGCCGGTGCCCATGGCCAGGCCGACGACCGCAACCAACCTGCCCAGCGCGGAGCGGACGAGGATCAGCATGGCGATGCTGGCAATGGCGTAGAGCGCGACCCACTTGGATGCCAGGGCCAGGCCGAGGACCACGCCCATCACGGGCATTCCAATCCAGAACAGGGCCCAGTTCACGGCCTCGCTCTTCGACACCTTCAACCACATCAGCGCGAAGATCAGGTACGCGAGCAAGAGGAAGCCACCGACATAGGTGTCGTTCATGGCGATTCGAGATTGGACGAACAACATCCCGTCGGTCATCGAGAACAACGCGACGAGCAAAGCCACCGAGCGGCGGCGGAAGAGCAGCCGCACCAGCAGGTACAGGCACGCCGCCATCAGAACGCCGAACAGGACGCCCATGATCCGCCAGGAGAACGCGAATTGGCCGACGTCCACGACTGAGGTTGCCCCGGCCGGCGAAAACGCCAGGATCTGCTCGTGGTTGTCGCCGTAGATGTTCGGGCTCGAGTCGAGGGAGACGGCGACGGGATTGAACGGCAGACGGGCGTCCGAGAAGACGGTGTCGCCGTTGGTCTCGACCGCATAGATCGTCCAACCCGTGCCGTCAGGGGTTCGGCCCAGGACGTGGGCGATTCGCGTCGCCCGGTCTATCAGGATTCGCGTCACGGCGCCCGGCATCTTGAGGGGAGCGTTCCCGCACTGGGTGATGGTCCATGGCGTCGTCCGCTGGTCGATGTTGAACGGAACGAGGTAGTCGCCCGCGGTCACCAGCGAAGGCTGGCCGCCCGGAACGTCGCACGGAAGCCGGATGCCCGTCCCCACGAAGTCCGAGTAGTTCACGCCCAGCGAGGTCGCGGGGGCGTCCGTCGAAACGGTCGAAGTGACTGCCATTGTCCGCGGATCGAGCAGCCCAACGCCGTCGTGGTAAGCGATCAGAATCTGCGGGGTCGCCGATCCGACGCTGATGTCCGGCAGGTTCCCCTTGCTGATGAGCGCCTGCACGGCGGTGACCTGGTCGGGAGTTATGGTCCCGAGGGCGAGTTCCTGGGGAACGTCGGCCGAGGCCGCGGCGTCGAGGGCGGACTGGACGTCGGAGGCATCCATGTCCAGGGCGGAGGCCAGCGCTTCAGCATCGGCCGCGGACGAACCCGGGCTGGTTGATTGCGACGGCGACTGGCTGGCCGAGCTTGCCGGCGAGGCGGACGGGGCTCCTGTTTGGCTCGGGTTCTTGAGGAGCGTTGTCGGGCCGGCTCCCAGGTCGGCGAAGTCCGAGATGCCGTCGATGGTGGCGCGGGCGATCACGGTACCGCCGTTGAGGCTCGTGTCGATCGAGACGACGCTGCCCGCGGCATCGGTGGCCAGAACGAACGGATCCGAGCCCGCGAAGAGATGGCTGATGTCGAGACCCGATTCGACGCCGAGGTCCGCCGCGTCCGTGGCCGTCGCGGCCGACCCGTTCTGGACCTTGTCGAGCGAGTTGGTGTCGATCACGTAGATCCGTCCGCCGGACGTGCCCGCGTAGACCTTGCCGGCCGAGGCATCGAGGGCCAGGGCCGAGACGCCGGGAATCGCGTACGTCTTGACCAGGGCCGTCGATTCGAGGTCGTAGACGCGTACGGAGGTGCCCGTCGCCACGAAGACCCGATCTCCGTAGCGGGCGCTCAAATTGGCGTTGGCGTTGGCGTCAGACGAGGTGTCGAGAGGCGAGGCCGCGGTTCGCGGCTGAACGAGCGCGTCCTTGACGGGGACGCCCAGATCGCTCGTCGAGATGACCTTGTCGTCGGAGAAGAGCGTGATGCCGGTCGCGATGGCGTACTTGGCCAGGTGCGGATGGGTGTACTCGTAGATGTAGTGAGGCTCGCCGTAGCGCCACTCCTGCAGGAATTCAGTGGCGGTTCTGGCGTGGTAGACCTCGTCGAAATGCATCTGGAGCGGCTCGTCGAGGCGGAAGACCCGGATCGACAGGAGTCCCACGACCAGCGCGATGACGACCCATACGTCGAGCTTGGTCAGGCGGCCGCGCGGCTCGATATTGAGTGCGGGTGAGCGGTCGGGATGCGTGGATGGGCGCGCGATCCGATACCACAGACGCATGACCGCGCCGGGAACCAGCTTCGGGCGGTCGGGGTCGTAGGCGTCGTACGGGTAGTCCTCGTCGTCGTCTTCGTCGGGCCAGTCTGCGTAGTCGTCGGCCGGTCCCGTCGCAGCCACGCGCGCCGCGGTGGTTTCGAGCGCGGTGGCCAGGGCGGCCGGAACGCTGCCCGTGCCGGCAGCCGGTACGTGGTCGTCGGAGCGGTCGTCATCCGAAAATAGTCCGGCCCACAACGCCGGCGCACCCGGTTCGTTCGTGCCGGCCTCGACCTCGCGAGCCAGCGCGGCAACCGCGCGGGGCCGGAGCTGCAGCAGGGCCCACACCATGACCGCACCCGTGACCACGCCGCAGACCGCGATAGGCCAGATGAGCCCGTCGCTCGTCGTCGCGGTAAGCACGCCGTTTCCGATATCGATCAGATTCTTCGCCAGCGATCCGTCGCCCTCGGGAATGCCGTTGTACTGGACGAGTACGGCGACGAGATTCGCGGCGTTGGCGATGGAAAGGAGCACGTAGGCGATGCTCCAGCGCCACGAACCGGCGAGCAGGACGGCGCCCAGGGCGAAGAACGGGAAGAGGTAGCGCTCGTGGGCCCGAGTGGGCTCGACGAAGAACGCGATGCTGAGGATCGTCAAGGCGACCAGCAGCGATTGCCGGTCGTCACGCCAGGCCGCCCAGGCGCTGACGCCGAGCAGGGTCGCGAGCAGCAACCCGTCGCCCAGGAGCGCCGCGTAGAGCTTCCCGCCCGCGGCCGCGAGGACAACGGTGGAAATGACCAGGGCCAGGATCCGGGCCGCTCCCCAGAGCCCGGCGGCCTCGGCCAGGGCGGCTCGCAAAGTCCGCGCAACTGTGCTGCCGCCCTCGGGCGTGGTCGGGGGCGGCGCGGCGGTGACGCGGGCCGGGGCGGCGGCGTCCTGGGCCGGGGCGGCGTCCTGGGCCGGGTTCGCGGGCGCGCCCTCGGGCCCGTCCACGACCGCGGCCCGCTCGTACCACCAGCCGGCGATCGCCGCGACCGTGAGGACGACAGAGGCTGCCAGGACCACCACAACGATCGTGGTTGGGAACGGCCCGATCACGTAGCCGGGGCCGCTCGTGCCGGACGCGGCGTCGGTCCAAGGAATGTCGTGCAACCAGGACTTGGTGGTATCCATGGCGCCGGTCTGATCCGCCATCAACGCCCAGGGGTTGTAGGCGTTTAGAGTCAGATATGGGTATTCGCCGAAAGTGGCGCCGAGGTGCGTCGCGATCGCGTCGAAGACCATCCCCGCAAAGGCGACGGCCGTGGCGGCGCCGATCAGGGCGGAGGCCTGCGTTCGTCGCGCTGCATCGGCCACGGGGAGGTAAAGGCGGCAGAGGGCAAAGACCCCGGCGCCCGCGACAAGTCCGGCGGCCGTCGTCAGGAGCCCGGGCGCGGTGCCCAGCCGTTGGGCGATCCCGGCCAGATCGATGCCGGTGAACGGCAGGCAGATCAGAGCCGCCGTCACCAGCCCGGCGCCCAGGGAACTGAGAATGCGTTCGGGCTCGGGCCGGCCCGTCTTCGGCGCAAGTGATCGGCGCAAGACGACGAACACGACGAGGAAACCCAGAATCCCGAGCTGCATCTTCGTCAGAACGGCCAGGACCGCCAGGGCGGAAGCGGACTCGCGCCGATCCTTCATCAGCTCGCGCAAACCGAGGAGCAAGAAAATCGAGCCGACCGAATCGGCCTGGCCCCAAATGGCGCTGTTGAACCAGGTTATGGGGTTCAGGAGGACGATCGCGGCGGCGAGCAGCGCCCTGCGGCTGTTGAGTCCGAGATCCAGGACCAGCCGCCAGACCACGACCGCCAGCCCCAGGTCCGCCAGGATCGGCAGAAGCTTGACGCCGTCGCCGATGCTGCCGCCCATGAGGAAGCTGACGACGGCGAGCAGCATGAGGTAGACGGGCGGGTAGTCGATGAACGACTGACGCGTGTAGAACCCGATCGGTCCGTTCTGGGCGATGTCGTTGGCCCAGGCCTGGAACGCGCCCAGGTCGGTGGGGAAGCCGGACCCCGGCAAGAGAAGCTGTGCGATGATGAAGCGGAGGGCCAGCCCAACGGCTAGGAGGATGACGATGGCGAAAACCGTAAAGGCACCATTCGTATCCGCCGACTCGCGCCCCTGTGGGCTATCCCCCTGCAAGCTCGGGCCTGCCAACAGATGTGGCCTCCTGGACGAGGGCTGAGGTGGAGCGGAGTATAACCCAGGGCCAAGCTGGGAAAGGGACGCCAAACCTGAACGCTCGCGATACGCACCCCGCAACGTCCACAGAGCTTACCGATGAGGACGTCCGGGTCGAAATCCCGCCTGATGATTCGCCCGGTTTCCTGAGCAGGTTGCTGCGAAATCCGACCGTGTGGGGCCTCGGCCTGGTGTTGCTGTGCCTGGTCGTGTACGGCGGCAGCCAGCCGAACCGCTCGAACACATACCTGCACTTCGTGCTGCAGGGTCAGGCCTGGCTCGACGGCAACACCAATATCCCTACGCCGGCATACCAGGACACGATGCCGATCGGCGTCCTGCCAGACGGCTCGAGCTGCCTCCCCGGAGATCAGAACCCTGATTGCGTCGCCACGGGCTATAGCATCCTGCCCTTCCCGCCGCTGCCCGCTTGGGTGCTGCTGCCGTTCGTAGCCCTATGGCACGCCGCCACGAACGAGCAATTCCTGGCGGCCATTTTCGCCGCGATCGATGTGGGCATCGCCTTCTGGATGCTCGGCTACCTGGCGATCCGGCGCGACGTGCGTGTCCTGACCGCGCTCTTCCTCGGCTTGGGGACGGTGCTCTGGTACGCGGCGGCGATCGGCTCGACGTGGTTCTGGGCCCACGTCGTGGCCGTGGGCTGCCTGCTCCTCTCCGTCGGCCTGGCACTCTCGGCGGACCGCGATGCGGCCGAGCCCGAGCCGGTCGGGCAAGCCATCGGCTCCGCGTCGGCGTTCCAGTGGCCGGGCGGCCTCGTGGCGGTGGGCGCCGCCGGCGCGCTCGGGGCGGCGACGGGCCTGATGTTCGTGCTGGCTGGGGCCGGCGCCCCGGCGGCCTCCCTGGCGGCGGTGGGCGTGATCGTCGGTCTGGCGGCGGTCGGTCTGGCGGCGGCGGTGGCGAGACGGCCGGGTGTCCTGGGCCCCTTCGCCATCGCCGTGGCCGTGGTGGGCGGCGTTGTGGCCGTCTCCTTCGCCCTCCAATCCCCGCTCGGTACCCTGGCCCTCGACGCCGTCGCGGTCGTGCTGGCGGTTGGGGTCTGGCTGGTAACCCTGCGTGGGGGATCTGCGTGGAGCCGGTTTGTATCCACACTCGGCGGCATCCTGTCCGCGCCGGAGTCGCGCCAGGTGGCGGCCGGAATACTGTTCGGGCTGGCGGTCACCGCACGGCTGACGATTCTGTTCGGGTTCCCCTTCCTGATGTTTGTGGGCGGCGGCGGCAACTGGCTGCGCCGGACGATGCTGGCCGCCGCCGGGGCGGCAGTGCCACTCGCCGCGTTGCTGGTCGTGACCTACGCGACGAGCGGCCACCTGTTCAACCCGGCGTACGACTACCTGTATCACAACGAGCTGGCATATCCGCTCAACTACCACGCCGACTGGTCGATTTCGGATGTGCGGTACATCCCTCAGAACTTGATGATCATGCTGTTCGGGATGCCCGACATCATGTCGAAGCAGGTCCCGTCGGGACTGCCCGGCTACGGCGCCGCGGCGTGCGTCGCGACGACGGTCCGCGGTCTGTTCGACCCAAGCTGCCCGCTGGCCGCGCCAGGCCCGGTCGGCATGAGCATCCTGCTGACGAGCCCCGCTTTCTTGCTGGCCCCGCTCGCCTGGCGGCCGCTGCGACGTTTGCGAATCGATCGTGTCACCGCCGGCGCCACCGTTGCAGTTCTGGCGATTGCCACGGTCAATCTCATGCACTTCAGCCAGGGCTGGGTCCAGTTCGGCTACCGTTTCAGCAACGACTTCATTCCGTTCGCGCTCGTCCTCGTGGCCCTGGGTGCGAGCCGGCTGGGCCGGCTCTGGCCGGTGGTCCTGCTGGTGGCCTTGTCGATCGTCGTCAACTTGTGGGGGACTGTGTGGGGTGTCTCGCTTGGCTGGTGAAATCGACCCTGAGGCAGAGACCGCGACGGAGCCCGGCGGTGTCGGGCCCAGCGACCCCCGGGAGGCCGCCGGCGACGGCCGCGACTCGGCCATGAGACGCCACTTCCGGCGAGCCTTGCCGAACCGGCAGACCGCGGCCGCCGTCCTGGCGCCGCTGGCCGCAGCCGTGGCCGCGCTCTGGTTCGTCATACCGACCATCGCCCCGGGCGTCGTTTCCCACGCGGCCGGAGACTCGGCCGAGTTCCAGACTGTGGCGTGGGTCATGGGAACTGCGCATCCCACGGGCTACCCGTCGTTCACGATCCTCGGCTTCATCGCCACGCATCTTCTCCCGTTCGGCGATCCGGCCTACCGGATGAACCTGCTTCAGGCACTGCTCGCCGCCGGGGCGGTCGCCGGGGCCGTGGCCGTCGTCCAGATCCTGACCCGGATGCGCTGGGTGGCGCTGGCGACGGGGCTGCTGCTTCTGGCGATGCCGACTTTCGGGCCGCTCTCCTCGCCTTATGCGGGCGGGTCGTCGACGCCCGTCTTCTGGCGATTGTCCACATACGCCGATCCCCACATGTTCCACCTCGCCCTCACGGCGCTGATCTTCGTGTTGCTGCTGGCCTGGGAGCGGCGGCGCAATAGCGACGATCCGGACGACAAACGCCACGCCGATCGCTGGCTGGTAGCCGCCGCGGGCGTCTACGGCGCGGCCATGACCAACCACTCGCTGACGCTGATGCTTGCCCCCGGCATCGGCCTCTTCGTCCTGGCGGTGGCGCCCAGGATCTTCCTGCAGTGGCGCGTGATCCTGACCGCCGGCCTGGTTCTGATCGTGGCGGCCGGCCTCCTGTGGCTCGAGCTGCCGATCCGCGCCGCCATGCACGCTCCCCTTGTCTACGGCCACCCGGACAACCTCAAGGGCTTCCTGTTCGTGGTCATGGGCAAGCAGTTTGGCGGCATTCCGCCCACCTTCGGCAGCGACCTGGACCTCAAGTACGCCCAGGCCATGAGCCTGTTGTCGAGCTGGCTCGGGCCGCTCAGCTACTTCGCAATCCTGGGCATCGGGACCAGCGTCATCCGCCGGCCGCGATACCTCCTGCTGAGCTTGCCCGCGGCCGCGATGACGGCCACGTTCGCGGCCTCGTACGCCAACTCCGACCTCGAGCGCTACTTCCTCGTGCCGGTATTCGTGGCGTTCACCCTCGTCGGGTTCGGCATCGCCGACGGACTTTCCCTCGGCGCCTGGCTCGTCGGCGAGGTTCGCGCGCGGTTTGCCCCGGCGGCGACGGCCGACGCGGCCGACGCGGCCGACGCGGAAGCGGCCGGTTCGGCCGATCCGGCCGGCGAAGACTCCAGGCGGCCCGGAACCAACGCCACCGGCGTGACGCTCTATGCCGCGGAGATCGCCCTGGCCATCGTCATGATCGTGGCCGGCGCGACCGTCGTCCCCGACCGGCAGCACGTGGCGGATGCGGCCCACCCGGGCGGCGCGAGCCAGGCGAAGCAGACCACGGAACTCGCCGCGTGGGTTCATTCCGTGCTGGCGCCGGCGGACCGCGGCGGCCTGCCCGACAACGCCGTCATCGAGAGCACCTGGTACGGATCGACGGCTCTCTGGTACGGTCAGAAGGCGGAGGGGCTCAGGCCGGACGTTCTCATCGTCGACGACAGCACCCGCAAGAACGACCATATCGGCGGCCAGGGCATGGTCTGGCAGGTCTTCGACACGTACCTCGGCCGGCGACCCGTGTACACATACCGACCGCAGGGTGGCTGCGATGGCATCGTCAACCTGAGCACCGCCTTCCAGATGGAACCGACCACACTCAACAACGTCTATCACGTGGTTGCGCGGCTCGAGCCCGCCGTTTCACTGGGCAGTTGCGATCCCTACGACCCGACCATTCAGTGACGCACGCCATACCATGGCCATCCGGGCGGTCTCGGCCGTTGTGTAGGATGGGCCCGCGCAAGTTCAGGGTCATTTCAGCCCCATCCGGGGTAATGGCCGGGAATTCAGCTACGCGAAAGGGGATTTAGTGAGGGCAAGCGCGGCTCCGGTCGAAACAAAGGACCCATCCGGGTCGGCCGTGGGGCGCGTCCGAGAACTGTCGTTCTTCTTTCCGGCCCACAACGAGGAGGCGAATCTCGAGGCCCTCGTCCAGGAGGCGCTCGAGGCGCTGCCGAAGCTCGCCGACAGGTTTGAGATCATCGCCGTGGACGACGGCTCGCGCGACCGGACGCCGCAGATCGCGGACGATCTCGCGGCCAGGTATCCGGATCAATTCCGTGTCATTCACCATCCCACGAACCTCGGTTACGGCGCGGCTCTGAGGTCCGGTTTCCGGGCCGCTCGCTTCGAGCTCGTGGCGTTCATCGACGGCGATCGCCAGTTCAAGGTGGCCGACGTAGGCCTGCTCACTGATAGGATCACCGCCTCCGACGCCCCGGACGTCGTGCTCGGCTACCGCCTCAAGCGCGCCGACCCCCCGATCCGGCGCTGGTACGCCCGCATCTACCGCTTGTCGAACCGGGTCTTCTTCGGCGTCCGTGCCCGCGATATCGACTGTGCCTGCAAGCTGTTCAAGCGCGAGTCGCTTACTCCCATCCGCGTCCGTTCCGGTGGAGCCTTCTTCACGGCCGAATTGCTGATCAAGCTGCGCTACGAGGGCAGGAAGATGGCCGAGGTTGGAGTGCCCCACTACGCGCGCACTGCCGGCTCCCCCACCGGCGCGAAGCCGTCGGTCGTGTTTCGGGCGGTCCGGGACTTCTGGTCGCTCAGACTGAGCCTGTGGTTCCAGCGCAGCGGGGCGATGCAGCGCGGCGAGGCGATCCTCGGGCCGAACGAGAATCCGCGATCGGCGGCTCCGGCGGTCGCCGGCTGACGACTCAGGCGGGCTGCTCAGGCGGGCGGGATCTCCGTCCCCGGGCCCTCGCGATGTTGCTCGTCCACGTCCAGGTCCAATGAGTTGACGAACTCGCGGAATACCTCGAGCTTCTCGTCGACCTGCGACTCCGGCTCGACGCCGGCCCGGTCCATGACCTCGATCGAGGCGTAGATCCTGACACCGGTGCGGACCGCGAGAGCGAGCGCGTCGGAGGGCCTGGCATCGACGGTGTAAGTCTTGCCCGCAAGCTCCAGCTCGAGCGTGGCGTGGAATGTCTCCTCGGAGAGACTCGAGACGATGACGCGCCGGAGCTTGACGCCCAGTTCCTCCAGTGCCGCGGCGAAGAGATCGTGTGTCAGCGGCCGCTCGGGGGTCACGCCCTGCAGACGCGTGGCGATGGCGTTCGCCTCCCACGGTCCAATCCAGATCGGGAGGTAGCGCTCGCGGTCGGTCTCCTTGAGCAACACGACGTGCTGGCTCGAGAGCATGTGCACCCGAACGCTCTCGACGACGACCTCGGCGAGGGAATCAGCCATGACCGGATTATCCCACTCCGAGCCTCGGACTGAGGCGGCGGCGGTCGGCGGTTTACCGGGTGGACTTGTTCGGCGATGGAGCCCCGGACGGCAACGCCGATCCCGACGGCGAGCCGGAGGCGGACGGCGAGGCCGAGGTTGGAACCAGGGCCGCACCCAGGAGATTCCCGCTCTCGATCCAGTACAGCACCGGGTTCGGGGCGGCCAGTCCGCCAGTGACGAACATGCCGTTGACGGCGGTGAACCAGGGCGTCGTCGGTGGAACCATGTACTGCCCGACAATCGTGCCGTCGACCTTCTTGAACGCGACCACGCGCCGGTTTGCGTTGTCGAAGGCGTAGAACACACCCTGGTCCTGGGCGGTGGTGTTCGCCACCAGCCTTGTATAGAACGGCGCCTTGGGCCGAACGAGCGTGTCGGGCGGAAGGTCAACCGTCCAGCCGTGGACGGCCTGGCCCAGCTGGTACTGCGTAACCTTCCCCTTGTCCACCAGGTAGATCTTGCCGTCGACGTACATGTCGCTGACCTGGGAGACGTCCTGGGCGACGCTGAGGTAGTTGGCGCGACCGGCGGATGGGTAGCCGCTGCCGTCCGGAGCCGGCGGGTACTTGAGAACCTGCTGCTGGCTCGGAATGATGATGTAGAAGTTGTACTGGCCCAGCACCGGGTTGATGACGAACGTGCCGATCGAGCGGGCGCCCAGGCCCCACGTCTCGTTGTCCGGCATGAAGACCTTCTTGAGGATGCCCCGGCCGCTGGAACTGCCCGTGGCCGGGTGCCAGACCCACAACGAGTTGGAGGAGTCGAGGATCAGAACATCGCCGCCGCCGGTGGACAGCAGGCGCGGGTTGGTGACCGTACCGGTGATGCCACCGGGCGCCGGGGCTTCCTGATTCGCCGCGGCCACGGCGATCTTCGCACCCGTGACGAGGTCGACTCGGTAGACCTTCTCCGAGGTCGTGTCGAGGATGTAGGCCGCCCCGTCGGGGCCCAGGACCACGGACGTCAGATTGTCGGTCCCGAACGACAGGACAACCTGCGGCTGAACGACCGTTACGTGGTAGTAGCGGTTGAGACCGGCGAGTACCTGGTTTCGGGGTGCGGCCAGCAACGAAACGGAGTAGCCGTCCTTCTCGGCGGTCGCGAGTTTGGTATAGGCGTCCTTGAGATAGCCCGCCGCCGTCTCCGGATCGCTGGACATCAGGTCGCGGCCGTTGCCGTACACGAGGTCGATGTCCTTTTGGGCCGTGGCGAAGGCCTGCTGCGCCTGCTGCTGGCGGTCGACGTTGTCGCCCTTGCTGGTTCCCTGCGCGAAGAACATGGTCGTGCCGATCACGGCGAGCACGGCGAGCAGGCCGATGATGGCGAAGGCGGCGCGTTGTTGCCGCTCGCGGCGGACCGTCATGGGGGTGACCCGGCCGCGGGACATCGGCCGCTGGGGCATGTGGTCGAAGAGCCCGTAAACGCCGCGCCTGAGCCAGCCATCGGCCGCAACCTGAGCGTGCCGGGCGCCCGTCGCCATTACGGCGACACCGCCGGCGACCGTGTCGGCCATCGGGATCGGCGAACGATCGGGGGTGCCGGCCATCGACTCCCCGGGCCACACGGGCTTGAGCGGCGCGGCCTTGTGGGTGGACGCTACTTCGGTCGCCTCGACGAACAGCAGTCCGTCGCCGCCTGTGCTGCCGAGACTGCCCGAGGCGAACTGGCGGTGGATCTGATCCACTGCCGCCTGTGGGTGGAGCTGCAGGACGGCGTCCTGGATCGGGCCCAGGCCCACTCGCCGGGTCAGGTTGGGAGACATCAGGATGAGGCAATCTCCGGCGGCGATCTCGCCATGCCAGACCTCTGGGCCGTCGATATCCTCGGCGGGCATGCCGCTGTCCGGGCTTGCGTCGGGCAGAGTCAGGAGACGCGCCTGACGGACGAGATATGCCTCGGCCGGGCCGACGGTAGCCACGTAGAGCTCGTTGCCCCGGACCACCGCAAGGGCCAATCCGATCGGGGCCGACTCGCCGGGGCCGACGACCGGCCGGTCCGGGGAGTGGAGCAGAACCTTGTTGGCGGCCCTGACCGACTTCCGGAGGCACACCGAAATGCCGGCCGAAAGGTCGTAGTAGTAGTCGTCGCGGATCCGCTCGGCGACGAGCTTGGTGGCCTCGCGGAGCTTGCGACCGCCCGCCCCGGTCACAAGCAGGAAAAGGCTCCCCTTCGTTCGTGAAGTCGAGCCGATGGTCGGCTCGACGACGATTACCGTGTCGGCCGAATCCGAGAGTCGTTGTGTCTCGGCCAGATAGCCGAGGTTCATGTGAAGACGGACTGCCATTCTCGGCTGCTAACGCGGGACTTGGGCGCCCGTAATATCCGGCCTCATCCCAGACGGCCGAACCGGCGTGCAGGTCGTGCAGGTTGGGATTATACGTGCCGCGCGACAACCCGGATCTGACGGAGAGGTCTCCGGACCCGATCCCGAAGCGCGGCCAGCAGTTCGGGAGCGCGCAATCGGATTTCTTGAGCCACTATCGGCTCGTCGGCCTCGACCGTCGCCGTGCCCCCGTCGAGGGCAATCAGACGGCAAGCACCGGCCGCCGCGGGAACCCGCTCGGCCACCACTTCCAGCCATGCGGCCGCGGTCCGGGCCTGCTCGAGCTGATCCTCCAGGCCGTATTCGCGGGCGGCCTGGGGAAGCAGGTCGGCGAGGCTCTCGAGGCCACGCCGTTTGTTCTCGGCGCCCGCACCGCCCGGGGCTGTGCGCCTCGGCGTTTCGGGACCGCCTTGGCTGCCGCCCGCGCCGCCGCCCGCGCTGCCGCCCGCGCTGCCGCCCGCGCCGCCGCCCGCGCTGCCGGACGCGCGCCGCCGCGCCGGCCCCGTCATGAGTCCGCCTCGGCGACCGTTGCGCCGCCCAGGGCATCCGGCAGAACCCGCCAGGGACGGGCCTTGCGGCGCAGGTCGGCGTCGATGTCGGCCGGATCCGTCGTCGTTATCAGAGCCTGAGGCAATTCCGCGAGGCGGCGGACGAGATGCCCGCGCCGCGCCGGATCCAGCTCGCTGAACACGTCGTCGAGCAGGAGCAGCGGCGGTCGGCCGTCCAGATCGGTCAGGAGGTCGAGTTCGGCCAGCTTGAGGGCCAGGATCGCGGTCCGTTGCTGGCCGCGCGACGAGAACGTGGCCAGATCGCGGCCGTCGAGGCTGAAGACCAGGTCGTCGCGGTGCGGCCCGATGAGCGTGGATCCATTCCAGACCTCCTTTTCCGCGGTCTCTCTCAGCCGGCGGGCCAGCGCATCGCGCGGCGCTTCGCCTGGGAGTGGCGCGGCATTGGCCAGATAGGAGACCGTCAGGTGTCCTTCATTCGGGGCGATCTCACGATGCGCCGCGGCGAGGGGTTCGGACAGCAGCCGGAGCAACCGCAGCCTGGCATCCACCACGGCCGCCCCTGAGGCCAGGAAGGGCTCGTCCCACAGGCGGAGCTGGTCTCTGTCCGCCTCGCCCTCACGGATCGCGCGCAGCAGGCTGTTGCGCTGCTGCAGGGCCCGGCCGTAGGTGGTCATGTTGGCCCCATAGCTCGGGTCGTGAGGGCCGGTCAGTCCATCGAGGGCCGTCCGCCTCAGCGTCGGCGGCCCGATGACCAGGAGCATCTCCTCGGGCGCGAACAGGACCGTCCGAAGGTGCTCGGCCAGCGCCGCCGGCCGGCGCGGCACTCCGTTGACCTGGACCTTCTTGCGTCCGCCGGCCTGCAGCATCAGTTCCAGGACGGCGCGGTGGGGCGAATCGGAGCCCGGCGACGCCATCTGCCCTTCGATGCGGAGGAAGTCCGTCCCCCAGCGGATCAGCTCGGCGTCGGTCGTGGTCCGGTGAGAACGGCCCAGCCCCAGCAGGACGATGGCCTCCAGCAGAGTCGTCTTGCCGGCGGCGTTTGGGCCCCAGATAAGCTGCGGCCCGGGCCCGAACTCGATGTCCAGCGCGGCGTAGCCCCGGAGGTTCCGGATCGCCAGTGAGCGGAAGATCGCAGCCGGTCTGGAAGGATCGGCGGCGGAGGGAGTGCCGGGGATTTGAAGCTCCTAGTGGGTCGTCCCGACCGGTGGTCGTAAGACCTACGAGGTCGTCTTGACCGGCATGACCACGTGGACGTAGTCGGCGTCGCCGACAGGGCGGAGCACTCCGGGCGAGAGCGGACCGTTCAGCTCGACGGAAAACTGTTCCGCGTCCACGTTCACCAGGACGTCGATCAGGTAGCGGGCATTGAAAGCGATCGTGGTGCCGTCGCCCTCGACCTTGGCCTCGACGTCGCTCTTGTTGTCGCCCACGTCCGCGGCAGCGCTGACCGTCACGCCTATCTCGGATTCCTTGCCGACGTGGACCTTGACGATGTTGGCCGACGAGCTGGCGATCAGGCTGGCCAGCCGCACGGCCGCAAGCAGCTGATCGCGGTCCACGATCGCCTTGGTGGTGAAGCCCTTGGGCAGGACCTGCTGGTAGTTGGGGAACTGGCCGTCGATCAACCGGCTGACGAGGTCGAAGCCCTCGATATGGAACAGGATCTGGTTGCGGTTGGGCGCGAGGACGATGTCAACCGGGTCTGCCGTGTCCGACAGTACGCGCGAAAGCTCGTGCAACGACCGGGCCGGAACGACGACGCTCGTCTCTTCGACGGGGTCCAGCACCGTCAGCGTCTTTACGGCGATCCGGTAGTTGTCGGCCGCCGCCAGGGTCAGTTTGTTGCCCTCGAACTTGGCCAGCACTCCGGTCAGGATGGGCCGGGCCTCATCGGTGGCGGCCGCGAACGTCACTTCGCCCAAAGCCTGACGCAGGACGTTTTGCGGGACTCGAGTCGTAGGCCGCTCGCCGGCCGTCGGAATTGCCGGGAACTCCTCGGCGTCGATGCCCTTGACGCGGGTCTCGAACCTCCCGGCCTGGATGTGGAGCGTGTCCTGAGCCTGGAGCTCCAGATCCACGCGCTCGTTGGCCGGCAATCCGGCGACGATATCCGTGAACAGCCGTGCAGGCACGGTCATGGCCCCGCCGGTGTCGATCTTGCCCGGAACCCAGTACGTCATCCCGATTTCGAGGTTCGTGGCGGTCAGCTTGAGACCGCCGTCCTCAGTACGGAGAAGAACGTTGTTCAGGACCGGCAGTGTGCTTCGCGTCGAGACGGCTCTCGTTACGACCTGGAGACCGCGAGCGAGGTTCTCCTGCATGACCGAGAGTTTCACGTTGGGTTCACTCCCCTGAGACCAGACATGGTGGGCGGCACGGCAGAACTACTGGTGACGGACCGCGATCCTACTCCAGTGGATTGTCTATCTATCTTCTCATCCCGTCATCATCGTAATAATGCTGTGGAGACTGTGGGTTCGCCGCGTGGCCACTCACGAACCGGGAGTGGAGTAGTGGGCCGCGTTCGTGGACGATGTAGTGCAAATGAGGGATACGCAGTGTCGGCGATTGTGGATACCGGGCGGGAGTTCCGTGAGAAGCCCGTCAGGATCGGGAATCGTGCACCAGGAGCTGGTTGGTTGTCGGCTGGTGCCCCACACGTAAGTCGGGCTTATCCACCGAAATGGCCGGTTTGTCCACGCCGAACGCCTGACCGGCCCGGTCAATCGGCGTAGATCAACTCCCGGACGGCGGCCAGTTCGCGCCGCAGCTCGTCATTGATGCCCATCTCGCGGTTGATCTTGTCGCAGGCGTGCAGGACGGTGGAGTGGTCGCGCCCGCCCAGCTCGGCCCCGATGCGCAGTAGCGAGACGTCCGTCTCCTCGCGCATCAGGAACATCGCGATCTGCCGGGGCACCACGATGGCCTTGTCCCGCTTCTGGCCCTTGAGGGCGTCGATGTGGACGCCGTAGTAGTCCGAAACCGCGCGGGTGATCCGCTCGGGCGTGACCTGGCGCTTCTTGGGGTTGTAGAGCACGTTCGACAGGACGGCCTGGGCCAACTCGATCGTGATCGGGACCGCTCCCATGCTGGCGTATGCCACGATCCGGTTGAGCGCGCCTTCGAGTTCGCGGATGTTGCTCACGACCTTGCGGGCGATGAACTCCAGGACGTCCGAGCTGACCGGAACCGCCTGCTCCTCCGCCTTGGCCCGAAGGATCGCGATTCGCGTCTCGAGGTCCGGGGCGGTGAGGTCCGCGATCAGGCCCCACTCGAAACGGCTGCGGAGCCGCTCTTCGAGTGTGAGGATCGCCTTCGGTGGTCGGTCCGACGACAGGACGATCTGCTTGCCGTCCTCATGGATGGCGTTGAACGTGTGGAAGAACTCTTCCTGCGTCCGCTCTTTGTCGGCGATGAACTGGATGTCGTCGATGAGGAGGAGATCGATGCGGCGGTACCGAGCCCGGAAGTCGTCGATCTTGCCTTGCTGGATGCTGGTGATGAACTCGTTGGTGAACTTCTCGCTGGTTGCGTACACGACGCGCTTGCGCGGGAAGCGAGCAATCACGGCGTTGCCGACCGCGTGCATCAGGTGAGTCTTGCCCAGGCCCACGCCGCCGTACAGGAAGAGCGGGTTGTAGGCGTGGCCGGGCCGCTCCGCCACCGACAGGCTGGCCGCATGGGCAAGGCGGTTGGCCGATCCAACGATGAAGTTGGAGAAGGTGTAGCGCGGATTGATGTTGGTCGAGGCGCCCTCAGGAGCCCCGACTCGGGTTGCTTCGAGTCGAACTGATTGCGCCGTCGCGGGAGCGGCAGCTCCGGGTGTGGCGCCTGTCGCAGCGCTCGAGCCGCCGTTTCCGCTCGTCTCGGCGGCAGGTCGGACCTGAAACTCGACCTGGACGCTGTAGCCCACGATGCGGGCCAGCGTCTGGGAGATCAGGGAGCGGTAACGCGTCTCCAGCCAATCCTTGGCGAATCCATTGGGTACCGCGATCTTGAACCGGTTGTCGTCGACGTCGACGAGCACAGTGTCGCGCAGCCAGGTTTCGTAGTTGGCCGGAGACAGGGAGACCTGAAGCTCTCCGAGGGCTGCGCGCCAGACTTGCTTTGCGTCCATCGAGGCAGACTTAGTCCTGTAAGAGACTGAGATGGATAGCCAGAATCGAGACGGACACCCGGTCTAAATATCGCCTTTCCGGCGCCGTGAGCCTCCGACCCCCGGACGCTCCTCCGAGCCTTCCGGCGGTCCTCACGGTTCCCTCTGGGCCGATGCCCAAGGTTGTCTGGCGCCGCGGGCCGGGGAAGAATAGCACCGCCCGAGCGGAGCGGGCAAGGCTCCGGTCAGTTACTTCTCGTATACTCCCTAGGAGTATCGGCGGCAAGGTTCCCAAACCGCACTGCCCGGGGGTGGCGGTGGTGTCGTCCGTTTGACACTATGAGCGGCGCGTACATATAATCCGCCGGCAGACGCGCCAAAGCGCTTTCGTGCGCCCGGCGCGTTCGCGTGCCTTTCGGGGTATCCTGACCCTGAGGCCGAATGGAGAAGAGCAGCCTTTCCGATGAAGCAGACCTTTCAGCCAAAGAAGCGGCATCGCGCCAAGGAACACGGCTTTCGCGCCCGGATGAAGACACCCGGGGGGCGCCGTGTTCTTGCCGCCCGCCGCGCTCACGGCCGCAAGAAGCTAACGGTCTGACGACGGACCGCGGCCACAATCCGCCGCGGCTGGTGATGCTCTCCAGGCCCGAGGATTTCGCGGCACTGCAGGGAGAGGGAACCGTCAGGTCTCATCCCCTTCTGGTGGTACGGATTCGAAGGACCGGTCTCGAGGAGACGCGCTTCGGCCTATCGACCGGACGCAAGCTCGGCGGAGCAGTAGTCCGGAACAAGGTGCGCAGGAGAATCCGCGAAGCACTCAGGGTGATGGCGCCCTCGTTCCAGCCTGGCTGGGACGTCCTAATCATCGCCCGACCGCCTGTCATCGGCGCCGATCTACCGACGCTGGCGGGCGCACTTCAAAGCCTTCTCCGCCGGGGAGGAGTTCTCGAAGGGCGGGCCGTCCAGTGAAAACGGTCGGTATCGGGCTTATCAGACTCTACCGCCGCGTGTTCGCCTGGCGCCCGTCGGTCTGTCGTTTCGAACCCACTTGCTCGGTCTACACCGAGCAAGCCATCGCCAAGTACGGTCTGCTTCGAGGGAGTTGGATGGGAATGCGTAGAATCGCTCGCTGCCACCCATGGAGTCGCGGTGGCTACGACCCGGTGCGCTGACATGGACTCCCTCGGGCGCAAGCCCCTCACCAAGTCGCGACCCCGCGCCCGCTGGGCCGCTTTGGGCCTGCTGCTGGCCCTGACCGCCTTTGCCGTCATGGCCGTAGGGACGGCATCTGCATCTTCGCCGGTCACCCACGTCGGTGCGGCAGCGCCAGCCGGCGCACCTGATGCGGTCGCCACCCCAACTCCGGTCGCCTCACCGACCTCGAAACCCACTCCCGAACCGGTCGCGCTTGCGCCGGCGACTCCGGGCGCAGGCCCCGACTCGTTGATCGGTTTCCTGTTCACGCCGATCTTCCAGGGGCTCTTCCTGCTCCTGATCGAGCTCTACTCCCTGACCGGCAACATCGTCGTCGCGATCATCTTGATGACGATCATGATCCGGCTCGTCACGGTCAAGCTCTCTGCCAAGCAGATCATGTCGCAGAAGCGCATGCAGATAATCGGGCCCGAGCTGCGGGAACTCACCAAGGAGCTGAACCGCCGCTACAAGGGCGACCGCCTTTCCATTCAGAAGGCGACGCAGGAGTTCTACAAGGAGCGCGGCATCAGCCCGACGGCCGGCTGCCTGCCGTCGCTGCTGCAAATGGGTCTGCTGTTCCCGATGTATTGGGTCATCCGGGACGGCCTGACCAACTTCGACCCCAGCAAGATGTTCATGCTCTTCGGAGTAAATCTGGCTCCGTCGATCCATTGCCCCAACCCGGAGCACATCGTCAACGGCGTGGTCGACAAGGCGGCTCCATGCATCAACACCGTCGTGATGGGCATCAACGTCGGCCAGCCGCAAGTCCTATTCAACCTGCCGCTGGTCGTCTTTACGCTCGGCGTAAGCGCTCTGGCTCTCGGGGCCGGTGTGCTGCAGTTCGTCCAGAGCCGAATGCTCATGCCGCCGGCCGCAGAGAACGACCCTTCGGCAAGTTCTCAGCGGACGATGATGGTCATCTTCCCGTTCTTCTCGGTGATCTACGGTGGCTGGCTCCCCGCCGGCCTGTTCGTGTACTGGATCACCACCTCGGTCTTCTCGATCGTCCAGCAATTCTTGATCGTTGGCTGGGGCTCGATGTTCCCGCTGTTCGGCTGGAACCCGGGCTTCGCCCAGAACCACAAGCCAAGGTTCCCGGTCACGATGCCCCAGCCAGTGATTGCAGGCAGCGCCGGCAAGTCTCTGGCGGCTACCCGGCTTCAGCCCGAGGAGCGGTGGGCGGCCGCGGCCTCGACAGTCCGGCCCAACACGCACAAGCGCACCAGCCGTAGAGGGAGACGACGCTGACATGACTGCCTTTCGCGACGCCTACCGTGAGTTCACGGGCAAGACGGTGGAGGAAGCTCTTCGAGGAGCCCGAGACGAGTTTGGTGTCGGCCTCGACGAGCTCGATTTCGAGATCCTGACCCCGGGCAGCCGCGGCGTGCTCGGGATGGGCGCTGAGCCCGCGCGTGTCCTGGCCGCTCCCCGGTCCGCGCTGGGCGGCTCCACTCCCAAGCGAGAAGCCGCCGCTCAGACTCCGTTGCCCGCGCCCGTCCACGACCGCGAGGACCGACCCCGGGGCGATCGTGACTTCGGCCACGACCGGGATCGAGACCGCGCCCCGCGTCCGGCCTGGCGCGACGATCGCGCCCCTTCTTCGGATAGGGCTCCTTCCGGCGAACGAGCTCCGTACGGGGACCGCGCCCCCTCGGCCGACCGCGGCCCTCGCCCCTCGGGTGACCGCGGCCCGCGCCCGGGCGGCCCCGGCCGATTCGACCGCGACCGCGGCCCTCGCCCCGCCGGTGGTGGCCGGCCGGATCGAGGTCCACGGCACGAGGGCGGAGCCCGTCCCCAGCCGGGGCTGACCGCCAAGGAACTTGCCGAGGTTGCCGCCGCTCGTGGCACACCCCATGCCGAACACTCCGAGTCGGCGGAGGTGACGCCTGAGGCCATGGCCGCGGCCAAGGAAATCCTCGAGCAGATCATGGGCCAGCTCGAGTTCAACGTCCGCGTCGAGATTGCCGCTGGCGAGACGAACAGGCTCAACGTGGTCGGCGAAGGCGACGAGAAGGAAGCCCTGGGCGCGCTTATCGGCCGCAAGGGCGAACGACTCTCCGCGCTTCAGCACCTCGTCAACCTGCTGCTGTCCAAGCGCGTCGGCGAGTGGACTCGCATCCTCGTCGATGTCGAGGACTACCGCGGCCGCCGCGAACGCCAGCTTCGTGACCTCGCCAATAGGGCGGCGGAACGCGTCGTCGGGACCGGCAAGATGCTCCAGCTCGAGCCGATGCCGGCGCTCGAACGGCGCTGGATCCACCTGGCCCTGCGCGATCATGAACGAGTCGGAACGCAGTCCATCGGCGAAGAGCCGAACAGACGCGTCGTCGTTCTGCCTCGCGACGTCTGACCTGAACGTGCAACCGGCGGCCAACACCCGCCGGTTGCGGCTTTTCGCCGGGCCCACCGTATCGGGTGGGAGCGACAGACTTACGTGTTTGCTCAACGATTCGGTCAGGCGGCGTAACGGCGAACGCCCTCGGGCCGTCCAACCCACGGCCGGTGCGAACGCCTCGGTCCAGTGCGCTATGCCGTTTGAAACTGCAGCTCCGGTATCCGACCGGCGCGGAAGACAAGGGATGAGATGACAAGCGACTCGCTCGAGCCGTCGGGGCTCAAGGAGCAG
>Ga0302323_100001091_pt1 | contig 21985 bp, 18 predicted proteins | sample Fen_T0_3_FD_201950 | JGI IMG/M metagenome (GOLD analysis project Ga0302323, IMG submission 201950) | Peat permafrost microbial communities from Stordalen Mire near Abisko, Sweden - Fen_T0_3 | ecosystem: Environmental > Terrestrial > Soil > Wetlands > Permafrost | place: Sweden: Abisko... | reverse complement strand
TATGATCAGGAACGGGATGTAGAGCAGGAAGCCCATCGTGAATGCGGTCTTGAGCTCGCTGGTCACGAAGGCCGGCAGCAGCACCTCGATCGGAACGTCGTCGGTGGTGGCGGGACGCGGCCCCTTCGACAGGTCGATGAAGACCTGGAGGTCTTCCTTCCTCGTTTCCTTGAGCATGAACTCGCGGAACGGGACTATGCCGCGCTGGATCGCCGTCCCCTGGTCGATCGTGTTGCTCAGGTACGGCTGAAGCGCATCGTTGTTCGCCTTGGTAAGGGTGGGGGCCATGACGAACAGCGTCAGGAACATCGACAGGCCCAGGATCACCTGGTTGGGCGGCAGGTTCGGGATGCCGATCGCGCTTCGCAGGAGCGACAGCACCACGACGATGCGCGTGAAGCTCGTCGCCAGCATCAGGATCGAGGGCACCAGCGAGAGGATCGTGAGTGCGAGAAGGAGCTGGAGGGACAGCGAGAACTGGCCGTTGCCATTGGAGGCCTGGCCGTCGCCAACCTTCACCGAGATGTCCGAGTTGCCGTTGGTGGAGCATCCCGCGACGACCACGACGGTCAGCGCCAGGAGGATGAGCAGTCCCAGGCGTCGGCGTGTCATCGGACGCGTCCCCCGCCGAGCAGGCCGGCGAGACGTCCGGTGATCGCATCGATCGGCGCATTGACGGCGGCGAAAACGGCCCCGAACGCCGGCGTCGCGTGTGCGGCAGACGCGGATGGCGCGGAGGATCCGTCGGCGCCGGCCTCGGCATCGGCCGCGATGGACGCTTCCAGCTCGCCCGCGTCGAGTTCGGCCAGCGCGACCATCCCGTTCGGCGTGAGCCCAACGACGAGGCGCCGCTCGCCTACGGCGACGAGATGGAGCGAAGCCTTCTGTGCCAGCGGCCGGGATTCGAGAACCTGCAGGCGGCCGGTCTTCTTGGGTGAAGCGGTCTGCATGCGGTTGAGGAAACGGAGCGTGACGTAGAGCATCACCAGGACGAGCAGGCACTTGGTGACAAGGCCGAACCAGTCCATCCCGCCGGTCGTTCCGGCATCCCAGATGCTGCCCACGGTTGCGGCCATGCCCGACGCGGGAGTCGCGGCCGGAGTCGACTGCGTTCCGCCGGCCACAGGCTGGGGAGCCACCATACCGACGGCGGCCACTATTGCGAGACCGGCCCCGGCGGCGATCACGGCCACGCGGCCGATCGACCCGTGGCGGCCGGTGCGCGCGGCATCGGCCGTGGCGTCGAGCGTCTGTGCTCGACGCGCCGCATCGACCCGCCGCGCCATGGGGCGGTTCTTTGCGGACGGCCGGCGCGCGATGCGGGTCATCAGCGGCCCATCGGGGAGAGGCGCTGCTGGCGAGCCACGACATCGGTGATGCGAACGCCGAAGTTCTCGTCGACAACGACAACTTCGCCCTGTGCGATCGCTCGTCCGTTGATCAGGATGTCTACCTTCTCGCCGGCGAGCTTGTCGAGTTCGATGATCGAACCCGGCGTCAGCGCAAGGACTTCCCGGATCGGCAGCGTCGTGCGCCCGATCTCGACCGCAACCTGGAGGTTTACGCCCAGGAGCAGGTCGATGTTGTAGCCGGGGCCGTTGGACGGCGACGCGGTAAGCTCCGGCAGCTCGGCCGGGCGGACGTTGGCCGGCATGGGCGGCGGGGCCATCTGCTGTTGCGGCTGCGGCGCGGCCTGCCACGGCTGAGCCTGGGCTGGTGCGGCGGGTGCGGGAGCAGCCTGCCGTTGAGCGGCGGGCTGGGATGCCGGCGGCGCGGCGGGCGGAGGAACCTCGGACGCAAGCGCCTGCAACGCCACGACGTGTGCGGAGAGCTCGCCGGCGACGGCCGCGTCGTACGCGGAGATCAGGACCAGCTCCTCGTTGTCGACCGAGGTGATCGGCAGCCGGAGAAGGAGCATCGGGGCATCAGACGCCGAGTTGCTTACGGCGGCGCCGAGTCCAAGCCCTTCACCCAGGATCTGCTCGAAGGCAGTGTCGAGTGCATCCATGACGAGCTCTTCGAGGCGTTCGGCGACGTAGGCCTTCCCGCCCACCTGGTTGCCCTTGTCCGGGTCCAGAGCGCCCCATGCGCCGCGCCGGTCCGTGCCGAGGAGTTCGAATGAACGCGAGGGCACCAGCGGCGTGGGCGCCTCATCGAAGTTGCAGTGGCCCACGGTGAGCTCGCCGACCGTCACCGGGCACAGCGCATCGGCCGAGATGGCCTCCGCGATGGCCGAGCGGATCATTGGCCACAGCGGCAGTATCGAAGCACCGGCACCAAGCGAGGTACCGTCGGCGGGTTTCCAATCGAAGGATTCCCAGCTCATGTCAAGCCTCCATGGGCTGTAGCGGGCTTACAAGGCGCAGCGCGACGCGATCCCCGACACGGCCCGGGATCGCCCACGCCTGGGCCTGATCGGAGACGGCGATGAGTACCGGTTCGTCCCAGTGCTCGTCGAACCGGATGACGTCGCCGGGCCGCAGCTCGGCGAGGGCCTCTACCGGGATGTCCACCGCTCGGAAGGAAGCGGCAACCGAGATCTCCACGGACCGGATCTCGGTCTCGAGGACGTCGCGGACGCTGGAGTTGCCCGCCGCCAGACGCCGCTGCGAGTACCACATCGTGGCGGCGAGCCTTGGGAGCAGCGGCTCCAAAGAGCTGTACGGATAGCAGATCGTCATGGGCGCGGTCTGGCCGGCGAAGCGGACTTCGTAGGTCAGGACGGCCACGACATCGGAGGGAGAGGCGACGCGCAGGAGGATCGGCGTGAGTGCCGTCTCGGTAACGGAGACGTCCATCGTCTGGAGGTGCGACCAGCCTTCGTTCAGTGCGTGCGGCAAGTGGGCCACGACCCTGGCGATGAGATCGCCTTCGATGGGCGTGGGTTCGTGGCGTTCGGGCGGGATGCGGCCGGGTCCACCCAGCAGCCGATCTACGGCGGCGAGCGCGAAGCCCATGTCCAGGTCCACCAGGAACGGACCGGCCAGGCCCTCGGTGGACATCACGACGAGCTCGGTCGGGAGACTCAGCTGGCTGAGATAGTCGTCGAAGATGAGCTGGTCCGTGCCGGCGAGCTGGATCACGATTGTGGATCGCAGGAATGACGAGAGGCGGGCGGCCGCAATACGTCCCACCGTTTCGTGGATCGCCTGGAGCGTCCGCAGCTGCTCGTTGTTGAACTTGGCGGGGCGCCGGAAGTCGTAGGTCTTGACGAGGCGGCCGTCCGCGCTGAGCGACGGCGGCTGATCCTCGGTGGGCAGCGAACCGTCCGCCACCGCCCCAAGGAGCGCATCGATCTCGGCCTGCGAAAGCATCTGCCGGCCCGCCTAGTTCGACATCTTGAAGTCGGTGAAGTAGATCTGGAGGACCTTGTCCTCCCCGATGATCTTCTTGAACGCCGCTAGCAACTCCGACTTGAGCTTCGTCCGTCCGTCGGAGGTTGTGAGCGATCCCGAGTCGTGAGCCGAGAGCGTGGATCCGAGCGCGTCGAGCAGGAGCGGCGTGTCGCTCGTCAGTTCGTCGAGTTCGACCTTCTCCTGCTTGGTGCGCGCATCGCCGTGCAGGTCGTAGAAGCTCGCGGCCTTTGGTCGGATCTCGATCGAGACGCCGATCAGCGCGTACTTGAAGCCGCCCGCGTTTGTCGACGTCAGGTTGATGACGCGGCTGTCAAGGGCGAGGATCGGGCCGACCTGGCCGGCGGTGGGATCGGGAACCTTGGGGGTCGCCTTCGGCGCGGCCGACATCTGCATGAAGAGGAAGCCGCCGGCGGCCGCTAGGCCGAGCGGAACGCCGAGCGCCAGGATTGCGCGGCGGCCTTTCGGGATGGGGAGTTTCACGAGCGGGGCTCCAGGCTTCTGAGTGCGGATCTCATGGGAAGGTAGGCAGGGCCATCGGGGTCACCGACTGACCCGAACCGTTGCCCGGATAGAGAACGACGATGTCCACGCGGCGGTTCTTCGCCCGGGAAACGTCGTCGACGTTGGGAGTAAGCGGGTTGTACTGAGCGTTGCCCTGCGCGGACATGCGGCTTGGGTCGACGCCCGAGTTGACCATTGCCTTCAGCACGGAGAGGGCACGGGCGGACGATAGGTCCCAGTTACTGGCGAACAGGATGCCGTCGGGCGCCTGGTCGTCCGTGTTCCCCTCCACGCGGACCGCGTTGGGGAGCGGCTTGAGGATGTCCGCGATCTTCCCGACGATCTTGAGAGCGTGGTCGTCCAGGTAGGCGCGACCCGACGAGAAGAGCAGTGCGTCGTTGAGGCGTATGACGATGCCCTGAGGAGCCATGCCGACCTCCACCTCGCCGCCAAACCCCTGGCCGATGGCGAAGTCCTCGAGGGCGGCCTGGATGGCCTTCATGTCCGCCTGGACGGGGCTCCCCCCGGTCTGGTTCTGGTCCGCGGTGACCGACGTGTTCTGCTCGGGGTTGATGCTGATTGCCCGCTGGCCCTGCATCACGTCCGCGTTGAAGGCCGCCGATAGCGACTGCGCGAGGACCGTTAGCTTGCGCACGTCGGTCGTGCTGATGGCGTACATGACGATGAACAGGGCCATCAGCAGGGTGATCATGTCCGCATAGGTGAGGAGCCAGCGCTCCTCGTTCTCATGCGTACCCTCGGACTTCGAGCGCTTGCGTCTGGCCATCAGGCGGCCTCCCCCACCGTCGCGCCGGCCGGGGCGGCTTCGGGCGACGCCGCAGCCACTGCGCGCTCGGGTCCCGCGTGGGCACTCAGCTTCTGAGCCACGATCCGCGGGTTGTCGCCGGCCTGGATCGCCAGGATCGCGGCAAGTGCGAGCCGCCGTTCCCTGGCCTCTGCCTGGTCCTTGCCCTTCAGGTTGCCCGAGACCGGCAGCCACAGGATGTTCGCGCTGCCCACGCCGATGAGAGTGGCGATGAAGGCGACCGCGATCGACTCGCCGAGACCCGCCGGATCGGCCAGGTTCGCGAGGACGTTGATGAGGCCCATGACCGTCCCGATGACGCCCATCGTGGGCGCGTAGCCGCCCATCTTGGCGAAGAGGTCGATGCCCTTCGCGTGCCGGGCCTGTGCCGATTCGATCTCGATCTCGAGGATCTCCTCGACGGTGTCCGGCTCGAGGCCGTCGATGATCATCTGGAGTCCGTGCTGGATGAACGGATCCTTCACGGCCTCGACGTCGGCCTCGAGCGCCAGGAGGCCTTCGCGGCGTGCGCGTTCGGCGAACTTGACCAGCATGGTGCGGATCTGGTCGATGTCGCTGACCCGGGGCTTCATGCTCATGCCGAGCAGCTTCGGCATCGTCATGAATTGCTTCACCGATGTCGTGGCCATGGTCGCGCCGAACGTGCCGCCGAAGATGAGGATGATCGCCGACGGGTTGAAGAACGCAACCGGCGAGCCACCCTCGATCAGATCAGCAACGAGGAGCGCGCCGAGCGCAACCAGGATTCCGACACCAGCATCCATCGCCTAGGTCCGATCTTCGATTCGATCGTCGTAGGCGCGCAGGCGCCCGCGGTTCGGATGCTCGTAGTGGGCCGGGTCCATGTCCGACGGCGGGTCGTACACGCGACGGCCGCCGAAGCGCGCGTCCACGTGGAGCGATCGCTGGTAGTAGTGGAACCGGCTGGCCACCTCGGTCGCCGTCTCGCGGACGAGGATCTTCTTGCCGTCGGCAAGAGTGATCACGGTGTCGGGCGTCTCCTCGACCAGTTCGATGCGGTCGGGATTCACGAGCAGGGCCGTTCCGTCGGGACGTGTGAGGGGGATCATCGAGATCAGGCCAGACTGCCGGTCAGGGCCAGGCGCATGAGGCCGGCACGAGATCGGACGTTGAGCTTGCGGCTCAGGTTGGCGCGGTGGGCCTCGACGGTCTTGACCGAGAGGACCAGCGACTCGGCGATCTCGCGGTTGGAGAGACCCTGTCCGATGAGGAAGAGCATCTCGCGCTCGCGAGGCGTAAGGAGCGAGACCGGACCCTCGTCCACGAGGGCGGCGTCCAGACGCTCACCAACCGTGGGGAAGCCGGCGATGATCGGGCCCATCCCGTCCATCACACGCCGGATCACGGCCAGGAACGTTTCGCGGCTCACGTTGTCCATGAGCATCGCGGCGTCCGCGCCGATCGAGAGGCAGTCGTTCGGAGACACCTCGCGGCCGCGTGAAACGAGGGCGATGAGGCGCGGGCGAGGCCAGAGCGCGGCCAGGAGCCGGCAGACCTCGGGCCCCTCGCTGGGGGTGAAGTCGAAGAGGACGAGCTGGGGGTGAACGTCCGAAGCGAGGCGGAACGCCTCGTACACGGAAGCGGCGCTGGCGACTTCGCAGGCCGATCCGCTGCTCAACATCGTTGACACGCCAAGTCGGACGATTTCGGCCTGGTGGATTATCAAGGCATGGGTTACGGAGCGGGCCGGCCTCGGCGGCGCCGCAGCCGAACGGCCCGCCCCCCGACGGTCCTGTACCGGATAGCTGGCGATCGACATGGGGGCCAATCCTTGAACTGCCTGTCTGCTTTCCGGCGAGTCCCCGACAGGCGCGGTCTGGACTCGTCTCGCGATCAGGGGTGAAGCATTCGGCAGGGATGCCTTGTAGGTGTATTCCCGGACCGGCCCAATCGTTAGGGGGGTGACCTAGGTCCAGCGGCGGTGGACTGCAGTACTGGGGCACTCAGGGGTCTCCATACCCCCGGTGGGGCCACCAGGGCGTTAGTTTCGCGACGTTTCTCTAGTTCAGTATTGACTGAACTACGCGAAACGGACTACATTTCCTCGGTTCGAGACGACCCACTTGATGGGCGTGCATGCGAGGCAGCTGATGGACGACATCCTCGGGCGGGCCCGGCTCAGGGGCAGCGCCCGCATCTCAAGGGAGCGATTCATCGAGGAAATTGGTCTCGTCTTCGACTCGATGCATCTGCCGCGGATGGCTGGTCGCGTGCTCGGCGCGATCCTCCTGGGCCCGGCCGAAGGGTCTACCGCCGCAGAGATGGCAGACACGCTTCAGGCGAGCAAGGGCTCGATCAGCAACATGACCCAGCTGCTGATCCACTACCGCCTTATCGACAGGACGGCGCGGGCCGGCGATCGGCGGGATCGGTTCGTGATCAAGCCCGGGGCGTGGGCCCGGATGCTGCTCTGGCGGCTCGAGCTCTTGCAGCGCGTGCAGGAACTCGCCGTGGACGGCCTGGGCCTGCTGGGCCCGGACGGCAATCCAGAGCCCCTGCAGGAGGTGCGCGATATGTACGCATTCTTGGAACGTGAGCTGCCCAAGGTGTTCGATCGCTGGGAGGCCGAGAGGCCGGTGGTGACCTTCGTGCCGGACACGGAGGTTGGGAAGGAGGCGCCCTGATGACGGCCGCCATTGAAACGAAAGAGCTGACCAAGTGGTACGGCCATCATGCCCGCGGGATCATCGACGTCGACCTCGTGGTCGAGGCGGGCCAGATCTTCGGCTTCCTGGGTCCAAACGGGGCGGGAAAGTCGACAACGATCAGGCTCCTGCTGGACCTCATCCGGCCTACCAGCGGCTCGGCTCGAGTGCTTGGGCTGGACGTTCGCCGCGACCGGCTCGAGATCGACCGAAGGACCAGCTACGTCCCGGGCGAACTCTCGCTGTACAGCGATCTGACCGGTCGCCAGCTGCTCACCTACCTTGGCAACCTCCAGGGCAAGGTGGACGCGGATTACCGCGAGAAGCTGATCGAACGCCTGGAACTGGATCCCGCCAAGAAGATCAAGAGCATGTCCCGCGGCAACAAGCAGAAGGTTGGCCTTGTCGCGGCATTCATGATCAGGCCGGATCTGTTGATCCTCGACGAGCCCACCGCGGGCCTGGATCCCTTCGTGCAGCTCGAGTTCGAGCACCTGTGCGAGGAGGTGCGCACGGACGGCCGGACGGTATTCATCTCATCGCACCAGCTGCCCGAAGTGGAACACCTTTGCGACCGCGTGGGGATCATCCGTGAGGGGAGACTGCTCGCTGTAGAGGCCATCTCCACGCTCAAAGAGCGAGCCCTTCGCAAGCTCGAAATCGACTTCGGGGGCCCGGTCAAGGCCGAAGCTTTCGCCAACCTGCCCGGCGTCCGGGACCTTTCGATCAACGGGCAGGTGCTGAGCTGCACCGTCATGGGCAGTGTGGACGCGTTGGTGAAGGCGGCCTCGCGGTTCGAGGTGGTCAACCTGCGGAGCATGGAGACGAGCCTGGAGGAGATCTTCCTGGCGTACTACGGCACCGGTGACGACGCCGCGAAGGAGGCCGGACATGCTGCTGCGTAATGTATTCACCAAGACCGTCCGCGACCTTCGCTGGCCGACGTTCTGGATCTCCCTCGGAATGGCGGGCATGACGGGCTACTTCGCCGTCCTGTTCCCCACCTATTCGAAGATCTTCAACATCAGCGACATGCTGAAGAAGATGGGCGACGCGGGGAAGCTCTTCGGCGTAACCGGCGACGCGACCACCCTGGCCGGCTTCCTCCACATCGAGCTGTTCTCGATGATCCTGCCGGCCCTCATGGTCGTTCTGGTCGCGGGCATGGCGAGCGGTTTCACGGCCGGCGAGGAATCGCGGGGCACGATCGACATCCTGCTCTCCTATCCGATCTCACGACGCCGGATGGTCCTGGAGAAGGTCCTCGCGGTCACGCTGGCCGCGTTCGCGGCGGCAATTGCGGTGTGGGTATTCGGCCTGCTCGGGGCGGCCGCGAGCGCAACCGCCCTTCCCGCCGACAACCTTGCGGCGGCGCTGTTGATGCTCGTGCTCCTGGGGCTTGCATTCGGTGCGGTCGCACTGGCGATCGCGGCCGCGACGGGCAACCGGGCGGCATCGATTGGAGCTGCGGTGGGCCTGCTTGTCGTCATGTACCTGGTGGATGCCGTCTCGAACATCGTCGACGGCCTTCGCACGGTTCAGCCGCTCTCGCTGTTCCACTACTACATGGGCGGGGATCCGCTCCGCAACGGGGTGAGCCTCGCCGATGCGGGCGTGCTCTCGGCTGTGGCGATCGTCTTCCTCGCCGTGGCCCTGATCGCGTTCGAGAGGCGCGACCTGGCCGCGTAGCACCGCCTCCAGCTGCAAGAAAGGCGGCCGCCTTCCGGTGGCCGCCTCTCGATTCGGACCGGCGCCGATCGTGCCATTGCATCCATGAGCGCAGCACTTATCTTTAATGCATGGCAGCCGCGGCATGTGCCGGCAGCCGCGGCATCGACGACTGCTCGACGGAGACCGGGTGAACGACAGGACGGCGATCGGGGCTCAACGGCAGGACGAAATCGGAGATTCCGCCGGATACGTGCGGCGCAACCTGGCCACGGCATACCGGCTTGCGTCCGTGGTTCTCGACGATCCCGTACTCGCGCAGACGGTCGTCCACGACGCGGCGATTCGAGCCTGGTATGACTGGGGCGGCAGACCCGCGAAGGTGTTGGACGCCGCCTTCCGGCGTGAGTTGGAGTCGGGCTGCCGGGCGATCCTCACCGCGGGCGGCGACGACGCGGGCGGCGGCGACCTTGCCGGCCTCGCCCACCGCGCCGATCCGTTGGTCGCCGCGATGGGCGCCCTTGGGACAGGCGATCGCTACGCCCTGGCACGCGAATACGCTCCGGTCGAGACATCCCCGCCGGACGGGAGCAACCTGGGCGGGTTCCTCCGCCGCCGGGCGAAGCAACGGCGCACTTCGGTGCTTCTGGCGCGCCTGCTCCGTTCGCACGTCGGGGTTCGGGCGGGATCGACCGCGGACGATTCGGATGTCCCCACGCGGCTGCGCGGCATCTACGCATCGCGAGATCCGGGCCCGGACGTGCCGCTCGATCTCCGGCTCCGGCTCAACCGCAGCCTCGCCGAAGCCGAGTCCGCGGCCGAAAGGCGGGCAAGCAGGGACCGTGCCGCCGGCTGGAGGTTTGCGGTCAACGCGTTCATGCTCGTCGTCGCGGGCACCGTGGCGCTGGCGTTCGTGAGCGTCACAGACCTGCGAGCCGCCGCTCAGGCAACAGCCGGTCCCATCAGCGGGCCCACCACTCCTCTGACGATCACATCTGTGTCTGTTGTGCAGGGCGAGGTAGGCGGGACCGGCGCCCACGTCGCCGCGAGCGGGATGACCCTGGTGTTGGCGTATCAAGGCCCGGCGGTCTGGCACGCGTCGGCGAGACAGTGCCTGCCCGACGTAGCCGGGACGATCGATCCGAGCGGCAACGCCCGGTGGCCCGGCTCGCCCGCCGGTCACGTCCAATCCATGGCCGCCGATCCGGCTGCCGGCAACGTCTACGCCGCCGGCCTGGGCGAGTACTGCGACCCCGGCGCCCGCGTCAGCACCAACGGCGGAGCCACCTGGACCGATGGCTCGCTACCCCCCGGCTCCGCAGGCAGCGTGGCGTGGCTCGGATACGACCCGGCCCATGCCGACACGCTCGTCGCAGCCGTTGGCGGCGTGCTGTCGGTGAGCAGGGACGCCGGACGGACATGGTCGGCCAGTACCGAGACCGTGGTCCCGATCGCGTTCGGCCCCGAGGGGCGGCTATACGGTTGGGGCCCGGGCGCCTTGTTCGAGTCACTGGACGACGGCGGCAGCTGGGATCGAATCGGGACCGGGCCGGCGGCGCCGCCGTCAGCCGGGGCGGCGGTTCCGGGCGGCCTGCTGATCGGCGGGACCGGTGGCGCGTGGCTCTACCCGATCGACGTCATGTCCGGCATGGACGGGGCGGTGTCAACGAGCGGACCTCCGACTCTGGTCCAGCCGGGCACGGTCTACTCGATCGCCACGGCGGGCGACGGTGCGGTGATCCTGGGCGGCGACTCCTCCGGGCACCCGTGGCTCGGCACGTGGTCCGCACGCCAGGCAGACGCACCCTTCTCCCCAATCTCACTCCCCGTCGAACTCTCCGGTCTGACGGTCGCGGGCGGGCAGGTTGCCGCCAACTCCGCCGGTGCCGCGGTAGCCCTCATCGGTGGCGTACCGGTCGCGGCCACGTCACGGTCGGTCATTCTCTTCGCCACGTTCGCGCACTGACGGAACCGGCGGCGGGCGCGCCCTCAGACCACCGTCGGGTTTGTCTCCGTCCGGCACCCGTGGCGCAACCGCCCGGCAACCGGCCACGGGACTAATCACAACCACGGCGCTGCTTGATCGCTCCTGCCGCAACACTGACATTGGCACCGCCTTGGCCGATCCTTCTCAACAGGCACGGCAGCCATCGGTCCAACTTGACCGAACGGGGTTCGTTTATTGGCTGTGCCCGAACAGGAGGACCATCATGGCCGCCGCGCCAGGGACCGAAATGAAGCGAACCCTGACGATGACCGGGCTCACGATCAACGCCATGGCGCTGATTGCGCCCGGCGCGTTTCTGTGGACGACGTTTGGGGCACAGGTCGTCCAGCAGAACGGCGGAGCGACTACCGCATTCGACATGGTTCCCGGACTTCTCTTCGTTCTAGTTCTTGCCTTCTTGACGGCGTTTTCGTATGCCGAGCTCGCGAATATCTACCCGGATGCCGGCGCAGGCTCGTCGTACTACTTCGCCGAGGCGGCATTCCTGCAGAAGGAAGAGAGAGTTCACTACAAGTTTGCCCGGCTCGCCAAGTTCATCGTGGGCTGGGTATCTCATCTCTATTACTGGATCTATCCGGGCATCATGGTCGCATTCACCGCGACCTTGCTCGTCTACATCTGCGGCCTGTTCGGCATTGCCCTCAACACCCCGTTGATGATCGGATCCGCGTTCGTCTTCTCCGCGATCGTGGGTTTGATCGCGTATCGCGGCATTTCAGGCTCCACGATGACCGCGATCGTCATCAACGCAATTCAGCTCACGGCGCTGGTCGCGTTCGCGATCCTGGCGATCGCCTTCCGGCTCACCCATCCCGATTTCGCGTATGCCCATCCGGACGTCGCGTCGGTGGTCCTGCCGCACAACTTCACCAACGTCCTGTTCCAGGGCACCATCGCCATCCTTCTCCTTGTCGGCTTCGAGTCGGTCACCGCGCTCGGCGGTGAAGCGATCAACCCCAAGCGCGACGTGCGCCGCGCGGTCCTTCTCTCGCTCGCGATCCAGGGCGCCGTCGCCTACCTGATCGAGTACGTTGCCGCGAACTTCTTCGTCAACAGCGGCGTCACGGCCACCACATCGACCGGCACGACCGTCTCCGGTTATGGCGCGGCGGCGGTGTCCGCTGCACCGATCGGCGACATGATCCGCTTCATCGGCGATCAGATGCTCGGCGGCACGGGCTTCTGGCTAACTCTGATCCTCGCCGCCACGGTCCTCGTCGCCCTGATCGGCACCACGCTGGCCTGCTTGAACACCGGCGTCCGGATCACCTACGTCATGGGCCGCGACAAGGAAATGCCGGGGCTCCTGGGAATGCTCCACTTCAGGCACGCAACCCCGCACTACGGCGTCATCGCCCTCGCGATCGTGTCCGCGATCCTCGGCGGTTACGCGGTGCTCTCAACCGACAACCTCCTCCAGATCACGCTTGCCAGCAACACCGGTACATTCCTCGTGTATGGAATGACGAACGCGATCGTCCTGGTGGCATTCGGCGGTGAACACAAGCGCCACTGGCTCAAACACGTCGTCGTGCCGGTCGCCGGCCTCGTCGCAAACGTCGGGATGCTCGCCGGCATCGTCGTGATGAGCGTGTCGGCCGGTGGAACCACACAAACCGACACCCTCATCGCACTGGCGATGGTGGGCGTGTGGATCGCGATCGGTATCGTCTGGCTTGTTTCCAACTCCATCACTTCCAAGAAGAGTCTTCTCGTAACGCCACAGGTCGTAAGTCCGCAGCGCTAGTTACCCTCTCCCTAGGTTCGAGACCGCGCCGGTGACCACACACATACACCGGCGCGGTCTCACACATCCCGAGGCCGATGTGGACACTGCCACGAAATTTATCTCACATGACGGACAATGCACACCGTGAGCGCGACACTGGCCGTCGACTACGCGGGGCTTACCGCGATCGGCCATGTCCGCGAACACAACGAGGACCGGCTCGGATGGGCGGCCATCGACGGCAGCACGCCGTTCGTGACCCCGGCCGATGCCCATACGATCGAGGAAGCCGAACTCAGCTCGGATAGCGGCCTCGTCTTCGCGGTCGCCGACGGCCTGGGCGGCTACGGCGGCGGAGACGTCGCTTCGGGGATCGCCGTTGAGGCCAGTCTCGGCCTCATCCAGCGTGAGGTTATCGCCGGTGGACGAGTGCCCGGTATCCTGCGATCGGCCGTGAACCGGGCCAACGAGGCCATCCTCGATGCCGCCCTTTCGGGTCGCGGGGGTCGCAAGATGCAATCGACGCTGAGCGCACTCGTCATCACGCCTGGCGAGGCACACCTGGCTCATGTGGGCGACAGCCGGATCTACCGGCGCCGCGAAGGCGAGCTCGAGTTGCTTACCACGGACCACAGCCAGGTCATGGAGCTGCTCCGAATGCGGATCATTACCCAGGAGCAGGCAATCGACCACCCGGCCCGATATGCCCTGACTCGCTCCGTCGGCGGCAACATCATGGTCCGGTCGGACATCCGCAACGAGCAACTCCACCCCGGTGACGCCTTCCTGCTGTGTTCGGATGGTCTCTGGAGCAACGTGACCTCGACCGACGTGGCGGAGGCGCTCGCCGACGCACCTGCCGGCGCGTGCCGTGCGCTCGTCGACCTCGCCCTGGAGCGTGGCGGCGACGATAATGCGACGGCCATGGTGATCCGCGTGCGGGAAGCCGGGCAGCGGCCCGAAGCGCCGCAGGGATGGCGGAGGTTGTTCTCGTGACCGCGAATGAAGTCGGTCCCGGCGCGAAACTCGACCAGTTCACGATCGTCAAGGCGATCGGGCACGGGGCGTACAGCGACGTCTACCTCGCCGAGGATCCGGCCGGCCGACAGGTCGTGCTCAAGTGCCCGCACGAGTCGATCATGGGCGACGTCGCCACGTTCGACCGCTTCCGGCGCGAGCTCGAGATCGCCCGCCACCTGCACCACCCCGGCATCCAGCGGCCCATCGAGTTCACCGAGAACCGCAGCCGGCCGTACATGGTCATGGAGTACGTGGAGGGCGAGACGCTCCGCGCGATGCTGTCGCGCGAGAAGAGGCTCTCGGTGGACAAGGTCGTGGATCTGGGGCAGCAGCTCGCCGCGGCAATGGCGTACGCCCACGAACAGGGTGTCGTGCATCGCGACCTCAAGCCGGAGAACGTGCTCATCACGCCGGACGGAAGGCTCGTCGTCACGGATTTCGGCGTCGCGTTGATGGCGGGCGCCCGACGGCTCACCTGGCGCTGGTTCTCCACCGCGCTGGGCACACCGGACTACATGTCGCCCGAACAGATCCAGGGCAAGCGCGGCGACGCGCGAACCGACGTGTACGCGATCGGCGTGATGCTCTACGAGATGCTTGCGGGGCGCGTTCCATGGGATGGCGACAACGCGCTATCCGTCATGAGTCAGCACATCAACTCGCCGGTGCCCCCGCTTCACGAACTCAACAAGGACGTTCCGCCGCCGATCGATGGGATCGTGCGCAAGTGCCTGCGCAAGGATCCAAACGAGCGCTACGAAGACGCCGCCACGCTCAAGGCCGACCTCGGCCGGTGGCGCGACCTGAACCTCACTCAATTCATTTTCGGAGACGAGGCGATCATCGCCCCGCCGTCCAACTCGGATCTTCGCCTTGTCCTGCTCATATTCGCGATCAGCGCCGCCTTCCTGACCGCCAGCATCTTCTTGCTGGTGCTCGTATACCTCATCGGCCATGCCCACTGATAGCCGCGCCGGCACCCAGGGTCCACGCGGGAGGGACGACATGCCTCACAGAACCGGACACTCGCCAAAGGACGGCCCCAACCACGACGCTCCTCGCCACGGAGCCGAGTCCACCTACTCCGGCATGGATGCGGCGGCCGGGGCCGGCGGCGTCTCGGACAGGCGCGCGGTGGAGCGGGTCCTGTTCGCGATTCGCGAGACGGGCGTATCCCAGGTGGAACTGCAGTTCGCCGATGTGACCGGCGCCGTGAAGACCGTCGCCGTTCCGGCGCGCCGCATCCAGTCGGTCCTCGGCGACGGCGAATGGTTCGACGGCTCGGCCATCGAGGGCCTGGCGCGGGAAGTCGAGTCGGACATGTACCTCCGGCCCGACCCCACTACTTTCGCAATCCTCGAAGGCGCCGGCGTGCCCTGCGCCCGACTGATCTGCGAGATCGTCCAGCCCAACGGCGAGCTCTACACCGGCGACAGCCGGGGGGCGCTTCGCTCGCTGCTCGATCAGGCCGAATCCGCGGGATTGGGCTACCTCGTAGCCCCGGAGATCGAGTTCTTCCTCTTCCCCGCCGATGCCGTGGGCCCGCTGGCGGACGATCCGAGCAGCTACTTCGAGCGCAGCCGGGGCCGCTCCCGCCAGGTTGAACTGGAGATCCTCGCCAGCCTGGAGACGCTCGGCGTGCGCATCGAGTCCAGCCATCACGAGGTGGCCAGCGGCCAGTTCGAGCTGGATCTGCCCTTGCTTCCGGCGCTCGTCTCGGCCGACATGGTCACGACGCTCAAACCCGCGATCAAGGAACTGGCACGCGAGCGCGGCATGCAGGCTACGTTCATGGCGAAGCCTCTCGCCGACGCCGCCGGTTCGGGCATGCACACGCACCAGGTGCTCGTCGATCGGTCGGGTCGCTCGGTGTTCGACGACTCCTCCGACTCGTACGGGCTCTCATCGGTCGCCCGGGCGTTCCTGGCCGGCCAGTTGGACCACGCCCCGGGCCTGTGTGCCCTCGTTGCGCCCACGGTCAATTCCTACAAGCGCCTCGTACCCGGATACGAAGCACCGGTCGCCGGCAGCTGGGGACGCCACAGCCGCGGTGCGCTGATCCGCGTGCCCGCTCCGGTCCGCCAGCAGGCGGCGCTCGGCGAGGTATTTGGGACCAGGCTCGAATTCCGGCTGCCGGACCCGTCGTGCAATCCATACCTGGCCTACCTCGCGATGCTCGCAGTCGGCCTGGACGGCATCGACCGTGGATGCGAGCTCGGGCCGCCGCTCGAGGAAGTGGAGCACGGCTTCGGCGGAAGCGGCCATAGCGTCACGAAGCCCCTGCCCGCATCGCTCGGCGAGGCCCTCGAAGCGCTCGAGGACGACGACGTGGTCACGGCGGCGATCGGCAGCGAGCTGCTCGAGCTCTTCCGATCGGCCAAGACACTGGAGTGGGAGTCGTATCGGCGCCAGGTGACCCCCTGGGAACGCGACATGTACTTCCAGCGCTCCTAGTTCCCGAGGCAACCGAATCTGCCCGGCGGCCGGTTCTGTCGCCTGTTCGCAACCCCGCCGATCCCACTACGGCGCCCGGGGATTGCCACCGGACGCTAATCTAGTGGCGAAATACGGAGGGGTAGCTGCTGTCGTTCGAACACGGAGGTATAGGTGCGCGTCTCGATCGGGATAGACCTGGGGTCGTCGAGGGTCAAGCTGCTGGCGCTGGACGAGGCGGGCGAGTGTCTCGGCGTGACGATGGCCTCCTACTCGACCGAATCACGGCGCGCCGGCTATGCCGAGCAGAACCCCGACCGCTGGTGGGACGCACTACGCCTTGCGATGTCCGAGCTGCTGGCACGTCCCGCCCTTCGCGGAGCCGACGTCGCGGCCCTGGGCCTCACCGGCCAGATGCACGGCGCGGTCTTCCTCGACGAGAAGGGCAGCGCGGTCCGACCCGCGTTGATGTGGTCTGACGGGCGCGCCGAGGCGGAGACCGAGGAGATCGAGCAACGGATTCCACGAGAGAAACTCGTCGGAATCACCGGCAACCGATCCAACGTAAGTTTCACGGCGCCCAAGATCATGTGGGTCGCACGGAACGAGCAGCCGGTCATGGCAAGAACCCGCTGGATCGTACAGCCGAAGGACGCCCTGCGGACACGCCTCACCGGCGTGGTGAGCGGCGACGTCTCCGATGCCTCCGCAACGCTCCTATTCGACCTTCGGGCGCGCACATGGTCCGACGAGATCTGCAGCCTGCTCGGCATCGACCGGAGTCTCCTGCCGCCGCTCTTCGAATCCGAGGCCCTGGCCGGCCCGCTCCGAGAGGACGCGGCGCGAAGTCTGGGCCTGCCGGCCGGGATAGCAGTTGCGGTGGGCGGCGCGGACGCACCGGCCGCGGCTCTGGGCCTGGGTCTCGCGCGCGAGGAGGACGCCCACGGAGCCGTGCTGATCTCACTTGGCACGGGCGGGCAGGTCCTGGCACCGGTCAAGGAACCAAAGGTGGATCCCGAAGGACGGCTTCACGGTCTGTGCCACGTCGTTCCGGGCCAGTGGTGCGTCATGGCCGCGATCCTGTCGGCGGCCGCGTCGCTCGACTGGGCCGTGCGCCTTCTCCGCCCGGACGACCCGAACGGAGCCCGGGAACTCATTGCGGCGGCTGCCAAGGTGCCGGCCGGCAGCGACGGGCTGCTCTTCCTCCCCTATCTCCGCGGTGAGCGGACGCCGCACTTCGACCCCAACGCACGCGGGGCCCTTGTGGGGATGCGGATCAGCCACGGCCCCGCGGAGGTGACCCGCGCCGTGCTCGAAGGAGTGGCCTTCGCCCTCGCCGAGGGAATGGACCTGATGCGCGACCTGGGCGTGGAGCCCTCTGGTGGAGTCGTCGCGGGCGGCGGCGTAAACAGGCTGTGGCAGCAGATACTCGCCGATGTGCTGAACATGCCCGTGGCCCTGGGCGCCACAGAGCACGCCTCCGCGAGGGGCGCGGCACTACTCGGCGCGATCGCGGCGGGCATCGTCCCCTCCTCCACCGAGTCGATCCTCCCGCTCCCCGCGGACACGCGAGTCATGGAGCCCGACAAGGAACGCGTCAAGATCTACCAGGATCTCTCGGTCCCGTATCGCGAGCTCTACAGCCGGATGCCCAAGCTCTAGGGGCACCGCCCTTGACTTCGCTTCGATCCGCGCCACGATTTCCGATATGAAGCGACCCGTCGCAATACTCCGACTTGTGGCTCTGACCGCGGTATTCGGAGTTGCCTGCTCCGGATGCGGGAGCGGCAAACAGGCAATCGATCCGAACCGGGTTCTTCACGTTGTCAACCGGACGACTCGAACTGTGGGTGTCGAAATCGGAACGCACGACTTGGGTGGTGCGACCTTCGACAGCGCCGTTCGCCCCTGTTCGGAGATGACCGCCGTCGCGGGCGACCAGAACGTGCCCGGCGAGGGAGACCTGCTGATCTTCCTGTTCGTGGATCCAACCAGGACTTTCGACATCAACCTCGCGCAATGGTCGGGCGATCCCGTCGACCTGCCTGGCCACTACTCTGTTCTCCCGTTCTGGTCTTCGGGCCTGACTCAAGCGTCCGATCTTCCGCGCTGGATCCTGGTGACGCCGGACGGGACGTCGATCGAGACGTCTGCCCCGAGCGTAACCAGCGCGTGTGGTCCGTTGGTCCTCGACGAAGCTTCGCCGGAGCCCTCGACCGCCCCTTGACAGGGCTCCCTCCCACGTTCGAAGCTCATGGTCCAATCAGGAGCACGAGGGGGCGAGTGTCGACAGACCTCAAGCCGCGGGCCGGGAGAGGTCAAGGCGGGGGCCTGACTAGGCCACCCTCGCACATCGAATGCGCCGAGGGACTCCGCGAAGCCTGACGCCCCAGCCCTAGCCCTGCTCGCCCGCGATCTCCAGGAAGCGGCATAGCGCATTGGCAAGCTGCATCTGACGCGGGGTCCGCGCACGGACTCGCACGAGCGCCGGGGCGGCCACCACCGCGGCGAGGCACCTGGCACGCGATGTAGCTACGTTGAGCCGGTTCAGGCTGTACAGGAACTCCATCCCGCGAGGCGCGTCTTCCGGGGTTGAAGTGGCCATCGAGTAGACCGACACCGGCGCTTCCTGTCCCTGGAACTTGTCGACGGTCCCCACGCGCGACTCCGGCAGCTCGCGCTTGATCGCCGCGACCTGCGCGTTGTACGGCGCCACGATCAGAACGTCATCCCAGGAGATGGAGTGCAGGCGCCCCTCCTCATCCGTCCACGTGGATGAAGCGTCGACGAGGCCGCGTACCAGTCGAGCGACCTCGGCCGCCTCCTCCGGGGACTCATTGCGGTTGCCCTGGTGCGCCACCGGCACGAAGCGCACGCCGGTCCCGGAAAGCTCATCCACGCCGTCCAGAGCCTGCCTCTCGAGCCCCTCCCGCGATGTGAGCCGGCCCTCGTAGAACGCATCCGACGTGAAGCGGCAAAGATCCGGATGCAGCCGGCGCGTCTGCTCCAGGAAGAGGCCCCGTTCCGGAGGCATCGTGGAGTGCCGGTCAAGCACGTGCCCCAGGGCGGATGCCTCGGCGCCCGGCGGATGTGTGCCGCCGAGTGGCTGATCGAGCTGCTGGGGGTCGCCGAGCAGAACCAGGCCTCGCGCAGCGGGCGCTACCGAAATCGCGTTTGCGAGCGAAAGCTGCCCCGCCTCGTCGATCACGAGAACGTCGACACACTCGGCGAACTCCGGCCGCGACCACATCCACGCCGTGCCCCCGGCCACGTCGATCTCTCCGTCCCCCATCGCGGCCCGCAGCTTCCCGTAGTCGCCGAAGGGCGAGGCCGCGTCCGAGGTGCAGTCGCCCTCGCGATCGGCCTTCTGGCCGATCCTCACGTCCACGCCGCGCGCGGCAGCCCTCTCCGCCACCCGGTCGAGGAGATGACCGATGACGCGATGGCTGTTGGCGGTCACGCCGACCCTCCGACCGAGCCGGACGAGCTCCACGACGACCTCCGCCCCGAGGTACGTCTTGCCCGATCCCGGTGGTCCCTGCACCGCTAGCCACGTCCCGTCCAGGGTGGGAGTCAGCCGCGCGGCCGCAGCGATCGCGAGTTCGCCCGGCGCCGCGAGCGGCCCACTTCCGTCGCCCGGCGGCCGGCGCATCAGCAGTTCGCGGGCCGCCCGATACGGGCCGGGCGCGTCGATGCCGTGTTGGGCCGTCCACTCACCGATCCGCAGGAGGCTCTCGCGCAGAGAGACGGTCTTCACTAGGTTCAACGGCACGAGCGACGTGGGATGCGGCCCGTCCGACTTGGGGCCGCGCCGGAGTTCCAGAGTGCCCGCCACGTTGTCGATCGCGGAAACGCTCCCCGGCGACCGGCCCGTGGCGGGGTCGTAGACGTCTGTCCCCACGTCGATGTCGTGCTCCTGCTCCGGGAAGCGGTACCGGTACACCACCGAGTTGCGAAGCTCGCCCACTCGCTCCATGAACTGGAGCTCTCCGATTGGCTCTCGCTCGGCGACGCGCTCTTCGTCGGTGAGCTCGTTCATCAGCCTGAAGTAGCGCCACCACGTGGACTTTTCCTCTCGGCGGTGCCAGCTGAGCAGCTGGGCCAGAAGCCAGCGTCCGTGCTGTTCCGGCGTGCGATCCGCCTGGTCCTCGGGAACGCCGTCCGCCAGGCGTGCCGAGACCTCGTCCACGTGGGCCAGCTGTTCGGTGAGCGTTTCACCCGCCACCTGCGACGCCGCCTGCGGACGAGGCAACGGCCTGCCCACCGCGCCCGCCAGTTCGATGCGCCGCTCCTCGAGCCAATCGCGAAGCTTGAAGTTGGACACGCAGTCGTCGCGGTTGTAGCGCTCGATGCTCTGCAGGATCGGGTCCGTCTGCGGCGATCGCGGTGCGGCAAAGGATGTCTCCATATCCGCAAGCCACGTTTCGAAGGCCACGATGCTGGATCCGGCGTCGCGTAGCCCTTCGTCCCGAACCAGCGAGTACAGCGGCTCGAGCTTCTTGATCGAGTAGCTTTCCACCGACGCGCGTATTCCCTGGCGAACCGTGCGGTACAGGTCCACGAACACCTTGCCCCGGAAGAGCCGATCCACTTCCTCCTCGCGGGTAGCGTGCCTGCCCATCAGCCTTCCCATGGCCGTGGTCTCGTATGGGGCGTAGTGGTAGACGTGGATGGATGGATCCGCGGCCAGGCGATCCATCAGCAGATCTATCAGTTGCTCGAAGGCCTGCTTCTCCGATTCGGCCGTGACCTGCCCTGCCTCGTCGATCGCCCAGATCGCATGGAAGGCCGGCTCTCCGTCCGGTCCTGTGGCACCCGGCTCCAGGACGCCGAACAGGTAGTCCACGCCGTCGTCGAGCGCGAATGGGTCGCCCTCGATGTCGAAGAAGAGATCCCCCGGCCGAGGCTCGGGAAGCATCGTGAGCCCCCGGTCAACCTGGACCTCACCGTCCGGTGTCCGCGCCGGCGGCAGCAACTCGTAGATGGCGTGGCCGGCATCCGAACCCCGGACCTGGATCGCCGCCTGCGCCCGGCTCGCGGCCAGCGCCGCGCCGCCGACTCCGTCGAGTGGCTTCGGCAGCGGCAATTCGAGGGCCGCGAAACCGCGGCGCGTAGCCACCCCCGAATCCTTCAGCGCGTGACGCAGGCGAGAAGTGGCGCCGGCCACGAGGGAGAGGTCGTCGTCGGCGCGGCGCCGATCGCGGCACACGAGTGACCAGCGGCATACGTCGCAATGCTCCACGGGCTCCGGATATGTTCCGGCGGGCGGATACACGGCGCCTGCGAATCCTCCACCGGCGGCGACGCGCGCCTCGAACGCGGCCAGCACCGTCCTGTAGTAGGCCATGTAGTCCGCGACCCGATGGCGCTCCACCTTACGAGCACTGCCCCCGAGGGCGACGTGCATCCACTCAGGCTCCAGACCCTGGATCCTGGTCAGCTGCTCCACGTACGAGCACATCTGCAGAAGCGCGGACGCCTTGACGTGACGGGCGAGCTTCGTGTCCACGACCTCGTAGCTCCACGAACCAAGATCGCTGGGCCGTTCTACCCGGACCAGAAAGTCCGCCAGACCGAGCCACCGGCCGTCGAAGAAGGTGGCCTGATAGACGACGTCGGCGCCGCTGTGGATGGCCGCCTCCGTCTCTCCCGCGGCCCGCCACAGGTTCGCCAGACGCTCTTCCGGCAGGGCGTCGTGCCTGCCCGTTTCGATCCTGACCGTCCGCCGCCCTTCGCTCACCAGGGCGGCCAGGTAGCGCGCCTCGTGCTCCAGACCTC
>Ga0302323_100001090_pt1 | contig 21995 bp, 16 predicted proteins | sample Fen_T0_3_FD_201950 | JGI IMG/M metagenome (GOLD analysis project Ga0302323, IMG submission 201950) | Peat permafrost microbial communities from Stordalen Mire near Abisko, Sweden - Fen_T0_3 | ecosystem: Environmental > Terrestrial > Soil > Wetlands > Permafrost | place: Sweden: Abisko... | reverse complement strand
CGAGCGCGACGACGACGATGCGGCGCCCGTGGGGGTGCTCGGCCACCAACGCGAGCGAAGTCCCTTCGAGGATCACGCAGCCGCCTGCGATTTGCGCCCCGTTTTCCAGCGTCATCGCGGCTCCGGCAGGAAGCGTCAACCGCGGCCCCCCATAGGGAGCGAGCCGACTGCCGACGATCGGAATCGCGGCGGTCCCCTGCGCCGCCGTGCACGCGACGCGATCCATGTCCTCGAACAGCATCACCGACTCGCATGCGGTCCACAGCGCCGCAGGCGCGCCGATCATCGTCGGACGTAGCGCTGCGTTCGAGTCGACCGGAATCGGATGCTCGCCGAGCTGGCGACCGTCGACGACAAACCGCTGCAGCATCCCCTTGCAGGTCGCGACCCAGACCTGATCGGCGAACGCGGCGATCGACTGCACGTCCTCGATCGCAATCCACCGACGATCAGGACCTGCGCGCTCGACGAGCCTGACCCCATCGCGCTCGGCCACGACCAGCGTACGTCCGTCGCGCGTGAACTGGAGCTGGCTCGAATGGACCGGTGTCATGGCCTCGCCCGACCGCCCACGCTTGCCGTTCTGGTGGCCCTGCCTCGGTCGTGGACGTGATATCCCGTCGTCGTTCGGCATGCGTTCTCCGCGAGGCGCGCCCCAGGGAACCGACCGCGCTCCATACATGTCGCATGACGCTGGCGGCGGCATCTCGCTGGCGCGAAGCCGCGCGCGCCGTACATGATCGACCGCGACCTGATCCGGGCGCGACGAACGGCGCGAAAGTTGTTGGGTGTGATCGACCTGCGCGATCTGATCCGGGCGCGGGAGTCATTTGTTTCGTCTCGACGAACGGCGCGAGAATTGTTGGGTGATCCGCGCGGCGGGTCGATCGAATCAAGTCGCGTCGGGCCCTGCGTGCGCAGCACATTTTCGTTAGAATGGCGGAAATGGTACACAGCCAGTCACAATCCCAGTCCCAGGGGTCGGGTCCGGGCTTGTTCGATGGCTACCCGGCGCTGGCCGGCACCTTCGACGAGATGTTTGCCGAGGGCGGCGTCGCCCGCGCGCCGTTCGCGCGGATCGCCGGCCTGCTCGCCAAGGTCACCAACGACGAGCTCGCCCGCTCGCAGGCGCTCGCCGAGGCCGCCCTGCTCCACCAGGGCGTGACGTTCTCGGTCTACGGCGACTCGCGCGGCACCGAGAAGATCTTTCCGTTCTGCCTGCTGCCGCGGCTGATCGCCGCCGATGATTTTCGCCGGCTCGAGCGCGGCTTGCAGCAGCGGCTGCGCGCGCTCGGCATGTTCCTCGACGATATCTACGGCGATCAGAAGATCCTCGCCGCCGGCGTCATCCCACCCGACATGGTGCTCGGCGCGGCCGGCTATTGCGCCACCCTGCGCGGCGTCAAGCCGCCCGGCGGCGTGCGCATCCACATCTCCGGCGTCGACTTGATCCGCGATCCCGACGGCACCTGGCGCGTGCTCGAGGACAACCTGCGCACCCCGTCGGGCGTGTCGTACGTGGTCGAGAACCGCCTGCTCAGCAAGCGGATGTTCCCCCGCATGCTCGACGCCGCCCGCGTCCACCGGGTCGACCACTACCCGACCCGGCTCGCCGAGACGCTGCGCTCGGTGTCGCCGACCCAGGCGAGCGGCAGCGACGGCAACGCCGTGGTCCTGACCCCGGGGCCCTACAACTCGGCGTACTTCGAGCACAGCTTCCTGGCCCGCACGATGGGCCTCGAGCTGGTCCAGGCGCCCGATCTGTTCGTCGACGGCGACAAGGTGTACTGCCGGACCACGCGCGGGCCCCGCCGGATCGACGTGATCTACCGCCGCACCGACGAGGCGTTCCTCGATCCCGAGGTGTTCCGCCCCGACAGCGTGCTCGGCGTCGCCGGGCTCATGCGCGCCTACGCCGCCGGCAACGTCGCGCTCGCCAACGCGCCCGGCAACGGCGTCGCCGACGACAAGGCGGTGTATCCGTTCGTCCCCGACATGATCGAGTTCTACCTGTCGGAGACCCCGATCCTCGAGCAGGTGCCGACCTACGTGTGCCTGTTCGAGGACGATCGCAAGTACGTGCTCGAGCACCTCGACCAGATGGTGGTCAAGGCGGTCGACGAGTCCGGCGGCTACGGCATGCTGATGGGCCCGCAGTCCACCGCCGAGGAGCGCGACGAGTTCCGCCGCCGCATCGAGGCCGAGCCGCGGCGCTACATCGCGCAGCACCGGATCGAGCTGTCGAGCTGCCCGACCTGGATCGCCGAGCGCGGCGCCGTCGAGCCCCGCCGCGTCGATCTGCGGCCCTACATCCTGACCTCGCGCGAAGGCCCGTGGGTGCTCCCCGGCGGCCTGACCCGCGTCGCGCTCAAGCGCGGCAGCTACGTCGTCAACTCGTCCCAGGGTGGCGGCAGCAAGGACACCTGGGTCATGAGGGATCCATGATCTCGCGAGTCGCTGATCACTGCTTCTGGTTCGGGCGCTACATCGAGCGCGCCGAGGCGACCGCGCGGATGCTCGGCGCGTCGGTCTCGCTCGCGCTCGACGCCGAGCTGCCGCCCGCGCAGGTGTGGCGCACGGTCATCGTGGTGTCGGGCGAGGAGGCGAGGTACCTGTCGCGGGTCGCGGCCGACGACGAGAATCACCCGGCGTGGGGCGATGGCGAGCTGGCCCAGCGCTTCCTGGTGTGGGACGAGGACAGCGGCGTTTCGCTGTGCCGGTCGATCCAGGGCATGCGGTGGAACGCGCGCTCGATCCGCGAGGTCGTCTCGCACGAGGCCTGGGAGGCGGTCAACGAGCTCCACCTGTGGATGCGCGACGACGTCTCGGCCACGACGTTCGCGCAGCACCGCGAGGGCTTCTACCAGTACGTCCGGCGTTCGACCCAGCTCACCCTGGGCCTGCTGCGCTCGACGATGCTGCACGACGAGCCGCTCGATTTCATGTGGCTCGGCGTGCTGCTCGAGCGGGTCAACCAGACCGCGCGCATGCTCGACGTCCACCACCACGCGTTCACCCACCTGTCGCGCCGCCACGAGGTCGTCGAGACCGCGCTGTGGCTGTCGCTGCTCCGCGCGCTGTCGGGCAGCGAGGCGTACTTGAAGCGCGCCGCGGGCCGGATCAGCTCCGAGGGCGTCGCGCGGTTCCTGATCTCGGAGCCGGCGTTCCCGCGCTCGATCGCCTACTGTGTCCACTCGGCGTACAGCCGGCTGTGTGATATCCGGCCTCCGGAGTCCCACGAGCTGCCGGGGGGGATCGCGCTCGAGCGGCTGCGCGTGCTCGACACCTGGATCAGCGCGCGGCGCGCCGAGCCGCTCGCCGGCACCGGCGTGCACGACTTGCTGACCCACGTGGTCGACGAGGTCCACGATATCTGCGAGACCGTGGGCCGCGAGCTGCTCGGCGCCCCGCCCGCCGCCGTGCCCACCGCGTGACCCAGCGCCCGGCGGTCTCGGGGCCTGGCCGTCGCGGTCGCCTGCCCGCCCCGCTTCACGCGCCCGGGCGCGCCAGGCGCTCGACGCCGGTCTCGCGCGCGACCAGCACGACGTCGGCGCGGCCGAGGAACAGGCCGGTCTCGACCACGCCGGGCGTGGCGTGGAGCGCCGCATCGAGCGCGCGCGGGTCGGCGATCGGCCCGCACGCGAGGTCGTAGATCAGGTTGCCGGCGTCGGTCGTGACCGGCGCCCCGGCGGCCAGCCGCAGCACCGGCGACCCGAACCGCGCGAGGTGGCTGCGGGTCGCCAGGTGCGCGAACGGCAACACCTCGACCGGCACCGGCCACTTCTCACCCAGCCGGTGCGACAGCTTCGACGCATCGACGATGATCACGTTGCGCCGCGAGCTGTGGTTCACGATCTTCTCGCGGGTGTGCGCCGCGCCGCCGCCCTTGATCAGATCGAGCTCGTCGGAGACCTCGTCGGCGCCGTCGACCGTGACCGCGATGTCCCACGGGCCGTCGTCGGGGAGCAGCGGCAGCCCGAGCTCCTGGGCCTGCTGCCGGCTCGCCTCGGACGTCGGCACGCAGGTGTAGCGGCGGCCGCCGGCGACCAGCTCGCCGAGCGCCGCGATGAACAGCCGCGCGGTCGAGCCGCTGCCGATGCCGATCACGCCCTCGGGCGGCAGCTCTGCGATCGCGGCGAGGGCCGCCTTGCGCTTCATGTCGTCGTGCACGCCGCCATCATGCCCCAGGCGTGCCGCGCGGAGTAGCCGGGAGCTCGGCGTCCGGTCACAGCGCTTCGAGATACGCGATCAGATCGGCGAGCTCGGGCGCGGTCAGCGCCGAGGTGTGGCCGTGGAGGTCGCCACCGCCGCAGGCGCCGAACCGGTCGGCCAGCGTGGCGGCGCAGCCATCGTGCAGGTACGGCGGGCGCACGCCGACGCCGAGCAGGCTGGGCACCTTGAACACACCGCCGGTGCCGACGTCGAAGCGCTGGTTGTTGGTGAACAGCTCACCGGCATGGCACGTCGTGCACGCGAGCTCGGCGGACTCGAACAGGTGCTGGCCGCGCGCCGTCGCCGCGGGATCGATCGCCGCAGCCGCGACCGGCGCCGGGATCCGATCGAGCCACGCGCCCAGCGAGACCCGCTCGCTGTGCGTGACGGCGCCGCCGGCCATCCGGTTCGAGAACACGCTGTCCATCAGCTGGTCGAGATCGGCCAGGTCGGCGCTCCAGTGGTAGGGCGCGCGGCGCAGGACGTGACCGCCCAGGCTCTGCGTGCGCCGCAGCCCGAGCTCGGCGAAGTCCCAGACCAGCCCGTCGTCACGACCCTCGGGATGGCACGACGCGCACGCGATCCCGAGCTGGGTCTGCGCGTGGAACATCGCGCGGCCGGCGTCGTAGCCGAGCGGGCCGGGCAGCTCGATCGTCGTCGCCACGCCGACGCCGCCGCTGGCCGCCGGCCCGCTGTGGACCACGATCGCCGGGACCTCGGGGTAATAGACGAGCAGCGCGCCATCGCTGCCGAACGCCACCGACGAGGGAGCCCCGAGCTGATCGTCGATCCAGGCGGCCGCCGGCTCGCTCGGGCAGCGGTTGCCATCGGGCGCGGACAGCGCGGCCGCGGGCGCGAGCGCGACGTGGTGATTGCCGGCGGAGAGCACCGCGATCTGCGCGCCGTCCCGCGAGATCGCCAGGTCGATGGGGAGCGCGCCGATCGCGATCGGCGCGACCGCGACCGGGGCGGCCCCGGGCGAGACCACGGTGACCGCCGACTCGACGATGCCGCTCGGGCAGCTGCCGCCGTAGCCACCTGGGAACATGCCGAGCTGGGTCTGGACCTGGCGCTGGTGCGCGATCACCAGCCGGCCGTCCGGCGTCGCCAGCATCCGCCAGGCCACCGCCGGCACCGCGTCGACGAGGGGTTCGGACCCCGGCGCGACGGGAAGCCCCGCGCCTACCTCGCGCTTGACCACCGGCGGAACGACGCGGCCGATCACCTCGCCCTGGGCATCGAGGGTCAGGAGCTCCGCGGTGCGAAACCGCGTCACCATCAGCTGGGTGCCGACGACCACGACATCGCGCAGATCGCGATCGAGTCGCAGCTGCCGCGTCGCCTGCGTCCCGCCGCCGGGCAGCGCACCGCCGCTCGCCGGCAAGCTCACGAGCTCGCCGCCGCTGCACGCGACGTGGAGCTGATCGGTCGCGGGGTCGTACGCGATGCCGCGCGGCTCGCTGCACACCGCCCGGCGGGTGAGGCTGGCGCCGGGGGTCGGCGCGGCGAGCGTCGCGACGGCACCGCCGCGGCGCAGCGCGATGTGGATCCGCCCGGCGCCGTCCTCGACCAGCCGGCCGGGCTCGTCACCGGCGGACAGCGCGAGGTCGGCCACCACCTGGCGGGTCGTGAGGTCCACGGTGACGACGCGATCGCGGTCCGGATCGGCGATCACCGCGTGGCGGCCATCGTGGGTGACCAGCAGCGTGCCGCCGGTGAGCGGGACGCCCCACGACGGCGGCGGCTCCGGCGAGGGATGGCCAGGCGCGGGCCCGGGACCGGGATCAGCGCACGACCAAGCCGCGAGCACCAAGGCGACGGGGATCAAACGCGACACGAGGAACCTCCTTGCGAGCGCGACGTGGCAGACCGCGGCGCAGCCATCGCGCTCACCGCAGGACCGAAGCCGAAGATCGGGCAGCCGTTGTCGCCGTGGAACACCGTGTACGTCGCCGTGGCCGCGACCGTGGCCGGGCGAAACTCGACGTCGCACGAGGTCGGATTGCTGCCGAGCTGGGAGCGCATCATCATCATCGCGCACAGCGCGCGGCATGCGTCGACATCGAGGCGGCAGCTGTCGATCCGGAGCTGCAGCGGCGCGTCGGCCGGGGTCGCGATCTCGAACGTGCGATGCACGGTCTCCTCGCAGCTGGCATCCGGGCCCGCGCTGTCGGGGCCGCAAGCGCCGGCGCTCGCCAAGCCGAGGAGCCCGACCTCTAACATCACTCGACGAAGCCTGCGAAGTTGCATCTCGCGGCCGTTGTGCAACCCGCGTTCCGCCGCCCCAGCGGCCCTCGGCATCAACAATTTCTCGAGCCATCCAGGCCGATTGGCGAATCGGCAGCGCGCCCGCACCATGACCGCCATGTCGCGCTTCCGGCCCGCGGGCTGGCTCCGGAGGTCGCGCCCCGGCCGCGTGACGACCGCTACATGTCGCCGAGCAGCGGCGTGACGACCTCGAGCAGATCCTTCTCCAGGATGCTGGCCTTGACCACGACCTCGCTGCCGGCGGCGGCGATCGTCATCTTGTCGAGCAGCTCACCGAGCTTGGGGCGCTGCTGCTGGACGCCTGGCTTGGCCGCGGCGAGCTGGCCCTGCGCCTGGGTCGCGGCCGCGGACGCCTGGTCGGCCGTGCCCATGACCGCGTGGACATCGAAGCTGACGCGGCCCTGGGCCAGCCCGATCGCGCCGTAGGCGGCCTTCGCGGTCATCCCCGGCTGCAGGTCCTTGTCGACGATGCCGGCGCCCCAGGCCGCCGTCGCCTTGTTGACCTTGGCGAGCGACGGGTTGACCGCCGCCTTGGCCAGCGCGCCCTTGCCGCCGATCCATTTGAGCAGCGCCGCCTTGTCCTGCGGATGGAACGACACCGCGACGACGTCCTTGCTGATCCACGCGAAGTACGACGTGTCGTCGCCCTCGGTCAGCTGGGTGAGGTTGCCGTCTTGCTTGATCGCGACCTTGGTGCCTTTGTCGTGGTCGACCTTCTGGATGCACGTGGCCAGGCCCGCGCGGTCGATGCCGTTGATCGCGAGATAGACCGCGCCCTCCGAGGCGTCCGCCCCGATCCCGACCACCAGGCCCTGGATCGCGGCCAGCGGATCGAGCTTGCAGCCATCCTTCAGCGTATCGAGCGTGGCGGCGAACTCGGGGAACGTGCGCAGCTTGTCGAGCACGACCGAGAACGCCGCGGCCTTGTGCACCCCGGCGACGTCGACGCTGATCACCGACCGGGTGTCCTCCGGCAAGCCCGCCTTGGCGGCGGCCCAGGCCTTGCCAGCATCGGCGTGCACCCGCGCGCCGCCCGCGATGAGACCCAGGGTCGCGGCGACGACGATTCCAGCTGTTCGCATCGCCCGATCATAGCAGCCGCTGGGGCGCGATGCCCGGGCGCGATCAACGGCTCACACCGCCGCGCCGACCATGGCCCGCCGCGCCGCCGCCGCTGCCGGCCGCCAGCCGCCGCGCAGCACGCGCAGCCAGAACAGGCTGGCGCCGACGAAGATCTCGACGGCGAGCCCGATCCAGCCGCCGACCGCGCCGAGCCCCGCGACGACCCCGAGCGCCCAGGTCAGCGGCGGCGTGGTGAGCCAGGATGTCGCGATCCCCACCACGGCGGCGAACCGCACGTCGCTCGCGCCGCGCAGCACGCCGCGCGCGATCACGTTCGCCGCGTCGGCGACGAGGAACCCGAGCGACACGTGGAGGAGCATGCCGGCGCGCGCCGCCAGCGCGGGATCGCCCGCGGCCAGCGCGCCGGTGACAAGCGGGCCGAGCAGCGCGAAGCAAGCGACGCAGCACCCGGCGTAGCTCGCCCCGAGCAGCAAGGTTCGCCGGGCGACCCGGGGCACCAGCGCGTCCTGGTTGGCCCCGACCGCCTGGCCGACCAGCACCGCCGCGGCCTCGGAGAGCGCGTGCGCCGGCAGGAACGACACGTTCACGAGCTGCAGCACCATCTGATGCGCCGCCCCGTCGATCGCCGACATCCGCGCGACCATCACCGTCAGGATGAGGAACGAGCCGACCTCCATCACGAACTGCAGGCCGTTGGGCACGCCCTGCGCCCACACGTCGCGGATCGCGGCCCGCCGCCACCGCAGGCTGCGCAGCGACCGCCACATCGGCCACGCGAGCACCGCGAGCTCGGTGAGGTTGCCGCACATCGCCGCGACCGCCGCCCCCCGCACGCCCAAGCCAAGGCCGACGATCAGCACGAGGTCGAGCATCAGGTTGACCGCGTTGCCGACCAGCGACGCGCGCATCGGCGTGCGGCTATCGCCCTGGCCGTAGCTCGCCTCGCGCAGCGCCGCGTAGGCCAGGACCACCGGCGCGCCGAGCGAGCGCAGCGCCAGGTACTGCCCGGCGAAGTGGCCGGCGCGCGGCGACGCCGAGAGCGCGGCGATCGCCGGGGCGATCAGCACGCCGGCGACCAGCGCGAGCGCGCCGAGCAGGAGCGCCAGCGCGACCGCCGCGCCCACGAGCTCGGGGATCCGGTCGCGGCGATCCGCGCCGATCGCTTGCGCGACCAGGGTCTTGGCGCCGCGCAGGAGCCCGATGCCGAAGCACACCGTCGCGAAGCCGACGATGCCGCCGAGCCCCACGCCGGCGAGCTCGTCGGCGCCGACGCGGGCGACGAACGCCGTCGAGGTCAAGGTCATCGTCGAGTACGACAGCATCGCGACCGTGATCGGCCAGGCGAGCCGCAGGAGTTCGCGGCCGGGGCGCTGGGCCCAGGCGACTGGCAATGAAGACAACGCAGAGAACGCGGGCAAGGACATGACTGCCTCGCAGCCGCCGGACCGCGGCGGCCAGAAATGAGATGCGCGAGCGAGCCTGCGGTCGTCGCTGAAAACGAAAACGGGCTCCAGGTCAGTGACCGGGGAGCCCGCGGGGGAGAATCTATGCTCGAGTCAGCTGCGCGAGCCTCGCCCTCCGCGGGCATCGCCATCGTCGGCGAAGTACATCGTCGACCGGCGCTTGCACGGAATGCGGTACAGGCTCATCGCTCGCTCCTGGACTTGACTTTCGCGCGCAGCACGCCTCCGGTCAAGCGTCGGCGTCGTGAGGTGACATTGTTTTACCGACGATGACGAGGTTTGCTGGGGCGTCGCAGCGTCGCAGTCAAGGTCGCGGCGCGCTCACCGCACCTCTCACCGGCCGGAGATCTCCTGCCGGGAACATCGCGGGACCGGCGTCCGTGATCCCACGTACGTCGAGCAAGTCGCTGAAACCGCAAGGCCGGCCGCCCGGCGATCTCGATCTGCCACCCGGGGAATGAGGTTGCGACCCGGCCGGTTGACAGCCGGCGAACCGGGCGCTTTGCTCCGGCCTCCCCCAAGGTCAGCCATCATGTCGGATCGACTCACCGAAGACATCACCAAGTTTCAGGGCCGGTTCTCCACGCTCAAGGCGGAGGTCGGCAAGGTCCTGGTCGGCCAGGACGACATGCTCCACCGCCTCGTGCTCGGCCTGCTCGCCGGCGGCCACGTGCTGCTCGAGGGCGTGCCCGGCCTCGCCAAGACGCTGGTGATCCGCACGCTGGCCGAGGCGGTCGACGGCACGTTCTCGCGCATCCAGTTCACCCCCGACATGTTGCCCGGCGACGTCGTCGGCACCCAGGTGTTCAACCCGCGCGAAGGCACGTACTCGGTGCGCAAGGGCCCGGTGTTCGGCAACCTCGTGCTCGCCGACGAGATCAACCGCGCGCCGGCCAAGGTCCAGTCGGCGTTGCTCGAGGCGATGCAGGAGAAGCAGGTCACGCTCGGCGAGCACACCTTCAAGCTCGCCGATCCGTTCCTCGTGCTCGCCACCCAGAACCCGATCGAGCAGGAGGGCACCTACCCCTTGCCCGAGGCCCAGCTCGATCGGTTCATGCTGAAGATCAAGGTCGGCTACCCGACGCGCGAAGACGAGGTCAAGATCATCGATCGCATGGCCGGCGCCGGCGTCGAGCCGGTCGCCAGCAAGGTGATGACGACCGACGAGATCGTCGCGGCGCGCGAGCTGACCCGCCAGGTATTCGTCGACGACAAGGTCAAGCGCTACGCGGTCGACCTGGTCGCCGCGACCCGCGATCCCAAGGCCGCGAACCTCGCCGCCCTCGCCACGTTGATCGACAACGGCGCCTCGCCGCGCGCCTCGATCGCGCTCATCAAGGTCGCCAAGGCCCAGGCGCTGCTGTCGGGCCGCAGCTACATCTCCCCCCACGACGTCAAGACGATCGCGCACGACGTGCTGCGCCACCGCATCCTCGTGTCGTACGAGGCCGAGGCCCAGGGCAAGACCACGGACCACGTGATCGCGCAGATCCTCGAGAACGTCCCCGTCCCGTAGCCCAGACCGACGAGGCACCCGATGCTCCCCGCCGAGATCGCGCAAGCCGTCAAGCGCATCCAGTTCGTCACCGGCCGCCAGGTCTCCGACGTGCTGGCGGGCGCCTATCTGTCCGTGTTCAAGGGCCGCGGCATGGAGTTCGACGAGGTCCGCCCGTACGTCCCCGGCGACGACGTGCGCTCGATCGACTGGAACGTCACCGCGCGCACCGGCGAGCCGCACATCAAGCGGTTCGTCGAGGAGCGCGAGCTGACCGTGATGCTGCTGGTCGACGTCAGCGCGTCGCAGGACTTCGGCTCGGGCCGGCGCAGCAAGCTCGAGGCCGCCGTCGAGCTCTCGGCGCTGCTCGCGATGAGCGCGGTCGAGAACGGCGACAAGGTCGGGCTGTTGCTGTTCCACGGCGGCGCCGACCTCTACATCCCGCCGCGCAAGGGCGGCAAGCACGCGCTGCGCGTGGTCCGCGAGGTGCTCGCGCGCGGTCAGGAGGCGCGATCGTCGACGATCGATGGCGCGCGGCGCGGCGAGGATCGGGCCGCGACCGGCGCGCCGCCGGCGCGCCGCGCGCTGCGCGAGCTGCCGAGCACGGTGCGGCGGTGGTTCTCGCGGCTCCAGGCGCGCACCCGCGGCGAGCCGCGCCGCGCGACCAGCATCGCGGCCGCGCTCGAGTTCTGCCGCCAGGTCCTGCCGCGCCGCGCGGTGCTGTTCCTGGTCTCGGATTTTCTCGACGAGGGCTACCTCCAGGTCCTGCGCCACGCCAACCGCAAGCACGACGTCGTGGCCGCGCTGATCACCGATCCGCGCGAGGCCGAGATGCCGGCGGCCGGCCTGGTCACCCTCGAGGACGCCGAGACCGGCAAGCTCCGCCTGGTCGATACCCGGTCGCCGAGCTTTCGCGGCGAGCTCGCGCGCGGCGCCCAGGCCCGGCAGGACGCGCTGCGCGACCAGCTGCGCGCCACCGGCATGGACCTCGTCGTGTTCGACGCCGCCGGCTCCATGGTCGACCCCCTGCTCAGATTCTTCCGCGAACGCGAACGGAGGCTCCGGCGATGACCCGATCCAGCTCGCATCGGCGGCTCGCAGCCGCCTGCCTGGCGGCGCTTGCGATCACGATCGCAGCGGCCGCGTGCCACGACGACGAGGCCGCCGACCCCGCCGCCCAGCCGGTGCCGCAGCCGCCCAGGGACGCGATCACCAAGACCACCGAGCTCGGGCCGGTCAAGGCGACGATCAAGGTGTGGCCGGCCAAGCCCACGCTGGGCGATCCGATCTACGCGCAGCTCGAGATCGACGCGCCCGCCGGCGTCGCGATCGACGCGCCGTTTCAGGAGGCCGGCGACCAACGGCTCGGCCGGTTCGCCGTCGTCAACTTCGCCGGCGATACCCGGCGCAAGCCGGATGGCGGCCAGGTCCACGAGCAGACCTACACGCTCGAGGCGCCTGCGAGCGGCCGCCAGCGCATCCCACCGCTGCGGTTCGAGATGACGGATCAGCGCGCCGGCGCACCCGCCGTGACCGCGGCCGGATCGCCAGGCGTGGCCGGATCACCAGGCGCGAGCGGATCGCCGGGCGCCGGTGCCCGCGGCCCCGCGCCCGCCGGCGGCAAGCTCGCGCAAGAGGTCCTCACCGAGGAGGTCCCGCTCGAGATCGCGCCGGTCGCGGTCGAGGCGGCGACCGCCACGCTGAAGCCCGCGCTCGGCGAGCTCGATCCCGACGTCGGCGGCATCGGCGTGCTCGCGATCGTCGCGATCCTCGCCGGCGTGGCGGTGCTCGGCTCGGGCTCGGTGCTCGGCTACCGGGCGCTGCGCGCGCGCCGCCGGATCGAGCTGCAGCGCTCGGCGTACGACGTCGCGGTCGCCCAGCTGCAGAAGCTCGAGGACAACGGCGCGCCCGACGCCGAGGCCGCCGACGCCTGGTTCGTCGCGCTGTCAGCGATCGTCCGCCACTACCTCGAGCAGCGCTACGAGATCCGCGCGCCCGAGCTCACCACCGAGGAGTTCCTGCTGGTCGCGACCGCCCGGCCCGAGCTCTCGACCGAGCACCGCGCGCTGCTCACCTCGTTCCTCGAGCGCTGCGATCGCGTGAAGTTCGCCGGCTACCGGCCCGACGCCGACGAGTCGCTCGCCACGCTCAAGGCCGCGCGCGGCTTCGTCGAGGATACCCGCGTGCGCGAGCCGATCGCGGTGGCCGTGGTGATGCCACCCGGAAAGGCGGCCTGACATGGAGACCGTGATCCGCTGGTGCTACGGCGTGTTCGGCGTCGAGCCGACCTACCCGTGGCTCGTCCTCGTCGCGCTGCTCGCGATCCCGGCCTACGCGTGGTCGCGCCGGTCGGCCGGCCGCGTGATGTTCTCGTCGCTGCGCGTCCTGCCGCTCGGCGGCCACACCTGGCGCACCCAGCTCGCGTGGCTGCCCGACGCCCTGATCGCCACCGCCGTGGTCGCGTTCGCGATCGCCGCGAGCGGGCCGCGCGCCGGCGACCAGAGCGCCCGGGTCAAGCGCGACGGCATCGCCGTGATGATGGCGGTCGACGTCTCGGGCTCGATGCGCGCGCTCGATCTCTCGGAGCACAACCGCGAGCTGACCCGGCTCGACGCGGTCAAGCAGACGTTCGAGCGCTTCGTGCTGGGCGGCGGCAAGCTGGCCGGCCGGCCCGACGACGCGATCGGCCTGGTCGCGTTCGCGAGCTACGCCGAGACCCGCAGCCCGCTCACGCTCGACCACGGCAACCTCGCCACCGCGGCGCGCCAGCTGACGTTCGCCCGCCGCGAGGAGAGCCGCACGGCGATCGGCGCCGGCCTCGAGCTCGCGGTCCAGCGGCTCGCGGAGTTCAGGTCGCACAGCAAGGTCGTCATCCTGCTCACCGACGGCGAGTCCAACATCCACGACATCGACGAGGACACCGCGATCGACGACGCGATCAAGGCGGGGGTCAAGGTCTACACGATCGGCGCCGGCACCAACGGCTACGCGCCGATCCGCGATCCCAACGGCGATGGCTCGACCCAGCTGATGCAGATGGAGGTCTCGATCGACGAGGCGCTGCTGCGCAAGATCGCCGACAAGACCCACGGCGAGTACTTCCGCGCCACCGATCACGCGGGCCTGGTCAAGGTCTACGAGGCGATCGACAAGCTCGAGCGCACGACGATCGAGGAGCAGCGGTTCACCGAGTACCGCCAGTTCTACGGCCGGTTCGTCGCCGCGGCGATCGCGCTGGTGCTCGTCGCTTTCCTTCTGCGCGGCAGCGTGCTGCGGAGGCTCCCGTGATCGACTGGCAGTTCGCAGAGCTCCAGCGCATCCACCTGGTGTGGCTCGCGCTGGCGATCGTCATCGTGCTCGGCGTGCTCGAGCGCAAGAACCGCAGCGCGCTGGGCGCGTTCCTGTCGCCGGTCATGCAGCAGCGGCTGACCGCGCAGGCCACGACCGCGCGGCTGTTCACCCGGCTGGGCCTGGTGCTGCTGGCGATGCTCGCCGCGATCGGCGCGGTGATGCGGCCGCAGGTCCGCGGCGAGACCGACACGGTCACCACCGTGCAGGCGACCGCCGACGTGATGTTCGTGCTCGACACGTCGCGCTCGATGCTCGCCGAGGACGCCGCGCCCAACCGGCTGGCGCGCGCCAAGGCCGAGATCGCCCAGCTGGTCGGCAAGCTCGAGAACCACCGGGTCGGGCTGGTCGCGTTCGCCGGCCGGGCCGCGGCGATGTGCCCGCTCACCCCGGACCACTCGTTCTTCACCACGGTGCTGTCGACCGTCGATACCCGCAGCGCGGGGCGCGGCGGCTCGCGGGTCGGCGAGGCGATCAAGGCGGCGGTCCGCGGCTTCCCGGCCGGCCAGGGCGCCAAGCTGATCGTGCTCATCACCGATGGCGACGACCAGGATCCGTACAGCGAGGACGCCGCCAAGCTGGCGCGCGACGCCGGCATCAAGATCGTCGCGATCGGCCTGGGCAGCGAGACGGGCAGCCAGATCACCTTGACCGATCCCGCGACCGGCGCGAAGACCGTGCTCATGCATGACGGCCAGCCGGTGATCAGCAAGCTCGACGGCGAGCGGCTGCGCAAGATCGCGCTGGTCACCGAAGGCGCCTACATCCCCGCCGGCACCTCGGCGGTCGATCTCGAGTCGATCATGAAGACCCACGTCGCGCCGATGGTGAGCGCGGCCGTGGCATCGGCCCAGCGGGTGATCCCCGCCGAGCGCTACGTCTGGCTCGTGCTCGCGTCGCTCGGCTTCTTGCTGGCGGCGCTCTGGGTCGGGAGGACACCATGAGCTTGCGAGTCGATCGAGAGGGGGCGTCGCCGCCCCCGCGTACCCGTACAGGCTTGCTGCTGGTCGGGCTCGTGCTCGCCGCCGGTTGTGCCGGCGAGCACCGCGCCGCCCGCGACAAGTACAACGCAGGCGTGGCCGCGCTCGCCAAGGGCGAGTACCCGGCGGCCGAGAAGGCGCTGATCGACGCGCGCAGCGATGCCGGCGTCGATCCGGAGCTCCGGTTCCGCGCCGCGTTCGATCTCGGCGTCGCGTTCGCCGCCCACGCCGATCAGGCCAGGACCGGCAAGGAGCCCGATCTCGCCAAGGCGCTCGAGCTCGCCGAGCAGGCCCGGCGGTGGTTCGCCGACGCCGATCGGCTCCGGCCGGGCGACGCCGACACCAAGACCAACCTCGGCATCCTGCGCGCCCGGATCCAGGCGCTCGGCGATGAGCTGCGCAAGGGCGAGGGCAAGCTCGAGATCCGGCTCGATCGCCTGATCGGCGATCAGCGCGCCGTGCTCGAGGCCGCGCGCGAGGCGTGGCTCGCGATCAAGCAGGCCGGCGGCGCCGATCCGCTCGCCCAGCAGTCCACGCTCACCCCGCTGGCCGACCGCGAGCGCGGCATCGTCGCCGAGGCCGGCGTGGTCGGCGATCTCGCCGCCGACGAGATCGACGCGATCGGCAAGAAGCCCGACGACAAGCGCTCCGACCAGGAGAAGGTCCGGGTGGTCCAGCTGAAGAACCTCGACGTCTACCTGCTCGACGGCCGGACCCGGATCACCGAGGCCCGCCGCAAGCTGCAGGAGCTCGCCGCCGAGGACGGCGTGGCGCGCGCCGAGGCCGCGCTGGTCGCGCTCAAGCGGGCGCGCGAGCAGCTGCTCGATCCGATCACCGTGATGAAGCAGGTCGCCCAGGACGAGGTCCTGGTGCTCCAGGACACCGCGGTCTCCGATCCCAGGGCGCTGGGGCTCGCCGCCGACGCGCCGCCGGCCGTGCCGGGCTGGCTCGAGCCCAAGGTGATCGCCGAGCGCCAGGGCAGCATCCGCGAGCGGCTCGAAGAGGTCCGCGCGCGGCTCGCCGCGGCGACCGAGACCCCGCCGCCGCCCCCGCCCGCGCCCGGCGCCACCGCGAGCCCGGCCCCGCCGCCCCAGGATCCCAAGCAGCAGAAGCTGCTCGAGCGGGTCAAGGCTGCGCTGCCCGCGGTCGGCGAGGCCAGCACGGCGATGGACCACGCCCGCGTCTCGCTCGGCCAGGCCCAGATCAAGCCCGCGCTCGACCAGGAGCAGGCGGCGCTCGAGGCGCTCGGCCGGGCGATCGAGCAGTTCTCCGATCTCAAGCAGACGATCGAGCTCGCCTACCAGGATCACCAGCAGCTGGTCCAGCTGCTCGGCCCCGACGCCGCCAAGCAGCTCGATGGTCCGACCCGCGCCAAGCAGACCCGCGAGCTCTTGTCGCGTAACCTCGGCCGCATGCCGCGGATCCAGGAGCTCCTCTCCGACGAGGTGGCCCAGCTCGAGCAGCACGCCCAGGAGCTCGCCAGGCCGGCCGAAGCCGCCAAGGACCCCAAGCAGGCCGAGGCCCAGAAGCAGCAGCTCGAGCAGCAGAAGCAGGAGCTCGAGCAGCAGAAGCAGCAGCTGGCCCGCGCCGAGGAGCTGCGCGGCCAGGCCCAGCGCGCGCTCGGCGAGCTCGACCAGGCGCTGACCGGCAACAAGGATCCGATGCCTCCGGCCAAGCAGGCCGATGACAAGCTCGCCGAGCTGCGCAAGGTCTTCTTCTCGGTGATCGAGCACCTGAAGGAGCTGATTCGCGAGCAAGGCGAGACCCGCGATGAGACCTCGGCGGCCGAGGGCGCCGACGAGGCGACCCGCACGCCCAAGCTGACGAGCCTCGCCGATCGCCAGGACGGCCACACCAAGATGGCCAAGGCGATCACCGACGCGCTGGCGAGCCAGGCCGACGCGGCCGCCAAGCAGCCGCCGGCGCAGGGCCAGCCGCCGCACGGCCCCGACGCCAAGGCGCTGGCCGGCGCCGCCGATGAGGTGCGCCAGGCGCAGGGCGACATGACCGACGCCCACGGCACGCTGGTCAAGGCGCGCGATGCCACGACCACCACCCAGAGCGTGGCCCCGGGCGTCAAGAGCCAGGCCAAGGCGATCGAGCACCTCGAGAACGCGCTGAAGCTGCTCGAGCCGCCCCAGAAGAACCAGCAGCAGAAGCAAGATCAGCAGAAGCAAGATCAGCAGAAGCAAGATCAGCAGAAGCAAGATCAGCAGAAGCAGGATCAGCAGCAACAGCAGCAGGGCGGCGCCGGTCAGCGCGCCCGCGACGACGATGCCAGGCGCCAGCGCGAGCGGCGCGAGCGCGAGCAGTCGTCTGACCCCGTCGAGAAGGACTGGTGATGCGCCGGATCGCGTTCCTGCTCGTGTGCCTCGCCGGCCTCGCCACCGCGCGGACTGCGCGCGCCGACGACCCGCACGCCGAGTTCCAGCTCGGCGAGCGCGGCCAGCCCCACGTCGACATGCCGTTCCGGCTCAACCTCGTGATCGAGGGCTTCGAGGAGCAGCCGCCGCCCGATCCGCCCAAGCTCGAGATCCCCGGCGCCACGGTGACGCTCCAGGGCGTCGAGCCGCAGGTCTCGCGCGGCATGCAGATCGTCAACGGCCGGCGCAGCGAGTTCGTCCAGGTCACCTGGCTCATGCAGTGGCAGATCGAGGCCCACAAGGAGGGCCGGCTGCGGATCCCCCAGGTCACCGTCGCGCAGGGCGGCAAGCGCGCCACCGCGTCGGGCGCCGAGCTGCCGGTCGAGTCGATCCCGCTCGCCGACTCGATGAAGCTCTCGCTCGCGCTGCCCGATCGCCCGATCTTCATCGGCGAATCCGTGCCGGTCACGGTCACGCTGCTGTGCCGGGCGGCGCCGCAGGATCTGAAGTGGGCGCTGCCGATGGCGGCGATGGACGCGTTCACCGTGAGCGGCCCGCCGATCGCCGATCCGCGCCAGGCGTTCAAGATCCCGGCGGGGGGAAAGGACCTGGTCCTGCCCTACCAGCGCGACGAGATCGACCAGGGCGGCACCCGCTACGCGCGGTTCGCCATGACGTTCTTCCTCGCGCCGCGCAAGATCGGCAAGCTCGACGTCCCGGCCGCCGCGGTGATCGCCGCGCTGCCGACCGGCCGCGCCGACTTCTTCGGCAACTACGCGACCCGGCTGTACCGCGCCGTCGATGTCGCGCGCACGCTCGACGTCAAGGCGCTGCCCGAGACCGACAAGCCCAATAACTTCGCCGGCGCGGTCGGCGACCAGTTCGCGATCGACGTTCAGACCTCGCGCTCGGTGGTCAAGCTCGGCGAGCCGGTCGAGCTCGCGATCCGGATCAAGAGCAACCAGCGGCTCGACAGCCTGGCGCTCGGCCGGCTCGACCGCGAGGGCGGCCTGCCCAAGGACAAGTTCGTGGTGCCGAGCGAGCCGGCGACCGGCGAGCTGTCCGACGATGGCAAGACCAAGACGTTCAAGGTCACGGCGCAGGTCACCGGGCCCGCGACCGAGGTCCCGGCGATCGCGTTCTCGTACTTCGATCCCGCCAGGACCGCGTACCAGACGATCCACTCCGAGCCGATCGCGCTGTCGGTCGCCGGCGGCAGCGTGGTGCGGGCCGACGACGTGGTCGCCGCGCGCCCCAAGCCGGGCGCCGCGCCGGCCGCGCCGGGCGCCGGCCTCGAGACCGAGGGCCTGCGCGTCGACGCCGAGCTCGCGCTGTCGAGCCCGGGGCAGGAGACCGATCAGCCGCTCGCCGGCGCGGTCCTGTGGCTGGTGGTCGGCCTGCTCTACGCCATCCCGCTCGGCGTCCTGGCCGCGCGCAGCTGGCAGCTCCGCACCCAGGGCCAGCGCGACGAGGCCGCCGAGGTCCGCGCCGCGCGGCGCAAGATCGAAGACCTGCTCGACCGATCCGGCAGCGTCCCCGCCCGCGAGATCGCCGGCCCGCTCGCCGCGGCGTTTCGCGACCTGGCCCGGATGCTCGGCATCGCCAGCGGCGACGACCACGGCCTGCTCGCCAAGCTCGAGACCGAGAGCTTCTCCCAGGGCGCCGCGACCGCGCCGCTGTCGACCGACCTGCGGTCCGACGCGGCGGGCCTGCTGCGCCGGTGGCTCACCGTGGCCCGGCGCAAGCACAGGCCGCGCACCCAGCCGACCGCCGCGCTCGCGCTGCTCGCCGGCCTGGGCGCGCTCGGGCTGTCGACCCGCGCCGCCGCGGCGCCGCCCACCAGCAGCGACGTGACCGCGCTCGACGATGGCCGCACCGCCTACAAGGAGGCGATGCAGCTGACCGGCAACCCGACCGCGCGCAAGGCGGCGTTCGCGCGCGCCGAGACCGCGTTCGGCGAGGCCGCGCGGGCGACCCCGGGCCGCCCCGAGCTGCTCGCCGACTGGGGCAACGCCGCGCTCGGCGCCGGCGACGTGGCGACCGCGACCCTCGCCTACCGCAAGGCCCTGGCGATCGACGCGGGCAACCCGCGCGCCCGCCACAACCTGGCCTGGCTGCGCAGCCAGAAGCCCGAGATGTTCCGGCCCCAGGCCGGCAGCGCGACCGAGACCCTGCTGTTCTTCCACGCGTGGCCGCGCGCCAAGAAGCTCGTGGTCGGCAGCATCTCGTTTGCACTTGCAATCCTCTTGCTTGTGCCATGGGCCGGCCGCCGCCACCGCGGGCTCGCCGGGCTCGCGCTGCTGCCGTTCGCGGTGTGGCTCGCGATGCTCGCGTCGCTGGTATTCGAGGATCGCCACCCCGACGACGCCGTCGCGATGGAGGACGTCGTGCTGCGCGCCGCGGACAGCCCGGGCGCCCCGGCCGCGCTCGCCCAGCCGTTGCCGCGCGGCGTCGAGGTCACCATCGTCGAGCGCCGCGACGCGTGGACCAAGGTGCGGATCGCCAGCGGCATGGCGGGCTGGGTCCCCGCCGGCGCCGTCGAGCGCATCGCGCGCTGACCCGCCCGATCGCGCAGGTCCGCGTCTGGTTACGTGACATCGCGTCATCAAACCTGACAGGACCCCGTCAGCTTGAGACGACGATCCGGGTGATTCGTGGTCGCCTCGCCGCGCGCGCTGGGCCATGGTCGCGACACGCCCCATGGTGTCGACCGGTCACCCTCTCGCAACCTCCTCGCCGGACGCGGCCGACCTGGCCGCTCGGTTCACCACGGTGCGCCAGCGGACGTTGGCGCTGTGCGCCCCGCTCTCGGCGGAAGACCACCTCGTCCAGCCGATGCCGGACGCCAGCCCCGCGAAGTGGCATCTCGCCCACACCACCTGGTTCTTCGAGCGCTTCGTCGCCCCCGGCGAGCCGTTCGATCCGGCGTTCGACTTCTTGTTCAACAGCTACTACGAGGCGGTCGGCCCGCGGGTCGATCGGGCCCGGCGAGGCCTCTTGTCGCGCCCGCCGCTCGACCGCATCCACGCCTACCGCGCGGCGGTCGAAGCCCGCGTGCTGCGCGCGCTGGCCGCCGGCGCGCTCGATGACGCGGCGCTGGCGCGGCTCGAGCTCGGCCTGCACCACGAGCAGCAGCACCAGGAGCTGATCCTCACCGATCTCAAGTACGCGCTCGGCACCCAGCCGCTGCAACCGGCGTATCACGCGCTCCCGCGCGCGCCAGGGGCGCCGCCAGCGCCGCTCGCGTGGCACCACGAGCCGGGCGGAATCGTCGAGCTCGGCGCGACCGGCGACGGGTTCGCGTTCGACAACGAGCGGCCGCGCCACCGGGTGCTGCTCGCGCCCTACCGGATCGCGACCCGGCCGATCGCCAACGCCGAGGTCCTGGCGTTCATCGCCGAAGGCGGCTACGCCGATCACCGGCTGTGGCTGAGCGACGGCTGGCAGCTCGTGAACACCTGCCGCTGGGAGGCGCCGCTATACTGGCAGCATCGCGACGGCGCGTGGCTGAGCTACGACCTCGCCGGCGTGCGCGTGGTCGATCCCGGCCAGACCTGCGGCCACCTCAGCCTCTACGAGGCCGACGCGATCGCGCGCTGGCTCGGCGCCCGACTGCCCAGCGAGGCCGAGTGGGAGCACGCGGCGCGCGGCGCCCAGCTCGCGGGCAACTTCGCCGACGCCGGGCGCTTGCAACCCGATCGCGCCTCCGCCGTGTCGCCGGCGCTCGCCTCGCCCATCGCCGCGCCGCTGGCGCAGATGTTCGGCGACGTCTGGGAGTGGACGTCGAGCAGCTACTCGCCGTACCCGGGCTTCCGGCCGCTCGACGGCGCGCTCGGCGAGTACAACGGCAAGTTCATGAGCGGCCAGCACGTGCTGCGCGGCGGCTCGTGCTTCACGCCCGCCGATCACATCCGTCGATCGTATCGCAACTTCTTCCCCCCTCCCGCGCGCTGGCAGATGACTGGCATGCGGTTGGCAATTGACGCGTAACTCCGATCCGGTTTGGACGTAACCCGCACGGCCTCGACGAGGAGATGACGATGAAGCACAGCCTCCAGACGGTAGCCCTCCGCCCCGCCGACCCCTTTGCCGGCGACGATGTCCTGGCCGGGCTGCGCCAGACTCGCAAATCCCTGCCATGCAAGCTGCTCTACGACGCGCGCGGCGCGCAGCTGTTCGAACAGATCTGTACCGTGGAGGAATACTATCCGTACCGGTCCGAGCTCGCGCTGCTCGATCAGCACCTGCCGGCGATCGCCCAGGCGATCGGCCCGGCGGCGCGCGTGATCGAGCCGGGCAGCGGCGCGGGTCAGAAGACCCGCATGCTGCTGTCGGCGCTCGACCGGCCCTCGAGCTACGTGCCGATCGACGTCAGCGAGCAGCAGCTCGCCGACACCGCGCGCGAGCTGAGCGCCCAGTTCCCGGCGCTCGAGATCCTGCCGATCGCCGCCGACTACACGGCGCCCCTCGAGGTGCCGCCTGCGCCGGGCGGCGCCGGCCGCACCCTGGTGTTCTTCCCGGGCTCGACGATCGGCAACTTCGAGCCCGACGAAGCGCTGCGCTTCCTCAGCCGGTTCGCCGCGTTCGCGGGCGACCGCGCCTCGATCGTCCTGGGCGCCGATTCCAACCAGGAGCCCGAGGCGCTGCTGCGCGCCTACGACGACTCGCTGGGCGTCACCGCGGCGTTCGACCTCAACGTCCTCGCCCATCTCAACCGCACCCACGCCGCCACGTTCGATCTCTCGGCGTTCATGCACCGCGCCGTGTGGGACGCGCCGCGCTC
>Ga0302323_100001089_pt1 | contig 22003 bp, 9 predicted proteins | sample Fen_T0_3_FD_201950 | JGI IMG/M metagenome (GOLD analysis project Ga0302323, IMG submission 201950) | Peat permafrost microbial communities from Stordalen Mire near Abisko, Sweden - Fen_T0_3 | ecosystem: Environmental > Terrestrial > Soil > Wetlands > Permafrost | place: Sweden: Abisko... | reverse complement strand
GCGCAGACATCCGACGCACAAGCCGCCCTGCACCTCCGTGGGCATGGCACAGCCGCCACAGCAGACCCCGAGTGGAACCAGGGTTGCCTCGCACGCGGGGCAGAACGAAGCGCCCTCGTGAACGAAGGTCGCACAGCCACCACAGCGAGCGGGCCAGAGCGTCGACAACAGCCGATTGAACAGCATACTGACTTGTCGGTTGCCGCCGCCCTGAAGTTGCGGATGCGCTGCCGCCAAGCTCGCAACGTATCGTTTGACTGCCCTTGGCGCAGCCGTGTCCGTCGGGTTACTCTGGCATTCGACGTGCGCGAGAAGTCCGAACCGAAGCAGCCCCGGAACCTGGGACGAAAGCTCATCAAAATCGTGGCCTACTCGGCCATCGGTCTGGTGGCGCTAATTTCCGTCGTGCTGGCAGGAGCCGTTTTGTTCGTACAGGGGCCGCGACTGGCCGCCATCGTCAACGGTGTGCTACCGCCGATGAAGGGGCGCCTGCACTTCGATTCGATACGATGGCAGCCTCGGCTGCTGGTCGATCTTATCACCGACCAGGCCACCCCCATGGTGGTCGAAGGGCTGAAGATCACAGATCCGGAGGGCACCACCGTCCTCGACGCTCCGAACTTGGGGGTGAGCGTGCGCCTGGGGACGCTGATCGGAGGCGGTGGCATCATCTTGTCGGATCTCAAGGTCGGTCCGAAGTCGGTTTGGCTGTTCGCGAAGATGAAGAAAGAGAAAGGCATCGGCTTTCTCTCGTCGTTCGACCCAAAGAATCCGACGCCCCCTCCCCCGCCCCCTCCGCCGGGCGCGAAGAAGGGAAAGCCATTCGTCTTCCAGATTGTGAACGCCGACCTGAACGGCTTCCGCGCCATCTTCGACTTTCCGGGCGTCTGGGGTCTTGATCTTCGGGACATTCACTCACCCGCCTCGCTGCTGGTCGATGGCGAAGGCTTCGTGGGTTGGGATGTGGTCGGGCTGCAAGCACGACAGGGCGGCTACCTGCGCGTGATGACCGAAGAGCTTCCCTTCGACAGCGTGGTCGTCGATCGCGTGGCCACAACGCGCGAATGGCCCGACGACATCTTCCTGGACCTCAAGATGGCGCGCACCGGAAAGAGTGAGCTTGTCGGTCGCGGTTTCTTCACCGGCATTTATGGCGCCAATTCTGTCGGCGGTATCAAGATTCACGCAGAGTTCGACCACGCCACCGACGCGCTCACCGCCGTGGCCAAGCCGCACGGCATCTCCGGACTGCGCCTTTCGGGCGACAACGCCAAGGTGGTCGGCGACCTGTGGGATCCCTACGACACGCTGAAAATCAAGGCGGCCATCAGCAACCTCGATGCCGCATACGACACTTACCAGGCGAAACAGATCGCGCTCAAGGCGGGCATCCTCTTCGCTCCGACCGAGCCGACCATGACCATCACCGTGGACGAGCTGTCGCTGGGATCTCCGTCGGGCGGACGATTCACGACCGGCGTGACCATGGCGGGCGACGCCGTCACCGCCAATCTCGACTTCGACCACTTTGGCACCGAAGACTACTTGCCCGACTCACTCAAGAAGCTGGCCGCCGGCAAAGTCCAAGGTCACATGGGCGTGGACGCGAACATCGGGAAAAACAAATCGGTCGAGGTGAAAAAACTCGACGTACGTTATGACCGCTCGTTCAAACAAAACGGCATCCCCAGCACCGTGCGCATCAGGGGACAGGCCAAGGCGTCGGCAGAAGCGGCGAGCACCTCGGGCATTCGGATCGAAATTCCGGGTGCAACGGCCGAGATCAAGGGCAAGGCTCTGCTCGCCAAGAAGCTCGTTGAAGTCGCTTTGCGCGTGAGCGCCTCGGACCTGCCCAAGCTGCTCGCCAGTGCCAAGGCTCCGCCGCTGGCCCAAACTGCCACCGTGTCCGTCGACGTGAGCGGCAGCATAGATCGCCCGGACGCCCAGGGGCAGATCGACGTGCGCGGGATCGGCGGCGGCAAGACGGGCATCCCGCCCATCGACAAGTTCCAGACCGGCTTCAGCCTGCACAACGGCACGCTCAACATCCAGTCGCTCCAGGCCGGTATTGCCGGCGGACACATCGAGGGGGCAGGCTCGGCGAAACTGTTCGAGCAGAACGTGGGCAAGCTACTCGCGGCCCCTGTCCTGGATTTCCGCATCGACGGCAAGCAGATTTCGCTGCAAGAGCTGATCGCCGGCGGCGTGGTGGCGGGACAAGTCTCGTTCTCCCTCGCCGCCAGCGGCACCGCCAAGAAACCGAAGATCCATTTCAAGGTACCCGCCGGCGCCACCGTCGAGGTCATGGGCCAGCCCTGGTTGCTCGAAGGTGTCGACGTGGAAATCGACAAGGACGCCCTGGTGGTCAAGTTATGCCACGTATCCGCCAAGGCGGGCGGTGACATCCGGGTCGAGGGGCGCGTGGATCTGCGGAAGAAGCCCCTGGGTTTGAACTGGCATATCAGGATCCTCGACCTGTCCATCGCCGCCATCCTCGCGGCGGCGAAGGTGGATGCGCCCGTGTCGGGACGGCTCGACATCGAGCTGCGCGTCGACGGAACCGTGACCGCGCCCGTCGTCGCGGGGAACATCGCACTGTCGCGCGTGCGCGCCTTCGGCATCGACTTCGGAAAGGCCGCCATCGCACTCACCCCGACGCCAGCCGGCGGCGTGACCGTCACAGGCGACCTGTTCGAACGCTTCAGGTTGGATGGCACCGCGAACTACGGCCCCCATGGCCTCGGCGCGACGGCCCAGCTCTCGTTCGACAACCTGCATCTCGAGGATCTGCTGCAGGCCCTGAAGGCCGCGGACATCGCCGCTGCGCTGTCAGGCCGGGTCAAGATCGACATCAAGCCCAACCAGTTGCCCGCCGTCGATCTGCTCATCACCCAGATCGACGCGTCCATCGTGCGTGCCATGGAGCAGGAAGACGGCAGCACGGCCAAGGAACGCATCTGGCTTCGCAACGCCAACAACCTCCACGTGGCAACAGACACGGAGAACGTGACAGTCGATCAGGCTCGTCTGCTTACCCCAGGCGGTGAATTCACGCTGTCAGCCCAGGTCCACCCGCTCACGGACGGCAAGGGTGAGGTGATCGACCAAGCCATCAAGGCGGACTTCGGTGGAAAGCTCGATCTCGAACTGCTTCAGCCACTGCTGGGCGGAAAGTTTGCGTCGCTCGGCGGCGGCGTCGGCCTCGAGGTCCACGCCGCAGGCTCGGTGAACAAGCCCGAGCTCACGGGTCAGGTGGCCATCGTGCGACCGGTGCGTGCAGAGGCCAGAGACTTCGACCAGGTGGTGCTCATTCCCTCGGGCTCCGTGCGCCTCACCCCGACCTTCGTTGCGCTCGAGAATTTGGCGGTCTCCATAGGCGACGCGACCATGCGCGTGGGTGGCAAGGTCAACCTCGGGCCCGGCTTCACCCCCGAAAGCCTGGCGGTCACTGCCGACGGAGACGTCAACGCCAACCTGCTCGAGACCGTCGCACCCGGTGCGGTATCGGACGTGTCCGGCCACGCCTCCATCTCGGCCAGCGTGTCGGGCACGCTCGACAACCCGCAAATTGCCGCTCACATCAACCTGGGCGAGATCGACATGCGCTTGCGCGGTGTGAGCCGGCGGGTCGCGGTGAAAAGTGGCGCGGTGGACCTCAGCACACACGAGTTGCTCCTGCACGACGTGCGCGTGCTCCTCGACGACGAGGGCGAGTTGCTCATCGGAAAGAAGGGCGTGCGCCCTGGCCGAGTGAAGATTCGAGCGCTCCGGCCCGAGTTCGTCTGGGAGTCCATCGACCTGCCGCTGGCCGGCAACCGTATCGCCTATCGCGACGATGGCGTCCAAGTGGACGACCTTTCGTTGAACATGGAGCTGAAGGGCACGCCCGACGCTGGGCTAACCCTGGGCGGCGACGTTCGTTTGATAAGCGGGCGCTACGTACAAGACTTCAACGTTCGCGAATTGGTGCTGTCGCCGAGGATCAACGAAAGCAGTCGACGCCCGGCGTGGGAAGGACAGCCCATGCTGCGCGACCTGGAGCTTGCCCTGCGCGTGCGAACCGAGGGTGACGGCTTCGTGGTTCAGAACAACCTCGCCCCCGAAATCCACGTCCTTATCGACCTCGGCATCGGGGGCACGCTGTCGGCGCCGGCCATCTCGGGTGAGATTCGCCCCACCGACGGGCGCTTCCACATCATCGGTCTGCGCGGTGATTTCGAGCTGTCGCCCAACGTGAACCACGTCACCTTCGTGCCCACCAAGTCGATTGCCGCTGGCGATACACCCGAGCTAAACCTCGAGGCCACGAACACCGTCCAGGATGCCTCGGGTGGTGGCGAGCACACGGTGGTCATGCGCATCAGCGGTCCCATCAACATGGCGACCATCGATCTGTCCACCACCGACGGTCTCGATCGAAACCAGACCATGCTGCTCTTGCTTTCGGGACGCACCACCGACGACATCAGCGGCAACGGCGGCCAGCTTTTCGGAATGAACCGGCAAAGCGGTCTGGATGTCATCGGCCAGTTCTCGCGCGATACGGTCTCGAACCTAGTCGAGCCCTATATCGACGACACCTTGCAGATACTGACCGGTCGCAAACTGAACCTCCGGCCCACGGTGGGAGCCGACGGCTTCGAGCTGAAAGTGCTGGCGCAGTCCACCCGCCAGTTCAACCTGCAGCTCTCGTACCTGCAGGGCTTCCAGACCCAGCGACGCTACAGCGCGCAGGGGCTGGCCTGGTTCCGCGACTACCTCACCGGTCGTGTCATCGGCGAGCGACTAACGACGCAACAGCAAGGCCTGCCGGTGCAGACCGACAGATTCAGCCTCGAGCTCAACGTCGAATACCCCTTCCGGGGCCTCTTCCCCCTTCTGGACTCTCTCGGACTGTCTTCTTTCTGATCGCTCCTCTCCATCGCCTGATACTCTCCAAAACACGTGCTTCGGACCCCGACGTCGATACAGCAGCCACGAACAGGCTGCCAGCGCATCGCCTGGCTGTTGGCCGGCGCGATGCTGGTTGCCTTTCCTGCCGTCGCGCCTGCCCAGCCCTCCGACGCCGGCGCGGCGACCGACACGGTCTCGAAGATCCAGGGCATGTCGGTGGCTGGCGGCGCAGACCAGCCTGGCAAGATCGAGGCGTTCTTGGAAGCCGTGTCGCCCGTGGGCTCCCCCTTCGTGCCTTCGGGCGAGGCAGATCGCGCGGGCACTCCGATCGGAACCGTCCCACGTATCAAACAGGCACTCGCGTCCATCGGGTACGCGGCAGACGTGGTCGCAGTTCCCGACCGTGATGGTGTTCGGCTGCAGCTGCAACTACGGGAATTCGACCGCGTCCGCCGCATTTTCGTCACGGGCAATCAGCCTTGGCCCTTCATTTTCAGCGGCGTCCGGCAGCTGGACGTGATCGGCAAGCTTAGCTTCCGCCCCGGACAGAAGTTGCCGGTCGCTGGCGCGGAACGCGACACCTTCCTCGCGACCCAGTCCGACCACGTGCGCGATTTCCTACGCGCGCAAGGATACTGGGAAGGCGCCGTCCATTTCGAGCTTCGTGACAACGGCAAGGTGCCGGCAAAAATCGACCTGGTCATCCGCATCGACCTCGGCCCCGCCTATCCTCTCGGGCCCCTCGATGTCACGGGGGCCACCGCGATCCCGACCGACGACATCGTCGACAGCTTCCGCCATTCCGATTGGTACACCCTGGGGCTGATGGCGCGGCCCTTCCGCCTCACCACGCTCCGGGACGACGAAACAGCGCTCAGTGCACGCTACCGGCGCGCGGGATTTCCAGGTGTGCGCGTCCGCGATGATTTCGATCCGCAGACCAGCCTCGATCGCCAGAACAAGCAGGTCCGGCTGAACCTGGAAATCAAGGAACGTCGGCACATCGAAGTGTCCTTCGAGGGCAACCGCGCGCGCAGTTCGGGCTCTTTACAGGACGTCTTGACCTTGGCGGCGCACGGCGCCTACGACGACGTAGAGGCTGCCGCCAGTGCGACTGCGCTCGAGAACTTCTACCACGAGCATGGCCACATGCTGGTCAAGGTGACCTGGCGGCGGGAGCGCATCTCGCAAGATTCGGATCGCCTGGTGTTCGTCATCGACGAGGGACCCGAGCTGAAAGTCCGTGGCATTTCTCTCGTCGGCAACCGTGCGGTTCCTTCCGACGTGCTCGAGGATCGCATTCGGACCAAGAAATACCCGGCGCTCGGTATTCTCGGCCTGGGCGAAGGTGGGTATGCCAGCCTGCGACAGCTCGACCTCGACGTGCAGAGCTTGGTCGACCACTACACCAGCATCGGCCGTCCCGACACCAGGGTGCGCGCAGAAATCGCCCCCTTCCCAGGTCAGTGGGGACCGCCGTCGCCTGCGCCGGAATCGGACGATCCGCTTTGGCGCGCGGCCGGCAGCCTTTACGTGCAGTTCACCATTGAGGAAGCGCCGCTCGTCCGGGTGGGCAACATGCGGTTCGAGTGCACGCAGGCCGGGGAGGCTTTGCCCCACGAGGACGCCTTCTACGTTGCGTCGTTGCGAACGGTGGTGGGAGGCCCGTACCAACCAGGGTTTATCCGCAGGGACGAAGCTAGGATCCAGCGCGCTCTTGGCGACGATGGCTACCGATATGCGCAAGTCGAAGCCCGCATGGTCCGCCATGGCGACGCGATGGATATCGACTGGCAGATCAAGATGGGACCGCAAGTGCGGGTGGGGCCCGTCTTCATCCGCGGTAACTTCCTGACCACGGACGACACGATCATGACCTGGGCCGAGTTGCGCAGCGGTGACGTGCTCACCACGCGAGCGCTGGAACGGGCGCAGCGCAACCTGGCCCTCATCCAGCTCTTCAACAATCCAAGTCCGCTCAGCTTCCCCAGCGCTGGACCGAATGACGCCGTGGTGCCCATGCTGGTGGAGGTGGAAGAGCGCCATGACCATTACGGTGTCTTCCGTGCCGGCTTTGGCGGTTCGACCGATCAGGCAGCACCGGGCTCTTCGTGGCCGGGCCTTTACGGCGCGGCCGGCTACGAGCACCGAAATCTTATCGGCCACGGTTGGACGGGGACCGTCGAGGGGCGGTACGGCCAAACACTCACGAGTGTCATCGGCAGCTTCCTGGATCCGCGCTTGTTCGGGTCACTGTTCCGCCTGGGTATCGATGCCAGCTACTTGCAGCAGGCCACGCTTCGTCTTGGCGACGTCCATTCATACACGGGCTCCATCGGCATCTCCCGCGAGCTCTATTCCGGTGTGGACGCCAACGTCAGCTACAACCTGCGAAACACCTCACGAACCGAGCTCCTCGATCGCAGCGTCCAGGCAGCCCCTTTTCTCGACCAAACCACCGTGCGCATCGGCACCCTGGTCAGCAGCCTCAGCACGTCGGTGGAATGGCACCGACTGGATCACGTCCTGCTCCCGACCCGCGGGTTCAAGGTCGTGGCAGGCCTAGAAATGGCGCTGCCGGCGCTGTCCTTCGATGAAAGCCACGACAAGTTCGTCAAGTTCTACGCGCGTGGTTTGTCCGTCGTGCCGCTCCTACCGTGGCTCAGCCTGCGGTACAGCATTCGGTACGACCAAGGCGTGCCCCTGGGAGGTTCGGCTGTCCTGCCCAAGGTCGAACGCTACTACGCGGGCGGCGACACCACGATTCGCGGCTACCAGCTCGACTGGGCGCTCACCGAAACCGTGCGGGCACCGGCGACCGACGGGATGAGCTACGTTCAGTACCGGCCCGTGGGCGGCAACCTACGCATCCTGCAAAACATCGATCTTCAATTCCCGATCTCGGCGCCGCTTTACGGGTCTGTGTTCCTCGACAGCGGCATGGTCGGCTACTACCCGGGCAACATCCGCGCCCCCGATTTTCGACACGGCATCGGATTCTCGCCCCTCATCATCAAGCTACCCGTTGGCGATATCAGCCTGTCCTTCGCCATCCCGCTCAACCGCCACCCCGGCGACGACACCTGGCGCACCCACTTCAATGTGGGTCTGATGTTCTAGGAGGCTGGTGTTAGGCGGCTCCCGTCGCCTGGCGGGCTGCGGGCCCCGCCTGCTTCGTTGTTCGCCAGTTGAATACGGTCCAGTATTCGCCATTCGCCCTCCTCGCGCCTCGCGGCCGGGGCTCCTCGCTCCGCCAGGCACGGGTCCGCCGTTTAACGCCAGCCTCTTGGCCCAAGCGTTCGGGCGCCCTACGACCCTACTTCTGCGCGACGTAGGCGATCACGTTGTGCTTCTTCTCGAAGCTCTGTTTGCCGGCGACAGCGTCCTTCGAACTGGCGAAGTCACCAACGCGGACGCGGTACCAGGTGCCCTTGCCGGGGATCTCGGACACCACCAGGTAGGGCCGCTCGCCATCGAACTTCTGAGCGAACGCTTCGGCCTCGCTCTTGTCCTGGAACGAGCTGAGCTGCAAGGAAAAGCGGCCTTTGCCCTTGGTATCGCCTGAGGCGATGGTCGGGATGGTAGCTGGCTTGGCGACCACAGCTGCGGCAGGTGCCTGCTTCGTCTCTTTGGGTTCGGCGATCTTCGCCTTTGCAGGCACCTCGGCGGGTTTGGGCTCGGAAGCAGGCTCAGCGAGCTTCGCCTCCACCTTGGGCTCGGGCTTCGCTGCGAGATGCTTGATTTCGGCGGTTGCTGGCGCAGCAGGTTTTGGCGTTTCGAGCACCGCGACTGTCTTGCCTGGTTCGGACTTCTCGGGAGCAACCGTTGCCGGCATGGCTGCGGGTGCGGACAAGAGATTCTTCTTGCCATGCTTGTCCGTTGAACTCGCCTTGCCATTGCCAAAGAGAGCCTGCGGGAACGTAACGCCAGTCTGCGGGGTCCGCGGCGTGGTCGCTACCTTATCGAGCAACGCCAAGGGATCTTCGATCTCGGGCGAAACCGCTCGGCCCCGCGATTCGAGTCGCTTGCCAACTATCACACCGAGCACGAAGAGCATGCACGCCACCAAGGCGCTGCCGAAGAACAAGAAGAACACCTGTCGATTGTCGAGGCGCACCTCGATCTTGTCGCGCCAACGTTCGATATCGCGAAGGCCTCGGTCTTCCATCGCAGCTCCTGAAGTGTATCCCATGGCTTGCTCCTCGGCGAAAACGGGGGATCGGTTGAATCAGGTTTCTTCAGCCTCGTCGGTTACTTGCGAGCGTTTCATTTCGTCCGGGGAAGAAACCCCGACCATCGACAGGGCAATTTCCAGGACTTGACGAATCGCTTCCACCCAGGCCAATCGCGCGGCAGTTCGCTTCCAATTCCACGTGGCGTGCCACTCACCTACTCGCTGTCGCTCCTGCGGCAGAATACTGTCGTTGTGCACCTTCTGAAGGCGGGTGTAGTAGCTCTGGAACTCGCCCGCAAGCTCCTGGATGTACTGCACCAGGCGGTGCGGTTCGCGGGCGGCCGCGGCATCGGCGACAAAATCCGGGAAGTCCGACAGCCGGCGCAAGATGGAAATCTCTTCAGGCAGCGTCAACTCGCGGGCAAGCTCCGGGCTGAGTGCATGCGACGGCGCCTGCAGTTGGTCCGCGCGCCGCTTGAGCGAAGCGCAGCGGGCATGCGCGTACTGCGCGTAGTACACCGGATTGTCCATAGATTGGCGCTTGGCCAACTCCAGATCGAACTCCAGCGGCGTGTCGTGCCGGCGCATCAGATAGAAGAACCGGGTCGCGTCGCGCCCAACCTCCTCGATGACTTCGTCGAGCGTAACGAACTCACCCTCGCGCTTGCCCATCGCGACTGGCTTACCGTCCCGCAAGAGGCTGACCATCTGGATGAGGATCACGGACAGCTTTTCCGGATCGGCGCCCAGCGCCTTCAACGCGGCCTGCATGCGTGGGATGTGCCCGTGGTGATCGGCGCCCCAGATGTCGACCAGCGACTCGAACCCGCGTTCGAGCTTCTTGCGGTGGTAGGCGATGTCTGCCAACAAGTAAGTCGGAAGGCCCCCCGACTTCACCACCACGCGATCCTTGTCGTCGCCCCAAAGCGCCGTCGTACGCAGCCAGACGGCATTGTCGCGACGGTCGATGTATCCTGCTCTGTCCAGGACTTCCAGTGTAGCCATCACCGCGCCCGCCTCGTGCAACGCGCGCTCACTTTGCCAGACGTCGAAGTCCACCTCGAAGCGCACCAGCGTCGCGCGAATCATGGCCAGGCAGCTCTCGATTCCGAACTGCTTGATGGGCTCGATGTCGGCGGGAGGCTCAGCGCCGATCCAGCGCTTGCCGTCGCGTTCGAGAAGACTCTTGCCGATGTCGCGAATATACCCCCCGCGGTAGCCGTTCTCGGGGAACGTGACCTCGGGAACGGACGGGTCGGTCACGCGGGCGGCCTCCATGTAGCGAGCCCACACGGACAGGGCCAGCATGCCTACCTGATTGCCGGCGTCGTTGAGATAGAACTCGCGAACGACGTCGTATCCGGCGAAGCGAAGGAGCCTGGTCAGCGAATCGCCGACGGCAGCGTGACGACCGTGGGCAAAGTGGAGCGGCCCGGTGGGATTGGCGGAGAGGTACTCGACGCATAGCTTGGGCGAAGCCTTGGCGTCCCCCCTGCCCCACGCCTTGCCTGCGTTGCGAATGTCGAGCAGACGCTGTTGCCAGAATGGGTTCGACAGGCGCAGATTCACGAAGCCCGGGCCCGCGACCGTGACCTCGGCAAGGTGCTCGCTGCCGACGACGCGCAGGTGCTTGGCGAGAGCTTCCCCGAGCACGCGCGGCGGCTTGCCGGCGCTCTTCGCCAGGGCAATCGCCATGTTGGTCGTGTAGTCGCCGTGCTCGGGACGCTTGGGGCGTTCGAGCAGGATCTGCTTCGGCACCTCCGGCAGGAGCCCCTCGGCGTGTACTGCGATCAGGGCTTGGCGAAGAAGCTCTTTGACTGTCGTGCGGACGCTATCGCTCATTTACCCACAATGTAGGTCACTTGCCTACCAGCTGTCAACTTCGCCTGAAAACGAAGCTTAGCGTTACTGCAGCTGAAACGGCGTGCTTCCCGACATCGCCGTATCGAAGGTGGGGATCTCGCTGCTGCCGGCGCGAGGATTGATCCGCAGCACTTGACCGCGCGTGAGAGTCAAAGCTGTGCGCCCCTGGTCGATGACATAGAGGTATGGGTACGAGATGGTCGTGGACGAATTGCTGCGTACCGGACTCTCAGGCGTCATGGCCGGCCCGCTGAGAATGCGTGTGGGCATGGTCAGCAGGATCTCGTAGTTGGGTACCGCAACCGTCAGGGGGACGAATCCGTACTGGAATTCGAAATGAAGCGTCAGCAGATCGCCCGCGTATTGATCGAGATTGGTGAGCGCAAAACGAATCTGCGGGTTCTCGAAGAATGCAAGGACCGCTGGGTGCTTGGGGTCGAGAGGGTTCGGCTCGGTGTAGAGGCACGGGTTCCCGCCGGGCGGAAGCGAGAACGCGGACAGCTCCGTCACGTTCAGGCCCGATACGAAGAACGCGTCCGGGCAGCGAGGTGCCGAAAGCGAAATGCGATTGACGATCTCGGAATTGCCCACATCGACCACGTCGCAGGTCGATTTGTCCGCCGAGGCCCTTCTGTCGCGCACGCGCGGTACCGACGAGCCAAAGACCACATAACTGTTGCCAGCGCGTACACTGTATCTTGTCATCGGCTGGGGGAAGCAGCTGGTATCGAGTGGCGGTGCTTCGACGCAAAGCTGTTGGCTATCGTAGGGCGGTGAAAGCCCAGGGACCAACTGACATACATTCCCAGGACGACAGTTGCTGTCCTGGTCGCACCTTTCGACGCAACGTCGCTCTTGTGGTCGAATCTCCAGGCACTCGAATGCGCCGGCGATTCCGCCATCCGGCGCGGCACCAGCCAGAAGGCCGTGATCGGCGTCGGGCTGACAGTCTTTGTTGGTCTGGCATGGATTGAGCGTCGTCTTGGGCACTTCGTCGAGCTTGAGATTGAGAGCGAGGCTGGTGGAATCGACCTTCGCGATCTCGTAGCGCAGACGGCTACCCATGAACCGCGCGCACTCTGGACGGGCGGTGAGAGCCTCCTTCTTCGCGTTGTCCTTGGGCAAGCAGAGTCCACGCGCATTGGAAACCGGCACCTGGCAACTGAACTCGTTGTCAGGCTGGCAGTCAGAATCCGTGATGCAACCGGCGAACATCAGGACATCTCCGGGTCGGACACCACTGCTGCAGAAGTCGGCGCCAGAATCGCTCAATCCACCTGCGGACGAGGTGACCACTCCCGAGCCTTGGGACCTCACCATTCCGCTTTCGCGATAAGTCTGCGGTAGCACGCCTTCCCACACCACGTCCCACAACCTGGAAATCATGGCGCTGGGATCCGGGAAGCCAAACCAACTTGCTGCGACTCCATCGCTGGAGACCGGCTTGATCAGGGGGCCCTGAAGGGCGCCGAAGCTCGGCGTGCTGGCGAAAGCCTGGTCGGCGGCGACCGGTGTCCTCTGGGGAACGATGGACAGCAGCAATGCGGTGGCCGCGTCCTTGCCGACGTCGCGAACTTCGCGGAATGAATGGGTCGAGGTGTCAACCGTGTAGACCTGCCCATTCGAGGCCAACAAGAATCCGAACTGCCCGCTGAGAGAATGCACATTCGTGTCGCCATCGGAAGGGGTCAGATTGGCGAAAGCTATGTCCCTCGGCAACGGTGGCGGCAGGTCAGGATTGGCGAAGGTTGGCACCGTGAGCCCCGGACCGCGCGCAAAAGCCCGACGTCTGCCAGTCCCCACCGCGACGCAGGGATTTCCACCGGAGGCTGGCGTTGGAAGAACGTTCACGTCACACTCGATGGGGGCCGCACCCGTGATGTCGACCACGCGAATCGAATCGTCGTTGGCGATGGCGTAGAGGAACTTGTGGTTCTCGTCGAGGAACGCACCATCGTGGAGGGGCGAGGTTGCGTACGGATCGACGCCTAAGCGGAGTCGAGTCACCCCGGCTGGCTTGTCCGACAGCTCGAATCGGGATGGGTTGGCGAGCCGCCCCGCCCCAAGGTCGAACGAAGTAACCGCCGTGTCCGTCAAGCTCGCGACGTGGATGCGAGCTCCGCCCGGCTCCACGGTCAGCGCCTGAAGTCGAGCGGCTCCGCCCAGCTGCGGCGCCAGCGCGTCGATCACGCCGCCGTCGTTCGATCCACCGTCCCGGGATTCGACGCTGCCACTCGATGACGCGCCATCGGTTTGCCCAGAGTCCGACGAAGCGCACTCGACGGGACACACTGGCTCGTCGCCCGCGTCTTGAAAGCCACCGGAGCGAACGTAGTAGGCACTTCGGATGGTGGCGGTCCTGGTCTCAAAGGATAGATCCAGCACGGCCACCATGTCGCAGCCGGGGAACGTCGCCACCGCTTTCGACGGCGGACGCCCCTTGCAGGTCGTGCTTCCCGCGGGATCTGTTTCGCCCTCCGGTGGAAGGAAAGCAATCTCGCCGGTCGAGCTGTGAAGCCTGGTGTGGGTGGTCCCGGTCTGGATGGTCGTGATCCGTCGGGCACTCTCCCCGGTACCCGTTGCCGGTGCAGGCGAGACAGAGCCGTGATCGAAAGTCCCTGCCAGCAAGACCAAACGCGACGGGTCGATGAGGCTAAAATCGCAGCTGGTCCGATTCGCCGTGGCAATCCAACAGCCGTCGTTGCTCGCGGAAATAGATTCGGGGTCGCTGCCGATGGGCAACATGCCATAGCCGGGCGCCGCGGGGGCAAGATCGAGAAGCCGCCCAATGTCCAGGTCGGCAACCGCCATTTCGCCTCGGGTCGCATTGGGTATGAAGGCAAAGGTCCCGAGAACGCGCTGGCCGCTCACGTGGGTGGCCGGGTCCTGTTGACCGCGGACGTGGCAGCTCGACATGGGGACGCCGCTCACCGCCCCATCCTCCTGAAGCTGCAGACAAACGAACGACATGTCCGTCGGTCGGTCCATGTTTTTGGTCGGGATGACCGTCGGTGTCGAGGAACAGGCGACGACCCAGGCCGCGCAGACGAGAGCGAGAGGGAGCCTTTTCATTCGCCGTATCCGTGTGGGAGGCCGATGCGCAGGAGCACGCGATTTTCGGTGAGGCTGCCTGGCCTCAAGTCGATGACTGACAAGTGACTGTTCACGAAGCTGGCCACGTAGGCAATCCCCTGCTCGGTTGGCGAGAACGTGAGCGCGACGGGACCGACGCCCGCGTCGACGCTGCCTGTGATCACCAGTGCGGCGGGATCGACGACAAAAATCGATCCATCGTCGTAACAGGTGACGAAGAGGCGCTCCCCTCGCCCAACATCTCTCATTTGCAGGGCGCTTGGGCCGTTGCAAACCTGCAGGACCGCAACGGGTTGATTGGACGGGGTACCGTCGGGTAGTGGCCTACGATCGAGGACCGCGATGGCGGCCGGGTTCGCCGCCGTATCGGCATCGTTGCGGTGGAGAACGAAGGCACGACTGCCGTCGGATGAGAAAACGATGCTTCGAACGTCGGACCCGTTGGGCAGAAAGGCGGGAGAGAAGAAGTGCTCGCCTGGAACCAGCGTCAAGTCGCGCGCGCGGGCCGGATCGCAGTCGTTGTTGCCTGGATTCGACGGGTCGTCGGGAACGGTTCGGAAGACCATTCCACTGATGGCCGCAGTATAGCGAGCCGTCGCGAAAACTCTCGGTGCCAGGGCATCGGTGAAAGGTGCGGCTGGAGTCATTGGAGCCGACAGCCCTGCCACGGACTGCGACTGGCTTTCCGGCAGGAACGCCTTTCGACTAAGGCCTGCGAAACGGACGCGGTAGGCGTCGTCGGTCTCGAGCTCGGGGTGACAGACATCGATCGTCGACAGGCCGCCACCTAGCAACTGTGCATTCGCGGCGACCGTCAAGTGCCCGACGACGAGAGATTGACTGGTCTGGTCGAACCAAAGGGCGTGCGGCTCTTCGGGCAACACCCGTTCACCAGGCGTTGCGCCGCCCGGACGGCGAACCCGCCAGTTGTCTTCGCAGAAGGCGTTTCTCGGCTGCTCTGGCGCTCCGGGACCGTGCGGCCCGGTACAGCGGATCGACACGGTCTGACTGCCCGTCCCATCGTCCCCGACCGTGACGTCGGCGTAGGTGATCGACGGTTCCGCGCGCACCGCCACGAACAGACGACGAATATCCACACCGTCGCGTTGGAATGTCTGCATGGCGGCGGCGCCGCCGAAGCTACCGATTTCGATGGTGGCATCGTCCCTGATGAACTGCGGGTCGTTACAATTGATGAGGTTGCTGTCCACCATGTCGCGACAGCAGTAGTCGCCGGGCACGCCTTCGGTACGTGAAAAGCGCGTCTTCGTGCAGCGGTCCGGATTTGCGGGAACCGATTTGATCTTGGACAGATCCACCGCGACCACGGTGCCCGCATTGAAACGCAGGTCGGAATTGGAATTGACGACGTAAAGAAAGTTGCCAGCTGGGTCCGCCAGCATCCCGGCGGGGAGGAAAACCCGGTTGGTAGGGGGTGCAATGCCGCTTTCGCCGAAACTGCACCCGCCACCAACCGCCACCACCAGAAGCACTACGGCCAGGGAAGCGAGTGACGACCGCTGTCTTCGCAATCGAGACACCGTGTTCGTCGCCCGCTTCCGCCAGCTACGAGATTCCTGTGGTGAACGGTCAGTCACTACTTCTTCAGGACGGCCTGGGCCGCAGCCAATCGAGCGATGGGCAAGCGGTAGGGCGAGCACGAGACGTAGTTGAGACCGATCGAGTCGCAGAACTCGACCGAGGAGGGGTCACCACCATGCTCACCGCAAATGCCGCATTTGAGATCCTTGCGGGTCTTGCGGCCGGCGATCACGGCATGGTTCATGAGGAAGCCAACGCCCTCACGGTCGATCGACACGAACGGATCCACCTTGTAGATCTCCTTGTCGAGGTAGGCCGCGAGCACCTTGGGCACGTCGTCGCGAGACAGACCGAAGGTGGTCTGGGTCAGGTCGTTGGTACCGAACGAGAAGAACTCGGCGGTCTCGGCGACCTTCTCGGCCGTGATGGCGGCGCGAGGGATTTCGATCATCGTGCCGACCAGGTACTTCAGCTTCGACTTGCTCTCGGCGATCACCTTGGCTGCGATCTCGCGGACAATGGCGACCTGCAGATCGAGCTCCTTCTTGGTTCCGATGAGCGGAATCATGATTTCGGGCTCGGTCTTGATGCCTTCCTTGTTCACCTGAACCGCGGCCTCCAGGATGGCGCGGGCTTGCATCTCGGTGATTTCCGGGTAGGTCACGCCGAGACGGCAACCACGGTGACCGAGCATCGGGTTCGACTCGTGCAAGTCAGCGATGCGCTGCTTGATCGACTCGAGACTCTTGCCAGTCGCCTGGGCCAATTCCTTCATGCCAGCTTCATCGTGCGGGAGGAACTCGTGGAGCGGCGGATCCAGGGTCCGGATGGTCACCGGGCGGCCACCCATCGCGCGGAAGATTCCGGCGAAGTCTTCACGCTGCAGCGGGAGCAGCTTGGCCAAGGCGGCGCGACGAGCCTGCTCGTTCTCGGCGACGATCATCTCGCGCATCGGGCCGATCTTGCCCTCGCCGAAGAACATGTGCTCGGTCCGGCAAAGACCGATGCCCTCGGCGCCAAAGGCGACCGCAGCTTCGGCCTGGTCGGGCTGGTCTGCGTTGGCGCGGACCTTCAGCCGTCGGGCCTTGTCGGCCCAGGTCATCAATTTGCTGTACTGCTGATAGACCGGCGACTGCTTCGGGTCGAGGTTCTTCTCGATAAGCACGCGGATGACTTCCGACGGCGTGGTGTTGATGCGGCCGTTGATGAACTCGCCGGTGAAACCGTCGAGAGACACCCAGTCGCCTTCCTTGAGAACCACGACGCCCTTGGCCGAGTTCACGCTCATGGTGCGGGCGTGGTAGTCGAAGGAGATAGAATCGCAACCGACGATACACACCTTGCCCATCTGACGGGCGACGAGAGCGGCGTGCGAGGTCATGCCGCCGAAGGCGGTGATGAAGCCCAGCGATGCGTTCATGCCGCGGATGTCTTCGGGAGAGGTCTCGTGGCGGCACAGGATGACGGTCTCGCCCTTGGCAGCCCAGGTTTCCGCGTCGTCGGCGAAGAACACGATGCGGCCCGTGGCAGCACCGGGACCGGCCGGCAGCCCCTTGGCAAGCAGACGCCCTTCCTTGACCGCGGCCGCCTTGGCGGCGCCATCGAACACCGGGCGGAGAAGCTGGTTCAGGGCTTCGGGCTCGACGCGACGAAGCGCCTCGTCCTTGCTGATCAGCTTCTCGTCCACCATCTCGACCGCGATACGCACGCCGGCGAACCCGGTGCGCTTGCCGTTGCGGCACTGAAGCATGAACAGCTTCTTGTCCTCGACGGTGAACTCGATGTCCTGCATGTCCTTGTAGTGCTTCTCGAGCTTCCTGCGAATTTCGTAGAGCTGCTTGTAAGCGACGGGGAAGTCCTTCTCCAGATCGACGATCTTCTGCGGAGTGCGGGTACCAGCGACCACGTCTTCTCCCTGAGCGTTGACGAGGAACTCACCGTAGAAGAGGTTTTCGCCCGTGGACGGGTTGCGCGTGAAGCACACGCCAGTGGCCGATTCGTTGCCCTTGTTCCCGAAGACCATGGCCTGCACGTTGACCGCGGTGCCCCAGTCCGAAGGAATGTTGTTCAGCTTACGGTAGACCTTTGCACGGTCGTTTTCCCAGCTGCGAAACACGGCCTTGATGGCGCCGGTGAGCTGGTCGAGCGGGTCGGTCGGGAAGTCCACGGCCTTGTGCTGCTTGATGGCGGCCTTGAACTCGGCAACCAGCTCCTTGAGCGCCGAAGCCGGCAATTCCGAGTCGACCTTCACGCCGAGAGCCTTCTTCTTGGCCGAGAGAAGGACCTCGAATGGATCGTGGTCTTCCTTGCGCTCGGGCTTCATTTCGAGCACGACGTCGCCGTACATGGCGACGAAGCGGCGGTACGAGTCGAAAGCAAAACGCTCGTTGCCCGAGGCCTCTGCGAGGCCCGCGGCGGTCTCGTCGTTCAGGCCCAGGTTCAAAATCGTGTCCATCATGCCCGGCATCGACGCGCGCGCGCCAGAGCGTACGGAAACCAGCAAGGGATTCGACGGGTCGCCGAACTTCTTGCCAAGCAGCTTCTCCATCTTGGCGACGGCGAGCTTCACGTCGGCATCGAGGTCCTTCGGCAGCTTGCCACCGGCGTTGTTGAACTCCGTGCAGACCTCGGTGGTGATGGTGAACCCTGGAGGCACCGGCACGCCGATGTTCGTCATCTCGGCGAGGTTTGCACCCTTGCCGCCGAGCAGGTTCTTCATGTCCTTGTTACCCTCGGCCTTACCGCCGCCGAAGAAATACACGCGCTTCACGCGCTTCACGGCTGCTTGTGGTTTGGCCTTGGCCTTGACTACTTTGGAGGCTCGCGCTTTGGTCGGTTTCATGGCTTTGCTTCCAGTCTTCTTCTTGGTTGGCATCGGTGGGAGTTTCTATCAGGGAGCCGAGGGGATTGAAAGCCCTCTGGCGCTCGAATGCCGCCGAATTGCTCAGGGGTGAATGTGGGCTCAGGTCAGTCGAGAAGTGAGTGCCCCTGGCAGCTCGCCGGCCTTCAATCGTTCCTGTTGCATGCTATCCCGGTCGCGCAGGGTGACCGACTGATCCTCCAGACTCTGGAAATCGACAGTAACGCACCATGGTGTTCCGATCTCGTCCTGCCGTCGATAGAGCTTTCCGATGGCGCCGGTGTCGTCGTAGACCGTGCGCAGGCCAGCCTTCTGCAGCTCGCGCTTGAGGCCTCGGGCCATCTCGACCAAGCGGGCGTCGTTGCGTTTCAGTGGGAAGACAGCCACGGTGAGCGGCGCCAGGCGGGGATGCAGATGTAGGACTGTCCGGGTGTGCTCCTCGGCGATCTTCTCCCCTACCCCGCGCACCTTCTTCATAACCTCGATGTTGGCGGCTTCCGAGTCCTCCATGAGGCCGATGAGCTGCGGCAGCGTACCCGGCAAGCCTGTTGCGATGGTCTCCGCGGTCGACACCAGACGCTGCTTCACGTCCGCCGCCATGTTGTCGCGACGACCCACCGAGCGGGCAAAGCTCTCGACCAACTCGCGCAGCTTGCTGGTCTCCTCGGCCGGAGGCTCTTTCACCAACGCGTCCTCGTAGGCGTCGCACAGGAAGGCGAGTGTCGCGCGATCCGCGCCCGCGGAAGGCTCGATAACGTACGGAACCAGGTGCTTCTTCTGTTCCTGGTCGAAGTACTTGAGCTCGCCGACAGCGTCTGGATTCTCGGCCGAACGACTGTGAGCCTTCAAGTCATAGTCCGTGCGGTTCGCGATGCCTTCCAGCTCGCTCCAACCCATGGGGAAGCGGTACTCGAGGTCAACGCAGCGCTTGGCGTAGTGAGCCAGCTCGTGCTTCTCCTGCTCGCGAACGCGCAGGTTGTCGGAGTTCATCCCGAGCTTGAGGTACCAGTTCTTGCGCTCGGCGATCCACGCCTCGTGCGCGGCCTCGTCCTCCCCGGGACGCACGAAGTATTCGATCTCCATCTGCTCGAACTCGCGCGTCCGGAAGGTGAAGTTGCCGGGCGTGATCTCGTTGCGGAATGCCTTGCCCACCTGGGCAATGCCGAAGGGCAACTTCCGGCGCATGGTATCGAGCACGTTGCCGAAATTGACGTAGATCCCTTGCGCAGTTTCGGGCCGCAGATAGACCAGCCCCGAATCGTCGCCCGAGTCGACCGCTCCGACGCTGGTCTTGAACATCAGATTGAACGGTCGCGCCGGCGTGAGATCTTTCGAGCCGCACTTCGGACAGGCAATCTCCTTGGCTTCGATGGCGACATTGATTTCGGCCAGGCCTTTGGGGTCGCGGCCCTTCTGCGCGGCGAAAAGGTGGTCCGCGCGCGGACGAGTCTTGCAGGCGCGGCAGTCGGTCATCGGATCCGAGAAGGTGGCCTCGTGGCCCGAGTACTTCCAGACGAGACGATTCATCAGAATGGCAGCGTCGAGGCCTTCCATGTCATCGCGCTCGTGCACCACCGAACGCCACCACGCGCGCTTCACGTTGTTCTTCAGCTCAACGCCGAGCGGACCGTAGTCCCATGTGCTGCCGAGTCCGCCGTAGACCGACGAGGAAGGAAAGACGAAACCGCGACGCTTACAAAGACTGACGATCGTGTCGAGTGAGCTTGCTGGCATGATGCCGGCAATCTAGCCATATGGCATCGCTAGTCAACGAGAACCCGACATATTTCCCGACATCTTTTCGATGAAATCGAGCGATCGCAGCGGCCCGTGCAGATGTTCACGCAACAGTGCGAGCACAGTGCGACGACAGCTGGTGGCCAAGTCTCGGTTCAGTGAAATGGCGTCCGCGTCTGCCAACGTCATCTTCCCCAGCCGATCCAGGGCCTGGCGAGCCGCGCCCGTCAACAGATCGCCGGTCGTTGCGCAATTGGCACAGTAGACGCCACCGGAGGCCGGATGAAAACGCACCGTCTCGTCGGCCAAGTCGCCACGGCCACACGAAACACAGCGGTCGAACGCTGGTCCGATTCCCAGACGGCGCAACAGCCCCAGCTCGAAGACGCGCAGTCGTTCTGCCGACGCCGCCCCCGCATCGAGACGAGCCAGGAGCTCTTCCAGCCAGTCGAAAGTCGAATAGTCTGGATGGCGCACCGGACACAGTCGGTCACTGAGCTCGATGGCGTACGCCGCGTGCGCGGTCTTTGCCACGTCAGTGGCCAAGTGAGGATGGTCCGCGTAAACGTCGAATGACTCCAGCGCCAAAAGCTCTGCGTTTGGACGATCCTGCAGCTTCGCCTCGCCCGCCATTCCCATGCCCATGCCGCCTGCAAAACGCCGGGTGCTCCTTCGAGCCGCGCGGGCCAAGGCCGAGACATGCCCCGTCTCGCGGCCAAGCAAAGTGACCACCCAGTCGGCCTCGCCGTATGCGACGCGACGAAGAACGATGGCTTTTGTGACGATCTTCTGCCTCACAATCGAGGCCTTGACTTGCGATCAGGGCTCAGACGTCGCGGGCCGACAGCAGTGTCCGAGCCGCAGCTTCGTTAAGGCTCAAGCCTTCGCCCGACTGTGGCTGCTGACGCAGGAACAGTGAAAGCGTGATCGTGGCGATGAGCAGCACGATAATGACGAACACGGCCAAGCCGATTCCGCGCCGCTGCGACTGCGCGTCGTCCTCCACTGGAGGCTCGGGCATGGGCCCTGGCTGACTCCGATCGGCTCGGATCGGGCGCTCGACAAGCGACCGGCGGGCCGGCCGCAGATCGGAAACCACCATGGGATCGGAGGCGCGGCGACGTTCGAGCAGGACCTGATCGAGCAGTTCGAGCGGCTCGTTGCTGGAGATACGAAGGGTGCGAGCGTAGGAGCGAATGAATCCGCGAACGAAGACGTCGGGAGGCAGATCGTCGAGATTGCCCTTTTCCATCAACTGCAGCGCAGAAACCGACAACTTCGTCGCGTTGGAGATTTCAGATAGCGAAATCTTTCGCTTCTCGCGTTCTTCCTTCAGGAGTGTTCCGAAGTTTACTGTTTCCATTCACAGATCCTTCTTCACTGGATCATCTGGGCGTAGCGTCTGCATTCTTCCGCTACGCAGCTTCGGGGCGACATGTCCGCGCAAGCACGGAACAGGTCGCGCGCTTTTTCTGAATTCTTGCGTCGTTCCTGCAGAAGCCCTGCAAGAAGAAAGGCTTCTTGCACCGGGCACCGCTTCCCGTCGGCGACGACCGGGTCGACGGCGTCGGTAGCCTGCTCGATCTCACCACGCTCGAGATAGATCTTGGCCAAGCGGTAGCGCCCGACACAAAACGCCGGGGCCCTGGAAACAGCCTCATGCAACTCTTTCCATGCGGCTTGCAGGTCCTTCTTGTGAAAATATGCCCAGCCCAGATTTGCGCGCGCAAACACCGGCTGGCCGTACGTCGCGTCTTTGAGCGCGTTCTCGGCGTCGACAATCGCTTCGTCCCAAGCCTGGAGCAGAAGCGCCACCGCCGACAGACTATTCCAGGCCTCGG
>Ga0302323_100001088_pt1 | contig 22003 bp, 11 predicted proteins | sample Fen_T0_3_FD_201950 | JGI IMG/M metagenome (GOLD analysis project Ga0302323, IMG submission 201950) | Peat permafrost microbial communities from Stordalen Mire near Abisko, Sweden - Fen_T0_3 | ecosystem: Environmental > Terrestrial > Soil > Wetlands > Permafrost | place: Sweden: Abisko... | reverse complement strand
GGTCGTGGACCTAGTCTCACGAATGATGAGTCGTGATCGGAGTGCGCGACCAGTGGCTGACGCATCCCTCGAGCGGGAACTCCGCGGCCTACTCGAAGCGGCGGTGTGCGACGATCTCGATCCGCCGCGCCCGCCGCGCCCGCCGCGCCCGCCGCGCCCGCCGCCCGAGCATACGCACGAAGCGCGCGATCTGAACGAAACTCCGCAAAATAAGCTCGTCAGCGCGACCGCTTGGGGGGCCGAGGCCGATGACAAGAGCGGCTATCGAGCGCCCGCCCAGGCCAGGCCAGAAGTGCAGGCTGAGCGGCCAAGCTTCGGGAATTTCGAGCCGAACTCTGCCTTGATTGGCCGCGGCGCCGAACTCTCGCACCTGGCCGGGTTGCTGGACTCCGGCGCACGCACGCTCGTCCTCTGGGGCCCCGCGGGCATTGGCAAGACTCGGCTCGCCCGCGAGCCTTTCGACTCGGAGGGCCCCACCTCAGCTGCTCGCTGCTTCATCGAGTTGGCTGGCGCGAGCGATCTGGAAGATGCTCTCGGAATCGTGCTGCACCGGCTCGGTGCGCGAGTGTCGGGCGCAGAGCCCGTGCGCACGGCGATTGCTCGTGCGCTCTCACAGCACGGTCGGCTGCTGGTCGTGCTCGATGCCGCGGATCTCTTCGCGCTCGAACTCGGACCGTTGCTAGCGCAGTGGCAGAGCAGCGCGCCCGCGGCACGCTTCGTCGTAACTTCAAGAGAACGTTCGCGTTGGCCGGGCGCCGTCAGTTTGGAGCTTGGACCTCTCTCGTTGCGCGCTGAAGACGACACCGCATCGGGTCTCGTGGCCGAGCAGTCCTGCTCCGCTCGATTGTTCGTCGAACGCGTGCGCGAGCGCGAGCCCCACTTTACACCGGACGAACGCGCGTACAGGACCATCGAGCGCATCGTGCGACAGCTCGAAGGGATTCCGCTGGCGATCGAGCTTGCCGCTGCCCAAGTCGGCCTGCTCGGCCTGGAGGGAGTGCTCGCGCGAGTCACGCGCGCACCCGACCCGCCGAGCGGTCCGGATCAGCCATCGGTCAATCTCGAGCACACGTTGCGAGACGCAATCCGCACTTCGTTCGAGCTACTCACGAGCGAGGAGAGTGCGGTGATCCGGAGCTGCGCGGTGTTCTCGCGGTCATTCTCGCTAGCCGCAGCGGAGGCAGTCGTCGACAGCCATGCACTCACTCGATCATTGCTCGAAGTGCTCCAAGCATTGCGCGAGAAATCTCTGCTCTGTTCGGGGCCCCAGCCGGGGGGGAGTGCAGAGCCACGACTGACGTTCTTCGGTGTGATCCGCGACTATGCCCGCGCTCTGCTGAGAAAGAGCGGTGAAGAATCCGCAGTGCGGCAGCGGCATGCCGCCTACTATGCGACGTTGATCTCGAGCTTGCTTCGTTTGCGTGGAACGCGCTCGAGCTTCGACCTCCAAAAGCAGATCGAAATCGAGTCCGGCGATCTGCTCGCCGTGATCGATCATGCGCTCTCGGCATCGGTGCCCGACACCACTCTAGCACTCGAAGCGCTGCTGGCGCTGGAACCGGTGATCGCGGCGCGTGGAGCGCTGCCCGTTTTCCTGACCCGCCTCGACCGAGTGATAGACAAGTCCGTGCTAGGGCCCTCCCCTAGCACGACACTGTTGACACAAGTGCTTCTGATACGCGGTCGACTCTTGGCAACGTCTGGTCACTTCGCGCGAGCGCGCAGCGATATCGAACACGCTCGCGAGCTCGCGCTGCATGCCTCGGACTCTCGGCTAGAGGGCTTCGCCTGGCTCGAGCTGGGCGTCAGCCACCACTTCCAGCAGCAGCTCAGCGAGGCGCGCGCCTGCTATGAGCGGGCACTCGAGCTACTTCGACATCGTGGAGAGCTCCGAGCCGAAGGACGCTGCTACGGCAATCTCGGCGCGGTATTGCACGACCAGGTCAAGCTCACCGAGGCGGCCGCACATTACTGGAAAGCCATTCATCTGCTGGAAGAGGCCGGCGAAGGCCGCGAGCTTGCTAACTTCGTCGCTAACCTCGCGCTGCTGGAGCAGGAGCTCGGTGCGCTGGGTCCGGCGCGTCGCCACTACGAGCAAGCCGTGTCGCTTCTGAACGAGACGCAGGACGCGCGCCTGCGTGCGATCGCGCTCGGCAATCTTGGAACTCTCGAAGCGGAATCGAACAATTGGCCGCTCGCTCGGCAACGCCATGAACAGGCGCTCGAGCTCCTATTGCCGCTCGCAGATCGGCGCTCCGAAGCGCTGTGTCGGGCGCGACTGGGCGCAGCACACGCCGTCTTGGGTTCGAGCGAGCTCGCGGACAGCGAGTTTGCGCAGACCCAGCGCCTGCAATCGGCCGTCGATCCCGCGCAATTCGAGGCCGTTCGTGTACAGCGAGCATTCCTCGACCTGTGCTTGGCCAAATTGGCTCTGCGCGCAAACGATCGCGTCGAGTCGAAGGTACGTCTCGAGCAAGCCGAAGCCCGTTGCGTGCGTGTCGAGCAGCACGAGTACGGCGGTCGTCCGCTGCTGGCACTCTCGGACGACATCCGACTGACCTTGCGCCTGCTAAAGCCCATGCTGAACGACTTCCGAGAACAACTCGAGGGCGAATCTCAACCGTGACCAAAGTCGAGCCTGGCGCACACGCGGCCCAACGTAGAACATCGGCGAAAGCACGAACAAAGGCGCCCGAGACCGCGCACCCAGCCCGTATCGATCCCCGGACCTTGCCCAATCGCCTGTGGCCGTTCTCGTTTCACTTCTACCGCCAGTTCCCGGGCGGATGTCTTGGCCTGATCGTCTTTCCGATCCTGAGCCGCGGGGCATTCGCCTCGATCGCCTACGCAACCAAGCGCCTGACCGATACCGTACTGGCGATGCACGACCCGGTTGCCGAGTCGCGCAAGCTGCTCATGCCGTTTGCCTTGTTCGTCGGGCTCGTGGTCGCCCGCTTCGCAGCGGACGCCGGAGCATGGTTCCACTCGTACAACACCCGATCCCCCATGCTTCTCCGCATCAAGGAGGAGGTTTTCGCCTATACCCAGCGGCTCTCGAGCTCCTACTTCGAGCACACCCTTTCGGGCAAGATTGCGCATCGGGCGATCATGTTGCCGGACCAGGTGCTGCTGCTGTTCGACATGGTGGTGTTCGACTTCATCCCCAGTGCGGCCTTTTTCGTGTTCGTGGCGGCGTTCTTCTATCTCGCGAGTCCCATATTTTTCGCGGCTCAGGTCCTGGCAATCGTCACTTATTTCACGGTCAGTCTGCTCGTGGGTCGACAATGCACTCGGCGCGCAATCGCGAGTAATGAGGCCAAGGCAGCCGTCACGGGTCGGATGGTCGACGTCCTGACCAACATTCGCAACGTGTTCTTCTTCGCCAACCAAGAGCTCGAAGACGAGCAACTCAAGCAGTACACTGGCGAAGAGCGAGACCGCCGTCGCGCTTCCTACCGCGCGGTGGTCCGCTTGCGCTGCGTCCAATACGCGATGGACATCGCAATGTGGGTGGTGTTCGTCGGCGGCGCGCTCCGTGCCTGGGTGCACGGGCAGATCGGTGCCGGAGATTTCGTGATGATGAGCGCGCTGACGAGCTCGCTGCTGCAGACCGCATACAATCTCGGCCAGCGAATTCCCGAGTTTTACGACCAGATCGGTTCGGCTCGGGAGGGCATCGACACGCTGATCGTGTCCGCCACCGTGACGGACCAACCCGGTGCTCTGGCGCTGGCCGTGACCCACGGCAGTATCCATCTCGATCGGATTGCCTTTGCGTATGACCTGCCGAACCTACCGAACCATGACCCGCAGCGCCGGCTGCGCAATGTCGTCGAGGATTTCGAGTTGAGCATCCCGGCGGGCCAGCGCATTGGGCTCGTGGGGCCAAGCGGCGCTGGGAAAACCACCTTGATGGGCCTGCTGATGCGGATGCACGACGTGACCCAGGGCGCGATCTCGATCGATGGCCAAGACATCCGGGAGATCACCCAGGAGAGCCTCCGAAAATCGATTGCGCTCATTCCGCAAGACACGACCTTGTTTCACAGAGATCTGCTAGAGAACATCCGCTATGGCCGTCCTGGCGCCAGCGACGCAGAAGTCGAACTAGCGGCCCGACGCGCACACGCGCACGAGTTCATCATGGAGCAGGAGCACGGTTACCGGACCATGGTCGGCGAACGCGGCGTGAAGCTCTCCGGCGGACAGCGTCAGCGCATCGCCATTGCACGCGCCATTCTGAAAGACGCGCCGATCCTGTTGCTCGATGAAGCGACCAGCGCGCTCGACAGTCACAGCGAGCAGATCATTCACAACGCGATGCGCGAAGCGATGGCTGGGAAGACCGTGATCGCGATCGCGCACCGCCTGAGCACCGTGATGGATATGGATCGGCTGATCGTACTCGACCGCGGGGTGATCGTCGCGGACGGCTCGCATGGCGAGCTCTTACGCCGAGGCGGGCTTTATGCCGAGCTGTGGCGCAAGCAATCTGGTGCTTTCAATCCGGTCGCGGCCCGGGCCAGCGCGCAGTCAGCGGAACTCGGCAATCGGGACGAATCGGCCCCCCACCGAGAATTCTACAGTATTAACGAATAATTAGCATCCAAGTCCGGGACAAAGGCGGTCCACTTGGCTCGCCGCAGGCGTTCCTTCAGGCCGAACGGCGCTACGCTTAGCAGCATGTCGTCTCCATACGAGCGCGGCATCGAGCGCGCGCAGGAGCTTTTGCGTGGTGCACGCGGGCTTGGCGAGCAGGCACTCGCGGAGCGGAGCGTCGAACTCGGCGGCGCGCTGCTCGAGGCGAGCCACGCCGGCGCGGAGTCCAACGAGAGGGAGCGCGCGGCGCGCCTCGCGGCGCTTTTGCGCGACCCCACCGGACAGGCCTTCGTCTCGGCACTCACCGACCGCGCGCACCGCAGCACGAGTGGCGCGCGTCTCGTTGCGGAGGTCCAGACGCTGGTCCGAAGCCTCGGCGCACCGCGCTCGTTGGCGCCCTGGGACCAATTGCAGCTGCGAGCTCTGCAGGCCTTCGGCAGTGCGCTACCCGAGCTCACAGCGCGCGCGGTCCGGCGCCGAATCTACGAAGATGCCGCGCCCTATCTAGCGCCAGCCGAAACGCGCGCCCTGGATGCGTTCCTCGCCGAGCGCCAGCTGCAGGGGCTGCGCGTGAACGTGAACCACCTCGGAGAAGAGGTGCTCGGCGCGGGCGATGCGGCGCGTTTTCTGAAAAACTACCTGGCACTGCTCGAGCGCCCCGAAGTTTCTACGATCAGCGTGAAGCTTTCGTCGATCGACGCACGCATCGAGGCCACCGCCTGGCTGCCGACGCTCGACCGCCTCGCGGGAAAGCTGACTGAAATCTATCGTGCCGCGCTCGCGAATGCCGTGCCGGGCGCGGCTGGGCCGGAGCCGAAGCTCGTGTACCTCGACATGGAGGCCTATCGCGACCTCGAGTTGACGGTCGAGCTCTTCACCCGCGTACTCGACGCACCCGAGTTCCAGCGCTTGACCGCCGGTATCGTGCTGCAGGCGTACGTCCCCGACTCTCATGGTTATCAGAGACGACTGATCGAGTGGGCGCGCGAGCGCGTTCGGCGCGGCGACGCGCCCGTGCGCATGCGACTCGTCAAGGGTGCGAATCTGATGCTCGAGCGCATCGAGGCAAGCGTGCGCGGCTGGGAACTTCCGCTCTATGGTTCCAAGGCGGAGGTCGATTCCAGCTTCCGTCAGATGTTGAAAGTGGGCGCTGAACCAGAGCACGCGCGCGCCGTGCGACTCGGCGTAGGCAGCCACAATCTGTTCGATATCGCGTTTACTCTACTGCTGCGCGCCGGTCGCGGCGTAGAGGCCGAGGTCGAGCCCGAGATGCTAGAAGGCATGGCGGATCCTTTGCGACGCGTGGTGCAGCGGCTTGCGGGAAAGGTTTTGGTCTACGCGCCGAGCGTGGACGAACGCGACTTTGCCAGCGCGGTCGCCTATCTCGTGCGCCGGCTGGACGAGAATACGGCAGAGGACAACTTCTTGCGGCGCTCGTTCGCGATGCAGACCGGCGACCCCAGCTTCGAAGCGGAAGGTGAGCGCTTCGTGGCGGCACTCGCCCGCGCCGATGCAATCGACACCACTGCGCGCCGGCGCCAGGATCGCACGCGGCCGCCGCCCGAGCAGCATCACGACGGCTTCCTGAACGAGCCCGACACTGACTTCACGCTGACCGTGAATCGACGCTGGCTCGACTCCGCACTCGTGGCTGCCCAAACGACGAGCCTGGAGGCCGTCCAGTCGCGCTTCTGCGGCGTGACCTACGGCGGAGAAAGTGCGCGCGACGGCTTCGATCCGTCGCGGCCGGGCCTCGTGCCGTATCGCTGGCACCCGATTGGCGCGCAAGCTCTGGAAGAGGTTCTCGAGATGGCGCATCGCGCGCGTGAGCGGACCGCTGCCTGGCCCGCGGAAGAGCGCGAAGCGGCGCTGCTCCGCGTCGCGCGCTCCCTGCGTGCCGCACGCGCTGAGCTGATCGGCTTGCTGGTTCTCGATGCCGGCAAACGCGCGCTCGAGGCGGATGTCGAGGTCTCCGAGGCGATCGATTTTGCCGAGTACTACGCACGCCAGCATGCGCGGCTTCGGGAGCGGTTCACGCTCGAGCCGAAGGGCGTGGTGGTGGTGACACCGCCCTGGAATTTCCCGCTTTCGATCGCGCTCGGCTCGGCTTTGGCGGCGCTGGTCGCAGGCAACGTCGTGCTGCTCAAGCCGCCGCCCGAGACGCCGCTTGTCGCGGCGCGGGCAGTGGCGCTGTGCCATGCCGCAGGGATTCCGGAATGGGCGCTCGGGCTCGTCGTCATCGAGGACGAAGCGGCCGAGCCGCTGATCGTCGATCGCCGCGTGACTGCCGTCGTGCTCACGGGCGGGACCGAGACTGCGCGCATGTTTCGCCGACTGCGTCCGGGGCTCGAGCTGATCGCCGAGACCGGGGGCAAGAACGCGCTGATTGTGAGCGCGATGAGCGACCGTGAGCAAGCGGTGCAGCACGCGGTGCGCGCGGCTTTCGGGCATGCCGGGCAGAAGTGCAGCGCGCTGAGCCTGCTCGTGCTCGAACGTGAGGTGTTTCGAAGCGCGTCCTTTCGCGAAAAGCTCGCCGACGCGACGGGCACGTTGCCGGTCGGCTCGGCCTGGAACGCCGAGAGCGCGGTCACCCCCTTGATTCGACCCCCGAACGGCGCTCTTGCCCGCGCGCTCGATACGCTCGATGCCCACGAACGCTGGCTCGTTGAGCCCACTCGCAGCGCGGAGAACCCACGCCTCGTCGGCCCGAGCGTGCGTTGGGGCGTTCAGCCTGGCAGTTTCGCCCACCAGAGCGAGCTGTTCGGGCCCATGCTGTGCGTGATCGAGGCGCCCGATTTCGAGGGCGCGCTCGAGCTATTGAACAACACGCCCTATGGCCTCACTGCGGGCCTGGAGAGCCTTGATTTGAGCGAGCAGGCGGCATTCCTCGCGCGCGCGCGCGCGGGCAATCTCTACCTCAATCGCCCGATCACGGGCGCGCTGGTGGGGCGCCAGCCATTCGGCGGCCAAAAGGCGTCGAGCTTCGGTCCCGGCTTCAAGGCGGGCGGTCCGAACACGCTGCTCGCGTTGGCGCGCGTCACCGGCGAGCGCTCGGGGCGCACGCTCGTGCCACTCTCGCGCGGACCGCGTTTGCCGGATCGGCCCGCGGTGCGACAACGCGCTGCGCAGCCGTTCGACCATGGCGAGCTTGGCGAAATCATCGCCGACAGCCTGCGCGACGCCACGCGACCCGAGCAGGATCGGCTCGCGCGTCGATTGAAGAGCTATGAGGCGGCCGCGCACGATGAGCTCCTGGTCGAGCACGCGCAGGCGGAGGTGCTTGGCTTTAGCGACACATTTTCGTATCGTCCGGCGCGCGTGCTGCTCATCGTTCCGAAGACCGCGAGTGAGCTCGACCTGCTTTCGGCCTTGCTCGCCGCTCGTTTGGTTCACGCCGAGCTCGACCTGGTCGTCGAAGAACGCCACGAATCTCGCCGTTTCATGCGGCTGGTCGGCGAGGCGACGCCGCGCTTCGTGGACACGCCGACCCTTTTGGCGCAGGCCTTGCGCGAGAGCTACGAACGCGTGCGCGTGCTCGGGCCGGCGACGGGCCCGGCCTTCGAGGCCACGCGCGCGCTGGTCGACGCGAGCCCGCACCTCGACTCCGAGCCGGTGCACGATGCGGGATACGTCGAGCTCCGGCGTTACACGCTGGAACAAAGCCGCAGTGTCGCCCGTCATCGACACGGCAATTTGAGCCTGATCATGGCGATCGAGCGTCATCGGTCGGCTTCCGCGCGTCCCGCGGATCATGAGCCATGACCTGAACGGCATCGCCGAGATGGCCGGGCGAATCAGTTCTTGGAGCTCCGTGCCAGGGGGATCAAATGAGACCCGGTCAAGAGCAGGAGCACGCGGGCGCCTGCTGCAATCCGACCGCAACGTCTCGCGTCGCGCAGAGCGGCAAGCGTCGCTGCACTTTCGTAGCCTGCAGCGATCCCATGCCGACCCAGCTCGACGAAGGACTGCTGGATCGCAAGTTCTTCGACGGTCATGGCAAAGCCCCCAGAGTCGCGCAAGGCCGAGAGAATGGCGTGGCCCATAATGGCGCCCGGGACATCCAGACCGTCCGCGAGCGTGCCTTTCGAGACCACGGTCGCGACCTCTTCAGCGCCGGCCTCGAAGGCCGCGACGACTGGCGCGCAGTTCGACGACTGCACGGCGATCAGACGCGGCAGGTCGGTGTGCGCCGGATCGGCCAGGCCCCAAGCGCGCAATTCACCCAACGCCTTCCAGATCCCAACTAACCCTGTGCCGCCCCCGGTCGGATAAAACACGGAGTCGGGAAGGCGCTCGCCAGCGAACGCTTCTGCTAGTTCGAAGCCCATCGTCTTCTTACCCTCGAGCCTCCCAGGCTCGAAGAAGGTAGACATGTCGACATATGCACCGCTCGCGAGCTCGGTCTTCAACGAGTCACGCATGTGTTTTCCCGCGGCGGCGATGTTCTGACCAGCGAAATGAACTTCGCCCCCGAAGTGTGCGCATGCCCGGTGATAGATGGAACCCTGATAGCCGTCGGGCATGTACACGAGCGCGCTCGCGAGGCCCAGCCGCGATGAGTACAGGGCAGCTGCGACACCGGCGTTGCCTTGAGTCGGCAGACAGAAACGGCGCGCGCCGCAAGCTGCACCGAATGCGATGCCCATGGCCAGGCCTCGGTCCTTGAAGGACCCGGACGGATTGGATGACTCGTTCTTGAGGAACACGTCGACATCGAGCTCGTCCGACAGCTGCTCGTGACGAACGACGGGCGTACTCCCTACGTCGGCAGCGTAGTCCGATGGCAGCCCGACGACGGGCAGGCCCGCAGCGAACCGAAAAAGGCCGGCAGAGCGCGTTCGGGGTGCTGTCCACTCACGGCTCACCCGATCCCGATCGTAATGGACGAGCAAAGGCTTTCCGGGAGCCGGACAGCACGAGCAGAGTGCAAAGGCAGAACTGAAATCGTTCGTCGGCACCGTGCGTCCGGTTTTCGAGCACGCGATCGCCGTTACGGTGGGATTGATTCGCAGAGTTGAGATCACTTTTTCGCCCACAGCCTATCGCGACTCGGGGCCCTACCGTGTTCTTCTGTTGGTTGATGGTCACACGGCACGACCGAGAACACCCAGCCTTCGGCGTCGCGAAGCGCCCCCTGAGGCGGGCCCCGATCGGGTCGGAGACCTGAGCCTGGCGCGCGAGTACGGAATTGGAGGGCTTCTGGCGCTTTAGCGGCAACTCAGGCTTCCGCCCACCAGTGCGAAGCGCCCGAATCGACTCTTCAGCAGCGGAGCGGTTGGCGATCTGGCCGATCAGCGAGGGCCTGATCGGAAACGAAAAATGTAGTTGGCATTCAAACTACATTTTTCGTTTCACCGCCTTCATCCGGGTTAGTTACTGAGCCACCCTGGGCATACCCGAGAAAACAGCTGGTCTTTCTGACCGGCCGGTCTAAGGGTCAGGTATTTACTCGGCCTGCACCCGGTTCGGCGATGTGAGTTACGCGCCGGACGAACCCGGGGGCTCACGCGGCGGCGCACTCGGCGGTAAGTCCGCCCGGGCAGGGCGGCACTCTCGTCGTTCGAGCTGCGGTCCTTCGGTCGGGGATCACGAGCGCGGCGGAATTGGACGACGAAGGCTGAGACGATCGCGACGGACTCGAGCGCCGCGCCCCGCGGGCCTCAGCCGGGCCAGGGGTCCGCGGGTCCCCCGAAGCGGGTGCCAGGCGGAAAGTACAAGCCAAATTGCTTGAGCAGCAGCTCGAGCAACTCAGCCCCCGAAGCGATCGGGTGAGTGGTGGCCGTTCCGTAGCGTTCGCGGACAGTGAACTCATGGTTCAGGATCGTCAGGCGCTGACCTTCGGGGGCGGCCCTGGCCACGATCAGCCGATTCTTGAAGTGAGAATTGGCGTGCGCGCTCGTGTACCAATTGGCTAGTTCGCGGTCGATGGGCGGCATTTCTTCGAGCGTAAACTCGCACACGTCTTGCCAATCCGCTCCGAACCTCACCTGATGAAAGAAACGGCCGCCTTCTTGCAGAATGCGGCGCGGCTCGTGCTGCGTGGCTTGCTCGGCAGGAGTAGCGAGTCGCAGCGGGGAGGTCAGCGAAAGCCCACCCACACCAACATCGGTGAGCCAGGCCTCGCCGTCGAGCTCGACGCGAAGGAAGACGTGCGTGCGCGGCGGAGTGAATTCACGCGGCCGCTGCAGCCGCACGCGAGCGCTGATCGGAGTCACGTCAAAGCCGAGCTCGCGCAATACCTCCAGAAAGAGTCCGTTTTGCTCGAAGCAATAACCTCCCCGGCGATCGACGATCAGCTTTTGAAATAGCGCATCGGGCTCGAGTGAAATCGGTCGTCCGAGGAGCACGTCCAAGTTCTCGAATGGGATCGCTTGCGTGTGCGCCGCAGTCAGCGCCGACAAAAGTGCCAAGTCGGGTTGGTATCGGCCTCGATACCCGATGCGCTGGAAGTAGGCAGTCAAATTCATGGCTCGACTCATAGCGCAATCGTTGCGGCGGCAGGCCGTGATTACTGACGGGCCGGCCCTTGTCCTAGCCAGACCTCGAACTTTTCGTTGAACCTAACGCGTCAACTTCGACTGAGCCGATACACGACGTGTGTCCGGAGAGAACTGCCCTCGTTCAAATGCGGGTGCGCGAACGTCTCGTCGGGACAATAGAGCATCCCCAGGCGCGCCATGACGCGGCGTGAACGGGCGTTGCCAATGCTAGTGACGGCGATCACCTCACTCAGGGCGTGAGTCGTGAAAGCGTCTTCGATCACACGCCGCGCGGCTTCCGTGGCGAAGCCCTGTCCCCAGTGCGCGTAGGCGAGCTGCCACGCGACTTCGATGCCAGGCACGACGCCCGCATCGAAATCGCTGCGCGTCAGACCCACTAGACCAATTGAGTCGCCCTGGTGGCTAACGATGTTTCGGCAATAGCCGTACCGATCCAAGTGCGCAAGTTCCCGCTCGAACCACACGCGCACTTGGGCTGCCGAGCGGACGCCGCCCATTGTCGCCATGACCCGTGCATCGGCACTGAGCGCACTCACCCAATCGATGTCGTCGCTACGGAGCGGGCGGAGACTCAAACGAGCAGTGTGAAGGTTATGCATCGCAGCAAATTTCGAGTAAAAGACTCACGCGCGGCAAACTGAACACGCTGCTCCCCGTGCGCAATGTGCTCTCGAGGCTAGTTGAAGTTTCGAGCAAGGAGAACTCGGTTCGTCGCCGCCAGTATCGAGCAGTTCCGGCTCCGCCTCGGTAGGCGAGGGCGCCGGGGACCGTCTACCCGCCCGGACCCGCGGCCCCCTCGTCCGCCGGGTCGCGGACGATGAAAGCGCGTGCAGGCGCGCTTCTGGGCATTATGTCTGCTATAGGAGACCGTCAATGACCGACCACGAGCTCTCGATCCGCCCCGCTGTCTACGCCGACCGGGAGCGCGTCTGGCAAACGTTGGAACCGACGATTCGCGCGGGCGAGACCGTCGCCTTGGACCCGAATCTGACGCGCGCGAGTGCGCTCGACTACTGGTTTTCCGCGCAACACGAAGTGTTCGTCGCGGAGCAAGAGGGTACGATCGTCGGGACCTACCTCTTGCGCGCGAACCAAGCGGGAGGCGGCGCCCATGTCGCCAACTCGGTGTACGTAGTCTCGCCGTCGGCGACAGGGCGGGGTATCGCCCAGGTAATGTGCGAGCACTCGCTCCGTCACGCGCGCGAACGCGGATTTTTGGCCATGCAGTTCAACTTCGTGCTCAGCAGCGAGGAACGACGGCTCAAACTTTGGCAGCGGGCGGGCTTCGCCGTCGTCGGCACTCTACCCAAAGCCTTCCGACACCCATCGATGGGCTTGATCGACGCGTACGTGATGTACCGGAATTTGTGAACGCCGCCAGGCGAGCTGCGCTGGGCGCGCCCTGCACCCGGGCATCCAATCGCGCTCGAGGCTGTGCACTGCCCGTGCCAGGCGAGCAGCTCGACGTGGCTGCCGAGCTCCGCGTTTTACCGGGCTAGCACGACGCGGCTCGCGGCGGCACCCTCGGCACCGCCGGTACTGGGCCAAAAGCCAGGCTAAACGCGGGTTCCGCGAAAAATGCTGGGGGGCGAGCCACGTCTTGCATAGTGGACAACCGTATATTACCATGCAGCTATGTGTGACTGTGCATTGGGCACCATTGATTCACGTCGAACGGGCGAACGGGCGCGCAGCGCTGCATCGCTCTGGAAGTTCGCTGCGCTGAGGCAATCGCTGCGCCGGGCGCTCGGCGCACTGCGCGGGCAACGCACTTCGCCCGGCCGCGTCGCCGGGCGCTCGAGAGCCTGAGAAAATCAGGAGCCATGACGCTCGAAGACGGCGTGCCGGTGTAAGTTCGTACTGTGTCAATGTCACACCCGTTACGCCGCCTGTTCGAGCACGCCCGTCCCTATCGCCGGGAAGTCGCGATTGCTTCGCTGTTTTCGGTTCTGAACAAGATTTTCGACGTGCTGCCCGAAGTCTTGATCGGCATGGCCGTCGACGTAGTCGTGAGCAGAAAGGCTTCGTTCTTGGGTCGCGCCGGCGTGAACGAGCCTCGCGATCAGCTGCTGTTGCTGGCGGGCTTGACGGTCGCGATCTGGGTTTGCGAGTCCCTGTTCGAGTATCTGTACGCGCTGCGCTGGCGGAACCTGGCGCAGAACCTACAGCACGATCTGCGCATGGAAGCCTACCGCCACGTACAGCGGCTCGAGCTTGCCTGGTTCGAGCAGCGTCGTACGGGCAGCCTGATGTCGATTTTGAACGACGACATCAATCAGATGGAGCGTTTTCTGAATGGCGGTGCCAATGACCTGATTCAGGTCGTTACCGGCTCGGCCTTGGTGGGCGCGGTCTTCTTTGGACTGACCAAAAAGGTCGCCGTGCTCGCGCTGATCCCAATCCCGCTGATCGTGTACGGCGCATTCTGGTTTCAAGCCCGGCTCGCCTCTCGCTACGCTTCGGTGCGTGACGCGGCGGGCTCGCTGAACTCGCGGCTGAACAACAATCTGCTCGGCATTGCCACGATCAAGGCCTACACCGCGGAGGACTTCGAGGCCAAGCAGGTGCAGGCCGCATCGAGCGAGTACCGAACCGCCAACTCTGCCGCCATCCGCTTCTCGGCTGCGATCACGCCGATCATCCGCATGGCGATCTTGGCGGGCTTCACGGTCACGCTGCTGTACGGTGGCTTTCTCGCGCTACGCGGTGAGATCGGAGTCGGCAGCTACTCGGTCCTGGTCTATCTCACGCAGCGTTTGCTCTGGCCAATGACTCGACTGGCAGACATGACCGACCTCTACCAGCGCTCGATGGCATCGGTAGAACGAGTGCTGAATCTACTCGAGACGCCTGTATCGATCGGCTACGAGGGAAAACCGCTCGATGCCAAGTCTGTGCGCGGCGCGCTCACTTTCGATCGCGTGAGCTTCGCTTATGCCGAGCGCCCCACATTGAGCAATATAACGTTGCGAATCGAGGCCGGGCAGACGATCGCGTTCGTGGGCAGCACGGGGAGCGGCAAGAGTACCTTGGTCAAGCTGCTCTTACGCTTCTACGAACCCGTGCGCGGCACGATCCTGCTCGACGACGCGCCGATCGCCGATCTCTCGCTGCAAGACTTGCGACGCGCGATCGGCTACGTCGCGCAAGACAGCTTCCTGGCGGACGCGAGCGTTGCGGAGAATATCGCCTATGGCCTGAGCTCTGCCAAGCGTGAAGACGTGGTCGCTGCGGCCGTAGCCGCAGAGGCGCATGAATTCATCATGGCGCTGCCTGACGGATACGACACCGGGGTCGGCGAACGCGGGCAGAAACTCTCCGGCGGTCAACGGCAGCGCATCGCACTGGCCCGGGCCATCCTGAAGGACCCGCCGATCTTGGTGCTCGATGAAGCCACGAGTGCAATCGACAACGAAACCGAGGCCGCAATTCAGCGTTCACTCGATCGGTTGGTCGTCGGTCGAACTAGCCTGATCATCGCGCATCGGCTTTCTACCGTGCGCCGGGCACACCTGATCTATGTGCTGGAAGACGGGCAAATCGTCGAGTCTGGAACGCACGAGTCGCTGCTGGCGCAAAGCGGGCAATACGCCGGCCTGTGGCGGCTGCAGACCGGCGAAGCGCCGTTACTCGAGAGCTCATCCGCCCCGAACGCGGCTACATCTTTACAGTAGACACCATCCATTGCACTGGACAACACGCCGTGCGGGCTCAATTAAAACGGCATGGTGAGCGACCGACAGTTACGGCTGGGAGCCTTCATGCGTCCGGCCAGCATCCATACCGGAGCTTGGCGCTTTCCGGGCGCCTACTCCGATGCCAACTTCAACCTCGCCCATTTGAAGCGCTTTGCGCAGCGGCTCGAGGGTGCACGCTTCGATGCCTTCTTCATGGCCGACCATTTGGCCGTGTTGAATATGCCGGTGGAGGCGCTCAAGCGCAGCCACACGGTGACCTCCTTCGAACCGTTCACGCTGCTCTCGGCACTTTCGTCGATCACCTCACATATCGGGCTCGTCGCCACGGCCTCGACCACTTTCGACCAGCCGTTCCACGTCGCTCGCCGCTTCGCCTCGCTCGACCACCTGAGCGGCGGTCGCGCAGGCTGGAACATCGTCACGACCTCGAACCCGGATGCGGCACTCAACTTCGGGCTGGACGAGCACATGGAGCACGACGAGCGCTATCGTCGCGCGCGAGAGTTCTACGACGTGGTGACCGGGCTTTGGGACAGCTTTGCCGACGATGCGTTCGTGCGTGATGTCGAAACAGGCACGTACTTCGACCCCGAAAAATTACGGCTGCTCGGACACCGCGGAAAATATTTCTCGGTGCGTGGCCCGCTCAATATCGCGCGACCCGTGCAGGGCTGGCCCGTCATCGTTCAGGCCGGTGCCTCCGAAGCCGGGCGGCAACTCGCGGCTGAAACGGCTGAGGTGATTTTTGCAGCTCAAGCGACCCTAGCCGCGGGGCAGCGCTTCTACAAGGACATCCACGCACGCATGGCCAAGCTCGGTCGCGCTCCCGATTCGCTGAAAATCCTACCCGGAGCCTTCGTCGTGGTGGGCGAGTCGGTGGCGGAAGCGCGGGACAAGCGCGCACGGCTGGATGACCTCGTGCACTTCGAGAGCAGCATCGCTTCGCTCTCGATCGCGATCGGGCACGACGCCACTGGCTTCGACCCCGACGCGCCGCTGCCAGCGATCCCTCCGAGTAACGCCAGTCACAGTGGGCGTGAACGCGCGATCGATCTCGCCGAGCGTGAGCACCTGACCGTGCGTCAGCTGGCACAGCGCCTCGGCGGCTACAGCGGTCTCTCCTTCGTGGGCACGGCCAAGACCGTCGCCGACGAAATGGAAGAGTGGCTCGTGAGCTACGGCTCCGACGGCTTCAACGTGCTCTTCCCCTACCTACCGGCCGGGCTCGATGATTTCGTGGAACAAGTAGTACCCGAGCTCCAGCGCCGCGGTATCTTCCGCCGCGAATATCAGGGCAAAACGCTGCGCGACAACCTAGGCTTGAAGCGGCCGCGCGACGCTTTTTCGCCCTGACTCGCAGCCGCTCCTAAGTAGGGCTCAATCGACTAGAAATCGTAGCCACTCGCTGAACAGCGCATTGCGGTGACTGCGCCAAAGATTGTGGGGCCGAACGGGGTCGAAGTTTGCGGGCGGGTCCACGTCGTTCCGGCCCAGTGCCTGGTCGCGTCGCCATTCGTGCACGAGCCGGTCGGCCTCGTACTCAGGGTGCCCCAAGTGCATCAAGAAGCGACGATCGCTGGACTCGAACAAGCTGTAACCGGTCTCAGGTCCGTGCGAGAGCAAATTGACTAGCCCGCGGTCGCTTGCGTCCTCCAGAGTGCGGTCGGCGATTCCGGAGTGGCGGCTGTGCGCACAAGAGAACGAGTCGTCGAACTCGCCGCTGATCGGGTGCGTGCGCTCCAGGTTGCGGTTCAGAAAGACTCCGAAGAGCTTCTTCGGAAACAGCGATTTGTCTAGACCCACGAGTTTGGCGAGTGCCAGTCCTCCCCAGCACAAGCCGAGCGTGCTCCTGAAGTTGCGCCGCGCAAACTCGAGAATGCGTGTCAGCTCTTGCCAATAGTGGACGGCCTCGAACGCCAGCTCCTCTACCGGTGCACCGCTGAGGATCAAGCCGGAGAGCCGTCCTTCTCCGAGCGCCTGCGCGAAGGTTCGGTAATGTTGCTGGATGTGTGCTGGATTGCTGCTCGAATACCCGTGGGACTCGAGCCGCAGCCAGACCGGCTCCACGAGCGTCGCTGCGTGCGCAAGAGGGCGCAGCAGATACGACTCGTAGCTCTCGGCCTGGGGCATCACGTTCAGGATCCCAACGCGCTGAAAAGCCAAGCCTTGGTCCTCCGCCTCGGCCACACGCAGGAAGCCCAAAGGCCGCGCCCCAGGCTGCGACTCGAGCGTGTAGCCCTTGGGCAAGACCAACATGCGAAATCAGTCCTCACCCGCACCGAGCCGGATGAACCTCAGGCCTTTTTCAACGCCTGATCAACGTCCGCCAAAATGTCGTCGATGTGCTCGATACCCACCGACAGCCGCACGTAGTCAGGGGTCACTCCGGTGCGCTTCTGCTCCTCCGCACTGAGTTGCTGATGCGTGGTGGTTGCCGGATGGATAGCGAGCGTCTTGGCGTCCCCCACGTTGGCGACGTGCGAAATCAACTTCAGCGAGTCGATGAAGCGTGATCCCGCGGCCGCGCCGCCTTGGATTCCAAAGCCCAAGATGGCGCCCGCGCCTCGCGGCAGGTATTTCTTTGCCTTGCTGTACTCCGTGCTCGTTTCTAGGCCCGGGTAGTTGGTCCAGGTCACTTTTGGATGGCGCTCCAGAAACTTGGCGACTGCCAGCGCATTTTCCGAGTGACGCACCAAGCGCAAGTGCAGCGTCTCCAATCCTTGCAGAAATTGGAATGAATTGAAGGGCGAGAGCGCTGGACCCAGATCACGCAAGAGCGTCACGCGCGCCTTGATGATGTAAGCGAGATTGCCGAGTGGCTTCAACGCTTCGATGAACTCGAGCCCGTGGTAGCTCGGATCAGGCTCGGATATGAGCGGAAACTTGCCTCCCGACCAATCGAACTTGCCACTGTCGACAATCACACCGCCGATCGACGTGCCGTGCCCACCAATGAACTTCGTGGCCGAGTAAACAACGATGTCCACGCCGTGCTCGAAGGGTCGCAATAGATATGGAGAGACGGTGTTGTCGAGCACCAGCGGCACGCCATGCGAGTGGGCGATCTTGGAAATCTCCTCCAAGTCAGCCACGTTGAGCTTTGGGTTGCCGATCGACTCGGCAAACACCGCCTTGACCTTCGGCGTGATGGCCTTGTTCAACGCCGAAAGATCTTCGGAGGGAACGAAGTGCACTTTGATGCCGAGGCGTGGAAACGTGTAGTTCAGCAGGTTGTACGTGCCGCCGTACAAGTTGTCGGCCGCGACAATCTCGTCACCTGCGCGCGCGATATTGAGCAGTGCTAGCGTGGTGGCAGCCTGCCCGCTGGAAGTCGCGAGCGCCCCCACCCCGCCATCGAGCTCGGCGATGCGGCGCTCGAAGACATCCGTGGTCGGGTTTTGAAGCCGCGTGTAGATATTGCCGAATTCCTTGAGTGCGAACAGATTCGCCGCGTGCTCACTGCTGTTGAACTGGTAAGAGGTGGTCTGGTAGATGGGAACCGCACGCGATCCGGTGGTCGGATCGGGCGTCTGTCCCCCGTGGACGGCAACGGTTTCGGGGCGATGTTGGGTTTGGCTCATGCGGTTCTCCTTGTCGTCTTCCGTCGGAGGGTACCTCTTCTACAGAAGACCCACAAGGGATCATAATAGACCGGGGCCGGGCGCGAGGCGCACTGCGCCGAGTGACGCGGAGCGATCGGCCCGACGTGTATGAGTACACCTCACTCCGACCGTCGGAGACCATGGCTCGAGCGAAGGCGCCAACGTCGTCGGTAAGCTGTTGTTCGAAGCTCACGCCCAGCCCGACTTTGACCAGCGGTTCACGGGCCCAGCAAAAATCCGGCGCCGTTGCGTTCTGAGAACCGTAGTTGAAACTGGTGCACGCGGCCGCGGTCTTGCTGGGATCGGCCTGGAACGCGGCGATGGCGTCGGCGAAACGGCCCATGTTCTCGCGGTTCCGATAGCCGAGCAGGCGTAAGCTCCGCCGACCCCAATCTGCACCTTTGGAGCATCGCGCGTGGCTGCAGGGCGCCTGTCGAGCAGCGCGAATTTCGCATGCCGCGCCGCGGATTGCCAGCGCGCGGCAAGCGAATCGCCCGTTGTGGCAAAACGGGTCGGGCGCGCGTCCGGACGACTGCGCTATCGTCACGGAACCATGACTGCGGTCCTCAAACTGATTCGCTTTGCCAAGCCGTATTGGCTTCGCTCATTGGGGGCGCTCGTGCTCTTGACGCTGCTGGTGGTGCTGGATCTGTCGATCCCGCGCCTGATCCAGAGTCTGATTGATCAGGGCATTTTGGCTCACGATCGCAGCCTGGTGATTCGCACCTCGCTGCTCATGCTGGCGGTCAGCGCGATCAGCATCTTCGTGGCGGTGGGCAACAACAATCTTTCGGTCCGGGTGGGCGAGTGCGTGGCGCGCGACCTGCGGGAAGCCTTGTTCCTGAAGATCCAAACCTTTTCGTACGGAGACCTCGACCGGCAGAAGACCGGGCAACTCATGGTGCGCCTGACCAGCGACACGGGCTCGGTGCAGCGACTGATGCAGATCACGTTGCGCATCGGAACGCGCGCCCCCCTCTTGATGATCGGCAGTTTGCTGTTGATGATCTCCACTAGCCCAGCCCTGGCGCTAACCATGCTTCCGCTACTGCTGGTGACTTCGGGCCTGATCGTCTTCTTTCTGGTCAAACAAGAGCCGATGTTTCGCTTCGTGCAGCAACGACTCGACCGCTTGAACAGCCTGCTGCAGGAAAATGTGGCGGGGATCCGCTTGGTCAAGGCATTCGTCCGCGAACCGTTCGAGGAGCGGCGCTTTGCGCTGGTAAATCGCGCTTATTGCGACGAATCCGCGAAAGTGATGCGTTTCGCGGCCCTGATGCCGCCTGCACTCACGCTCTGCGTCAACGCGGGCTTGGTGGTCGTGATCTGGGCTGGCGGCCTCGAGAGCGCGCGGGGAAAGCTATCTATCGGACAGATCGTGGCCTTCACCAACTACCTTTTGACGACGATGACCCCGCTCGTGATGATGACCATGCTATCGAACATCTGGGCCAGCGGCATCGCTTCTGCCAAGCGCCTCGACGAGCTGCTGAGCGTGGTTCCAGAAGTCCGTGACGCTCCGGACGCGCGCGCGCTGCTGGTAACGCAGCCGCCCCGCCTAGTTTTCGACGAGGTAACGTTCTCCTACAGCGGCGTTGCCGCAGACGCGGTCTTGAAGCAGCTAAGCTTCGTTGCAGAACCCGGGAAGACCATCGCGATCTTGGGCGCCACCGGCGCAGGCAAGTCGACTTTAATCAAACTGATCCCGCGCTTCTACGATGTGACATCCGGCAGGGTGACGATCGACGGCTTCGATGTCCGCAATCTGACGGAAGACTCTTTGCTAGCGGCGATCGGCATCGTGCCGCAGGAGTCCTTGTTGTTCTCGGGTAGCGTGCGCGACAACATTCGCTACGGTCAGCCCACGGCCAGCGAAGAACAGGTCATCAGCGCCGCACGTGCCGCGCAAGCCCATGAGTTCATTACACGACTTGCCAATGGCTACGATAGCCGCGTGGAACAGCGCGGCAGCAATTTCTCGGGCGGGCAACGCCAACGGCTGGCCCTGGCGCGCGCCCTGCTCCTCCGGCCGGTGCTCTTGATCTTGGATGACAGTACGAGTGCCGTCGACGTCGAAACGGAGACCTTGATTCAACATGCGTTGAGCGCGCAAAGCCAAGCGCAGACCAGGATCATCGTTGCACAGCGCATCAGCACGGTGCTCAGAGCAGACAAGATCCTGGTGCTCGACGAAGGCCGCATCGTAGCCGAGGGCAGTCATGCGGACTTGCTGCAAAACAGCCAGATTTACCGGGAGATTTACGCTTCTCAATTGGGCACCGGGAGCCATCCGGCACGGATCGAGCAGCAGGTCGCGCAATGAGCGAGGAGCGACCCGCATCACCCGCTGCAACGCCAGGAAACACGGCGCGCCGCGGAATGGCGCAGCCCACTCACATCGGCAGAATCGAAAAGGCGCGCGACCCAAGCAGCACCCTCCGCCGCCTACTGCCCTACCTGGAGCCGTTTCGCAGCTCGACCCGCTGGGTGCTCCTGATGGTGATTGTTTACACGTTGTTGGGCTTGGTTGGCCCCTATTTGATGGGCGTGGCGATCGACCATTTGTTGCACCGGGGGCGAACGGCGGAGCTTGGCCGCCTCGCCCTCGGCATGCTCGCGGTTTACCTGCTCTACAACCTGCTTCAGGCGGTTGCCGGCAGGCTGATGGCCGACATCTCGCAACGGGCGTTGAAACAACTGCGCGCAGACTTATTCAGTCGCGTGCTCCGATTGCCGGTCTCGTTCTTCGGCGAAGGCTCGACCGGAGATCTGCTGAGTCGCTTGACCAACGACGTCGAGGCGATCAATCAGGCAATCTCTCAAAATGTGACCACCTTGATCGCTAGCTTGCTGTCCATGCTGGGCATCATCGTAGCGATGTTTTTGCTCGATCGCTGGCTGGCGTTGGCCTCGCTGCTGGTCGTACCGATCATGTTTTGGTTCACACAGTTCGTCGCACGCTACACGCGCAAAGGATTCCGCGATTTACAGCGTGATCTCGGACAGCTGAATGGTGTGATGGAAGAGGCAATCAGCGGCCAGAAGACCGCCCAAGCATTCCGCCGCAAGCAGTCGGCAATGGCGGCATTTCAGCGTCACAATCAGCAGGTTTTCACAGCGGGCGTGTACGCCAACAGCTACGCGCTGCTACTCATGCCGATCACCTCGGTGCTCGGCAACCTGTTCGTAATCGTGCTGGCAGCCCTCGGCGGCTGGCTAGCGCTCGCGGGGCTGGTGAGCGTGGGCATCATTGCCACCTTCATCAGCTATGCGCAGCAGTTCGTGAATCCACTGCGGCAATTGGCGAACCTGTACAACTCGATCCAATCCGCGCTGGCCGGCGCGGAGCGTATCTTCGCGGTCTTCGACGAGCGACCCGAGACGGACGAGACGGACGAGACGATGCTGCCGCTGACGGACCTGCGCGGCGATGTCAGCTTCGAGCACGTTCGCTTCGGCTATTCAGCGGACGCGCTGGTGCTGCGAGATCTGTCATTCGAGGCCAAGCCCGGTGAGCTCGTGGCGTTGGTCGGCCCTACTGGCGCAGGGAAGACGACGATCATCAACCTATTGACGCGCTTCTACGAGATCGGAGGGGGAATGA
>Ga0302323_100001086_pt1 | contig 22014 bp, 15 predicted proteins | sample Fen_T0_3_FD_201950 | JGI IMG/M metagenome (GOLD analysis project Ga0302323, IMG submission 201950) | Peat permafrost microbial communities from Stordalen Mire near Abisko, Sweden - Fen_T0_3 | ecosystem: Environmental > Terrestrial > Soil > Wetlands > Permafrost | place: Sweden: Abisko... | reverse complement strand
CATGTGGGTATGGCGGGGACGGGCGGCTGACGCCGGCGTCGCTGCGCTCCGGCGGCGGGGGCCGCCCTCGAGCGTCGGCTGGCATCCGCTCGCTGCGCGATCGGAGCGCCTCCTTCCGCCCCGCCATACCCACATGCCCACCCCGCGCGCCCGGAGTAGCGCCGAGATTCGCTCCGCAAGGGAAGGGTGACACGGAATTCCGGCCCCTTCTCCTCGGTCCGCCGAGGAGAAGGCTGGGATGAGAGGAGTCCGGCGCGACATCCCTCTCAGCCAACCCACTTCATCCTCGCCGCAGCTTCGCCGGGCGAGGAGGCAGATTGTGCGATTTCGCGTTGCCCATCCGGTTAATGACCATGGGACGGGGATGCGCGGGCTGCGGGAGAACGAGGATGCGGGGGCGGTAAACAAAACGGGCGCCGGTGAAGGCGCCCGTCTTGGGGGATGCGCGTCGTGAGGGCTACTTCGCGGATTCGGCGATGCCACGGGCGGCGTTGGCGACGCCGGAGCGGGCGGACATGTAGTCGTTCACGGCCATCAGGAATTGCTCGAGATCTTCCTTCTTCTTGCCCTTGCGCGACTTCTTGCCACAGCTTTCCCAGGCTTGCAGCTGGCGCATATCTTCTTCGATGAATTGCTTGTGTGACTGCTTCCAGGTCGGCACCGACTTGGGGTCGACCTTGGCCTCTTTGTCAGCCACGACCAGCAGGGCGCCGCAATCCTTGCGCACGCGATCCATGAACGCTACCGGATCCTTCTTGAAGCACTGGTCGCTCATGAACTCGAGCAGCTCCTGCGTGTCCTTCATCTTCGCCAGACCGGGAATCGAGCAGTAGAGGAACTTCTCGAACGCGGCGGTCTCAGCGTTGATGTCAGGCGTGGTGTGCCAGGCGGTCCCGAGCTCTTGGATGAGCTGGTCGGTGTCCTTGGTGGTGCCACGGGCTTTGATCTTTTCGGAGTAGTCCTCCATGCCAGACTGGAGCTTGGGCAGCGCCTCGCGGTACTTTTCGAGGGGCTCAGCAAGCTCCGCGGGGGCGTCACGCAAGCCGCCGAAGGCCTGGCGTGTGCGTTCGATCTTGGGAACGCACTCGGTGATCAGGTAGTCGGCGTAGGTCTTTTGCTGCGTGAAGTATGCAGATTCGATGCGCTGCTGGAACTGCTCGCCCTTCTGGAACATGCCGATGTCCACTTCGCTGGCCATCACGCAGTTCCAGAACGCGCCGGTCTCGCGTTTTTCCAGCTCGACGAACTTCTCGGCGAAGTTGAGCTTGTCTTGCGCCGCAGCCTTGCGGTTGCGGTCTTGCATTTGCTTGAAGATCACGAAGCCAATCGCGACCAACGCGATGGCGCCGACGATCATTCGGTTGCGCTTGCGAATCGCTTCACGCGCAGCCATTTGACGGGCGTATTCTTCCGCGCCGTCAACCATCGGAGCGGGCGCGCGGCCCACCGGAACGGCGGCCGGTAGGGGCGTGCCACACTGGGAGCAGGCTGTTGCGCTGGGTAGATTCTGGTGTCCGCATCTTGGACAGGAAACCATCGTGCTCTCCTTTTTTTGAACGCGACGCGACGGGCGCCGCAAGGCTAGCCCTTTTTAACAGATTGCTTGGAAAACACGGCCCACGATTTTAAGTAGTCGAGTGCTACTTGAAGCTGGTAGTCGGACAGCCGCTTGACCTCGACCGGCTTCTCCCCTTGCTCGTTGCGCAAATGGCGGTCGAAGTTGCGCTCCTTCATCATGGTTCCGTCTTCGGCATCCACGGGCGGCGTCGTGGCATCCACGAGGATGTTGGGCACGATGCCCTGGCCCTGGATCGAGCGTCCTTTCGGCGTGTAGTAGCGCGATACGGTCAGCTTGAGACCGCAGGGCTTGGCGCCGCAGCCGTCGACGGTCATGACGGTCTGGACCGAGCCTTTGCCGAAGGTCGTGGTCCCGAGTACGACGGCGCGGTCGTGGTCTTGCAGCGCCCCGGCGAGGATCTCGGCGGCCGAGGCGGTGGCTCCGTCGACCAGCACCACCATCGGGAAGCCGAGCCAGGTTCCACGGCTGTGGGCCATCTGGCGGTCCATTTCCTTGCCCGCCTTGCCGACCGTGCGCACGATGAGCCCGTCGGCGATAAACCGGTCCGCCACCTTGACGCCCTGGTCAAGCAGCCCGCCCGGGTTGTGTCGGACATCGATGATGAGCCCTTTGATGCCGCCGGTCTTCTCGGCCTGGCGCTGGATGTCCTCGAGGCCCTCCAGCACCTTGGCGTCGACGATGGAGGAGAACACGCGCAGCTTGATGTAGCCGTACCCGTCGGCGAGCATGCGCCACTCGACGGCCTTGACCTCGAATTTCTCGCGTTTAATGTGGAGGGTCAGCGAGCGGCCGCGGCGGTTGATGCCCAGCACGACCTCGCTGCCGGCTGCGCCTTGGATGCGCGAGATGGCGTCGTTCCAGTCGAGCGGCCCCGCCTCGACACCGTCGATGCGTTCGATGAGGTCGCCGGTTTCGATGCCTGCGCGCCAGGCTGGCGAGCCTTCGATGGGCGAGACCACCACGAAGCCGCGCTTGCGTTTTTCGAGGTCGATGCCGATTCCGATGATCTCGGCGTTGCCCTCGGTCTCTTGCTTCAATCGGTCGTATTCCTCGGGATCCATGAAACGCGAGTGCGGATCCAGGACCTCGGTCAGACCGCGGGCGGCGCCGTACATGAGGTCGGTTTCGGGAATGTCCTCCACGTAGTTGTTCTCGATGTACGAGAGCACCTTGGTGAAGACGTTGAGCTTGTGATAGGGGTCGAAGCGCCCTGCGGCCAGCGGGCGGGCAACCACCATGCCGCCCGCGAAGGCGGCGAGAACCAGGACGATGAGGGCGGGGACGCGGAGTCGCGGCAACCGTTTCAAATACATGGGCGGCATTATGTCACGGTCGCGGCGAAGCGGTGCCTGCCCTTAGAAGCTACGGCGAGACGGGATTCTGGCCCGCAGCGGGCTCCTTGAAGTCGAGCACCACGACCTCGGCGGACGGCTTGTAGCGCCAGCCGGTGATGGCGATGCGGTTGGACTTCTCTCGGCGAACGTTCGGGCGGCCGGTCAGAAAGGCATCGACGGGCGCCAAGTCCTTGCTGGTCACGACGTCAGTCTTGAAGTGCATGGGGATCACGAGCAGGCGTGGGCGAATCTGGTCGACCACGTAGGTCGCGGTCTGTGCGTCGACGGTCGATCCTCCGCCCACCGGGACCAGGACCACATCGACCGAGCCGATGGCCGAGATTTGCTGGTCGGTCAGGGGATGCCCCAGGTCGCCCAGGTGCGCGATGCGCACGCCGCCGGTTTCGAAGACGAAGACGGTGTCGAGACCGAAATCGGCGCCGTGCTTCTGATCGTGGTACACGCCGACGGAGCGGACCGTGATGTCCTTGACCTTGTCGTTGATCTTCACCCACCCCTTCTTGTCGGCGGTCAGCCCCCGGAACACGCGCGGCTTGCCCTGCAAGAGGGCGACGTTGCTGTGGTCCGGATGGTCATGGCTGATGGTGATGGCGTCGGCGTGCAGATCAGGCGGCGGCAAGTAGCCCATGTTGACGGCGACCGGGTCCATCAGGATGCGTGTGCCGTTGGCGCTTTCGAGCATGAAACAGGACTGGCCGTACCACGTCAGGTAGGCCACGGGGCGCGACGCGGCCTGCACGACGGACGTGGCGAAAAGCAGGGCGACCACGGTGGCGCATGCAAAAGTTCGGGAAAACGCACGGAACATCGGAGCGATTTAGCCGCCAAAGCAGCACGCCCGTCAACCTCGCCGTGCAGAACGCGTGCGGCCAACCCGCAAGCCCTGGTATCAGCGCAACGCTTGGTGCAGTCTTGCGTCGCCCATGAAAGGACCGTTCTCCATTCAAGCCATCGGTTGGGTGAAGTCGCCCTACCAGCGGCGCTTCGGCACGCCCCAGCAGGCGGCCGCCGTCGACTCTGACGCCGAGGCTGTGTTGCACATGGATGCCGAGAGAATTCCGGCCACGGCCTTTGCAGATCTGGCGGGCGTCGAGCGCATCTGGGTCGTGAGCTGGCTCGACCGCAGCGGCACCTGGGCCCCCATGGTTCGGCCCCCGCGTGGAACGCGCGAGCGGCGCAGCCTTTTCGCCACCCGTTCGCCCGACCGGCCCAATCCCATCGGGCTTTCCGCGGTTCGCTTGCTCAAGGTCGAAGGTTGCGACTTGCACGTGCGCGGCATCGACCTCATCGACGGCACGCCGATCTTGGATGTGAAGCCGTACATCCCGTATGCGGACGCGTTCCCTGAGTCGAAGGCTGGTTGGATCGACAGCATCCCCCGCGACGCTCCGCAGTTCGCGCGGCGTCCGCCGACGCCGTCGAAATAGTCAGCCGCGCAACTCGCCCGTGGCGAAGTCGCATAGGCGTTTCAAGTCCCACAGCCCGCCAGGAGAGTTGGAACCGACATCGGTCCATGACATGAGCGTGTTGGGCTTTCCCTCTCCAGGGGCGGCCCAGGGTGGCGGCGGCGCAGCGTACGATCCGTCGGGTTTGCGCATGTGCGACCGGTCGGAGGCCAGCCCGGCCAGGTAGTCGGCGGCCGTCATCAGGCGAAAGAGCGGTCGTGGTTGCTGGTGACGCAGCGGCCAAAAGGTCTCGACTAGATAGCGTTTGAGCGGACAAGGAAACGGAAGATCGGAGTCCAGGTCGAGCGCGAATCGAGTCCCGTCGGTCTCCTCGGCAACAGCGAAGACGTGGTAGTCCCAGCAGACGAGACCGTCCCCGGTCCGCCCGGCGATCTGGTGAAGGGCGAAGTACCGGTGTGACTCGCTCGACACGATGACCGCCCATGCGCGGCAGGCTTCCAGCTCGGGATGCGCAAGCAGGCGCCAGACGTTCTCCTCGCAGTAGCGCGCCTGATAGGCCATTGGAAGGCTCGTGAGACGTTCAAGCGTCATCTTCAGGATGATTGCGCCGTCGGCTGTTGCCCGACAGCACTTTATCCGTAAGCTAGCTCAATCCAGGAAACTCGGTTGCACAAACGAGCTACGCATCAAGCGGGTGGCGCTGCATAATCAAGGGCGTGAAGGAGCGTGCTTTCAGGTCGGCCGCCCATCCGAGGGCGGGCTGGCTGGTTCTGATCATGGTCGGGGCCCTGACCGAGGTCATCCAGTCGATGGGATGCGGCAATGGTCCAGGCAAGAAGCCGGCCGTTCCGCCTACGGATCCGATCCAGGAAATCCGTATCAACGAAGTCGTCAGCCAGAACGATGGCGTGTGGGTCGACGAGGCTGGAGAAACCGACGACTACGTGGAGCTCATCAACGCCAGCCTTGAGACGCGCGACCTGGGGCAATACGTTCTCCGGGATTCCTCGCACGAGGTGTCCCTTCCGTCTATCCAGCTCAACCCGAATCAAGTCGTGTTGCTGTGGGCCGACAATCAACCCGACCAAGGATCCCATCACCTCGGATTCAAGATCGATGCGGGTGGTGAGCCACTGACGCTGCTTCGCGAGGGTGTCGTCGTCGACCGCGTCGACGTTCCCGCCCTGGCGGCGCATCACGCCTACCAGCGGGTTCCCGACGGTACAGGGCCGTGGGGCGATTGTGGGTGGGCCACGCCCGAACGGGCCAATGGCTTGCGCTGCGGGCCTCCACCGACCCCCGAGCTACCCGAGGATACGATCTTCCCGAGCTTCACCTGGCCAACCCCCTGGCCCGCCCGGCCACAACCCCTCGTGCTCACCGAGCTGGCATTGCGACCGGCAGGCTTCGTCGAGGTGCTCAACTCGTCCGGAGCTCCCGTGGATCTGTCCGCCTATCAGCTCCGTATCGCCACGCATACGGTTGGAAAGCCCTGGCCGACCTCCGCCGAGGGAAGCGCGTTGTCGTGGCCTCTGCCCACTCTCGCGAGTGGGCAGAGGATGATCGTCGCTGTTACGGACGCCGAGCTCGCGGAGGTTGCCGCGACGGCGACCTTCGAAGGTGTGGTGTCGCTCTGGTCACTCGGCGACGGAGCCGCCGTCGATCGGGAGGACTTCTCGTACTATCCAGACAACGCCTCGCTGGCGCGGGTCCCCGATCCGCACGGTGCCTTTCGCTTTTGCACCAACCGCTCGCCTGGTGCACCGAACACCGATTGCGTGGCGCTGCCCCGGCGCGCGGTCGGAGAGCACCTGCGCGCGCTGTCCACGCCCGAGGATTTCTCGGCACTGGCCAGCGGTCGTGGTGAAGTCGGTGCGTCGGCCATCGAGTTCGTCATCGATATGACCTCGGGAGACGTGGTCGCACTTCTCAACTCCGCCAACTGGGACATTCACTACTGCTTCGTCCGCGAATACATCCAAGGGCTCGAGCATCTCGACCGCTGTACCCCGGAGGGGCGCAACGAGTTCAACATGGGCTGGTACGATTTCAGCACGACCGAATACTTCCGGGTGGAAGGTCGACGCTATCTGCTTGGGACGCTGGTGAAATACGCGGGGTCGAACCTGCACACGGTCGAGTTCACCCCCGGCGACGTCATCAGTCCCGAGCAGATGCTGCACGCCTTCTATGCGGTCCTGCGACATGTGGACAATCCCACCGAATGGGCCATGCGGCCGCAGGACTCGAGCCAGGTGGCCAAGATGAAGACGATAAAAGGGCAGGCCCCGATGGTCGACACCAACGCGCCCTTTCGGGGCGTGTCCTTTCAACCTTTGGTTCCCACCGTGGGGTACGGGACGCTACGCTACGTGGACTCCGACGCAATCGATGCTGCCCACCTCGGGCCCCGCGATATTCTCATCACCAACCGCGTTCCGTATGCCATTCCCATCGTCGCCGGGCTGATCACTGAGGCGTTTCAGACCCCCTTGTCACACGTCAACGTCCTGAGTCGCGGTCGGGGAACCCCCAACATGGCGCTCAAGAACGCGCGCACCGATGCGCGCTTGCAACCTCTGTTGGGGAAGCTGGTTCGATTGGAGGTGCGCGGGGCGGACTTCTTGCTGCGGGAGGCGGATTCCGCGGAGGCCATCGCGTTCTGGAACGGGCGCAAGCCGCAGGGGCCGGCCTCGATTCCGCGACTCGATACCAGCGTTCGTGGCCTGGTGTCGCTCGATGCGCGCAGCATCGACGACCTCCCTTCCATCGGAAGCAAGGCGGCCCAATTGGCAGAGCTTGGACGTACGCCGCTCTGCTCGCCGAGCTCGTCCGACGTTCCCGATTCGCGGATCCCCACGGGGGCGTTCGCCATCCCCTTCGCCTATTCGCTGGACCATTTCGAGCGGAGTGGCGCCAAGGCGCGACTAGAGCAATTGCGCCAGGACCCGACTTTTCAGGCCGACCCGGCGGTTCGGGAAGACGGGCTCACGCGGGTACAGTCCGACATCTTGTCGGCCGCCGTGGACCCGGACGTGCTCAAGTCGGTGCGCGAACGAATCGCGTCGACCTGGCCTGCGCAACGAGTTCGTTTCCGCAGCAGCAGCAACACCGAGGATTTGCCCCAATTCAACGGTGCCGGCCTCTACACCTCCGAAGGCATCGACCCGAACGCCTCGAGCGACCAGCTTGCCACCGTCATCCGCACGGTGTGGGCCAGCCTGTGGAGACCTCGCGCTTACGATGAGCGGGAGTACTACAATATCGACCAAGGTGCGGTGGCCATGGCGGTTCTTGTGCACGAGGCCTTCTCGTCCGAAAGGGCCAATGGCGTGGCCATCAGCCGCGACATCCTCGAGCCGTCCCGAGGCGACAAGTTCTACATCAACGCCCAGGTCGGCGAGGCCCTGGTGACCAATCCTGCGCCAGGGGTGGCGAGCGACGAGCTCACCTACTCACTGTCGCGTTCGCCCCACGTCGAGATGCGTTCGCTCAGCAGCCTCAACCACGGCGTGTCCGTGTTGTCAGACGAGGAGTCGTATCGCGTGGCCTGCAGCCTGGCCCACATCCACGACCACTTCCGCGCGCTGCTCGACCCCGATGGGCAGAACTCGTGGTTTGCGATGGACATCGAGTGGAAGCTGGTCGGGCCGAAACGCCAGCTGGTGATCAAGCAGGCGCGACCGTATTCGTTCGGGCAGGAAGCGCCGTACGGGTGGTGCGATTTGTGAGGGAGAGCATCTTCGGCCTGGTTGCCAGTCACGGCCCCAGAAGTCATCGGATCCGTGCAACCGGCGCGGCTGGGAAGGTAGACTGAGGCCGTGTCTGAAGGCGATGACCACGATACCCCCACGTCGCAGTTGCGCGACGCGGAAGTAGCGCCTGCCGAGCGGACGCTGGCCGAGATTCTGGAGCGCCTGCCAACGAGCCCGGGCGTGTACCTGATGAAGGACAAGCGGGGCAAGATCATCTACGTCGGCAAGGCGGCCAGCCTGCGCACCCGCGTCCGGCAGTACTTCCAGCCGGCCAGCGGCGACACGCGGGCTTTCGTGCCGCTGCTGGAAGGCATCATCGCCGACATCGAGACGGTGGTGACCGGGAACGAGAAGGAAGCGCTGCTGCTGGAGAACAACCTCATCAAGCAGCATCAGCCGCGCTTCAACGTCAAGCTGACCGACGACAAGAACTACCTGGTGCTGCGCCTCGACCCGCGCGCTGAATGGCCGAGGCTGGAGGTGGTGCGCAAGATCGTCGACGACGGGGCCTACTATTACGGCCCGTACCACTCGGCGACCTCGTGCCGCGAAGCCTTGCGGGTGGTGAATCGGCACTTTCAGTTGCGCATTTGCACCGACCATACGCTGCAAAGCCGCCAGCGTCCCTGCCTGCAATACCAGATCAAGCGCTGTCTCGCGCCGTGCGTGCTACCCGTGCCGTCGGGCGATTACGCCGAGCAGGTGCGCTTCGTGGGACTCTTCCTTGAAGGCAAGAGTGACGAGCTTCTGCAGGACCTGCACGGGCGGATGAAAGAGGCATCTTCGCAGATGGCGTTCGAACGGGCGGCGACGCTGCGCGATCAGATCCGCGCCCTCGATTCGGTGCTCGAATCGCAGCGGGTCGAGCTGGACACCTTCCTCGACCAGGACGTGATCGGTTTTCACCGCGAAGGCCACGCAGTGGAAGTCGTCGTGATGTTCATCAGGCAAGGCAAACTGGTGGGCAACCGGGCGTTCTCTTTCGCCAAGCAGGAGTTTCCGGACGACGAAATTCTGTCGAGCTTCGTCGGGCTGTTCTACGACCTGCAAGCCACGCCACCCGCCGAGGTCGTGCTGCCATTTGCCATTGCCGACACCGAAGTGAAGGAAGAATGGCTGTCGGAAAAGCGCGGCAAGAAGGTCGAGGTGGCGACGCCCCAGCGTGGGCCCCGTCGCGCTTTGGTCGAGCTGGCGCAGAAGAACGCCTCGGCCAGCTTCGTGTCTCGGCGAGATCGCAGCAAGGACAGCGCGGCGACCCTGTCGCGCTTGCAGCGGCGCCTTGGGCTTTCGCATCCGCCGCGCACCATCGAGTGCTTCGACATTTCCCACGTGCAGGGCACGGATCCCGTGGCGTCCATGGTCGTGTTCGAGGATGGCGAGCCGGCGCGCGCGCGCTACCGTACCTACCGCATCAAGCGCGCCACCGGGGGCGACGACTTTGCGTCCATGTACGAAGTTTTGTCGCGCAGGTTCCGTCGTGGCCGCGAGGCGAAGGAAGAAACCGATCCGTGGCGGTTGCCGGATCTCCTGGTAGTCGACGGTGGCAAAGGGCAGCTGGGCGTGGCGCTGGCAGCCGCCCGCGACGTGGGCATCGACCTTCGCCCGGGCTCGGGCCTGTCCATCGTTGCGCTGGCCAAAGAGCGCGAGTCGTTCGCGGGCGAGGAGGCGGTTCAGGTTGCCCGGCCCATCCCAGAACCCGCACAAGGCTTGGATCCCGTCGCCGCGCCGCCGAGTCCCGAAGCTGCGCCGGCGCCTTCGGACCCGGGGAAGAAATCCACCTCACGCCCGGATCGCGTGTTCCTGGCGCACGGCAAGGACGCAATTCCCATCGGCCCATCCAGTGCCGAGATGTTCGTCCTGGCGCACCTGCGCGACGAGGCGCACCGGTTCGCGGTAACCTTCCATCGCAAACAGCGCAAGCGGCGCACGCTTCGGTCGGCGCTGGCCGACATCCCCGGCATCGGCCCCGTTCGGCAGCGCAAGATGCTGGTCCACTTTGGCAGCCTGAAGAAGGTGGGCGAGGCGACCCTCGACCAGCTGCTCGCCGCCCCCGGTATGACCGAGGCCGCGGCGGCGGCCGTGCACGCGTACTTTGCCGACCGCCGGACGTTGCCGCCCGAGCCGACCATGTCGGCCGAGGCTACGGAACCGTCCGCTGAAGGTCGTACTGCAGAGGACCGTACTGCTCGACATAGTTGAAGTAGAACTTCAGCCGTGAAAGGTCGGCCGAGAGCTGGATAGCTTGCAGCTTGTTGCGGCCGCAGTCACTGACCTCGAAGCAGACGTCGATGGTGCCCGTGGCGTCGCCGTTGGCTTGGATATCCGTAATGTCGTACCGCTTGAGCGGCGAATCGTTGTCCGTCCCGTAGTACAGGGCAGGGGAGCCGTTTCCGTCGAGGGCCTTCGCGGAATAGTGGTTGTAGCTATCGAAGGTGAAGGTGACGTGATAGGGCGGCAGCCAAGGTGTGGTCACGGTTCCCGTCCACGTGCCGATGAGCCCGTTCTTGACCCGCATCAGGGCTTCGGTGCCGCAGCCGCATTCGCTGTAAACGAGGCTGGGCAAGCAGATCTTCGAACCGAGCATCCCGTTGTCGCAGCCGCAGGGCACGGTGCTGCCGAGGGAGCATGAACCGTCGGTCTCTGGTGGCAAGTCGGCGGGTAGGTCGAAGAAACGCTCCCGGGCGCGATCCGGGGGAAGGTCTCGCGGAAGATCGGGTGGAAGGTCCCGCGGAGAATCCGGCATCACGTCGCGCAGAGGTGGCAAGTCGGGCAGCGGCGCCTTGAGATCAACCGGAACCTCGACCGCCAAGTCCGTAGGGCGGTCGGGCGGCGACAGATCGGTGGGGCGCTCCGGTCCGAGGTCAAGCCGGCGTAGCATGTCCGGCGGCAGGTCCGGGCTTCTCGGCGCGTCTGGCGCCGAGGCCACGGCCTGGGCATCCACCGACGAGAGCAGATCGGTCCGCATGCCGCACCCGAATCCGGCGCAACCGCACGCGACGAGAGCAAACAGCCTCATGGTACGCCCAGCGTCCGTCGGCCGCGGCGGGATTGCAAGCGATGAAGATCACGTGCGCCTTCAGGCCCGTTCGCAGCGGAACCACGAGCCTCCCATCGGCCAACAAACGGGTCCCAAGCACACGCTTGAGAAGCTTGCGCTGGTCAGGTGGAAGCTTGCGGGGACATCAGGCCTTGTGGTGGCGTAGGTCATCGACCACGAACGTCTTGCTGATCAATGGATCCGGGTACATCTTGAACTGGCCGTTGGTGTCGAGGCAGATCGAGATTGTGATGGACTTTGCACCAATCCGAACGCTGCCAGGCTACGGCACCCATCGGACTCCATTGCGCCTGTCTTCCACCTCGATGCCTAGGAACCTGGCGACATTGACCGCAAGCGGTCCCGCCTCGTCTCCGTGGCGTGGCTGAGTAAGATAGATGGAGCGAAACGGTGCCTTTCGGATTTTCACTGAATACACGCAATCCGATTCCTCAAGGATGACGCAAGCATCGTCGGGGATGGAATAGCTGCGCTTTCGCCTTCGCCGGGTCAACAGGTTCATGCGTACTACGTGAGCTCTGCGAGGAGACCGTTCGAGGTCGACGGAGATCTGTGGGACTAGGAACATGCGCGACAGGTGGAAACAAAACGCGGCGATCGGCAAGAAGGACACAGGAATCTCGACATTCAACTCACCCGTCCGAATGCAAAACCAAGCAGGAATGCCTACGAGCGTTGCGACGCCCGCGAAGCCGAAGATGCTTCCCAGGATCCATCCCGTAAGCTCCTCAGGATTTTCAGGGTCATCTTCGAAGTGCATGCTACGGTCCGCCCGACACTCCGCCGTCCCGGCGCTCTTGTGTGGAGTAGGTTGATCCCCCGGCGAAGTTGGTGCTGCCACTCGCTATGAAAAGACTGCGCGCAACTACTGGGCCCTTACACAACTTAGCTGCGCATAGCTCTGGCGTCAAATGACGCCGAGCTCGGCGCCCGGGCGGCACTGCAGAAGCCGAGCGCCGCTCCTCCTTGGCACCCATCAGCATTAGGGACAGCCCCTAGCCCACACATCCAGCTCGTCAGCCTCGTAGGCTCGACTGCTGTGCACCGTCGGTAATCGGTTTCCATATTTAACCTCAATATATGGATAGATGGGTCCGACTTGATCGTCTGCGGGAAGATGGTCGGGACGTGTCACTACCAATCGGGCTTCCCAAGGAGGGCACTTGTACATCTCACCGTGCTCGACAACTTCGGCCCATCTTCCTGGCGTGATGACGATTGTGGGCTTGCATCGCCGCAGGTAGATCACGACACCAGGATTGACCGGCCAGGCAAGCACAAGTTCGGTGCCCAAAACTGTGGCGCTTGAGTGAGCGAGACTCTCAAGGTCAGGCACGAGCGTCCTACGTGTGAGGGAGTTTGGCCGTTTCGAAGGTCTTCACAATGAAGTTGTCCTCGGGGTAAAGTGCACTTCCCGATTGAGTTTCCCTCGATGGTCACGGCGCTTGTCGCCCCGTCCAGGTCGGCAGCAATCGCCGTGTTGAGGTAGGGAAGGGGTACTGGGCCCGCGGGCGGCCCAGGTGGCGAAAGGCAAACGTCCGGACAGAATGTCACCCTGGCAGCGCTTCCACTGTGAACCGCGGCCTTGCCGTTGATGAAGACGTTGTCGCCCATGAGCATTCCAGGACATGGACCGTGTTCCGACAGCGCAATATCGCATGCACGTGGGGGCCTTGCTGAGAAGGTATGGGCCAACAGCGACGAGACCGTGATCGCCGTACGAGAGAAAATAGGCGACGTCACGGGGTTTCTCCCCGCCTGCCAGCCCCGTCTGCGTAATCCGGCGGGCTCTCGCCGTCCCAAACGAAACGGTTCATCTCGACTGCGAGGTCGCCCAGCTCGGCTGCGCTGTACTCGCTACTGTGGTGAAGAATCCACGGCCCAACAATTAACGATGGAGTCGTCGCCTTCCATTGCAGTCGCAGAGGGCTCAACCAGTTGGAAGTTGCAATCGGGTCGGACGCCGCAGTCCAACGGCAGTTCCAGGGGTTGGCCCCACGCAACAAGCCGGAATGGCCCCGAAGATGTGGAGGACGGCTCCCCGCCCGACCAATCAACAACATCGTGCCTAAGCACGGGAGCACCGCAATTGGCATTCTCGCGGGAATTCGGAAGGCGACGGAATGACCATAAGCCTCCTTGGAACTCCACTGTCGGGGAGCCGTCAGAGTCTACTCTCCAACTCGATGCCGAGGAACGTGGCAACTTCCACGGCAAGAGACCGTGCTTCGGTTCCGTCGCGAGGCTGAGTGAGATAGATGGAACGAAAGGGCGCCCTTCGCATTCTCAGTGAGTACACGCAGTCCGATTCCTCGAGGATGACGCAAGCATCGTCCGGGATGGAGTAGCTGCGCTTTCGCTTTCGCCGGGTCAACAGGTTCACGCGCACTACATGAGCTCTGCGTGGAGATTGTTCGAGGTCGACGGAGACCTGTGGTGCGAGAAGAATGCGTGCCGCCTGAAGAAGGAACGCGGCGATGGGAAGAAACATCAGAGGAATTCCGACATTCAACTCACCCATGCCGACACAAATCCAAGCAGGCAAGACGACCAGTGTCGCGATGCCAGCGAGGCCGAAGATGGCTCCCAAGATCCACCCTGTCAGCTCTTCAGGATCTTCTTCGAAATGCATGCTACCGCCCGCTTGGCACTCCGCCGTCCGGACGCTCTTCGACGGTGTAGTTCGAACCCCCAGCGAAATTCGAGCCTGTCCTTTCGACCTGGGCGTCGACGTAGCGCAGCTTCCTGGCGTCGAGTCGGAGGGAAAGCGTCCCAATCACCTGGTAGCTGGTCGCTGCCTCGGCCCAGGCGACTTCGGCAAACAAGATCTTCCAAATTGCGGCCTGGCAAAGCCAATCGTAGGAAACGTTGGTTGCGATGGTCTGAGTCTTTGGGGGGCGAGTCTCATGGGTTAGGGTGAGATTCACCTCAAGCGTGGCTTCCCGAGGAAGCAGCACCAGACCTCTGGAGGGCGTGACATCCAGGAAGAAGCGAACCAGCCCCTCCGAAGGTGCGGGTTCGGTGTGAACGTCCCACGAGTAGCTGTGGAGGATCCTAGGCATCGTCGACATCCACGGCACGGGTGGCGTGTTCCCGCCCATCTTGGCCATGTGGCTGTTGGTTACCAGGTCCAGGTGGCGTACGGCGGGTTGGTTCTCGATCATCACGTTCATCGAGAAGCTTTGGAAGTAGGCCTTGCCTTGGGTCGTGGCGCTGAGTATGCCGCCGCCGGTGCTTTGGGCTACCTCGTTGCCGGTGGACTTGGCGACGAAGGACTGGGCGTGGGCGGCGATGCGGTTGCCCTTCGCAAGCACGGAGCGGAGCAGGCCCGAGGGCCAGTCGGCTGGTGCGTCGGCAAAGGCGCCAGCCTTAGGCAAACAGAGAAACAGCGGAATCCTCGCGCTGGGTTCGATGGTCAGGGTGGCTTCATCGACCACGGCGTTCGCCATGGCCAGCAGTCGCTCGGGGCCAGCCGGTTCATCGGCGAAGGGGATCTTCATTCCGCCCAGGGGCTCGCCTTCTTCGTCGAGGACACCCATGTCTTCGAACAGCTGCACACGGGTAAAGAGCCCGATCATGCTGTCGGTCAGGTTGGTACCGACCGGGGTGATAGCAACCCTCGTCGTAGGTGCCGGCCAGCGCGCGCGCTTGCTGGGCGGCTGCCAGTGGCCCGCGATGGCGCCGAAGCCGCGTGGGGCAGGGCGGTCGCTCGTGGACTTGGTGCGTGCCTGCGGGTCTTCGAAACTCGGCGCACCGGATCTCGCTCCGCTGACTGCCTCATGGGCGTTTCTGGCATTGCGTGCCCGTGCTATCTGGCACTGCGGCCTGGAACGAAAAAACACCGTATCACGCGGGATCGTCGTCTTCCGGTTCCGGTCCAACGGGCGGCGCCTTCTGAAAGATCGCTTCGAATGACAGCCCATGAAACAAATCGTAGCTCACGCCGTCCTTTCCGGTGTCGTGGGTAAGCGTGTACTCCAATCCGCGCCGAAGATCGGGAAACTCCAACAGTAGACCGACCCCGCCCGGTCGGTGGTCGTCCCTTAGAGTTTTCTCGATTTTGCATTTTCCATCCTTGCTGTGCAGAACAAATTTGTCGTCGGCAAGCTTGCTGTCCTTCCGCCGCAAGGGCAAGTGCAGCCAATAGCTCGGCCCCTCCCCGGTCTCAATCTTTTGCTCCGGTCCTGTGTCCACCGCTATCGGTGCTCCGGGTTTATAACGTTTGCCGTGCTCGGCGGTTCGGGGCATGCAGGACTTCACCTCGCCTTTCTGGTCGCGCCTTGGCAGCGAAATCTTGCATCTGCCGGGCTTCAGTCCCTTGAGGTGAATACCACCGTCCTTCAGGGTCATGCCGGTGACCTTGTTGCCAGCTGCTGTCAAAACATCATAGTGCTCGTATTGCACCGGCATTCCTTCCATGTCCACCAGCTGCACGTCGAGCGTGGCCTTTCCTTCCCGCAGGGTTTTCGAACTGCTGTTCGGCGTGACCGTCGGCGGTAACATGGTCGACATCCAGACACCCGGGGGCGTGTTGCCCGGAAACCGCCTAAGGTGGTTGCCGGTCATCATCGAGCCGTGGAAGACCGCTGGCTTTCCCTCAATGAGCACGTCGGGCGAACCGGTCAGGAAATACGCCTTCCCTTGCACGGTTTGGGTGATTAGACCTCCACCCGTGCTCTGCGCGGGCTCGTCGCCGGTGGACTTAGCGATGAAAGAATCTAAGTTACCGACGCGGTTTCCCTCGATGGTCACTGTGCTTGCCGCCCCATCCAGGTCGGCAGCAATCGCCGTGTTGAGGTAGGGAAGGGGTACGGGACCGGCGGGCGGCCCAGGAGGCGAAAGGCAAACGTCCGGAAAGAACATCACCTTGCCAGCGCTTCCACTGTGAACCGCGGCCTTGCCGTTGATGAAGACGTTGTCGCCCATGAGCACCTCCAGGACATGGACCGTATCCCAACAGAGGAATATCGCACACCCCGAACGGAGCAACAAGCGCTGCGCCAAGGCAACTGGTGTATGCTCGCCCGAGTCACGTCGATGAGAAAGCTCACTCTTCACGCCGTCGGCGTCTGTTCCGGAGTCGGCCGAGACGCTGCTGCCACCATGGGCGTCCTCTTCTCTCGGTTGTCTTGCCGGATCGAAATTCCGTTCGGGAATGGGACGGCCAGCGTTGCCGCCGTGGCATACGAGCCTGGGCTCTCAGGAACCAGGCGTTTGATTGCCACCGCGCAGAACGCTCTCGGTGAGATCGCCAACGCGGACGTGCCATGGCCATTACCATTGGTATTTTGCTGCCCCGGACCAGCCGAGATCTCGCGGCCACCGGCAAACCTCCTTGCTCGCGTATGCGCCGCCGAGCCGGCCCTTATCGGACCGCAGAGCCAAGTTGTTCAGGGGGGCCGCCGCGCTTTGCCGACAGCGTTCGCCGCTGTCGAGAAGGTTCTCGCCTCGACGGGAGCTCCGGCGTGCGTGCTGTTAGGCGTGGACAGCTTCCTCGATCCCTCGCGCTTGGCCATAGCTGAACGGCGGTGGGGCCTGCGCTCGATGGAGAGCCCCGGCGGAATCCTTCCAGGCGAGGCGGGGGTAGCCTTACTTCTGGGGGTTGACGATAGAGCAAGGGACCGTTCGCAAGTTGTGGCGCTTGCGGTCGGTCAGGTGGATCCGCGAACATTGCCGGGTGGAACGCTGACTGCCACCGTGGAATGGGCCCTTTCAGGCGCAGGAATCCGCGCCGATCAGATCAAAGCATTGGCGCACGACATGACCGGGGCCGAAGCCGTGGAAGAGCTCTATACGATGATGAATCGGATACCTCTTCGATCAATTGGCGCTGACGCCGTGTATGCCCCGAGAGAAATCATTGGCGAAACCGGGGCGGCATCTGGCCTCCTGGGCATCGCGACGATGGCGTTCTTCCGCGAGAAGCAGGTCTACGACGGCCTTGGGATCTCGATTGCGTCGGACGCGTCTGGGTTTCGCAGTGTCGTGGTTGTCAAGTAGGAGCGTCGGAATGGAGACCGAGGTGGTCGATCAGCAAGCTCAGTAGGCCCGCCCGAGGTATGGATTGGCAAGTGTTCCTTTGGGGGGCGCCAAGACCACCGTCTTTTGCAAAGCCTTGTCCGACGGCACTTGGTAGGGAACCTCCGGGAACGGTTTCACGCGAACCCGGACCGTGGTGTTGGCACCGGTCCCCAGAGGGAATTTCTCGCGGACCTTGCCACTTTGGTCGCGATCCTTGCCGCGTTTCCACGTGGACATCTTGCGCACCGTAACGCCCTCGATGATGAGCTCGAGGTCGATGGTGCCATCGTCGGCGCACATCGCCACATGCACTTCGACCTCGGCTTCAGAATGCATGGGCGAATACACCATCGTTACATCCACACTCAACCCGACAAGAAGGGTGTTTAGGGTGCGAATCTGCTTCCCCGTTTGCAGATAGAGTTCCTTGGGGACACCCTCTGCCCAAGCGGTGACCTCTTCGCCATAGCCATCTTTGCCAGCGAGAATGCCCCAGCGACAGAATTTCGCCCAATGCTCAATGTCGGTGGACCTGAAAAGGTTCCCGAAAAGAGAACCGCCGAAACCGAAACCGCTGCCTAAGAAGACCATCAGTGCGCCTACTGGAACTCCGAACCCTGTCGCCATCATGACGTAACCGGCGACGCCCAGGATTCCTCCAAACGCCTGTGCGGCATGAAACTTCACTACCTGTTGGTCATGCGTCTCGAGATCCTGGGTGATAGCCCACACTCCGAGTACCGTGTCCGCCAGGGAGCCCACGCCGCTCAGTACCTTGGTGGTCATGCGAGCAGCGCCTGCTTTGCGTAGCAGCTGAGGTATGGGCGGCGACCTATTTGTGGCTGAGTTAGTAGCTTTGCCCCAATCCTTGATCATTGTCTTTTCTATGTCGATTAGGGCCGAAGCCAGTGACCCCAGGGCTCCGGAAAGAGCGACTCCCTTTTTCAGCCTCTCCTCGTCCGACTTCGCATGCAACAAATCGGACGTCGCGAGTGCGACGTTCAGTCCTTCCAGAAATGCGTAAAAACGGAGATGGGGCATGCTGCCCGTGGACTGCTTCTTGAGGTTTTTCACTACCGCCGGATCGAAGACCCGAATCGCATTGTTGGCTCGTCCCAGGACCTTCAGCTCTTGCCCGTACCACCGCGTCGCAAAGTCGTTGGCGGTGACTTGTAGCCATTCCGGAATACCGTTCTTGATCTCCGTAACCTCGAGGAACGTCTTGATCAAGTACCAATAGGACTTGGCCGCCTTACGAGAATCCTTGAATCCTGTCGTCAAATCATAGTGTGTCTTAAGGTAGTCGGTGATTGTTGCCGCCATCTCCGGCAATCGTTTGGTGACTAAGGGGGCTCCGGCGACTTCACGAAAGATCCGAGCCATGATCACGAGCATCTTCTTCCATGCTCCGATCTCCTTTGTACTCGCGGCATCGTGTTTCAGCGCCGCGTACCGCTTGCCGTCGAGGAAGCTATTGAGCTTGACTGACTCCTGGATCAAGGACTCCTCTGCCACTTGGTCCTGTTTGGTCAGCTCATCACCATAGGCGTCGAATCTTGCCTTGTTCAGGTGGGGCAGAATGTTGGGATTCTGGTGAAGAGCCAAGTCGACCAGGTCGTATAGTAATCGTTCGCTACACTTTTGCAGCGATGGGTGCGTCCGAGCAATTGCGGCAACCAACTCGCGGTTTCGGGCGAATCCCTCCCGCCAGGTCGAGGCCACGGGAACAACGACCTTGCCTTTGCGAAGCTCCTCGGAGGTCAGGAAAGTGTGCTCAAGCCCACGGCGGGCTGCCCATTTCTCGAAGGTTGTCCAGTCACAGGAACGGTCTTTGGCGTTCATCGGCGGCAGCGAGGACCAGGCAAGCTGGAACGGCGAGGCAAGAATCCAATGGACGTAGAGATCATAGGGTCTTTTTTGGCTGTCGGGATAGCGCCAGCCCCAGGCGTGGAGGATCGAGCCTGCCGCGTGGGCAGCGGCGGGCCTGATGTCGCTGCCCCAGTGCTTGTCGAGCGGCACGCACCGGTGCTGCCCCAAGATGTCGACGCAGATCTCCGAGTCCAGGATGACCGACTTGTTGCCCTGTTTCTCGGGATATGCGCGGAAGACCAGAATCCAATAGTTGGGCTCATCTGCCCAGTGATCTTCCTCGGGAGTGTTCGATTCCTCATCCCAGTCGATGAAATCCTCGGGATGCCCCTCAAGGGTGAAGGTCGTGGGAGCCATGATATACCCGGGCGCCCTGGGGACCACCCCGCTGACGTCAAGTTGTGTTTCCATCTCTATAACTCCAGCCTCGTCGTGGTCGGTTTCGGTGAACACCATAGCGCAGGTAATCACGGATTCCCTGTTCGAGCATCCTTGCGACCTCATCGGAAGGCACCGGGTCCTTGAGAATCCATTTGGCCAGGCGTTTCTTCCCGTGGCGGATTTCAATGGCGGTGGGCGCGGATTCGTTGTCCTCCTTTTCCCTGGGATCCACTTCAGCCGTTATGGTGCACTCGCTGGTCGGAATTCTAGAGTCGCCCATATGATCGTTGTAGATGAGATACGGCGCTTGCTTGTTGAGGGTGATTGTCCTCAGGAGGTGCTTCCGTTTGTGATCGTATGCCAACGCCGTATGAATCATCGCGATGAGGAAGAGCGCCGATCCGTGAATGGGATACCAAAGAAAGGAGGACAGGTCCCCAAGCGTGAAGAGATTGGGTAAGAAATGGAAGGGCTGAATCACAGCGGCGACCATGCCGATGACGAACTCCACGGTCAAGATCGCCCAGGAAAGGAACGGACCAGCGGCGTTGCGAACAATCAGAGTGTCGGGGGTGACTGATACCAGTCGGGTATACCGATACAGTGGATTGTAAAAGGCTGTTGGCACACTAGCGACGTCTGAACCCACTAGGTCGGCGACGATTTTCGGGACATCGTCCTCGGGCATCTTTGACTTGCAACGAGTGAGAATCAGCTCTTGCACACGCCTTCGCTGACTTCTGGACGCCGATATTCGGGTGCGCAAACGGTAATAGTCGATGGTGGTCGCCAGGTAGACGGTTGACCCAAAAGTCGGAGGAGGGCACTCCGTTGGGTCGAGTCTCCCGATGGCGTTCTGGCTGAGACGATGGCTGACTATCCAAGAGGTCCCCGGAAACAAGCTGAGCGGTGGTGGTCGCTCCGCCCCGACCCCAAGGATGTAGGACATCATTGGGAGGGTTATGAGGGGGAGTGCGATGAACACCAGCGGGGTTACCTGGAGATGACCGGCGACCACATCGGTGGTCGCGACCGATGCTGTTGCCGCGACCGCAGCTGGGAAACCGATCCACGCCAGGACGCCAACCAAGTAATCGAGCAAGGTGTTCACCGTCAACTCGACTTCGAGTCGGCCTTCCTCCAAAACCCTCACACGCAGTGCTTGGCGCAGTAAGTCTTTTTCCTGGGCGGTCCATCGGAACGCCGGTGCTGTGTCGTTGGCCATTGCTCCTCCGAAGATCGCCCCCTTTACCTATGGCACAGCGCCCACCCGACGCATCGGCCACAAATACTTCAACCCCAGCTCGACTGCCTTGCGCATGCCTTTGGGCATTTCACCGACAATGATTCGGCCGAGCGACTCAGGGCCGGAAGGAAGGCGTGCCTGAGCCCTTCCTAATAGTGAAAACCTGCGCTCTTCGGGCTCGATGATGACCGTGTCGACCTCGGTGAGCGACTCGCTCAATTCGTCGCTGCTTGCGATCGTGATGGGTAGCGCAAGGTCGGGAAGGCGGAAGCGGTCCTGGGAAGCGGTGGTCATGTTCACGAGGCGAATCTCTTCGCCTGGAAGATAGCCATCCAACTGCTGGTCCGCAGGGGCGACGTTGAAGAAGCCCTGCGAGAAGTCGGCTGGCGGAAGCGGACGCCGGGCCTTCTCCCAGCCCTCGTCGTAGGTGCCGGCCAAGCTGACCCTTGCTTGCCAATGCTGCGCAATGGGGCCGAAACCGATGGGATTTGCCTTTCCAACCAAAGCCCCGACCGGTCGATCGGGATCTTCGAAGTTGGGTGCTGGCTTGCCGTGCAGCGATTTGGGATCTCGAGCCACGCCCGAGCCTGCGGGGTTTCGTGCCTCGAAATTCTTCGGGTCCTGAATGTCGCCGCCGCCATAGCAGCGCTCCCAAGCGATCGGGATGCTCGTCACGGGCCGCGGCCGCGACGGCACTAGTTCAGCGACGGAGCTTGGTACCCATACGCGATCTCCGAAGACGCGGGCTCCCTTCTGCAGACGCGTTCCCATCAGTAGCAGCACGTCGATTTGCGTGACCGGCCGAGGAAAGGCCAGACTTCCCGCGAGCAATACATCCACCTTGGGCTTCATCGGGCCAAGGTCGCTCGCGACCAGAAGCCCCGACGAAGCGGGGGCGCCGGCAAATTCATCCTGGTCGACGATGGGCTGCGCCTCGAGGACCCTTAGGGTGCCGTCCTGATCCCACTCGTACGACGCCTTCACGACGACGCTCACCTGCCATTTTCCGTCCACGCCCATTCCGATGACCTGGGAAGCATTCGTGTTGGTCAGATTGATGATCAGGCCCATGAATCAGTCCCCTGAGCAGTATCGCTCAAGATGGCTTTATATCGCAGGTCATTGGACACGACGCGCCTTTTGTGGCGGCCCCTGCTGTTGGTCGCCGACAAGATGCCGCAGACTGCGACCTGACCTGGCATTCCAGCATCAGCGAGTTGCTGCTCGTGGAGCGCGAGACCGGACGTGAAGCTATATTGGACCTCAAATTGATTGACCCCGTGCCTTGGACCGCCCAGCCTTCCCCTGTGTCCCCGAGGATGTCCGGCGGCCGCTGAGCCCCCG
>Ga0302323_100001083_pt1 | contig 22043 bp, 26 predicted proteins | sample Fen_T0_3_FD_201950 | JGI IMG/M metagenome (GOLD analysis project Ga0302323, IMG submission 201950) | Peat permafrost microbial communities from Stordalen Mire near Abisko, Sweden - Fen_T0_3 | ecosystem: Environmental > Terrestrial > Soil > Wetlands > Permafrost | place: Sweden: Abisko... | reverse complement strand
ACTTTTTGTAAAGTAAAAACTTGATGTCCCGTCACGTGATTGATATTATCAACAATAAAATTTGCGTATTTAAAAAAAATAAGAGCTGCCAAATTTAAGAACACAGCAAACGACAAAAACAACTTGGATTTCCAATTGTCGATATATTTGAAAATACAAAGGCCTCCTAAATAATTGACAGTTATTGATAAGAGAAGGATCAATACTAACTCACTTTCACCCCAGATATAGAATATAAGGCTTGCGAAAAATAAAAGATAATTTTTGAACCGAAAGTCTACAGCGTAATACAATAACAAAACATATGGCAGGAAAACAAAGAGAAAGGCAGGTGAACTGAAAAGCATACCAAATTAAAATTCCTCTAACATAAGGTTTTTTCCTCCTCAAACCAAAATGCGGACGCATTCGCAACATAGCCATAAATAAACACTGAAGATTGCAGGAGATAGGAGTCGGATCTTAAATTAATCGGTTCTCAGCAACGACGGCTTCGTTCGAATTTTCATAAACCATTCAAGCGGAGCACTAAGATCTAACATGGCGCATAAAGTTCTCTTTGAGTTAAGTCGATCAAGTTCGTGCAAGTTCATATTTTGGGTGGCCTGATATACAACCGTGTACTTTCGTGATCCTGGCTGAACTGATCTGGTAAAAATACTAGAAACTGAAACTGTTTTATTTCCGTTTTAAAAGGAAGATTTGATAAAGAATTAAAAGAATATGACCTCAATCACCTCCATGGGAATTAAACACAAAAGAAAAATAGTATTGGTGCTGGGAATCATCATCGGCATCATCATTTTTTTGATTCAATATAAAGCGATATGAAGAACTTAATCAATCACTTGAGTAATTTCATCCGGCACAGCATTTTTAGAAACTACTTTTTCTATTACCTATGGCAGAGCTTTTCAAGAGAAACGTATTTGAACTCGCGATATCACGAGAACCTTTGGAAGTTTTAATTTCATAAAATGAATACAAACAAAAATCTGCTGCCTTATCTGGCTCTTAGCGCTGTATGCATACTGTGGGGCACTACGTACTTGGCCTTGCGCGTAGGTGTAACTCAGTTTCCACCCTTTCTTTTTTCTGCCATGCGCTTTTTAATGGCAGGTCCTATCCTTATGGTGATAATGCTAATACTCGGGAAGAAAATCCCTTCTGGAAAAGTGCTGAAAGATCAAGCAGTTGGCGGACTACTCATGTGTACGCTTGGCGTGAGCATCGTGGGCTGGGCTGAAGTGAACGTATCCAGCGGAGTGGCGGCCGTTATTTGTTCGATGATGCCCATCTGGACCATACTCATCAATCTATTCGTTAATAGAGAAGAACGGCCAACACCGCTTATAATTTTTGGTTTGCTCTTGGGATTATGTGGCATACTTTTGATTTTCAGCGAACACTTAGTTGAATTTTATAAACCTGAATACACCAACAGTATCATCGCGATATTCTTGGCCAACTTGAGTTGGGCCATTGGCACCGTGTGGATGAAAAAAAGAGGCAGCGGCACCGATCCATTTATGAATGCAGGATTGCAAATGCTTTTCGGCGGATTGTTCTTAATCCCACTTAGTCTTTTGTTTGACGATTACAATACTATTAAATGGACTTCTGAAATTCTATTCTCTCTTTTCTACCTGATGCTCATTGGCTCCGTTGCGGCTTACGCGTGTTACTTCTACGCCATTGGCAAGTTGCCGATGACCATTGTTTCACTGTATGCCTACGTTAATCCTGTAATTGCCGTGATTCTTGGATGGGTGATCTTGAATGAGAAGCTAAACGCGAGGATATTGATAGCTATTGTAATTACCTTACTGGGTATTTATTTAGTGAACCGCGGCTACCAATTAAAAAATTTATGGAAAACGCAGTTGTCGAAATCCTGAGTTACCAACCAGAACACCAGCCATGGTTTGAAAAACTAAACCGCGACTGGATTGAAAAATATTTCTGGATGGAGCCTATCGACTTCGCAGTGTTGCAGCATCCGGAAGAGCACATTGTGAAACATGGCGGAACTATCTTCATGGGAACCTACAACAAGGAAATTGCAGGCACAGCAGCTGTGAAATTTGTTGAGCCCGGAACATATGAGTTCACCAAGATGGCCGTGGACGAAAAATTTCAAGGCAAGAAAATCGGAAAAGCGATTGCTGAGGCCGCAATCAAATGGTCAAGAAATTCTGGCGCGAAAAGAATTATTCTTTATTCAAATACAAAATTAGAAACCGCCATTGCGATGTACAGAAAATTAGGCTTCAAGGAAATTCCACTGGATGGTCCTTATAAGCGAAGTGATATTAAGATGGAGCTGTCGCTAGTTGAAAGTTAAAAGTCATAAGTTATAAGTTGAACCGAAATTTTTAAGATCGAAATAAATGGGAAAGAAAATCGCATTCGTAACCAGTTCCATAAAACCTGATTTCGCAGGCAATGATGTAGCTGTTGTTGACTTGTTGAAGTCAGCAGGTGCCGAAGTGCAACCCCTTCCGTGGGATGTGGATACTTCTAAATGGAATTCGTTTGATCTTGTTGTGATTCGTTCTTGCTGGAATTATCATCTGCATCCTGAAAAATTTATTCAATGGATTGACGAAATGGAAAAGCAGAATGTAAAAATGTTTAATTCGTTAAAAATTGCACGCTGGAATCTTCATAAAGGTTATTTAAAAGATCTTGAATCAAAAGGTGTCTCATTACCCGAAACAATTTGGCTAAACAAAGGAAGTGAAGCCAACCTTTCCTCCATAATGAATGAAAGGAATTGGGAAAAGGGTGTTGTGAAGCCAGCTATTTCAGCAACCGCTTTCAACACATTTTTAGTTTCAAAAGAAGAAGCCGCCCAACAACAACAAAAGTTTGAACACTTACTTGCTGACGCAGACATGCTTGTGCAAAAATTTATGACCGAAGTACAGGAGCAAGGTGAGTGGTCACTGATTTTCTTTGATAAGAAATTCAGTCATGCCGTGATCAAACAACCTGCAGAGAAAGATTTTCGAGTTCAACAAGATTTCGGTGGCAGAGCCACTCATACCAAACCACCAGCATTCGCTTTGGCTCAGGCAGAAAAAATTCTTAACCTGATTGGTGAGCCATTGCTCTATGCACGAGTAGATGGCGTAATCTCAGAAAATAAATTCCTACTGATGGAATTAGAGCTAATCGAACCTATGCTATTCCTGGAAAAAGAAAATGGATCAGCTAAAACATTCGCACATGTGATGATGGACTTTATAAAAAACGATAACTAAAAGCATTAGTACTAATAACGAATAACCAACAACGATCAACTAAATCATGGCACTTCCCTGGTTTGAAAGAAATCTGAATTTTGGATATGCTCCAAAAATGCTTCCGTTTTTTTTAGAAAGGTTGCACGGAACGGTCATCCGTCTTGAAGAAAAGACAAGAGGGATTGACGATAAAATTCTTTCAAAGAAATTGGAAGGCAAGTGGTCAATAAAAGAAAACATCGGTCACCTGGCGGAGGTGGATGAAATCGGCAACAAGCGAATCGGTGAAATGACTTCAGGCGCTGCAATCTTGTCACCGGCTGTATTTGAACCAAAAGATTACAATCCTTGGTCTATCGAAAAAGTTCTCGATTTTTTTAGAAAAACCAGACTTGCTAATCTTAAGAAGTACAAGACGCTTTCTGAAGAGCAATTGAAAAAATCGTCACTTCATCCACGGTTAAAAGTGCAAATGACTCCTGTGGACCTTGCCTGGTTTGATGCCGAACACGACGACCATCATTTGGTGAAGATAAATGAAATACTCGACTACACACTTAACCAATGAAGGCGCAGCAAACGAAATGGTTTGACAGGAAATTTGATTTCAGCTCTGAGCAGAGCATTTTTCCTTCCATCATCGAGCGATTGAACGGAACACCCGCCCGACTGGAAGAGAAAATTAAATCTGTTTCTGAAGAAGTATTGAATGAGAAAATAAATGGTGGGTGGTCAATAAAAGAAAATATTGGTCATCTCGTTGATCTGGAACCATTATGGATGGGAAGGCTGGAGGACATTTTAACTAAAGAAACTTATCTACGCACGGCTGATTTGACTAACTCAAAAACAGATCAGGCGAATCATAATACACGAAGCATCAATGACCTATTAAAGGAATTTCGATCAGTGAGAACCCTTACAAAAAAAAGACTTGAATCACTTTCGGATGAAAACATTTTTCTAAGTGCACTTCATCCCAGGCTAAAAACTCCGATGAGAACGATGGATCATTTTCTTTTCGTTGCTGAGCATGACGACCATCATCTTGTCACCATCAATAATATTTTGCATACACTAAAAAATAAATTCCATGCTCCAGCTCTCTGACTTAATGCTATTCGGTCTAGCTTCATTTGGGTTAGTGATCAGCCCGGGGCCCAACATGATTTACCTTATTTCACGATCCATTGTGCAGGGACGCAAGGCAGGAATGATTTCCTTGGTAGGAGTAATAAGCGGCTTCTTGTTTCATATAATTATGGTCTCGTTTGGCTTAACCATAATTCTATTAAAAGTACCCTATGCCTACATGGTACTTAAAAGCCTGGGTGTTGGCTATCTGTTGTATTTGGCTTATCAAGCTATCAAACCGAACAGCAAAAGTATTTTTGAAACCCGCACCGACCTTAAACAAGATGGCCCGCTTAAATTATTCAGCATCGGTCTTTTCACCAATGTCTTAAATCCTAAAGTTGCCGTTTTCTATTTGTCATTCTTTCCCCAGTTCATAAAACCCGAGCGAGGTGAAGTGTTGATACAGAGTTTGCAATTAGGGCTCACTCAAATGATAATCAGTTTTATAGTAAATTTTATCATCGTTCTTACTTCAGCAAAAATGGCCGCATGGTTCTCCTTGCAACCAGTTTGGCTCCGAGTTCAAAAATGGTTTATGGCTAGTGTCTTAACCTTTCTGGCTGTAAAAATGGCTTTTGAAAAAAGTAAATAAACCTACTTAAAATCATGAACAAAGAACATCACTACGCATTATCTATCGAATGGACTGGAAATTTAGGAACAGGAACATCCGATTATCGCGCTTACACCCGCGATCATTTAATTTCCGGCGAGAATAAACCAGACATTCCGGGCTCATCCGATCCGCATTTTCGCGGAGACAAGACACGTTACAACCCCGAAGAGATGCTGGTGGCCGCATTGTCTACGTGTCATATGCTATCCTATTTACATTTATGCGCAGTGAATAAAGTGATTGTTCTAGAATACAACGACAAGGCCACTGGAACAATGGTTGAAAATCCAGATGGAAGCGGGCAGCTCACAGAAACAACACTTAACCCTGTTGTAAAAGTGAAAGACAGCTCTATGAATGCGAAAGCATTTGAACTTCATGAGCAGGCAGAAAAAATGTGTTTCATAGCGAGGTCCATAAATTTCCCAGTTCATCACAAGCCAACTATTGTAAATTAAACAAATCACAATCCCGATAGCTATCGGGACCAAAACCAAAACTATGTTAGTTCAAGAATTAAGAAAAGTCTTCATCAAAGACCTGGAGAAGCTAAAAGATGAAATCGGGCTTTATCGCAGTGAGCAAAATCTCTGGAAGATCGAAAAAAATATTGCCAACTCGGCTGGCAACCTTTGCCTGCATCTGGTTGGGAACCTGAATCATTTCATTGGAACGACTATTGGCAAAACCAACTATGTTAGAAACCGTGAGCAAGAATTCTCTTTAAAAGACCTTCCACAAAAGGAATTGGTACTTATGGTAGAAAATACCATTGCCATGCTCGACAAAGTATTGAAGACGATGACTGACGAACAATTAAAAGTAGAGTATCCGCTTTTGGTACTGAAAGAAAAAACCTCCACTGGATATTTTCTATTTCATCTGTCAAGTCACTTAGGTTACCACCTTGGTCAAATAAACTATCATCGGAGATTGATCGATACTGTTTAAATCATGGCAAGGCGTCTGACACCTTCAAGGTGTCTTGACGCCTAAATACTCACCAATAAAATGAACACACTTTTACAAAGCGATTACAAAAATCTCTCAAAAGTGTTGAGCAAAACTCAACAACTGGCAGAAGAATATTTTGAAAAACAAGATGAGTTTGCTCCAGGTCGTTTTGTAAAAAATATTGAAATGCCATCGATGCCGGAAAAAGGAATGGGTGTTGAGAAAGTGCTTGATTTCTTTAAAGAAAATTATTCTCACTTAATTACCAACAGTGCCGGCCCTCGCTACTTCGGATTTGTAACGGGTGGCTCTACGCCGGCCGCTGTCGCGGGAGATTGGCTGGTGAGCACGTACGATCAAAACAACTGCGGGAGCAATGATTCAATCGCTCCACAGTTAGAAAGACAGACCATTAATTTCTTGCGAGAAATTTTTGGATTGGATGAAAATCATTTCGGTTCATTCACCACAGGCGCAACCATTTCCAATTTTGTTGGGCTTTCGCTGGCTCGACAGTGGGCGGGAGAAAAGTTAGGATTCGATTTCAGTGAAACAGGCCTAATTGATCTTTCCAAAATAAAAATTATCAGCAGCACAGCTCACTCTAGTATTTTCAAATCCCTCTCGATGCTAGGGCTGGGAAGAAAGTCATTGACTAAAATTCCAACATTGCCCGATCGTGAAGTTATTGATTTAGTTGAACTGGAAAATTATCTAAAATCAAATCCTGAAAATCCTATCATCCTGATCGCTAATGCAGGAACAGTCAATACCGTTGACTTCGATGATATTCGTTCGATCATTCGGTTAAAATCAAAATACAACTTCTGGCTTCATATCGATGCTGCCTTTGGCGGCTTCGCAGCGTTGTCAGAAAAATATAAACATTTAATAGAAGGTATCAATCAGGCCGATTCTATTTGTGTGGATGCACACAAGTGGCTGAATGTTCCATATGATGCCGCGATGCAATTCACACGACATAAAGATTTGCAATTAAAAGTTTTTCAAAACAGCGCCGCTTACTTAGGTGATCCATCACAGAGTCCGGATTTCTTTCACTACACACCTGAGAACTCCAGAAGATGGAGATCCTTACCAGCCTGGTTCACCTTGATGGCTTACGGAAAAGAAGGACATCGTGAAATCGTTGAACGAAATTGTGTGTGTGCCGCCTTGCTAGGAGAAAAGATAAAAAACTCTTCTACTTTCAAACTATTATCTCCTGTGAGAATGAACATCGTCTGCTTCACTGTCAACGATGATTCCATCTCCTCCGAATCTATCCGCACGTTTTTAAATGCAGTTCGCGATGATGGACGTGCATTCTTCACTCCTACCGTTTATCAGGGTATTCCTGCTATTCGGGCTGCATTCAGCAATTGGCTCACCGAGAAAAAAGATGTAGAAATCGCCTGGACAGCACTTAACGAGGTGTTGGCCAAAAATGAATTTTCATTTAGTAACAAACTCAGTATTTTTACAAAACAATAAACCAACTAATTATGGCTGTCCTGACTGCACCTATCCAGATTGAACGTGTGAAGAAGTCACGCATATCAACCATTGATTTTTCGAACCTCGGTTTTGGAAATCATATTTCAGACCATATGCTTGTCGCGGACTATAAAAACGGTGAGTGGCAAGAAGCTAAAATTGTTCCGTATGGAGATATGGCGTTGTCGCCTGCCATGCTTGCGTTGCATTATGGCCAATCCGTATTTGAAGGAATGAAAGCCTTTAAAAATAAGAAGGGTGAGATCACCATCTTCCGTCCACAACGCCATCAACAGCGCTTGAATAAATCGCTGGAGCGTATGTGCATGCCATCCATCAGCGAAGAAATGTTTATGAGCTGCCTGACAGCATTACTTGAAGTGGATAGTGACTGGATCCCAACTACGGAAGGATCTTCCTTATACTTACGCCCATTTGTTTTTGCATCTGAAGCGAAGCTTGGTGTGAAAGTAGCAGACGAATATAAGTTCACCATTATAACAAGTCCGGTCGGTCCATACTTTGCGAAACCCGTTCGAGTTAAAGTAGAAGAAGAATTCGTTCGTGCAGCTGAAGGAGGAACCGGCTTTGCAAAATGTGCCGGTAATTATGGCGGTGCGTTTTATCCAACCATGCTTGCCCAAAAGCAAGGGTTTGATCAAGTACTGTGGACAGACGCGAAAGAGCATAAGTATATTGATGAATCCGGTGCCATGAATGTGATGTTTGTGTTGAATGGAAAATTAGTGACCCCTCAATTACTCAGCTCATTGCTGGATGGTGTTACCCGTAACTCCATTTTAGCGTTGAGCAGTTCGCTCGGCATTGAAAAAGAAGAACGTAAAGTAAGCATCGCTGAAATTGAAGAAGGATTTAAAAAGGGAACGCTCACTGAAGCATTTGGTGTAGGCACTGCAGCTGTAGTGAGTTCGATTGCGTCCATCAGCATCCATGGAAAAAATTATGAACTGCCTCCTGTTGGGCCCGATAGTTTTCAATTGCGTGCCAAGAAAAAACTAAATGACATCCGCATGGGTACCGAACCCGATGTAGACGGATGGAATTACCTTGTAAAATAAACTAATCCTTATTCCTTAATAGTGAATCGTGGACTCGCTTCCACTGATTCATTATTAACCTAACTAATACCCATTAACTATTTCACAAGTGGAAAAATTTCCGATCACTGAAAAAACTGAGATCACTCGTTTGCCCAAACGCGGCGCTTACGAAAAAGAAACGATCTATCAGATTTTAGACGAAGCCCTTTTTTGTACACTCGCCTATGTGCACGAAGGTCAGCCCTTTCAAATTCCAACAGGATTTGTAAGGATTGGTAATAAGATTTATTTACACGGATCAGTGGGCAGTTTTTATATGCGCGAGCTGCGCGACAAAAAACCTCAAGTATGCATCAGCGCTACCTTGATGGACGGATTGGTCCTGGCGCGGTCTGCGTTTCATCATTCGGTGAATTATCGTTCGGTGGTAATTTTTGGTGAACCTCTGTTAGTGACTGACAACCAGGAGTTGTATCACGCATTGGAAATGTTCACTGAGAAAATGTGCGCTGGCCGTTGGGCTGATGTGCGCAAGCCAACCAACAATGAATGGAAGGAAACCATGGTCTTATCGATTGAAATAAAAGAGGCTTCAGCAAAGGTGCGCACGGGCTCGCCGAAAGACGATGAAGAAGATTATACCATGGACGTCTGGGCCGGAGTGGTTCCTTTAAAGATTCAACACCTCACGCCTATTGCAGATCCTGACCTGAAAGCCGGTGTCCCTCTCCCCAATTATCTGAAATGAAATGCCCATCAGCAAATCAGACCAAATGGGAATGATAATAAGTTACGGGCATTCCATGCCTACGTGCCGAAATGCCAGGCTACGGCATGCAGGCATGTGACCTTAAACAAAAACATTAAGACATGAAAATTGAGCACCTCGCCATATGGGTGCAAGACCTTGAAAAGATGAAATCTTTTTACAACCGATACTTTGGCGCTGAAGCTGGCCCGAAATATTTTAATGCCGAAAAGAATTTTGAATCCTACTTTCTTCATTTAAAAGAAGGATGTCGAATTGAGTTGATGCGAATACCTCATGTGAATAAGTTTACTAAAAAGGAAATGCTTGGCCTCGCTCACATCGCAATCGCTGTTGGCAGCAAAGAATTGGTGGATAGCCTCACTCAAAAATTAAAGTCAGATGAATTTAGAGTTATCAGTGAACCACGGACTACAGGAGATGGCTATTATGAAAGCGTTATCTTAGATCCGGAAGGAAACAGGATCGAAATCACTATCTAACTTGCAAGATGACACGACAGAACATTCCTATCGATGTAGTTCATCTGTTGCCTGTACTGGATAAGAAACTCATCGAGCTTTTGAAATCGTTATCACCGGATGAGTGGCAACAACAAACTATCGCCAAACTCTGGAAAGTGAAAGACGTAGCTGCTCATCTCCTTGATGGAAATATCAGAATCCTTTCGATGCTCCGAGATAATTATACAGGTGAGCAATCGAATATAAAATCCTATCAAGACCTTGTTGATTTTCTCAATGGGTTGAATGCCGATTGGATAAAGGCAATGAAGCGCGTGAGCCCAGTCATGCTTGTCCTTTTGCACGAATCAACAGGAAAATTGTATTGTGATTATTATGCATCACTTGATCCGTTTGGCAAAAGTGGGTTTGCGGTAAATTGGGCCGGAGAAACAGAAAGCAAAAATTGGATGCATATTGCTCGTGAATACACCGAGAAGTGGCTGCATCAGCAACAAATCAGAGACGCAGTAAATAAGCCCGGCCTTATGACGCGTGAATTTTACTATCCCTTCATCGACATCTTTATGCTGGCACTGCCACACACCTATCGCGAGGTTAAAGCGGAGAATGGAACGAGTATTAAATTGACAATAACCAGTGAGATTGGTGGCTCCTGGCTCTTGAATCGAATTGATGGAAATTGGAAAGTAGATAAATCTGTCTTCGAAAATCCCACCACCGAAATCTCCGTTGATCCTGAAATCGCCTGGAAGTTATTTTCAAAAAGTTTAAGACCGCACGATGTAAGAAATAAAATAACAATTACGGGCAATCAACCACTAGGAGAAGTGGCGTTGACGATGGTTTCAGTAATGGCGTAGTAAAGTCTCTTTCGTCATTCTGAGTTAAACTTAATTTTCCAAAGTGCGTAAGGAAATCCTTAGGCCTTATTTTTGGCCGGTTCGATTAAAATCTCTTTATTAGAAAACTAAAACACAAACCAATCTCAAACTATGCGAATGAATTTATTAAATCCTTTCAGGATAGGGCTGCTTTTAGCATTTCTTCTAGTTGGGCTTGTCCTCTCAGCACAGGTAAAGCTGAGTGATCCCCTTCCTGTTTCTCCCGAAATAAAAATCGGTAAGCTCTCCAACGGCCTCACGTATTACATCCGAAAAAATGGTCGCCCTGAAAAAAAGGTGGAACTGCGGTTGGTAGTGAAAGTAGGCTCGATTATGGAAGACGATGATCAACGTGGCCTTGCTCATTTCACAGAGCACATGGCATTCAACGGAAGTAAGCATTTCAAAAAGAATGAACTCGTTTCTTTTTTACAATCTATCGGCGTGCAATTTGGTGCTGACCTAAATGCTTACACCAGCTTTGATGAAACGGTTTACATTTTACCTATTCCAACAGACAAGCCAGAAAATTTTGACAAAGGAATGCTGGTGCTTGAAGATTGGGCCAGCACCGTGACATTTGAAGATGCTGAGATTGATAAAGAGCGAGGTGTTGTGCTGGAAGAATCAAGGTTAGGCAAAGGCGCCAACGATCGTATGAATAAAGTGATCTTTCCAAAATTACTCACCGGATCAAAATATTCCGAACGCCTTCCGATAGGTAAGGAAGACATCCTTAAAATTTTTAAATACGATGTCATCAAACGTTTTTATAAAGATTGGTATCGTCCGGATTTGATGGCCGTAGTACTGGTTGGTGATGTGGATATAGCCGATGCAGAAAAAAAGATCAAAGAACATTTTGAAAAATTAAAGAACCCCACAAAAGAAAGACCAAGGGTTTATGCGGATGTTCCTGGACGCACCACCTCGGAAGGTCTTTCAGTTACCGACAAGGAGGCAACTAACAATGTTGTTCAAATCTATTACTCCACAAAGAAATCTAAACCCGATATCACCCTTGGCGACTACCGCAACAGCATTATCAAAAATTTATTTAGTTCGATGTTGGGTCAACGTTTACAAGAGTTAACGCAAAAGCCTAATCCTCCTTTTGTATTTGGAGGAAGCGGGCCCAATGGTTTTGTACAAGGACACGAGGCATACAGTTCTTTTATGTTAGTTGGAAAAAGCGGAGCAGAGCCAGGCATCACTGCTGTCATGCAAGAGAATGAACGGGTGCGCAAGTTTGGTTTTACAGCAGCTGAATTGGACCGAGCAAAGAAGTCGACGTTGCGGTCCATGGAGCGGCTCTTCAATGAAAAGGATAAAACAGAATCCCGACTGCACGCTGAGGAATTGATCCGCAACTTTCTTGTGCAAGAATCCATTGCTGGAATCGAAAATGAATTCAACTATCATAAAGAATTTTTACAAACCATCACCCTCGACGAATTAAATCAGTATGCTATTAAAATCATTCCTTCTGCAGAAGGAAAATTAGTAGTATACAGCGGATCAGATAAATCAGATACACCCATACCAACTTCTGCCGAATTGCTGGCAATTGCTACCAAAGCAGAACAAATGCCGGTGACAGCCTACGAAGAGAAAGACGTGGCCACCAGTTTGATGGACAAGGCCCCTGTTGGAGGTAACATCGCAAATGAAAAAGAAAATAAAGAGCTGCGCTATACCGAGCTTGTGTTGAGTAACGGTGTGAGAGTTATTTTCAAACAAACGGATTTTAAAAATGATCAGATTGTAATGGCTGCCACTCGCTTTGGAGGACAATCACTTTATGATCAAAAAGATTATTTCAATGCAGCCTATGCAACCGCCGTAGTTGGTCAAATGGGTGTTAAAGATTTTTCACCGGTTGATATTCGGAAAATTCTTTCTGGGAAGACAGCCAACGCCTCACCGCAGTTGGGCGGCATCACAGAGGGGATTCGCGGACAAAGCGGCACAGCTGATCTAGAAAGTATGTTGCAATTAGTTTATCTATACTTTACCCAACCGCGTAAGGACGAAGCGTTGTTTGCATCATTTGTTTCCAAGCAGCAGGCCATGGTCCAAAACATGATGTCTAATCCACAAACTGTTTTTCAGGATTCTGTTCAAAAAATATTGTACAATAACCACCCTCGTGGGCCACGTTATCCCAAGCCAGATGATTTTTCAAAAATCAATCTTGACCGCGCTCTCGATATCTATAAAGAGAGATTTGGCAATGCCAATGGTTTCACTTTCACTTTTGTAGGGAGCTTTGACGCAAACAAACTCAAAGAATTGGTGAGCACTTATTTAGGAAGCTTGCCTTCATCGCCAAATACGCTTGCCTTCAAGGACCTTGGAGTCCGTCCCGTTAAAGGAGTGATCAAAAAAGAAATTAAAAAAGGAAGTGAGCCGAAGAGCTTTATCAGCATGGTCTTTACGGGTGAGTCACCTTATTCAGAAGAGGCTAATTTCAAATTGCAGGTGTTGATTGAAGTGCTGAATATAAAACTTATTGAAACACTGCGAGAAGATTTGAGTGGAATCTATGGAGGTGGTATGAGAGCAACCTTGAATAAAAATCCATACAATAATTATACAATCAACGTATCGCTGCCCTGCGGCCCGGAGAACGTTGAAAAATTAATTACGGCCACCATTGCTGAAATTCAAAAAGTAAAAGACAGCGGACCTTTAGAAGTTGACCTTAATAAGGTAAAAGAAACAATGAGTAAAAAACATCTGGAGGACTTGAAAGATAATAACTATTGGTTAAGCAAGATTCAGCAAACTATTGAGCTTGGCCATGACCCAGCTGCCATTCTATCATTTGAAAAGAGATTGAATGCCATCAGTGTGAAAGATTTGAAAGAGGCAGCCATTCACTATTTTAATATGAACAATTATTTGCAAGCTGTTTTGTATCCTGAAAAATAAGATAAGGTCGACTCTAAAACGATAAGCCTTCGGATAAAACCTGAAGGCTTATTTTTTGATGCTTCCTTGCGAAGCGCAATGTGACTTGCTATCTTCGTTTTATTCAATAAAAAATGAGCTCTGAAAAAAAATGCCTTGAATGCGAGGGCAAGATCACCGGACGCATCGACAAAAAGTTTTGCAGCGATCAATGTCGTATCGCTTACAACAACCGACTCAATAGTGACAACACCAACCTTGTTCGCAACATCAACAATGCATTACGGAAAAACAGGCGTATTCTCATGGAGCTTAACATTACTGGTAAAAGCAAAACAACTCGTGAAAAATTATTAGAAAAAGGATTTGATTTTCAGTACTTCACCAGCATTTATACTACCAAGGAAGGTGCCATCTATCACTATTGTTATGAACAAGGCTACCTGCAAACTGATAAGGATTGGTTTTTGTTAGTGGTTCGTCAAGAAAAAAAATAACTATTCCCTCCTCCCCTCCTTGAATACCTTTCGATATTCATAAAAATAATTTTTCATCTCAACTGTATAGTCAATTGCAGTTTGAATCAAATCTGCCTGCCATAAAGATTGCAGCGAGAATTTCATCAATGATTCTACATCGGCCGAACCTCTTCGCGAAGCGCTCCGAATCTGAGCAGAAGCCAAGGCTTGTGCCATCGTTGTTACGACGGTTTCCAAATTCTTTATCTTCTTGTGACAAAGTGTGTGATCAATTTTTTGAGAGGTGGGCTGCAATTGTTTCAAAATGAATTTTTCATCACCAACAGGTACAATCCCGATAAACCGTGGTAATGCATATTGCATTAATCCCTGAACCGTTACCACACGTTCCGCTTCTGATGACCATTTAGGTTGAGGCGAACTAATAAGAGGAGCCAATGAAGAAGCCAGTGTCTGCTTCACATCCAGTAAACGCAATTTATCCTGACGCAAATCCCGCACGAGCACAACATATCGCTTCACTCCCAGGCTTCCTGTGCCCGCAATACGAAATGCGATATCCTTTACTTTTAAAAATCCATAACGTTCTTTAAGAAAATCGCTCACGTATTCCTTTACATGCTGATAGGTCTTTTTTTCAAGCGAAAAAGTCTTGCTATTGATGATTTTTAGTTTTTCTTTTTTTTGATCAACTCTTGCTTTGATGAGTTCCTTTTCTTTTTGCCGTTCAGCCATCGCAAAAAATTCCTGAATCAAGGATGGGCTTGTTTCACGTTCTATGGCGTATGCCTTGCCTTCGGATAGTTGCCTGGTGTATGCTTTAAGCGCCACCAACATTAATTCTTCGGCTTCTTTCGAAGAATATTTCCACAGATTGGCAGCCATCCCGATGCTGCACAAAAAACGAGCTAGGTCCCAGGACGCCGGTGCAAGTAAAGCCTCATCAAAGTCATTAATATCAAAATACACTAGTCCATTGGATGCCCGATAACTTCCAAAATTCTCCAAATGAAGATCGCCACAAACCCACACAATCGGGCTATGTTTTAAAGGAGCACGCTTTGCCAAATCTTCATAAAACAGATGACAGGTTGCCCTGAAAAAAGTAAACTCATTGTCAGCCATGAGTTCATATTTTATTTCACGGGTTGGTTGCCGGCGACTGCGATGAAATTCTTTGATCCGTTCTTCGAGTGTTTTCATCTGTTAATGTTTATCTTTTGCAATTGGATGGTAATACTATCTTGCTAACAGAAAACTACGACTTTCATTTCAAATTCTATTTACTATGTGGTCATTACAAAACAAAAAAGCATTAGTAACCGGTGGAACCAAAGGCATTGGCTTGGCGATCACCAAAGAGTTTTTGGAACTAGGAGCCGAAGTCCTTGTAGTAGCTCGCGATACAAAAATCATTCAGGGCCGACTTAAAAATTCTTCCAACCTGTACTTGATGGATGGTGATATAACTGATTCATCTTTTCGTACCAGCATTGTTGCGAAAATTTCAGAAAACTGGGGTAAGCTGGATATCCTTGTTAACAATGTTGGCACTAACGTTCGAAAGAAATTTATAGAATATTCTGAAGCAGAATACCGTCAGCTTTTCGAAACCAATTTGTTCGGCATGACCGAATTAACCCGTCTCGCTTTTCCGTTCCTAAAAAATTCAGGAAATGCCAACATAGTCAATATCGCTTCTGTTGCTGGAACATTTGACGTCCAGACCGGTCCCCCTTATGGAATGACGAAAGCTGCAATGATTCAACTTTCTCGTCACCTTGCCGCAGAGTGGGCTCCATTTAATATCCGTGTAAATTCTGTTTCACCCTGGTACATTGAGACGCCCTTAACTGAGTCGGTACTTTCACAACCCGATCGGTTAGAGAAAATTTTAGCACGCACACCCATGAATCGCGTTGGGCAACCGGAGGAAGTTTCCGGAATAGTTGCCTTTCTATCGATGGATAAAGCCAGCTACATCACCGGCCAAAATATTATGGTGGATGGCGGCATGAGCGTAAAGGGGCTTTAGAATTGATTATCCTTATTCTTTTTCATTATTTTCACTTTCCCAATCCAACCAAAATGAAAAGACTTGCATCCGTATTATTCTTAATGTTGACTACAGCAATTGCATTCGCTCAATCATCTAAAACATTAACACCAGGCAAACCGGAAGAAAACGGGCTGTCCTCCGAGCGTCTTGCGCGGATTGATCAAACGATGAATGAATATCTAGCAAAAGGATATATTCCTGGAGCTGTAGCCCTCATCGTTCGCAACGGTAAAATTGTCTATGAAAAATCTTTTGGCTTCAGTGATATTGAAAATAAATCTCCTTTAAAAAACGATAACATTTTCCGCATCGCTTCACAAAGCAAGGCCATCACCAGTTTAGCGGTGATGATGTTGTGGGAAGAAGGAAAATTTACGCTGGATGAACCGATCAGCAAATACATTCCTGAATTTAAAAACCCTAAAGTATTGGTTTGGTTTAATGAAAAGGATTCAAGCTACAGCGCGCAACCAGCTAAAAGTGAAATCACGATTCGCCAGTTGCTCACCCACAGTTCTGGAATCAGTTATGCCTCTATCGGCACCAAAGAATTTAATGCAATCTATGCAAAAGCTCATGTGCCCAGTGGCATTGGGATTGGCAACACTTCTGACGTGCTTGCAGATAAAATGAAAATATTGGGCACATTACCACTTCGTCATAACCCGGGAGAGCAATGGACCTATGGGTTAAACACTGATTTACTGGGCTATTTTGTAGAAGTCATTTCCGGTCTATCATTCGATGATTTTTTGCGTCAGCGGATTTTTAAACCACTTGGAATGAACGATACGTATTTCTATTTACCTAAGGAAAAGCAGAGCAGACTGGTGAGCTTGTATGAATTTAAAAAAGATAAGGAAAATGAACTCATAAAAGCATCTGTCATTTACGATAAGGTAGATCCTGGTTATCCCAACCTGGCCGGAAAATATTTCTCAGGTGGTGCCGGACTTTCTTCGACAGTAGAAGATTACGCTAAATTTCTACAACTGTTTCTAAACAAAGGCGAGTACAACGGCGTACGATTACTCAGCAGAAAAACTGTTGAGCTCATGCTCACCAACCAATTACAAACTCCAATCACAGAAAGATTTGGCTTGGGATTTGGATTAGAAAATTCTGAAAACGATTATAAATCACCGTATAGCATTGGATCATTTTCATGGGGTGGCGCATTCAGTACAACCTATTGGGCTGATCCGAAAGAAAAGTTAATCGCGGTAATCTACACCAATATCTACAGTAACAAGCACGGGGAATTAATGGAAAAGTACAAAGCCCTTGTATACCAATCGATTGTTGATTGAATTTTTTTGAGCAAGCCTTATTCTCGATTAGTTCAATGCCAAACAGCAATAATGATTGACATTAATACAATGCCAACCACATGATAGCCGGCATCGATGAACCAAAGTTTCAAGGGCTTCATCAAATACATGTCGGCCATAATCAATGGGATAATACCAATCACGCTAAGCCCCAAACCCAATTTTATTCCTGGAACGCATCGATTTATACCGATGGACATAGCTAAGAGGCCGATGATAAACGCAAGAACGAGGCTCATTACCAGGCTTTTCAGCAACATTGGCATAAGCAGTTTCTTCATCTCTTCTTTCTTTTCAGGTGTAGGTTCAGGAATGCCGTTGAGCGCCATCCATTGTTTTCCAAACAGAACAGAAAACCAAAGGGAGCCAAGTGCATAATAGGCGATGGCCGCAACGACGATGGCAAGCCAGTTCGCGGTGGATAAGAATTGGTTGAGCATATAGTATGGTTTAAGGTATAAGAAAGCTAACTCAATTATTTAATAGAGGCAATAGAATAGTTCAAAATATGAGTTTTCCGCACACCATTGGCGGCCAGATTGTCGCCTCGTCTTGAAATAAAGTTAATTTTGGTCTTCATAGAAAATTAAACATGATTGAAATTATAGAAGCAACATCGCAGGATCTTCCTCTTATCCGCAAACTTGCAGAACAAACTTTTCACGTCACCTATTTACCGCTTCAACCCAAGGAGAAAGTGGATTACTTGTTTGGCTTGATGTACAGTCCGACCTCTTTATCAGAGCAAATGAAAAATGGGCAACGGTTTATTCTGGCCAAAGATGAAACAGGCTATCAAGGGTATGCTTCATATGAAATCAATTGTAAAAAAAATGGATTAACTAAAATTCACAAAATTTATGTTCTCCCAACGGCGCAAGGAAAAGGAGTCGGAAAAATATTAATCAATGCTATTGCGGAGCTCGCACACCAAAATAATAATCAAGTTCTCTCATTGAATGTTTATCGCAAAAATCCGGCTATTGATTTCTATGAAAAGCTTGGATTCAAAAAAGTAGATGAATTCGATATTGATGTGGGTAATGGTTTTACGATGAATGATTTTGTGATGGAGAAGATTATATCCTGAAATATTTTAGCGCTCGAAATAACTTGTCCATTCACTAAGTCCCTGTTTGCCATCGGCTAGGGCCACCAATTCATAGCAAAGCTCATCATAGAGTTGCACAGTTAATTTTGGCTTATTAAAAGCCGTAAATGGTGTAATTCATTTCTAAAGTTGCGTAATACTTTTCGCTCGATGGTGCTCATTTTTGTCATCTGCTTTCATTCACAATTTAAATAATAAAAAAATGCTTCAAAAATTAAGCACGGAAAACAACGCAATAAACTGGTTCGAAATACCTGTTACGGACAGAGCAAAGAAATTTTATGAAACCATTCTTGACATTAAAATGCAAACTCAAAAATTAGAGGAGACTGGAGATGAAATGGTATTGTTTCAGCACTATCCTAAAATAAAATGAGAAAGCTAATAGTTTCAGAGTGGATCACGCTGGATGGTGTCTTTGATGGAGATACCATGAACGAATGGTTTCTTCCATTTGACAGCGATGACAGAAGAGAATATATTATAAAAACAATGCAAGCATGCGATGCTATCCTTTTTGGACGAACCACCTATGCGATGCTTGCCCCGTACTGGTCTCCATTGAAGAATAATGAGGATGGCATTGCAGATAAGATTAACAGCGTTCAAAAATACGTGGTGTCATCAACACTTAAAAAAGCAGCGTGGAATAATTCAACAATTATCAAATGCAATGTTGTTGAAGAAGTGACCAAACTAAAACAACTACCTGGTCATGAAATTCATATTGAGGGTAGCGCAACTCTCGTTCAGTTACTGATGAGCGCGGATCTTATAGATGAGTACCGGTTCTTAGTTCATCCTATTATTATCGGGAGTGGCAAACGTTTCTTCAAAGAGGAAATGAAAACTCGTGCAATGAAAATTATTAAAACGGAAAAATTAGACAAAGGCGTTGTTTTGAATTGCTACCAGCCAGCATAGGTATGGTGCCAATTAAAAATAAATAAAATGAAAAAGCCATTTAAAATAAATATCGAGCAACCAGTACTGGATGATTTGAGAAAAAGAATTTTAGCAACCCGCTGGACAGATGCTATGGATGAAAATGATTGGCAATACGGCATCAGTCTTTCGTACATGAAAGAATTAGCAACTTATTGGGCTAACGATTTTGATTGGAGAAAAACAGAAGATGCCATCAATACTTATCCAAATTTTATTACTGAAATTGATGGCTACAAAATACACTACTTACACATAAAAAGTAAAACTCCTGATGCAACTCCACTTATCATATCACACGGGTGGCCGGGTTCTTTTTTAGAAATGTTGAAAGTTATTCCGCTGCTGACAAACAATGAAGTTTTATCATTTGATTTAGTGATTCCTTCTTTATTAGGTTTTGGATTTTCCGATAAGTCAGGAAAGGAGGGTATAAATTCAACAGTGATGGCGGATTTGTGGGTAAAACTCATGAACGAGTTAGGATATGAAAAATTTATAGCTCAGGGTGGAGATTTGGGAGCGATAATTTCAACCCGCATCGCATTGAAATATCCGGATAGCCTTATCGGATTACACTTGAATTATATTCCGTTCAACTATAAGCCTTATATGCTAGCCGATCAAAAACTCACAAAGGAAGAAACAGATGAGCAGAAAAAAACTTATAAATTTTTTATGACGGAAGGAGCCTACGCACTCATACAGGGAACAAAGCCAATGACACTTTCCTATGGTCTGAATGACTCTCCCGTGGGATTGTGTACGTGGATACTTCAGATATTCAAAAGTTTTTCAAATCCAAAAAAGGACCTGGAAGAACTTTTTAACAAAAATGGTTTACTCTCTCTTGTTACGCTTTTCTGGGTAACTCATTCGATACGTTCTTCCATGAGCTTTTATAGCGACCCGAAAGAAAAATTACTGAGTTTTGGGAAAGATGATTTTATAAAAGTCCCTGTTGGCATTGCTCGTTATCCTTATCCAGATAGTTTCCCTGCAAGAAAATATATTGAGAGAGGATATAATGTACAACATTGGAAAGACATGCCCAGCGGAGGGCATTTTGCAGCCATGGAGCAGCCCGATCTTTTTGCCGAAGACATAAGAGAATTTGCGATGAAGTTGAATTACCTAAGTGAATATGGCATCAACTCCAAACCAAAAAAAATACTAAATCAGTTAACATGATCCAAGCATTTTAAAATTAACTCACTCAGAACTAAAAAACTTTATAAAATGAAAAAGCCATTTAAAATAAATATCGAGCAATCAATACTTGATGATTTGAAAAACAGAATTGCTGATACCCGCTGGACAGATGAAATACAAAATTCAAAATGGGAGTACGGAACTAACAGATCCTGGTTGAAAGAATTGTGCGACTATTGGCAGACGTCATTTAATTGGAGAAAGCAGGAAGAATATCTTAATTTATTTAAAAATTATAAAGCAACAATTGATGGTGTTGAACTTCATTTTATTCATCAGAAGGGAGAAGGAAACATTTCAGTACCATTGCTCTTGACACATGGATGGCCTGATTCATTTGTACGGTTTCTAAAAATTATCCCCATGCTTACAAAAGCAGATGAGAATGGTTTTTCGTTTGACGTAATTATTCCATCTATTCCCGGTCAGGGGTTTTCTGAAATTCCTAAGGAGTCGGGAATGAACGTAAAACGAATCGCAAAACTTTTTACCTCTTTAATGACTGAAGAATTAGGCTACGAAAAATTTGTAGCACATGGTGGAGACCTGGGCACTGGCATTACGGAACAAATTGCTTTATATCATGCTGAATCATTATTGGGAATTCATTTGACCGATGTTCCTTATCATCATATACTTACTATCCCTCCTGACAAATTAAATGACACCGAAAAAAAATATCTGGATGACATCACCAAGTGGCAGATGACAGAGGGTGCTTACAATATGATTCAAAGCACCAAACCGCAGACTTTAGCTTACGGATTAAATGATTCACCAGTCGGTTTGGCTGCATGGATCGTAGAAAAATTTCATACGTGGAGCGATTGCCATGGCGATATAGAAAGTTGTTTTACAAAAGATGAATTATTAACGAATATCACCATCTACTGGGCAACACAAACCATCAACTCTTCATTCCGGCATTACCATGAAGCAATGAAAGACATGATGCAAACCATGTATAACCCATTAAAGAAGCTTAACCCTTTTGATAAGACAGGAACAAAGACGGAAGTTCCTACAGCCATTGCCGAATTTCAAATTGATCTTTTACCATCGAAAGACTTCTCTAATAAATTTTTCAACGTTCAGCAATGGACAAAAATGCCAAAAGGCGGACACTTTGCCGCGATGGAACAGCCGGAACTTTTAGCCGAGGATATAAGAAGATTTGTAATTGAATTGGAAAGCGTGAAATTAAAAACACAGCAATTAGCGCTTGCGTAAGTAATCGCCTGAGTGATGAATTTCTGTTTCCGTGGAGGCTGTAAAGTGAACTGTGTCAAAGTGAAGAATTTACCAACTTTGATACAGTATGAACAAAAAAGAAGAACAATTCAATTTAGGAGAGATCAAGAAA
>Ga0302323_100001082_pt1 | contig 22062 bp, 21 predicted proteins | sample Fen_T0_3_FD_201950 | JGI IMG/M metagenome (GOLD analysis project Ga0302323, IMG submission 201950) | Peat permafrost microbial communities from Stordalen Mire near Abisko, Sweden - Fen_T0_3 | ecosystem: Environmental > Terrestrial > Soil > Wetlands > Permafrost | place: Sweden: Abisko... | reverse complement strand
GCCAGGACGACGTCCTTTTCCTTCAGTCCGCTCGGGCCGATCGCGCCCGGATCCTCGCCGCCGTGGCCGGGATCGATGGCGATCACCAGCAGGCGGTCGACCTTGCGCTTTTCTTCCGGCGTCAGCGCGCGGGTGGTGAACGGCGACTGCATCTCCATCGCCGAGGCGTCCACGCCGGCGCCGCGCGCCGCGCCGGAGCCGGCGTCGGCCACGCGCGCGGCCGCGGCGGAGGACGGCGCCGCGGCGACGGCCGTGCCGCCCGGCGTCGGCGCGACGGCGCCGCCGGGCATGCGGCCGATGAACTCGCCGAGCGCGTCCTGCACCGATTGCGCCGCGGCGCGCTCGGCCTGCTCCTTGCCGCGCAGCAGCGCCAGCAGCGGGTCCTGCGCCTTGACCGGGTAGAGGTCGAACACCAGCCGGTTCTGGTAGGCGGCCACGGGCGCCAGCGCGAACTGCTGCGGCGCGACCGGCTGCTTCAGGTCGACCACCAGGCGCACCACGCGCGGCTGGTTCTGGCCGACGCGCACGCCGGCGATGAACGGGTCGTCCGCGCGCACCTTGCCGACCATGTCGCGCAACGCGGGGCTGAGCTCGAGGTTGTCGATGTCGATGACCAGGCGGTAGGGCTCCTCGGCGACGAAGTTGCGCGCGGCCAGCGGCTGGTCGGACTCGATGGTGACGCGGGTGTAGTCGGCCGCGGGCCAGATGCGCACGGCGAGGATGGTGGACCCGAACACGAGGTCGGTCGCGCCCAGGCACAGCACGAGGCTGCCGCCGCGCAACAAGACGTCTCTACGCTTCATGAACGCATATTTTCAAGCAATTGCGCGCCGCGCGGGGTCCAGGCGTCGACCTGCACCGCGCGTTCGTTGCCGTCGCGTGGCGCGAGCGTCACGCGCAGGTCGGGCACGGGCAGCAGCGGCGCGGCCTTCGCGGCCCATTCGACCAGCTTCAGGCCCGGCGCGCCGAACAGCTCGCGCAGGCCGGCGTCCTCCCATTCCTGCGCGTCGTCGAAGCGGTAGAAATCGAAATGCGAGATTGCCGGGCCGGGCAGCTCGTAGGTCTCGACGACGGCGTAGGTGGGGCTCTTGATGCGCCCCTGCACGCCGAGTGCCTGCAGCAGGTGGCGCGCGAAGGTGGTCTTGCCGGCGCCCAGCGGGCCTTCGAGTTCGACGAAGGCCTCGCGCAGCCCTGGCGCGCGCGCCAGGCGCTGCGCGGCGGCCGCGCAGGCGGCCTCGTCGGCCCAGGCGAGCTGGCATGTTTCTAGAATCGGCGGATGCTGCTGCGTCATGACGTCGGGGACGACCCCCAGGGACTCGCTGTCTTGCAGCGCCTCGAAGGCTGGGCGCTGGAACTCGGATTCTCACAGATCGGCGTCGCCGACGTCGACCTGGGCGATGCCGAGGCCGGACTGCGCGCCTGGCTGGAAGCCGGCTTCCACGGCAGCATGGGCTACATGGCCGCGCACGGCATGAAGCGCGCGCGGCCGGCCGAACTGGTGCCGGGCACCGTGCGCGTGATCACGGCGCGCATGGACTACCTCCCGGCCACGCGCGGCAGCGCCTGGCAGGCCGAGGAAAGCGCGCGCCTGGGCCGCCCGGGCGAGGCGGTGATCTCGGTCTATGCGCGCGGCCGCGACTATCACAAGGTGCTGCGCCAGCGCCTGCAGCAGCTCGCCGAACGCCTGGCCGCGGCGATCGGCCCGCTGGGCCATCGCTGCTTCACCGATTCGGCGCCGGTGCTGGAGGTGGCGCTCGCCACGCGCTCCGGCCTGGGCTGGCGCGGCAAGCACACGCTGGCGCTGACGCGCGACGGCGGCTCGATGTTCTTCCTCGGCGAGATCTTCGTCGACATCGCGCTGCCGCTGACCGCCGCGGTCGAGCCGCACTGCGGCACCTGCACGGCCTGCATCGACGTCTGCCCGACCCAGGCCATCGTCGCCCCCGGCCGGCTCGACGCGCGCCGTTGCCTGTCGTACATGACGATAGAGAGCGACGCGCCGATCCCGCTCGAATTCCGGCGCGCGCTGGGCAACCGCATCTACGGCTGCGACGACTGCCAGGTGGCCTGCCCGTGGAACAAGTTCGCGCGCCGCAGTGCTTTACCGGACTTTGCAGAGCGCGCCGACTGGGTCGAACCCAGCCTGCTGGCGCTGTGGGACTGGAGCGAGGCGGAGTTCCTGCGCCGCACCGAGGGCTCGGCGATACGCCGCATCGGCCATGGGCGCTGGCGGCGCAACCTGGCGGTGGCGCTGGGCAACGCGCTGCACGCCGGCGCGCCGCGCGCACCCATCGAGGCGGCGCTGCGCGCGGCCCTGCCCGGCGCGAGCGCGCTTTTGCGCGAACACATAGAGTGGGCCCTGTCGTCCGGGCCGGTGGCCGGCGCGTTGAATGCGCACGGGGCCGTAGCCGGCCCGGACCAAGGAGTATCCAGATGATTCAGACCCCCTGGCGCCAGGCGGCACGGCAGGTCGCCGGCGCGTCGCGCGCGTTCGCCAAAGGCTTCGTCGGACTGGCGCTGATCGCGCTCGCCGCGCTGGTGTTCCTGCCCGGCGCGCACGCGGCCGCGCCGATCACGCTGGAGAACCAGACCTTCCCCGGCGACGCCCAGGTGGCCGGCACCGCGCTGCAGCTCAATGGCGTGGGCCTGCGCTCGGCCTTCATCTACAAGGTCTACCTGGCCGGCCTGTACCTGCCGGCCAGGGCCAGCGACGGCGCCGCCGTGCTGGCCCAGGACGGACCGAAGCGGCTGCAGGTGCGCCTGCTGATGAACGGGCCGTCCGATGAATTCGCCAAGGCCTTCACCGGCGGCATCGCCAAGCGCACGCCGGCCGACCAGGTGGCGGCGATGCGCGATCGCATCGATGCCTTCGACCGCACGCTGCGCGCGGTCGGCGACGTGAAGAAGGGCGACATCGTCAACCTCGACTACGCCCCCGCCGTCGGCCTGACCATGACCCTCAACGGCAAGCCCTGCGGCCAGCCGGTGCCCGGCGCCGACCTGTACGCCGCGCTGCTGGGCATCTTCGTCGGCGAGCGCGCCATCGACGCGAAGATGAAGAGCGGCCTGCTGGGCGCCGGCCCGGGCTGACATTGAGCGACGACGCGAACGCTGCGCTGCAGCGCAGCCAGGCCGTGGCCGACCGCTTCCTCGACGCGCTGTGGCTGGAGGACGGCCTGGCGCGCAACTCGCTGGCGGCCTACCGGCGCGACCTGGCCCTGTTCTCCCGCTGGCTGGCCGACAACGCGGCGCGCGACCTGGCCCTGGCCCGTCCGAGCGACCTGCAGGGCTACGTGCTGGCCCGCCACGAGCAGAGCAAGGCCACCAGCGCGAACCGCCGCCTGGCGGTGTTCCGGCGCTTCTACCGCTGGGCCCTGCGCGAACACGTGGCCAGCGAGGACCCGACGCTGCGCCTGCGCCCGGCGCACCAGCCGCTGCGCGTGCCCAAGACGCTCAGCGAGGCGCAGGTCGACGCCTTGCTGGCCGCGCCGGCGGTCGACAGGCCGCTGGGCGCGCGCGACCGCGCAATGCTGGAGCTGATGTATGCGAGCGGCTTGCGGGTGAGCGAGCTGGTGGCCTTGAAGCTGGTCGACCTGAGCCTGCCCGACGGCGTCGTGCGCGTGGCCGGCAAGGGTGCCAAGGAGCGCCTGGTGCCGTTCGGCGAGGAGGCGCGGCGCTGGCTGGAGGCCTGGCTGGACACTGCGCGGCCCGAACTGCTGGACGGCCGGCGCAGCGACGCGCTGTTCGTCACCGTGCGCGCGGCGGCGATGTCGCGCCAGATGTTCTGGAACCTGGTCAAGAAGTACGCGCTGGTGGCCGGCGTGCAGGTCGCCATCTCGCCGCACACCTTGCGCCATGCCTTCGCCACCCACCTGCTCAATCACGGCGCCGACCTGCGCGCCGTGCAACTGCTGCTGGGCCACGCCGACATCTCGACCACCACGATCTACACCCACGTGGCGCGCGAGCGCCTGCGTCAGCTGCATTCCAAGCATCACCCCAGGGGCTGAGGTGCTGCGGGTGTCAGGGGTGCTGCCAGACCCAGATCGTCGTGCCGCGGGCGTCGAAGTTGTTGAGCGTGAAGTTGCCCATGGACGGGCCGCTGTAGCTCAGGCCGGCGCTGGCCAGCAGGGTGGAGAAGTCGAAGCGGAAGGTCAGCGGTGGCGTGTCGACCCGGGTCTGCATCACCGGCTGGCCGTCCCAGGCGGGCAGCATCGCCGGCGTCAGGCCGGCGGCGGCGAGTGCGGCGCTGAATTCGGCGGCGCCGAGCAGCGTCGCGCCGCCGCTGCTGGAAAAGAGAGCGGCGAAGCCGCCGCCGAACAGAGGCGGCGCGCCGGCCGCTGCGGCGACCGCGGGCGCCAGCGGCGCGCGGATCGAGCCGTCGGCGCCGCGCACGGCGCGCATTTCGGCCTCGGCCAGCGGACGCGGCGCCGCGTGCGACGACGCGGCGGTCAAGAGCGCGCCCAGCAGGGCGAGCGCGGGTCGGCTGGTGCGGGTTGCTTTGAAAGGAGCGGACATCGGAGACTTCCCGTTGCGAAGCTCCAATGTGCCGACCGGGCCTCTTCTGCGAAGCGTGGAAAAGAAGGGTGCGTTGGCGCGACTACCCGCTCAAGTCCTGCCGCAGTGCTGCCGGCGCCGGGCGGCCTGGGTCGGCGCTGGCGGTGCGCGGGCCGGCCGCCGCGCCGCCGGCGAGCACCTGCGAGAACAGGATCTCCTCGAAGCGATCGAGCGCGAGCGCGCTGCGCTGCGCCTTGGCCAGCAGCTGCGCGCCCTGCAGCGCGGCCATGATGAAGCCGGCCAGCGCCTCGCAATCGGTGTCGGGCGCGATCTCGCCGGCGGCGACGGCCGCCCGCAGGCAGCCGGCGAGGGCGGCCTGCAGCTCGGCGAAGGCCTGCACCAGGCGTAGCCGGATCGGCTCGCTGGCGGCGCTCGCCTCGGCGGCCAGGTTGCCCAGCAGGCAACCGTGGCGCACGCCATCGTCCCCGAACTCGGCCCTGCCGGCCGCCAGCCAGGCGCGCAGGCGCTGCCGCGGGGGCAGGGTGGCGTCGTGCAAGGTCCGTTCGACCAGCGCCCGGCTGCGCGCGGCGTAGAGCGCGATCACCTCCAGCCCGAACGCCTCCTTGGACCTGAAATGGTTGGTGAAGGAGCCCTGGGGCACGCCGGCCGCGCGGACGATGTCGCGCACGCTGGCACCGGCGAAGCCGTGCTGGTGGACGACCCGCAGTCCGACCTGCAGCAGCTTCTCGCGGTGGGACGGCCTGGGCATGCTGGGATACTACATACGTCCTGATTTCTTCGTCAATGCGGCGCCGCAGCGCCTGCCCGTCGCCCGCGCGAACGCCGTGCGGGCCGGTCGGCGCAGGTCTCGCCAGGCGGCCGGCCCGCCGTCCAATGCGTGCTTTCCCGAGCCGCCGTGTCGTCCGGCCCGGTTCTTGCGTCACACATCGCGCGTCAGCGAGGTTGACGGCCGCGCCAGTTCCCAGACAATCGCGCCCCCATGGATCACACCTTTCTCTCCGCCTTCGTCCTGTTGCTGCTCGTCCTCGATCCATTCGGCAGCCTGCCCGTCTTCATCTCCATCCTGAGCGTCGTGCCGCCGGCGCGCCGCACCCGCGTGGCCCTGCGCGAGGTCTTCATCGCGTTCGTCGTGCTGCTGCTGTTCATGGTGTCGGGCCAGGGCTTCCTGTCGGTGATGCGGCTGTCCGAACGGTCGCTGGAGGTTGCCGGCGGCGTGATCCTGATCATCATCGCGATCCGCATGATCTTCGGCGGCGGGGCGATCTACGGCGCCGACGTGGCCCAGCGCGAGCCCTTCGTCTTCCCGCTGGCCGTGCCGCTGCTGGCCGGGCCTTCGGCCATGGCCACGGTGCTGCTGCTCGCCTCGCGCCAGCCCGAGCACCTGCTGCGCTGGATAGGCGCGCTGACGGCCGCGCTGGCAGTCAGCGGCGGCGTGCTGCTGGCGGCCGACCGGCTGCGGCGCGCGCTCGGCGACTCGATGGTCGCGGCCATCGAGAAGCTGATGGGCCTGGTGCTGACGGCGGTGGCCGTCGAGATGATCCTGGCCGGCCTCAAACGCTATTTCCTGGGCGACCTCTGAGTCACCGTGCACGACTGCGCCATGCCCGCTCCCCATTTTTTCCGCCCGACCCGTCCCTGACCGACGAAGGACCGCACCCATGACCCGAACCGACACCCCGCGCCAGACCCTGGCCCGCCGCACGCTGCTCGCCGCCGCCGGCCTGGCGCTGTTCGGCGCCGCCGCCAGCGCCGGCGCGCGCAGCATCGAGGACATCCGCAAGAGCGGCACCCTCGTCATCGCCACCGAGGGCAAGTTCGCGCCCTTCAACTACGTCGATGGCGGCAAGCTGACCGGCTTCGAGATCGACATCGCCAACGCCGTCGCCGCCCGCATGGGCCTGAAGCCGGACTGGAAGGCGATGGGCTTCGACGGCCTGCTGGTGGGCCTGCAGCAGGACCGCTGGGACCTGGTGATCGCCTCGCACGGCATCACCGAGGAGCGCGCACTGGCGGTCACCTTCGCCAGCCCGCACTACTGCACCGGCGGCGTGATCGTGTCCAAGGACGGCGCGCTGAAGTCGGCCAAGGACCTCACGGGCAAGGTCGTCGCGGTGCAGACCGGCAGCTCCTACTACGACAACGTCAAGAAGCTGCCCGTCAAGGACGTCAAGAACTTCCCGCAGGACAACTCGGCGCGCGCCGCGCTCGAGACCGGGCACGTCGACGCCTGGGTGACCGACAAGTTCGTCGCCAAGGCCTCGCTCGCCGCCACGCCCGGCACCGCGCTCAAGCTGGGCGACCTGCTGTTCAGCGAGAAGATCGCCGCCGCGGTGGGCAAGGGCAACACGGGCCTGGTCGCCGCGGTCGACAAGGCGCTGGCGGCCATGCTGGCCGACGGCAGCTACGCGGCGATCTCGAAGAAGTGGTTCAACGAAGACATCCGCTGCAAGTGACGCGCATGGCCTTCGCCCGACTCAAATCGCCGTGGCCGGCGGCCTGGGACCGCAAGCGGCGCAGCTCCGCGACGATGGCCGTCGCGGTGTGCCTGATGGTGCTGGTGCTGTGGCTGCTCGCGCGCCTGGTCGCGCTCGCGCCCGAGCCGATCGGCAGCAACGCGCAGGCCTTCGCCGAGGGCGCGCGCGTCACCGTCGAACTGACGCTGGTGGCCGGCGTGGCCGGCATCGTGCTGGGCATAGGCGCGGCGCTGGGCAAGCTCTCGCGCGTGCCGCCGCTGCGCTGGCTGGCGGCGTTCTACGTCTGGGTCATACGCGGCACGCCGCTGCTGATCCAGGTCTTCTTCGCCTACTTCGCGCTGCCGCAGCTGCTGCCCTTCATCAAGATGGACGAATTCGGCTGGGCCAGCGTGGCGCTGTCGCTCAATGTCGGCGCCTACAACGCCGAGGCGATCCGCTCCGGGCTGCTGGCGGTGCCGCGCGGCCAGCTCGAGGCGGCGCGCTCGCTGGGCATGAACCGCTGGTTCACCTTCATCGACGTCACGCTGCCGCAGGCGTTCAAGATCGCGCTGCCGCCGCTGGTCAACAACATCGTCGCGCTGCTCAAGGACTCGTCGCTGGCCTCGGTGATCGGCCTGGTCGAACTCACCAACACCGCCGACCTGCTGCGCGCCAAGACCTATCTGCCCATCCCCTCGCTGGTCACCTCGGCGGCCATCTACCTGTTGCTGACCACCGTGATGACGCATTTCTCGGGCGCGGTGGAGCGGCGCTTCGACATCGAGGACAAGCTGGCATGAAGCGCGCCGTCCGTGCGAATGCCCGCGAACCGGTCCGCGGAAGGACCTGCGGACAAACCCGCGGTCCGCGCCATGTCTAGCCCGCATGGCATGGGACTTGCGAACGATCGTTCGATGCCATCGTCCCCGCTGATCACCGTCGACCAGGTCACCAAGGCCTTCGCCGGCGTGCCCGTGCTCAAAGGCGTCAGCACCCATTTCAATGCCGGCGAGGTGGCCGTGATCATCGGCGCCTCGGGCTCGGGCAAGAGCACGCTGCTGCGCACCCTCAACCGGCTCGAGAAGCACGACGGCGGGCGCATCGTGGTCGACGGCATCGAGGTCGACGACGACCCGAAGCGGCTCGACGCGCTGCGCGCGGAGGTCGGCATGGTGTTCCAGCAGTTCAACCTGTTCCCGCACCTGAGCGTGCTCGAGAACGTGACGCTCGCGCCGCGCCGGGTGCGCAAGCTCGCGCCCGCCGCGGCCAGGCAGCGCGCGCTGGAATTGCTGGAACGCGTGGGCATGCAGGCCCATGCCCACAAGCATCCGTTCGCGCTCTCCGGCGGCCAGCAGCAGCGCGTGGCCATCGCGCGCAGCCTGGCGATGCAGCCGCGCGTGATGCTGTTCGACGAGCCGACCTCGGCGCTCGACCCCGAGATGGTCAAGGAGGTGCTCGACGTGATGCAGCAGCTCGCGCGCAGCGGCATGACGATGATCGTCGTCACGCACGAGATGGGCTTCGCGCGCGAGGTCGGCGACCGCATCCTGTTCTTCGACCACGGCCGCATCGCGCAGGACGCACCGCCGGCGCAGTTCTTCGGCGCGCAGTCCGACGAACGCGTGCGTGCCTTCATCGGCCAGATTTCAAGATAGACAGCGACCGGCTGCCCGCACGGCGCGGCTGGATCCGGACCCGCATTTCGAGGAAGACCGCAGCACCCATCCACCACCGCCCCCCGAGGAGGAGCGCCATGTCCAGAAGAATCGCCGTCGCCGGAATCACCTCCGGCGTCATCTGCCTCATGCCCTTGACGGCGCTCGCCCAGGCCGCCGCATCGGCGGCCGCCCCGGGCGGCGCGGCCTCCGCGCCGACGACCGAGTTCGCGCGCGTCGTCATCACCGCGCAAAAGCGCAAGGAAGACATCCAGGACGTGCCGCTGAGCGTGTCCGTGCTGTCCGCCGAGCAGCTGCAGGCGCTGCAGATCACGACCGTCGAGGACCTGACGCGCAACATTCCCAACGTCTCCTTCAGCTCGCAGGGCGGGCCCGGGCTCGGCACGATAGAGATCCGCGGCGTGAGCTCGCAGGCCGGCTCGGCCACCGTCAGCGTCTACCTGGACGACGTCTCGCTGACCACGCGCAACCTCTACAGCCAGGGCAGCGCCGAGCCGCGCTTCTTCGACCTGCAGGACGCCGAGGTGCTGCGCGGTCCGCAGGGCACGCTGTACGGCGCCAGCTCGCTCGGTGGCACCATCAAGTTCGTCAGCAAGCAGCCCGACCTGAAGAATTTCGGCGGCTCGGCCAGCGCCACCGTCTCGGGCACGCAGCACGGCGGGGCCAACTACGAGGCCCAGGGGGTGCTGAACCTGCCGCTGATCAAGGACCTGATCGCGCTGCGCATCGGCGTGATGCACGGCCACGAGAGCGGCTACATCGACCAGGTCGACCCGACCACGCTCAAGAAGATCGCCACCGGCATCAACAGCGACGACTACACGGTGGTCAAGCTGGCGCTCAAGGCCGACCTCGGCAACGGCTGGAGCCTGACGCCGGCACTGTTCGCCCAGCAGACCAACACCGCCGACATAGCCGCCACCTACCTCAATACCCAGGACGGTACGGCGCTGCCGCGCTTCGAGACCAGCAAGACGGTGCGCGAGCCGGGCCGGGATCGCCTCAGCGTGCCCAGCGTCACGCTCGCGGGCGATACGGCACTGGGTACCTTCACCGGCGTCCTGAGCGGCTATGCGCGGCGCTTCAACCGCATCCAGGACGGCACCTCGATCAACGACCCGAGCTACGCCGTGCTGTTTCCCGCCGACGGCTCCAAGCCGGCCAACCTGGTCAGCCTGGTGAACGCGCTGGACAGCCTGTCGTCCCGGGTGCAGCTGGCCAACAAGATCGACCAGACCTCGCTCGAGCTGCGCATGGCCTCCAAGGATTACGACGCCAAGGGCGACAACCCGTTCACCTGGATCGGCGGCGTCTACGTGTCCGACGCGGTGACCCAGGTCTACGACACCGAGCCGATTCCCGGCGTGCTCGCCGCGTTCGCGGCCGCGGGCGTGGACCCGACCGACCCGGCGCAGCTCGATGGCGGCTTCGCGGGCGACTTCGCCAACGACCTGTCGTACTACAGCGCGCGCCACTACCACGACAAGCAGAGCTCGGTGTTCGGCGAGGGCACGTACCACTTCACCCCGGCCCTGGCCGCGACCGTCGGCCTGCGCTACCTCTACGCCACCCAGCACTTCACGCGCGAAGGCGCCTACTTCTACGCCGGCGAGGGCGACCACAACGCCACCATCGACGCCAAGTGGACGGCGACCACGCCCAGCTTCAAGCTGAACTGGCTGCTGACGCCCGAGGTCTCGGTCTACGCCAACGCGTCCAAGGGCTTCCGCCTGGGCGGCGCCAACCGGCCGGTGCCCGACACCGTGCTGGTGGAGCAGGACCTGGCCAGCCTGGGCCTGCCGACCAAGCCGCCGGCGTCCTTCGCGCCGGACAGCCTGTGGAGCTACGAGGTGGGCAGCAAGTCCGACTACTTCGGCCACAAGCTGTCGCTGAACCTATCGGCGTTCTACCTGAAGTGGAAGAACATCCAGCAAGACGTCTCGCTGCCCAACGCCGGCTTCGACTTCGAGACCAACGCGGGCGACGCGCGCAGCTACGGGCTGGAGGCCGAGCTCAAGGCGCGCGTGTCGCCGCAGCTGACGCTGATGGCCTCCGCCGGCCTGACCCACGCCAGCTTCTCGCACGACGTGCCGGCCCTCGGCTTTGCGGACGACGCCGGCACCATCCCCAACGTGCGCAAGGGCGACTGGATCCAGGGCGTGCCGCGCGCCAGCGCGTCGCTGGGCGCGGACTACCACTGGGCGCTCACCGACGCCGTGGGCGCCTTCGTGCGCGGCAACGGCCAGTGGACCGGCAAGAGCCACGGCTCGCTGTTCCGCGGCGACGCCGACTACGACCGCGCGGCCTACTTCACCGCCGACACCAGCGCCGGGGTCAACTTCGACCGCTGGGAGATCACGGCCTTCGTCAAGAACGCCAACAACAACCACACGGCGATCCAGCACCCGAACGTCCAGAGCGTCGACGAGGCCTATTACATGCGGCCGCGCACGGTGGGCGTCACCGCCAATTACGAGTTCTGATCCACGCGGTCGCGCACCGGGTGGGCGGCCGCTGCCGTCCGCCATGGTGCATGGCGCGGGGCAGGGTGCTCGAGTTGGTGCGCGGCCGGGGCGGATGCGCCGCCGCGGCGTGGCAACGGCTCGGGCTTCGCGCCTGGGCTGCGGCTGCGGCTGGCCCCGGCCCCGGCCCCGGCCCCGGCCGCGTAACATCCCGGGGTGACGACATTCCGCACCCTCCGCCAGCAGGCGCTCGCCGTCCTGCTGACCGCCGACCCCTGGCAAAAGGCCGACCTGGCGCGGCGCCTCGACGAGTTCGACGTCGTCGGCGCCGACGCGGTGCTGGCCGAGCCGCCCGGCATTCCCGGCCGCCCGCCGCGCCCGCAGCTGGTGGCCCACACCGAGCTCAGGCAGCGCTCGGTGAATTCCCCCGCCGGCCTGGCCGCGCTGATGCACGCGCTGGCCCACATCGAGCTCAACGCGATCGACCTCGCCGTGGACATGGTCTGGCGCTTTCCCGGCATGCCCGACGCCTTCTACCGCGACTGGGCGCAGGTGGCGCGCGAGGAGGCCTACCACTTCGGCCTGCTCAGCGCGCGGCTGGCCGAGCTGGGCTGCGCCTATGGCGACTTGCCGGCCCACAACGCGCTGTGGGAGATGGCGCAAAAGACCCGCCACGACCTGCTGGCGCGCATCGCGCTGGTGCCGCGCACGCTCGAGGCGCGCGGCCTGGACGCCTCGCCACCGATCCGCCACAAGCTGGTCAGCGTGGGCGACCAGCGCGGCGCCGCCATCCTCGACGTCATCCTGCGCGACGAGATCGGCCATGTCGCGGTCGGCAACCGTTGGTACGCCCGCCTGTGCGAACAGCGCGGGCTCGACCCGGTGGCCACCTACGCCGAGCTGGCCGAGCGCCACGGCGCGCCGCGCCCGCGCGGCCCGTTCAACCTCGCGGCGCGGCGCGCCGCGGGCTTCAGCGAGGAAGAGCTGTTGAGACTGGGCTGATCGGCCCCATGTGCGGCGGTCGGCGTTGCCGCCGACGCCGCGGCCCGGCGTTTCGTAAAATCGCGCCTGGTCGTCCGTCCCCGCGGCCGGCGCCGCGCCACTTCACCGGAGAATGTCCATGGCCCTCTATCGAATCGGCGACGACGCCCCGCGCGTGGGCGACGGCGCCTGGGTGGCCGAATCCGCGACCGTGGTCGGCCGCGTCGCGCTCGGCGCCGATGCCAACGTCTGGTACGGCGCGGTGCTGCGCGGCGACAACGAATGGATCACGATCGGCGCGCGCACCAACATCCAGGACGGCAGCGTGCTGCACACCGACATCGGCGCGCCGCTGACGCTGGGCGAGGACGTCACCGTGGGCCACCAGGCGATGCTGCATGGCTGCACCGTGGGCGACAACTCGCTGGTGGGCATCCAGGCGGTGGTCATGAACGGCGCGCGCATCGGCCGCAACTGCATCGTCGGCGCCGGCGCGCTGGTCACCGAGGGCAAGGAATTTCCCGACAACTCGCTGATCGTCGGCAGCCCCGCCAAGGCCATACGCACGCTGACCGACGACCAGGCGGCGCAGCTGAAGAAGAGCGCCGCCCACTACGTCCACAACGCCGCGCGCCACCGCGACAGCGTGGTGCGCATCGATGAACCCGAAGGTGCCGTGCAAGAGCGGCGCCGCTCCGACCCCCGCGCCAAAGGGAGCGCATGACCCATGAGTGATCTCCACAAGTTCCTGTTCGAAGGCCTGCCGGTGCGCGGCGTGATCGTGCGGCTGACCGACAGCTGGAAGCAGGTGCTCGCGGCACGCGCCAAGAGCGGCCCGTGGCCGCCGGCGGTGCAGCAGATGCTGGGCGAGATGGCCGCCGCGGCCACGCTGATGCAGGCCAACCTCAAGTTCGACGGCGCGCTGGTGCTGCAGGTGCACGGCGACGGGCCGGTGAAGCTGGCGGTGGCCGAGGCGCTGTCGGACCTGCGCTTTCGCGTCACCGCGAAGGTGCAGGGCGAGGTGGCGCCGGACGCGCCCTTCGACCAGTTGGTCAACCGCCACGGCGAGGGCCGCTGCGCGATCACGCTCGACCCGCAGGGCCGCCAGCCCGGCCAGCAGCCCTACCAGGGCGTGGTGCCGCTGGAAGCGCCCGACGGCGGCCCGGTGGGCGGGGTCGCGGCGATGCTGGAGCACTACATGCGCCAGTCCGAGCAGCTCGAGACGCGCATCGTGCTGGCGTCCAACGACGAGGCCGCGTGCGGACTGCTGATCCAGCGCCTGCCCATCGAGGGCGCGGGCAACCTGGCCGGGGCCGGGCAGGCCGAGATCGACGCGGACGCCTTCAACCGCATCTCGCACCTGGCCTCCACGCTCACCGCCACCGAGCTGCTGACGCTGGACACGCCCACCATCCTGCATCGCCTGTTCTGGGAGGAGCCGCTGCGCCTGTTCGAGCCGCTGCGGCCCACGTTCTCGTGCAGCTGTTCGGCCGAACGCGTGCGCAACATGCTGCGCAACCTCGGCCGCGAGGAGGCCGAGTCCATCCTCGCCGAGCGTCCGGACATCGAGATCGGCTGCGACTTCTGCGGCGCCCAGTACCACTTCGACGCGGTCGACGTGGGCGAGATGTTCGCGCCGGTGACCAGCCAGCCGGGCGCGGGTTCGCAGCTGCACTGAGAAGCTGTGACCGAATCCGCCATGCCCGCTCGTCACGCCCAAACAGGCCCGAGGCCGCGGCCGCTGATTTCCGCGTAGCGACCGCCCGGGCTGGGGCGGGGTGGCGCAAGGCCGGTGCGGGCCATCCCCCGGCGGCGGCGCCTGGATGCGACGGCCCCGGGATCCGGCGCCGCCGCCGCAGCCGGCCGTCGCCGAGCGCGCCGTTCGTCCGCCGCGCCCGGCCGTCTGTCCCAACGCGGGCGCCGGGGTGGCGCGGGCTGGGCTCCAATGGCGTGTCGGCATCCTCGCCGCATACCAACACCTCACGGCGCCCGCGCACCCCGCATGAAACCTTACCGGTCAACCCGCAGCCAGCCCCCGGCGCCTCGTGGCCCCGCGGCGGCCGCGCGCGGCTTCACGCTGATCGAGCTGATGATCACGGTCGCGCTGGCCGCGATCCTGACCGCGCTCGCGGCCCCGTCGATGACGGCGATGATCCGCTCCAACCGCATCCAGACCGAGGCCAGCTGGCTGCTCAACGACCTGCAGTTCGCGCGCTCCGAAGCGATCCGCACGGGCCAGCCGGTCAGCCTGTGCCCCACGGCCACCGGCGGCACGACGAGCCCCACCTGCATCACCACCAATACCTGGCACAGCGGCTGGATCGTGTTCCGCGACGCCACCGGCAGCGGCACGCCCGACTACACCGTCAGCAACCCCCTGCTGCGCCAGCGCGCCGGCCTGCCCAACGGCGACACCGCCGTCGCCTCCACCGCGCCGTCGCCCAACGCGATCACCTTCAACCGCGAAGGCTTCACCACCGGACTGGGCACGAGCACGGTGATGATGAAGTTCCACACCTCGGACAGCAACACGAAGGCGACGCGCTGCATCTCGGTCGACTTCGGCGGCCGGCTCAACACGCTGATCTACGGCGCGTCCTCATCGTCCTCCTCCACGGTCACCTGCTCATGAAGCCGCTCCACATCGCCCGCGCCGCGCGCGGTTTCACGCTGATCGAAGTGCTGATCACGCTGCTGGTCGTCGCCGTGGGCATCCTCGGCATGGCCAAGTTGCAGGCCGCCGCGGTGGCCGGCATGATGCGCTCCAACCGCAGCTACTGGGCGGCCGTCGCGACGACGGCGCCCAGCTTCACCTGGACGGCCGGGGGCACCTATCCGCCCTCCACCAGCAGCGTGGGCACCATGACCGCCCCCACGACCAGCAGTTCCACCTGCGTCGTGAGCACGGCTCCTACCGGGCCGACCTGCACGACGGCGCAGATCGCCTACGACGACGTCGTCAACAACTGGTTGCTGAGCTTCAAGACGCAGTTCCCGACCGCCAACGCCACCATCGCCTGCGTCGCCGCCAGCGCCACCGTGCCCGGGACCTGCGACATCACCCTGACCTGGACCGAGAGCCACGTGTCGATCAACAGCGACTCCAAGTCGCCCGCCAGCACCGTCGTGAACCCCAGCATGGTTCTGCACGTCCAGCCGTGAGCGCCTTCATGAGCCACCACCGAATCAACACCTCCCGCCGCGCCCGGGCCCAGGGCGGCTTCACCATCCTCGAGATGATGGTGGCGCTGGCCATCGGCCTGGTCGTCGCGCTGGGCTTCACCGCCTCCTTCATCGGCATGAAGACGAGCTTCAACTCGCAGTCCAGCCTGACCCAGTTGCAGGACAACGAGCGCATCGCGATGGCGGTGCTGACCTCGGCCGTGACCCAGGCCGGCTATTTCCCGACCGGCGCCAACCCCGCGACGTCCGTGGCCGGCAAGATGACCCGCGCCGACCTCTACGCCGGTGCCGATACCGTGGGCGGGTCGATGGCGGCCATGCAGTACCTGTACGGCACGACGGCCGGCACGCCCACGTCGACGACCAAGGAGACGCTGTCGACCGCCTTCGTGTCGGCACCGGGCGATGGCCAGCTGAGCTGCCAGGGCAGCAGCGTGGCGTCGTCGACGACCACCAACGTCACGCTGCGCAACACCTTCTACGTCGATACGACGAGCAACACGCTCGGCTGCACGGTGCAGGCGACCGCGGCCGCCACCAGCACGCCGACGGTCACGCCCACCAACACCACCTTCACGCCGCTGGTCACCAACGTGAAGTCCATGTCGGTGTTGTACGGCATCGACTACGACGCCGACGGCAACGTCGACACCTACATGCCCGCCAGCCTGGTCACGACCGCGCAGTGGTCCAGCGTCAAGAGCGTGCGCGTGACGCTGAACTTCATCAACCCGAACGATTCGTCGGCGGTGATCAGCTGGATCCAGACCATCAACGTGATGAACAACAAATGATGCGGCGCTCAACCTCCCCTCGCCAGCAGGGCTTCGTGCTGGTCACCGGCTTGCTGTTCCTGGTCATCATGACCATGCTGGGCCTGGCGCTGTTTCGCGGCACCGGCCTGATGGACCGCATCTCCGCCAACACGCGCGACAAGCAGCGCGCGTTCGAGTCCGCCCAGGCGGCCTTGCAGTACGGCGAGTTCTGGCTCAGCCAGCAGGGCGGCACCATCAACACGAGCGCCTGCAACTCGCTGACCAGCGGTGACCCCGCGTCCGTGGCCAACGTCCACATCTGCTCCAACGCGCTGGCCAGCACCTACGCCAGTATCCCCTGGGCGGCCGGTTTCACCTACACGCCGCCCGGCATGAACGTGGTCGCGGGCGGGGGGCTGGCCACGAGCGGCGTGGACGTCAACTACTACGCCTTGCCCGGCTTCTACCTCGAATACCTCGGCCTCGCCACCGACGGCAGCAGCAAGCTCTACCAGGTGACGGCCTACGGCTACGGCGGTAGCGCGAACTCGGTCGCCGTCGTTCGCAGCACCTATGCCTACACAACGTCTGGCACGCCGGACAGCGCCAACGGCGTCACAGTTCTGGGAAGTTAACCATGCTCTTCAAACGCACGAATCTCTCGCTCGCCATCGCCTCCGCGCTTGGCCTCACCGCGCTCGGCGCGCACGGCCAGATCGTGGTCAACGACACGCTCACCGGTGCGTCATCGAGCTATGCGTGGTCGCCCCAAGGCGGTGCCTGCCTGACCGCCGGCGACGGCAGTGGTTCGATCCCGAAATGCAAGGGACTGGCCTATTACGGGACCAAGACCCTGGTGGGGGGCTACAACGGCACGATGCCCGACGCAGTCGGCTACGGCGCTCTGCGGCTGACCAATGGCGATACCTCATCCGGTGGCACTGACGGTATCAACCAGAACGGTGCGGTTGTCTCCTCTGGATCTGGCTTCTCGACCGCTGCCGGGGTACAGATCAGCTGGACCAGCGTGACCTACGGCGGCAACGGATACCTGCTCGATTCCAACAATGTCAGGCACGGCGCCGACGGCATCAGCTTCTTTCTTGCCGACGCAGCCCAGCCTGCCTCCGTGGGCGGGCTGGGTGGTAGCCTGGGCTACAGTTGCTCCAACGGCAATAGCCAATACAACGGCGTGCTTGGCGGCTACATCGGTGTGGGCATCGACGAGTTCGGCAATTTCGTCAACCCCGGGGACAATACCCACACCGGTCCGGGCTCCAGCCCTGGGACGATCGGGGTTCGCGGCGCGGGGGTAGTTAACGCAACGCAACTCCAGGCGAATTACAGCAAGTACTACCCGAGCGCCCCGACCGCAGCCCAGGTCAAGGCTACTTGCAAGGCTGGCGTCGCGATCAACTACAGCAGTTCATACCAGACCGATGCCAATGGAAATAGGATTGCTCCGGTTACAAGCAACGGCACTGCCACAGCGACTACGGAAACCCTGCCCGACTACGGCTACCTGACCTCGGCAGCGCTGGCCTCAGGATCGATCGACAGCCAGCAGCGAACAGCAACGCCCAAGCGCAGCGCCGCGACACCTATCAGCTACCAGTTGTCCATCACCCCCGCGGGCATCCTCGACTTCTATTATTCGATCAACGGCGGCAGTTCGATCCACGTCATCAACGCCTTCGACATCGTGGCCAAGAACGGCGCATTGCCGGCCAGCGTGAGATTCGGCTTCGCCGCCGGGACCGGCAGTGGCAGCAACGTCCACGAGATCACCTGCTTCAAGGCCGCGCCCACCCAGCAGAGCAACACCTCGGCCGGCTCGAGCCAGCAGCAGGCGGCCAAGGTCACCGGCGGCACGCAGATCTTCCTCGCCTACTACTACCCGGACGGCTGGTACAGCTCGCTGCAGGCCTTCGGCGTCAACCAGTCGACCGCGATCGTCAACACCACGCCCTACTGGGACGCGAACTGCCTGCTGACCGGCGGCGCCTGCGCCGCGACCGGCGTCAGCAATACCGCGCAGGACCCGGCGAACGGTCGCGCCATCCTGACCTGGAGCGGCACGGCCGGCACGGCGTTCGAATACGCGTCGCTGACGGCGGCGCAGAAGACGGCGCTCGACCCCAGCTCCGCGACCACGGCCCAGAGCCGCCTCGATTTCCTGCGCGGCGTGCGCAGCGGCGAGAGCACGACCGGCTTCCGGGTCCGCAAGGGCGTGCTGGGCGACATCGTCGACTCCAGCCCGGTCTGGGTCGGCGCGCCAGCCTCGCCTTACACCGCCACCTGGACCGACAAGCTCTACAGCGTGACGCCGCCCGAGGGCAGCAGCTACACCACCTTCGCCGGCACCGGCACCGGGGGGCAGGGTGGGCGCACCAGCATGGTCTACGTCGGCGCCAACGACGGCATGCTGCACGTGTTCCGCTCCGGCATCTACAACACCAGCACCGCGACCTTCACGAACAACGACGGCAAGGAGATGCTGGCCTACATGCCGGGCGAAGTGCTCAACATGATCCACTCGACCTCGAACCCGAGCGTCGATTACAGCTCGGGCTCCTATTCGCACAACTTCTACGTGGACGGCACGCCGGGCACCGGCGACCTGTACTACGCCGGCGCCTGGCATACGTGGGTGGTCGGTGGCCTGGCCGCGGGCGGCCAGCCGGCCGGTCCGATCGGCAACCAGACCGCCACGACGACCTCGAGCGCCATCTTCGCGCTCGACGCCACCGACCCGAGCCGCTACTCGGAGGCGAATGCCTCCAGCCTGGTGCTGGGCGAGTGGACGCCCACCACCATCACCTGCACCAATGTCACCAGCTGCGGCAACTACCTGGGCCAGACCTACGGCACGCCGCAGATCCGCCGCCTGCACGACGGCAACTGGGCCGTGCTGTTCGGCAACGGGCTCAACAGCGTTAACGGCACGGCCGGCCTGTTCGTGATGACCGTCAATTCGACGACCGGCGCGAAGACCTTCAAGTACTTCGACACCGGTGCCGGGGCCAGCGGCAGCGTCCTCAACGGCATCACCGAAGTGATGCCGGTCGACCTGGACGGCGACCACGTCGCCGACTATGTCTACGCGGGCGACGTGCTGGGCAACCTGTGGCGCTTCGACCTGACCAGCAGCGACCCGACCAACTGGAAGGCGGGCGCCAAGGCGCTCTTCAAGACCGCCACCGGCCAGCCCATCACCACCCGCGTCGCGGTGGCCTCGGTGGCCGCGCCCAGCACCTCGGGCCTCCCGAAGGTGATCGTCGCCTTCGGCACCGGCCAGAAGCTGCCGCTGAGCCTGACCAGCGCCGAAACCTATGCCACCGCCGCGCAATCCATGTACGGCGTGTGGGACTGGGACATGGCGGCCTGGAACGCGACGGCCACCGACACCAAGTACGACTCGCTGACCGCCAGCACGACCTCGCCGCTCACCCCGTCCAACCTGCAGTCGCAGACCCTGACCACGACGACGCCCACCGGCAGCACCACCCAGTACCGCACCGACAGCAACAACACGGTCTGCTGGCAGGCCTCCACCGCCTGCGCCAGCGGGAACACGAAGTACGGCTGGTCGGTGGCGCTGCCCGGCACCAACGAGCAGGTGATCTACAACCCGGTGATCGCCTACGGCTACTTCATCGTCAACACCACCATTCCGGCGGTGAGCACCGCGCTGACCTGCAACACGCTGACGGCCTCCGGCTTCACGATGCTCGTACAGATGCTCAATGGCGGCAGCGGGACCACGGCGTTCCTCGCCGGGCCGGACTCCGGAATCTACAGCGGCGTCGGCCTGGGCGGCGTCGGCACCGTGGCGATCGTGACGACGACCACGACGACGGTCACACAGACCACCGGCGGCGGGACCTCCAATACAACCACGACTGGCGCGGCCGGTATCACGAATACCGTGGGCAACGCGGCGCAAACCTTCAACCTCAACCCGCCGCCCAACACGACTGCGACAGGCTCCGGCGGGTCGCGCGTCAACTGGACCGAGGTGCGTTGAGCGCCCCGAGATGAACATGCACATTCTTTCCCCGAGCGGCATGAACACGGGCTTGAGCGGCCGCGGCGCGCGGTCGACGCGGCGCGGCGCGCGCGGCTTCACCTTGATCGAGCTGATGATCACGGTGGCCATCATCGGCATCCTGGTCAAGGTCGCCTATCCGGCCTACAACCAGTCGGTGATCAAGAGCCGGCGCGCCGACGCGAAGACCGCGCTGCTGGACCTGGCCCAGCGCGAGGAGCGCTACATGAGCACCGCCAACACCTACACGATCGATCCGGTCAAGCTGGGCTACACCGCGGGCAGCACCTTGCCGATCTCGGTCATGACCGGCAGCAAGGCGTATTACAGCCTCACTGTCTCAGCCACGAGTGGATCGACGATCGCGACCAGTTTCACGGCGACCGCCACACCGGTGTCGACGCAGTTGACCGGCGACACGAAGTGCGGGAGCTTCACGCTGACCAACACGGGCCTGCAGGACGTGGCGAACGCCACCGGCACCGCGGCCGACTGCTGGTAAGCGTTGCGCTTCATCACGCCGCGCCAATCGGGCGGCCCCGCCGCGACGCGCCCGCTTCGCCGCTCAATCCCTGCCGGCTGCGCGACTGCGATGCTCGCAGCCCGCGTCGTCGCACAACTCGCACACCCAGGGCGGCGCAGGTGGTCCGCCCAGGCTGTCCTGCAGCCGGCTGAACAGCCCGCCGCCCGCCGCGCGCCGGGCGCGGCCGCGCAGCACCGGCCGCAAGGCGTCCAGCGCGCTGGCCACGCGCGCCGCGCCGCTGCCGCTGACCAGCGACCACGCCACGTTCCATTCGACCAGCCGCGCCCGCACCAGCCGGTCGACCGGTGCCCGCACGTGCGGGCCGTCGCGCTGCAGGCCGTCGGCCACCCAGGGCAGGTCGAGCGAGGTCAGCAGCGTGGCGTCCATGCGCGCCAGGCCGGCGCGCGCGAACGGGTACAGCGTGCGGTCGTCGAACAGCAGGTCGCTGTAGACGGCCACCATCAGCGGCGTGGTGTCGCACAGCAGCAGGTCGAGGTCGGGCCGCGCGGCGGCGGCGTCGATGCGGCGCTGGTGCTCGCGGGCGAGCGCGGCCTGTTCGTCGCGGCGCGGCGTGCGACCGTGTTCGTCGCACCACTCGCGCAGGTATTCGTCCACGCACAGGCAGTGCAGGCCGAATTCGCCGCCCAGCGCCGCGGCCAACGCGCCGGCGAGCACGCTCTTGCCGGTGCTCTCGGCGCCGACGATGGCGATGCGCAGCGCGGCGGTCATGCGCCAGCGTCCGTCCAGCGGACCGCGGTGCGGAGCCCCTCCGGCACGGCCGGGCGCGTACTCATGCAAGCACCCCGCGCGCCAAGGCCCGCCAGGCACGCCAGCCCACCACCGACAGCGCGGTGAACAGCGCGTAGAGGATGACCGTGAGCCACAGCTGCTTGGTGGCGAACAGCGCGACGCTGAACGCGTTGACCAGGATCCACGCCGGCCAGTTCTCGATGAACTTGCGCCCCAGCAGCCAGGTGCCGACGACGCTGCCGACGGTGGGCAGCGCGTCCAGGTAGGGGACGTCGGAATCGCTGATGCGATGCAGCAGCCAGCCCACCAGCGGCCAGGCGAGGGCGGTGACGAGCAGCGCCGCGGCGACGCCGCGCGCGCCCAGCCTGTGCACCGCCAGTGCGCGGCTGCCGGCGCCGTGGCCGCGCAGCCATTGCCACCAGCCCCAGACCGACATCGCGACGAAGAACAGCTGCAGCGAGGCCTCGCCGTAGAGCCGGCTGTCGGCGAACAACAGCGCATACAGCAGCGACGAGGCCATCGCCAGCGGCCAGGCCAGCGCGTGCACGCGCATCTCGCAGCCCACCATCCACAGCGACAGCAGGAAGGCCGCGACCTCGATCCAGGTGACGGCCACGCCCCAGGCCGTGAAAGCCGGGACGAGCAGCGGGTGGGCGAGCGCGAGCAGGGCCTGCAACATCGGTGGGGGCTGTCTCTGTGGGGGGAGCTTCAGG
>Ga0302323_100001081_pt1 | contig 22069 bp, 16 predicted proteins | sample Fen_T0_3_FD_201950 | JGI IMG/M metagenome (GOLD analysis project Ga0302323, IMG submission 201950) | Peat permafrost microbial communities from Stordalen Mire near Abisko, Sweden - Fen_T0_3 | ecosystem: Environmental > Terrestrial > Soil > Wetlands > Permafrost | place: Sweden: Abisko... | reverse complement strand
CAACAGCAGACACGGTGCACCGTCCTTTGGAGCGTCCCGCCTTGGTCGCCTCGACGTCCGCCACGCGCTCCCGTGCCCGCGCTCATCGCGGGCTCTGCCCGCCGGCGCCCGATCACGATTCAACCGCCCGCAGGATTCGATACAGTTTAATATATCGAATATCCACGCCGCACCGCCTTAAGGGTGCCTCCCGAATCCGCCAATCGTGTTCGACGTGAAACACGATCGACCCCGCAACGCCCAATCACAGGACGGCGCCCCGCGAGCGTGGCTCACCGGACCGACGGATCGGCAGTCCAGGCGCGGACCGCCATGCGGAAAACCCCCTAGCAGACCAAGAGGGGACGCAGTCCGGCATCGCCGCTACGGCCCGAGCCAGACGTTTCACGGGGAACAAGGCCAAGCCACGACACCCGGCGGCCGAGACGCGGTCAGTTCGGTGGCGCCAGCGCCACCGCCCTCACGGGGCTCGCCAACCCTCCGGGGTGCTGGAGACCCCGTCGTCTCCTCGCAGTGGCCCCGTCAGTCCCAACTACTCGGCCCTGCGCCGCTGAGGAGTGGCCCATACGGGGCACCGGAGTACGACCGGTCGTCTGGCCGAAATGCCGCCCAGGGGAGCCCGTCGCCTGGACGGGCCGCCCAGTATCACCATCCGGCAGACACACGATCGACCTCACCACTCATGGGCCGGCGGGCTACGCCATATCGTCGAGCCGAGAACAGCGGCAGTGATCGCGCCGGTTCGGCGGGACAGCGCTGCAGTCGACGTCCAGCAAACAGAGGGGCATGGTGTTCCACGGGAAACAGGAGCACCAGCCCACCAGCGATCGCAGATCAAGCGGCCGTTTCACGGGAAACAGAGACCCGCCGCCCAGGCCCAGCCCGAACTTCGGGCCGGCGACACTCAGGGCCGACGTCGTCCGGCGCGCCGCGGCGGCATGGCCGGATCCGTCGCTGCGGAACCGTCCGCCGCAGCACCCGTCCCGCCCGCTGAACCAGAACCCCCGGCTCCACCCGCACCAGCCGTACCCTGCGAACGCCCACCACGCCCACGCCGAGGCGCCCCGCCACGCCCGGCACCAACCGCCCCCGCGCGCCGGCCGCCCGAGCGGCCGGGCGGCGAGCCGGCGACCACGTCGACGACCGTCGCCGGCTCCACGAGCACGCCGACCCCGGCGGTACGAACGCTCCAGCTGGCGGCCCCCAGCGCCCGGAGCTCGGGGACCGACGCCGCCAGTTCCTCCTCCGCCGTACGGCCTTTCAGTGCGAGGAGGTGGCCACCCGGACGCACGAGCGGCAGGCACCATCCTGCGAGCACGGGGAGCGCCGCCACGGCGCGCGCCGTAGCGAGATCCACGACCAACGAGCCACGCAGTTCCTCCGCCCGCGCCCGGATCAGCGACACGTTGGACAGCCCCAGATCGGCCACGACCTCCTCGAGCCACACCACCCGGCGCTGCAACGGCTCGACCAGCGTCACCCGGACGTCGGGACGCGCCACCGCCAGGGCGATCCCGGGCAGTCCGGCACCCGAACCGACGTCCGCAACGGTGCTGCTCAGCGGCACGAACTCGGCGATAGCCCCGCAATTGAGAACATGTCGGTACCAAAGGCGTGGAACCTCCCGCGGCCCGATCAGCCCCCGCTCGACCGCCGACGTGGCCAGATGCCGGTGAAAGGCCCGCGCCAGGTACGCCCGGTCCCCGAACAGAGCAGTGACGGCGCCCACGGGTTCCTCCGTCGACGCCGTCTCCGCCTCACTCACCGCCGGACCCTGCCGCTGCCGGTCGGGTCGATCCATGCCCGCTCAACGCGCCGGGTACACCACCACACGTCGGGTGGGCTCCTCACCCTCGGACTCGCTGCGCAGGCCAGCCGCGGCGACGACGTCGTGCACGACCTTCCGCTCGAACGCCGACATCGGGTCCATCCGCACCGGCTCGCCATCGCGCTGCACCTCCCGGCACGCGCGCGCCCCGACCTCCTCGAGGGTGCGACGGCGGGCCGCCCGGAAGCCCGCGACGTCCAGCATGAGCCGGCTCCGCTCGCCGGTGCGCGCCTGCACGGCGAGCCGGGCGAGCTCCTGCAGGGCCTCCAGCACCTCCCCGTGGCCGCCCACAAGGCGCTTCAGCGCCCGCTCCGTGCCCGCTTCCGCGACGATCGCCACCGAAGCCCGGCCGTTCTCCACGTCGATGTCGATGTCGCCGTCGAGGTCCGTGATGTCGAGGAGTTCCTCGAGGTAGTCAGCCGCGACCTCACCCTCCTCCTCGAGGCGCTTCAGCGAGACAGACCCGCGACGACGACCGCCCCGACCACCCTCGCCGTCCTCCTCCGACCCGTCCTCGTCCTCGTCCTCGGAGTCGCCCGAGTCCTCGGAGTCGTCGTCGGAGTCGTCGACGAGGTTCTCGTCCAGCTCCGCGTCCGACGCCTCGGTGCCCACCGGACCAGCCTCGGGCTCACCACCGGCGAACTCCGGAAGCGCGGTGGCGGCGCTCTCCTCGTCGGTCAGGGTCCCCGCGGTCGCTGCCGGGGATCCGGCCACGTCAGTCTCAGCCACGTGATTCCTCTCTTCTAGCGAACGGGCCCACCGGGCCCCGACCGGTCCGCGCCCTGGGGCGCCGGGTCACCGGCCTTTGGTCGGTCGCTCACCCTCGCCACCACGGGCCGGGGCGTCGCCGGGGGCGGCACCCCCGGCGCTCCGCTTGGGGCCGGAGGGCGCCGGGCCGCGGGACGTGGCACCGCTGCCGCGCTTGCTCTTGGGCTGGCGCTTGGGCTGCTGCCGCTGGCCGACGCCCGGGACGCCGTCCGTCAGGCCCGAGCCGGGCTCGGCCAGCAGGTCCTCACCGGGGCCCGGCCCCGGCACCTCAGGGGCCGACCGCCGGCCCAGCAGCGACGCGACGATGCCGTCGGAGCCCGTCTTGCCGCGGCGCGCCCGGCGTTCCTCCAGGGCCTTCTCCGCGGGCGATCCCGGAGCCGGCATCCGCCGGATCACGTAGAACTGCTGGCCCATGGACCATAGGTTGGTGGTCAGCCAGTACAGCAGGACGCCGATCGGGAAGTTGATGCCGGACACGGCGAAGATCAGCGGCAGCACATACAGCAGCACCTTCTGCTGCTGGGCGAAGGGGTTGTCCAGCGCCGACGCCGGCATGTTCTTCATCATCAGCTGTCGCTGCGTGGTGAAGGTCGTCGCTGACATCAGGATGATCAGGATGACGGTCAGGATGCGCGTCGAGGCCGTGTCGGCGTGCATGAACGTGTCCGACAGCGGCGCCCCGAACAGCGTGGCGCCGTGGGCCTGGCGTACCAGCCGGTCGTCGAGCGCGCCGATGGTCTGGTCCCTCGGGATGCCGTTGAGCACCCGGAACAGGGCGAAGAAGATCGGCGACTGCAGCAGGATCGGCATGCACGAGGCGAACGGGTTGGTCCCCGTCTCCTTGTAGAGCGCCATCGTCTCCTGGGTCATCTTCTGCCGGGACTCAGGGTCGGTCTTGCCCTTGTACTTGGCCTGGATCTTCTTCATCTCGGGCTGGATGAGCTGCATCCCGCGCGAGGCCTTGATCTGCTTGACGAAGAGCGGGATCAGCAGGACCCGGATCACGATCACCAGGCCGACGATGGACAGCGCCCACGTCCAGCCGGACGTCTCGGGCAGCCCGATCGTCGACAGCGCACTGTGGAATGCCACCATGATCCATGCGACGCAGTACTCCAGCGGTCGCAGGATCGTGTTGAAGAAGTCGCCCATCAGCTCCTCGCCCGGTCAGGCGACGCGCCGCAGGGGCGGCACGCTCTCGTCGTGGCCGTCGGAGCACGCCGACCGGCCTGTGGGGGGAACGGGGTCGACCCCGCCCGGGTTCCAGGGGTGGCAGCGCAGCAGCCGCCGCGCGGTCAGCCAGGCACCGCGGACGGCGCCGTGACGGCGTACGGCCTCGACGCCGTAGGCGGAGCAGGAGGGGTAGAACCGGCAGGTCTGGCCGTACAACGGCGACACGAGGAGCTGCCACGTGCGGAAGAACCCGAGCAGCAACAGAGCCGGGAGCCGCACCACGAAGGTCCCGACGCGACGGGCCACCGCGCCGAGTGCCGAACCCGAGGATCCTGACGTCATTGCCGCACCTCGTCCCGTCGCCAAGCCACCGATGCCGCCTCCAGCGCGCGGGGCAGCGCGGCGTCCAGATCCTGCCGCAGGACTGCCGCGGTGGCCGTGGCCGCCGCCGGTTGTGCCCGGACGACGACCAGCGTGCCGGGCCGAAGCCCGGCGACGCGCTCGGCCATGGCGGCACGCAGCCGGCGTTTCACCCGGTTGCGCACCACCGCCGTGCCGACGGCCCGGGACACGACGAACCCGACCCTGGCCGGCGACGAGCCCGACGAGGCGTCCGTCGCGCCAGGCCCGGCCGCGATCACCGCGTGGACCACGAGACACCGGCGACCGGACCGACGCCCGCGACGCACCGCCGCCTCGAAGTCACTGCCGAGGCGCATCCGGTGCACTGCGGGAAGCATGACCGACCGGCCCGGTGCGTCCGGGCTCAGGCGGACAGTTCTTCGCGGCCCTTGCGACGGCGCGCAGAGAGAATGGCGCGACCCGCACGGGTCCGCATACGCAGCCGGAAACCATGGGTCTTGCTCCGACGCCGGTTGTTCGGCTGGAAGGTCCGCTTGCTCACCAGAAAACTCCACCGCTCGTGCTGCGAAAAGGGGGACACGCAGCGCCGCCCAGGCTCAGGTCGAGCCATGGTCGATGCTACCGGGACGGCGTCGTGTCCACCGCCTCTGCGGGCAGCTGACAAGGTCGCTGTCAAGCTTCCACACGGTACGGCCCGGGCGACCGGAGGGTCAAACCGGCCCGGGTAGGCCCCTGACGGGCCGGCCGACGGACCGGCCGACGGACGCGCCGACGGACGGGACCGCCGGACATGTACGTGGCCGCGTCCCGTGCGACTCTGTCCCCCCGTGCGTCACACCAGGCAACGGCAACCAGTAGTCTCGCCGCAACGCAGAGTAGGAAAGGCCTTCGCGTCTCCTGCTCTTGGCCAACAGGCTATGGTCCTGAGTGCTGCACTCGGGGACAGTGCGACACGCCGGGGACGACCGGAAACGTCGGGCAGCACCGACGCCGGGACTACCGGAGCAGGGGGACTCGGACCGATGCTCGCGTACCGCACCCGACCTGCGAACCCGGCCGTCCAGCGCTCGTGCACAGGCTGTGGACAACTGTGTGGACGCGGACCGCGCCGCTGCACACTGGATCAGGGAGGTGTGGCGCGGTGACTGCAGCAGGGGACGACTTTCCCGAGATCTGGCGACGCGCGCTCGACGCGCTCGAGTCGTCCGGGGTCACTCCGCAGCAGCGGGCATTCGTCCGCCTCGCGCGGCCGGTGGGCCTCCTCGACGGGACGGCCATCCTCGCCGCGCCCAACGACCTCACCAAGGAGGTCCTCGAGCAGCGGATGCGCGAGAGCATCGTCGACCTGCTCGCCGCCGAGCTCGGCCGGCCCGTGCGCCTGGCCGTGACGGTCGACCCGACGATCGCCACCAGCGCCCCGCCGATGACCGTGACGCCGCCGAACCCGACCGCGCCGCTCGTCGCCGACGGCGGCCGCGACGTCGTCGACGTCCGGGGCTACGACGCCACCCGCGCCGAACGTCGCGCGGCCTACCCGGCGTCCAGCGGCTACCCCGCCCCCGGTGACGGCTACCCGCCTCCCGGCAACGGGTACCACCCACCGAGCGGCGCGAACGGCTATCCCGACCCCGGGGACGGGTACCTGCCCCCCGGTGACGCCGGCGCCCTCGGCGAACCCACCCTGTTCAGCGAGCACCTGGCCGACCGCACGGCCGCCGACCGCGACGCCGGCGACCGCAGCGGTGGTCCCGACCACGGCGACCGACCCGACCCGTCCCTCCTCGCCGACCGGCGGGGGGACGGACGCGACGCACGGGACCACCGCGGCGACGGTCGGTACGACGGCCGCTACGACGACCGGGCCGACGCGCCGTACCGGGGCACGGAGCCGGCCTTCGACCGGCCGTTCGACCACAACCCGCACGACCGTCACGACTACCCCATGGACGTCGACGAGCCCGGTCGCGGGGGCCACGAGCAGCGGTTCGCGTATCCAGAGCTGGCCCACCCCGAACTGGCGCCCGGCCACGGCCGCAACCACGCGGACCTGGCCCGCCCCGGCACCGGCCGCGGCGCCTCGCGCTCGCCGGCGTCGGCCGAACCCGCCCGGCTCAACCCGAAGTACACCTTCGAGACGTTCGTCATCGGGGCGAGCAACCGGTTCGCGCACGCCGCCGCGGTCGCGGTGGCCGAGGCACCGGCCAAGGCGTACAACCCGCTGTTCGTCTACGGCGAGTCGGGGCTGGGCAAGACGCACCTGCTCCACGCGATCGGCCACTACGCGCACAGCCTGTACCCGGGGGTCCGGGTGCGGTACGTGAACTCCGAGGAGTTCACCAACGACTTCATCAACAGCATCCGCGACGACAAGGCCAGCGCGTTCCAGCGCCGCTACCGGGACGTCGACGTGCTGCTGATCGACGACATCCAGTTCCTGCAGGGCAAGGTGCAGACGCAGGAGGAGTTCTTCCACACGTTCAACACGCTGCACAACGCCAACAAGCAGGTCGTGATCACCTCCGACCTGCCCCCGAAGCAGCTCGCCGGCTTCGAGGAGCGGATGCGGTCCCGGTTCGAGTGGGGCCTCATCACCGACGTCCAGCCGCCCGACCTCGAGACCCGCATCGCCATCCTCCGCAAGAAGGCCATCGGCGAACGCCTCCAGGTCCGCGACGACGTCCTCGAGTACATCGCGAGCAAGATCTCGACGAACATCCGGGAGCTGGAGGGAGCCCTGATCCGGGTCACCGCCTTCGCCAGCCTCAACCGGCAGCAGGTCGACCTCTCGCTCGCCGAGATCGTCCTCAAGGACCTCATCCCGGCCGACAACACCCCCGAGATCACCGCACCCACGATCATGGCGCAGACGGCCGCCTACTTCGGCCTGACCATGGAGGACCTGTGCGGGTCGTCCCGCTCCCGGGTCCTGGTCAACGCCCGGCAGATCGCGATGTACCTGTGCCGGGAGCTCACGGACATGTCGCTGCCCAAGATCGGGCAGCAGTTCGGCGGCCGGGACCACACGACGGTCATCCACGCCGACCGCAAGATCCGCACCTTGATGGCCGAGCGCCGGCAGATCTACAACCAGGTCACCGAGCTCACCAACCGCATCAAGCAGACCTCCCGCACCTGAGGGCACCGATGAGCCCGCCGGCAGCCACGCGCAGGTTCGTCGATGCCCGCCCGAGGGCCGTCCGAGGCCCCTTCGAGGTCTCGTTTGCCCACATTGCCCACAGGTCGCCCGTGGATAACCACGGGCGATTGTGCTGTCCGGGTACGGACAGGCACCCCCTGTCACCTGCAGACATCTGCTCTCAGTAGTCGCACGAGCACCTTCAGCTCGCCAAACACGACATTGACAGGCATTCCTGCACAGCTTGGGGACAACTCTGTGGAAAAGTCGGCGCCTGTGCACGCAACACCGGCACAAGCCTCATCCACGACCCGTGGACAAGCTGTGGACGAGCGTGGACAACCGCCTACCGGCTGTGGAGTGCAGCCCTTCGACGGTGCATCCCGCGCGCACTCCGCCCTGGACGACGCCGCTCCGTCCACCGGCCGTCCCCGACGCCCGCGCGCGTCCTCCACCGGTCGTCCACCGAGCGTCCCGCCGCTGAGCAGCCACGACGGCCGTCGTCCACAGGATGCACAACCCCTATGACGATGAATCTAGAGAGAGTCCATGATGAGTCCGCCCACCCACATTTACCCCGAGCCCCGAACCAGACCCGAACGAGCGCCCCCCAAGATCGGAACGAGCCCAGGACGGGCCCAGGACGGGCGGACCGGTTGGTCCACCCGGTTCACCCGATCACGAGGACTCGCGTACTGTCGTGCGCGCAGACCGCCCGCACCGGGGCCGTCGACACCACCCCGAGCGGGAACGCCTCCGTGTCATTCCCGTCGGGCGATCCCCAGCCAGACCACCCACCGAGGGAGAGGCGGTACCCGTGAAGCTCCGGGTCGAGCGTGACGTCCTGGCCGAAGCAGTCACCTGGACCGCCCGTGCGCTGCCCAGCCGGTCGCCCGTGCCCGTCCTCACCGGTCTGCTGCTGGAGGCGGAGTCGGACGGCATCCTGCGCCTGTCGAGCTTCGACTACGAGATCTCCGCCCGGATCGAGGCACCGGCCGAGGTGCTCGACGGTGGCACGGTGCTGGTCTCCGGCAAGCTCCTCGCCGAGATCTGCCGCTCGCTCCCCGGGCGTCCCGTCGATCTCACCACCGACGGCTCCCGGGTCTCCCTCGTCTGCGGCGCCAGCCGGTTCACCCTGCTGACGATGCCCGTCGAGGACTACCCCACGCTGCCGACCATGCCCGAGGGCTCCGGCACCGTCGCCGGTGACCTGTTCAGCCAGGCCGTGGCCCAGGTCAGCGTCGCCGCGAGCCGCGAGGACTCCCCGCCCATGCTCGCCGGCGTCCGGATGGAGATCGAGGGCGAGGAGGTCACGCTCCTGGCGACCGACCGCTACCGGTTGGCCATGCGGACGATCCCCTGGCGCCCGTCCTCCCCCGACATCTCCGCGGTCGCCCTGATGCGTGCCCGCACCCTCTCCGAGGTCTCCAAGGCCCTCGGGGCGGGCGGCGACGTCACGCTGGCCCTGTCGGGTGCGGGCGAGAACGGCCTCATCGGCTTCGAGGCCGGCGGCCGCCGGACGACGTCCCTGCTAATGGACGGCGAGTACCCCCGGGTGCGCTCGCTGTTCCCGGCCGAGTCCCCGACCTTCGCCGTCCTGGAGGTCTCCGCGCTGATCGAGGCCGTGCGCCGGGTCAGCCTGGTCGTCGAGCGGCACACCGCCGTCCGGCTCAGCTTCGCCGAGGGCGCGCTCACGCTCGAGGGCGGTCAGGGCGAGGACGCGCAGGCCAGCGAGGCGATCGAGGCCGCCCTCACCGGCGAGGAACTGTCGATCGGCTTCAACCCGCAGTACCTCCTCGACGGCCTGGCCGCCGTCAACGCCCCGTTCGTGAAGCTCTCCCTCACCGCGCCGAACAAGCCGGCCGTCATCACCGGCCGCTCGGCCGCCACCAGCGACGCCGACGGCGTGGACGACGACACCTACCGGTACCTGCTCATGCCGATGCGCCTGTAGCCGTCCCCCCGCGTCCCCAGGGTGACGCCCCCGACCGGGGACGGGCCGACCCCGACACGGGCCCCCGGTGACCTGCCGGAGCCACCGTTCGATGGCACGCTGACCCTGATCGCACCAACCGTCTCGCTCGCAGGGAGAAACGTCGTGCACATCGGACTCGTCGGCCTCGGCAAGATGGGCGGCAACATGCGTGCCCGGCTGCGCAAGCACGGCATCGAGGTCACCGGCTTCGACCGCAACCCCGACGTCTCGGACGTCGCCGCACTGGCCGACCTCGTCCAGGCCCTCCCGGCCCCGCGGGCGGTGTGGGTCATGGTCCCGGCCGGAGCGCCCACGACCGCCACGATCACCCAGCTGGGCGAGCTGCTCGAGCCCGGCGACCTAGTCATCGACGGCGGCAACTCCCGGTTCACCGACGACACGGTGCACGCGGCCCAGCTCGCCGAGAAGCAGATCGGCTACCTCGACTGCGGCGTCTCCGGCGGCGTCTGGGGCCTTGAGAACGGCTACGGCCTCATGGTCGGCGGCGACGCCGCGCTGGTCCAGCGAATGATGCCCGTCTTCGACGCGCTGCGCCCCGAGGGCCCCCGCGAGGAGGGCTTCGTGCACGCCGGCTCGGTCGGCGCGGGCCACTACGCGAAGATGGTCCACAACGGCATCGAGTACGGCCTCATGCAGGCGTACGCCGAGGGCTACGAGCTGCTCGCCGCGAAGGACATCGTCACCGACGTACACGGGTGCCTCAAGGCCTGGTCGCGCGGCACCGTCGTCCGTTCCTGGCTGCTCGACCTGCTCGTGCGCGCGCTCGAGGTCGACCCGGAGCTGGACGACCTCAAGGGCTACGTGGAGGACTCCGGCGAGGGCCGCTGGACCCTCGACGAGGCCATCGAGAACGCCGTGCCGATGCCGGTGCTGGCGGCGGCCCTGTTCGCCCGGTTCGCCTCCCGGCAGGACGACTCCCCGGCCATGCGTGCCGTGGCGGCCCTGCGCAACCAGTTCGGCGGCCACGCGGTCACCTCGGCGGGGCCGACGTCCGGCGCCGGCTCGGTCGGCTGACCCGCGAGCACCCGGGCGGCCACCCCGTCCGGTGCATCGGCGGATAGGTTCGCTGCGTGCACGTCACCCACCTGTCGCTGGCGGACTTCCGCTCCTACGCCACGCTCGAGCTGCCGCTCGACCCGGGCGTGACGGCGCTGGTGGGTCCCAACGGGCAGGGCAAAACGAACCTCGTCGAGGCGGTCGGGTACGTCGCCACGCTGGGCAGCCACCGGGTGGCGACGGACGCCCCGCTGATCCGGCTGGGGGCGCAGCGGGCCGTCGTCCGGGCGGCGGTGAACCGGGGCGGACGTCCGCAGCTCGTCGAGCTGGAGATCGTCAACGGCGCGGCCAACCGGGCCCGGATCAACCGGGCGCCCGCGGGCCGCACCCGCGACGTCCTCGGCATCCTGCGTTCGGTGATCTTCGCGCCGGAGGACCTGGCCCTCGTCAAGGGTGACCCGGACGGCCGGCGCCGCTTCCTCGACGACCTGCTCGTGGCCCGGGCGCCGCGGTTCGCGGGCGTCCGCACCGACTACGAGCGGGTCGTCAAGCAGCGCAACGCGCTCCTCAAGGCGATCAAGGCCGGGCGCGGCGACGTGCGCACCCTCGACGTCTGGGACGACCAGCTCGCCACCGTCGGGGCCGAGCTCCTCGCCGGCCGGGTGTACCTCACGCACCAGCTCGCCCCGCACGTGGCGCACGCCTACGCCGAGCTCGCCGGCGCCGGGCAGGAGGCCTCGATCACTTACCGCAGCACCCTCGGCGACGACATCGGCGAGCAGCCCCGACCGGGCCGCGACCTGCTGCGGGGCCGGTTGCAGGAGGCCATCGCCCGGCGACGCCCGGCCGAGCTGGAACGGGTCGTCAGCCTGGTCGGGCCCCACCGGGACGAGCTCGCCGTCCAGCTCGGGCCCTTCCCGGCGAAGGGCTTCGCCAGCCACGGCGAGTCCTGGTCGCTGGCACTGGCCCTGCGCCTGGCCTCCTACCAGCTGCTGCGGGAGGACACCGGTGCGGACGGCGACGGCGAACCCGTCCTCGTGCTGGACGACGTCTTCGCCGAGCTGGACACCGGTCGCCGCGACCGGCTCGCCGACCTCGTCGCCGGTGCCGAACAGGTGCTCGTGACGGCCGCCGTGCCGCAGGATGTTCCCGAGGCCCTGCAGGGCGCGCGGGTCGACGTGATGGCCGGGGAGGTGCGACGTGTCCGGTGACGCGAACGCGGGCGGGCCGCCGAGGTCGCCCGGAGCACTCCCGGGACAGGCCCCGGCGTCGCCGGACGACGACGGCACGGGCGCGGAGGCCGTCCGGTCGGCCCTCAACCGGGCCAAGGCCGCGGCCCGGGCACGCGGCCTGAAGCCGGGCAGCCCGCCGTCCGCCTCGAGCCCGCTGGCCGGCCGTCGCCGGCGCGGCTTCGTCGACGGCCTGCGCTCGGGGGCCCGCGCCGACGCGCGTGACCCGCAGACTCTCGGCTCGACGCTGGGACGCCTCGTCGCCGAGCGCGGCTGGGAGACCCCGGTCGCGGTGGGCGGCGTCATCGGCCGGTGGGACGCGGTCGTGGGGCCGGACATCGCCGGTCACTGCGTGCCGGTGACCTTCGACGAGGGCGTGCTGACCGTGCGGGCCGAGTCGACGGCGTGGGCCACCCAGGTACGCCTGCTCGTGCCGACGCTCATGCGGCGCCTCGCCGAGGAGGTCGGCGAGGGGACCGTGACGTCGGTCCTGGTGCACGGCCCGACCGCACCCTCGTGGCGCCGCGGGAACCGGGTGGCCCCCGGCAGCCAGGGGCCCCGCGACACCTACGGCTGAGGTGCCTTCCCATTCGCGCCGACGGCGGGCCGGCGACGGGGCCGGTAGGTCGCCGGCGACCCGACGGCGACGACGTCGTCCGGCAGGTCCCGGGTGACGACGGCGTGCGCACCGATCACCACGCGGTGGCCCACGGTCACCCCGCCGAGGACGGCGGCGCCGGCCCCGATGAGGCAGTCGTCCCCGATGTGCGGCTGGCCCGGCGTGGAGCCGTCGCCCAGGGTCACGCCCTGGTAGATCATCGCGCGGCGGCCGATGCACACCTGCGGGCCGATGACGATCCCCACGCTGTGCTGCAGGGTCATGCCTGGGCCGATCTCGGCGAGTGGGCTGATCTCGGCGCCGCTGCCCCGGATCGCCCGGCTCTCCAGCCAGTACGCCAGCGGCAGCAGGCGGCGGCGGGCCAGCCCCTGACCGAGCCGGTAGTAGATGACGGCCCGGATGCGCGGGTACAGGAAGGACTTGGCCGCCACCTCCAGGGCCCAGCGGCGGCCCGAGCCACGGGGCTCGACCATCCGCTCGAGGTCCGCGCGAAGCGTCTGCCGCAGGCCGATCGACACCTCGTGCATCATCCGTCCTCAGGCCAAGGGTCACGGGGTGCGACGACGCACCTGCGCCGTCCGCGCGACCATTGTGCACGGGCACCGGCGCGGCCATCGGAAAACCACCCATTCCCCACCGGATGCCACCCGCTCGGCGGCGTCCGGCACCCGTCCGGCGGGCGTCCGGCACCCGTCCGGCGCCGGGCCCGCCGCAGCGGTCCCGGGCCCGGCGCCCAGAGCTCCCGTGGGCCGCTGCGGCGGCGGCGCGCGTATCGGGACCCACCCCCGCGCTCGCTGGAGCGTTGAAACAGGCTCTGGAGCCCGGGACACGGCCCTCGGCCCTGTGGACGAGGCGGTTCCTGCTGGGACGGCGGGGTAGACTGGGACCGAAGGTCCGCCGTCCTCGGCGGGCTGCCGAGACACCGCTAGGAGCCGTGCGACCCGTGGCCGAGCCGACGAGCCCACTCCCCGTTGACGACCTGGAGCACTCGGACGGCTCGCCCGGCCCGATGCCAGCACGGGGCCCGCGCCCGCTCGACAACAGCTACGAAGCCAGTGACATCCAGGTGCTCGAGGGTCTCGAGGCCGTCCGCAAGCGCCCCGGCATGTACATCGGCTCGACGGGCGAGCGGGGCCTGCACCACCTCGTGTACGAGGTCGTCGACAACGCCGTCGACGAGGCGCTGGCCGGCTACTGCGACACGATCGAGGTGACGCTCCTGGACGACGGCGGGGTGCGCTGCGTCGACAACGGGCGCGGCATCCCGGTCGACATCGTCAAGAGCGAGGGCAAGCCCGCCGTCGAGGTCGTGCTCACGGTGCTGCACGCGGGCGGCAAGTTCGGCGGCGGCGGCTACGCGGTCTCCGGCGGCCTGCACGGCGTCGGCGTGTCCGTCGTCAACGCGCTCTCCGACCGGGTCTCGGTGGAGGTCCGCCGCCAGGGCCACGTGTGGCGGCAGTCGTACCACATCGGCGTCCCGGTGGCCCCGCTGGAGCAGGGCGAGGAGACCACCGAGACCGGCACGACGGTCACGTTCTGGCCCAGCGCAGAGATCTTCGAGACGACCGTCTTCGACTTCGAGACCCTCCGGTCGCGCTTCCAGCAGTACGCCTTCCTCAACAAGGGCCTGCAGATCTCGCTGACCGACGCCCGGACGGACCACCTGGACGACGAGGGCACCGCCTCCTCGGTGACCTACCGCTACGACGGCGGCCTGGTCGACTACGTGAACCACCTCAACAGCTCGAAGAAGAACGAGCCGGTGCACGCCGAGGTGATCGACTTCGACTCCGAGGACACCGTCCGCAAGCTGTCCGTCGAGGTCGCGATGCAGTGGACCTCGGCCTACTCCGAGAGCGTCCACACCTACGCCAACACGATCAACACGCATGAGGGCGGCACCCACGAGGAGGGCTTCCGGGCGGCGTTGACAGCGCTGGTCAACGAGTACGCACGGGAGAACAAGCTTCTCAAGGAGAAGGACGAGAACCTCGCCGGGGACGACGTCCGAGAGGGCCTCACCGCGGTGGTGTCGATCAAGCTCGCCGAGCCCCAGTTCGAGGGGCAGACCAAGACCAAGCTCGGCAACAGCGAGGCGAAGGCGTTCGTGCAGCGCGTCGTCCGCACCGAGCTGGCCGACTGGTTCGACCGGCACCCGCGCGAGGCCAGGGAGATCATCGGCAAGTCGATCCAGGCGGCGCAGGCCCGGGCCGCGGCCCGCAAGGCGCGCGACGTGATCCGGCGCAAGGGCCTGCTGGCCGGCGGCGGGCTCCCCGGCAAGCTGTCGGACTGCCAGTCGACGAAGCCGGAGGAGTGCGAGATCTACATCGTCGAGGGTGACTCGGCGGGTGGCTCGGCCAAGTCCGGGCGCGACCCCCGGGTCCAGGCGATCCTGCCGATCCGGGGCAAGATCCTCAACGTCGAGAAGGCCCGGATCGACAAGGTCATGTCGAACCAGGAGGTGCAGGCGCTCATCAGCGCCTTCGGCACCGGCGTCGGCACCGACTTCGACCTGGCCAAGCTCCGCTATCACAAGATCGTCCTGATGGCCGACGCGGACGTCGACGGCCAGCACATCACGACGCTGCTGCTCACCCTGCTGTTCCGGTTCATGCGCCCCCTGGTGGACGGCGGCTTCGTCTACCTCGCCCAGCCGCCGCTGTACAAGATCAAGTGGCAGAAGAGCGTTCCCGACTACGTCTACTCCGACCGGGAGCGGGACGCGATCGTGGCCGCAGGCGTGGAGGCCGGCCGGAAGCTCCCCAAGGAGGAGGGCATCCAGCGCTACAAGGGTCTCGGCGAGATGAACGCGGACGAGCTGTGGGAGACCACGATGGACCCGGCCCACCGGATCCTGCGCCAGGTCACCCTCGACGACGCCGCCGCGGCGGACGAGATGTTCGCGATCCTGATGGGTGAGGACGTCGAGTCGCGGCGCTCGTTCATCCAGCGCAACGCCAAGGACGTCCGCTTCCTCGACATCTGAGCGGTCCCAGCAGCCCCAGCAGCCCCACTCGCCCCACCCGCCCGACCGTGACCGCGAAGGACTCCCGTGACCGAGCAGCCGCCCACCCCGCCCACCGGCGACCGCGTCGAGGCCATCGACCTGCAGCTGGAGATGCAGCGGTCGTACCTCGACTACGCGATGAGCGTCATCGTCGGTCGGGCGCTCCCGGAGGTACGGGACGGGCTCAAGCCGGTGCACCGGCGGGTGCTCTACGCGATGTACGACGGCGGGTACCGGCCCGACCGGGGCTTCTCCAAGTGCTCCCGGATCGTCGGCGACGTGATGGGGCAGTACCACCCGCACGGTGACAGCGCGATCTACGACACCTTGGTGCGCCTCGCGCAGCCGTGGTCGCTGCGCTACCCCCTCGTCGACGGCCAGGGGAACTTCGGCAGCCCGGGCAACGACCCGGCCGCCGCGATGAGGTACACCGAGTGCCGCATGGCGCAGCTCGCCATGGAGATGGTCCGGGACATCGACAAGGACACCGTCGACTTCTCCCCGAACTACGACGGGCGCACCCGCGAGCCCGACATCCTCCCCGCCCGCTTCCCCAACCTGTTGGTGAACGGGGCGACCGGCATCGCGGTGGGCATGGCCACCAACATCCCGCCGCACAACCTGCGGGAGGTGGCGGACGGCGTCCAGTGGCTGCTAGCCAACCCGGAGGCCACCGACGAGGAGCTCCTCGGCGAGCTGATGCGCCGGGTCAAGGGCCCCGACTTCCCGACGCGCGGCCTGATCATGGGCACCCGGGGCATCGAGGACGCCTACCGCACCGGCCGCGGCTCGATCACCATGCGCGCCGTCGTCGAGGTCGAGGAGATCCAGGGGCGCACCTGCCTGGTGATCAGCGAGCTGCCCTACATGGTCAACCCGGACAACCTCGAGCTGAAGATCGCCGAGCTGGTGTCCAGCGGGCGGGTGGCCGGCATCGCAGACCTGCGCAACGACTCGTCCAGCCGGACGGGCATGCGGATCGTCATCATCCTCAAGCGTGACGCCGTGGCCAAGGTCGTGCTCAACAACCTCTACAAGCACACCCAGCTGCAGGACACCTTCGGGGCCAACATGCTGGCGCTCGTCGACGGCGTCCCCCGCACGCTCAGCCTGGACAAGTTCGTCCGGTACTGGCTCGAGCACCAGATCGAGGTCATCGTCCGGCGCACCCGCTACCTGCTCGCTGAGGCCGAGCGGCAGGCCCACATCTACCGCGGGTACGTCAAGGCGCTCGACGCCCTCGACGAGGTGATCGCCCTCATCCGGCGGTCGCCGTCCGCCGATGAGGCCCGCTCCGGCCTGATCGCCCTGCTCGACATCGATGACGAGCAGGCGCTCGCCATCCTCAACCTGCAGCTGCGCCGGCTCGCCGCGCTGGAGCGGCAGGAGATCCAGAACCGGTTGGCCGAGCTCGAGATCCAGATCGCGGACTACAACGACATCCTCGCCTCGCCGCCCCGGCAGCGCTCGATCGTGTCGGAGGAGCTCGCCGAGATCGTCGCGAAGCACGGCGACGAGCGGCGCACCCGGATCCTGCCGTTCGAGGGTGACATGGACGCCGAGGACCTCATCCCCGAGGAGGAGGTCGTCGTCACCATCACCCGGGCCGGGTACGCCAAGCGCACCCGCTCCGACGCGTACCGGGCCCAGCGCCGCGGCGGCAAGGGCGTGCGCGGCGCGCAGCTGCGCAGCGACGACGTCGTCGAGCACTTCTTCGTGACGACGACGCACCACTGGCTCCTCTTCTTCACCAACCTCGGTCGCGTGTACCGGGCCAAGGGGTACGAGCTGCCCGAGGCCGGCCGGGACGCGAAGGGCCAGCACGTGGCGAACCTGATGGCCTTCCAGCCGGGCGAGGAGATCGCCCAGGTCCTGGACATCCGGGACTACTCGACCGCGCCCTTCCTCGTGCTCGCCACGCGCGAGGGCCGGATCAAGAAGACCCGCCTGGACGAGTACGACTCGAACCGGTCGGGCGGCGTCATCGCCATCAACCTGCTCGAGGGCGACGAGCTGGTCTCGGCCCGCCTCGTCGACGCCGGCGCGGACATCCTGCTGGTGTCGCGCAAGGGCATGTCGGTGCGTTTCACCGCGGACGACGAGGCGCTGCGCCCGATGGGCCGCGCCACGTCCGGTGTCACCGGCATGAAGTTCCGGGAGGGCGACGAGCTCCTCTCCATGGACGTCGTCCGGGACGTGGACGACGCCTTCGTCTTCGTCGTGACCGAGGCCGGGTACGCCAAGCGCACGGCGGTGCTGGAGTACCGGGTCCAGGGGCGCGGCGGCCTCGGCATCAAGGTGGCCAAGCTCAGCGCGGACCGCGGCGACCTGGTCGGCGCGATGATCGTCGGCCACGACGACGAGGTGCTGGTCGTCATGGAGCGCGGGAAGGTCGTGCGCTCGGCGGTCGGCGAGGTCCCGGCGAAGGGCCGCGACACCATGGGGGTGGTGTTCGCCAAGCCGGACAACGGGGACCGCATCATCGCCGTCGCCCGCAACTCCGAGCGTGGCCTTGGCAACGGCGAGGACGTCGTCGACGGCGCCGAGGACCTCGAGGTCGTCGACGTCGTGCCGGAGCCCGCGAACGAGGCTGCGGACGACGTGAACCCGGAGGCCGGGGCGGACGTCATCGAGTCGGCGGAGGACGACGAGTCCGACGTGTGAGTTGGGTTCCGGTCCGAGCACTCTGCGTCGAACACGCCGTCCTGGTGTTCACCTCGGTCGGGGTAGCCTGGTGCGCGGCCGGCCACGGGCGGTTTCCGGCGCTCGGGAATCAGCGGTGCGGTGTCCGGATGATGCCGTACCGTCGATGGAGTTCGTCGTCAGTGGAGGTGGCTCGTGAGTCAGCCCGATCAGGTGTCCCGACCGGGCCCGGGCACCGGCTCGGCGAAGCGGGGGGCGTCCGTGAACGGCACCGAGGACTCCGACGTCCCGACCGCCGGGGCGGCCTCCGTCAACGGGGACTCGCACGCCACCGGCAACGGCGTGGACGGCACCCGTGCGCTGCCGACGTCCGCGCCGTCCTCGTCGACGGGTGGCTCCGGCTCCGCCGGTGACCAGGCGGGCGGCGGTTCCTCCTCCGGCGGTGCGGCTGGTGCGCCGACCCAGTCCTCCGCGGCGACCATCCGGCAACCGATCCAGTCCCGCCCGGCCTCGTCGGCGCCCGCCCCGCAGGGTTCGTCCAGTGGGCCGCCGACCGCGAACCAGCTCTTCGTGCCGTCCAGCAAGAAGCGGCAGAGCCAGGACGCGTCCGCCCAGGCCGGGACGGCGCCGAGCAGCAGCAGCGGGACCACTGTGGGCGGTCCGTCGTCCGGCGGTCCCTCGTCGTCCGGTGGCTCCTCGTCGGGTGGTTCGGCCGCGGGCTCCGCACCGGGACAGGCGGCACCGACCATCCGGACGAACGCGGCGCCGCGACCGGGCTCGTTGCCTCCGGGGCCCACCGGTGCGGCAGCGCCGCCGGCGCCCTCGAACCCGGCGCCGGCTGCCGACCCGTCGCGCCCGGCCGCGCCCACCCGGCCCGCACCGGCGACGTCCCGTTCCGACGCCTCGATCTCGGGCCCGACCGTCCGGTCGATGCCGCCCGCCTCGTCGCCGCCGCCCTCCTCCCCGCCGCCGTCGCGCCCGATGTCCTCGCCGAACCCGCGCCCGATGATCCCCCCCGCGCCCGTCGTGCCCACCTCCGGGCGACCGCCTGCGCCGTCCGGCCCGCCGCAAGCGCCCCCGCCGCCCCCGGTTGGCGGACAGCAGTTGGGGTATGGAACGGGCGTGCCGACCAGGTCCGCCCAACAGCCGATGGCTCCCGCCCTCCACCAGCCGCCAGCGCCGACGGCGCAGCCCATCCAGCCGTCGCCGCTCCCGCCCGCGCCGTCGTCCCAGCGACCTCCCGAGCCGCAGCGACCGCCCGAGTTCCAGCGCCCGCCCGAGCTGCAGCGCCCGGCCCCGTCCGGTGGCGCCGAGCCGTCGGGCGCGCCGGCCCCCGGCCCCCGCAAGGTGCGGCTCACGGTGGCCCGGATCGATCCGTGGTCGGCGATGAAGCTGTCGTTCCTGCTGGCCGTCGCCTTCGCCATCGCCACCGTGGTCGCCGCGGTGGTGATCTGGGAGGTCCTGAACGCGATGGGCGTGTGGGACTCCCTCAGCAACCAGGCGCGGGACATCGCCGGCAAGACGTCGGAGTTCAACCTCATGGACTACGTCGGCCTCGGGCGGGTGGTGTCCATCGCGACGCTGGTGGCGGTGGTCAACGTCCTGGTGTCGATGGCCCTGGCGACGCTGGGTGCGGTGCTCTACAACATCGCGGCGAGCCTCGTGGGTGGCGTGAACCTCACCCTGTCCGACGACTGACCCGGGCGGTGCGGTGGGCGGCCGGAGGCCTGGCCATTCGGTTTGGGTCGCCGGGTCCGCCTGCGGTAACCTTCCACCGCGTCGTGACGCAGCGGGCCTATAGCTCAGACGGTTAGAGCGCTTCCCTGATAAGGAAGAGGTCGGAGGTTCAAGTCCTCCTAGGCCCACCGCATCGCAGCAGCTCAGAGGCCGGTCACCCGTCAAGGGTGCCGGCCTCTCGGCGTTCACGGCGACGGTGTGAGCGGCCAGGGCTTCGGTGTCGGGTCAGGCAGCTGGACGACGCGGTAGGTCGACCGCTGAGCTCAAGAGTCCGGGGTCGGGGTCGATAGCCAGCGGGTGACAGTCGACCCCGGTGGTCCGGCCGCTGCCCAGATCGCCGCCGGTGTTTTCGCCAGGCCCGGGGCGTGGCTGCGGCGGCTCCCGGCCGAGGTCAACGCGGACCTGCGCAGCTCCCTGCGGATCACGAGTCCGAAGAGCGTGGTCCGGGTGTCCATGGCGGTCGTCTGGGGGGCGTTGGTTCCGTTCCTGGTCATCGCGGGGATCAAGAAGGGCCCTGGGGCCCTGCTCCGGCCGGAGTCACTGCTGGAAGCGGCCGTCTGCGCCCTCTTCGTTCCTCTGCTCTTCCTTCCCGCTCGGCACCTGCGGTACCTCCAGGTGCTGATGGCCATCGCCGGACCGTTCATCGACTCCTTCCTGGTCCTCTCGGCTCCCACTCCGATCGGCCGCACCTCGACCGCGATCGGGCTCACGATCATGCCGGTGATCGCCTTTATGCTGTGGGGGCGCCGGCTGGGAATCCTGGCGGTGCTCGTCGCCCTCGTCAACGTCGGGATCCAGGGCGCGATGGGATGGACCCCCGGCCAAGTGTCCACAACCCTGTTCATCGGGGTCGCGAGCAGTGGGCTGCTGCTCGGGTGGGCGGCCTACACCACCGAGCGACTCGAGTCCGACCCGGTGACCGGACTGGCCAACCGGTACGGCCTCGATCGGCTGCTCGCACGCTCCCTCAACGACACGGCTGCCGCGCCGGCCTCGCGCTTTCTCGCCGTCCTGGACGTGGACGGGGTCCGCCATCACAACGAGGCGCTCGGTCGACGGGCCGTCGATCACCTCCTGTCCCAGGTCGGGTCGGTGTTGACCGCGCGGCTCGCGGACCGTGCGCAGCTGTTCCATCTGGGAGCCGGTGAGTTCGCCGTCCTGCTGGTGGGCGACCGCCGAGAGATCGTGGAGCAGCTGGCGACTCTCCGGAAGCCCCCCGCCGCGGGGGTCACGTTGTGCGCCGGGATGTCCGCCCTGGCGCTCCCGACGACGGCCGCCCGGCTCCTCAACCAGGCCGAGGCATCGCTGACCCGAGCCAGAGCAGCCGGACCCGACGCGCTGGACCCGCTCCTGGTCGAGGACGTTCTGGTCCACGACCTGCGCGACGCCCTGCCCAACGGGCAGCTGACCGTCCTCTACCAGCCGATCGTCGACCTGGCCACGGACCTCACGGTCGGCTGCGAGGCGCTCGCGCGTTGGGACCACCCGACCGAGGGCCGGATCGGCCCGGATCGGTTCATCCCCCTGGCCGAGGAGGCCGGGCTCATCCACGACCTGGGCCGCTTCGTCCTGCGCCAGGCCTGCACCGAGGCCGCGGCCGCCGCCGCGGACGGTCGGCAGTTGAGCCACCTCAGCGTGAACGCCTCGGGCCTGGAGCTGCAACGACCCGACTACGCCGCCCACGTCGTGCAGGCCCTGCTCGAGACCGGGTTCGACCCCCGACGCCTGGTGCTGGAGGTGACCGAATCCTCCGTGGCGGGCCAGGACCCCGCGGTGGCCACCACCCTGAGCTGGCTGCGGCAGCGCGGCGTCCGCGTGGCCGTCGACGACTTCGGAACCGGCTACTCCTCGCTGAGCCGGCTCGGGAACCTGCCCGTGGACATCTTGAAGATCGACAAGAGCTTCGTCTGGGCCGACCCCACGCCCCTGCGGGACTCGGTCCTCACCGCGATCAACGGCCTCGCCGCCGCCTTCGGACTCACCACCATCGCCGAAGGCATCGAGACCGGGGACCACCACGACCTCCTGCGCCGCATCGGCTGCACGTTCGGCCAGGGCTACCTGTTCGGACGCCCCGCCCCCTTCGACGAGCTGGATCTGGCCACCACCCGGACCGGGACCGTGACGCAGACCGAGGACGGGACCGAGCAGGCCGCCGCCGATCAGGACACCACGGCCCGCCTGACTTGAAGAGATGGTGAGGTGGGTCGTCAGGCGGCTCCGCGGGGTTCGATGGTGACGTGGTAGCCGAGGGCCTCGAGCTGGTGTATCGCGTGGTGCTTGGTGCGTTCGGGGTTGCGTCGCGCGTAGTAGTCGGGTCCTGGGTCGTCGTACAGCGTGCTGTTGGTGAGCATGGTCCACACGGTGGCGAGCAGGGTGTGTTCGATCGCGACGACCGCCCTGCTCTTGCCTCGGGCGCGTGCGAGTCGCTGGTACTTGACGTGCAAGAAGGTGCCCGGGTGCCGCGCGATCGATAGGGCCGCGGCACCGAGGGCGCCCTTGAGCCACCGGTTGCCCGGGCGGGTCTTGCTCGACTTGGTCCGGCCGGCGGACTCGTGGTGCCCGGGGCAGACC
>Ga0302323_100001080_pt1 | contig 22074 bp, 12 predicted proteins | sample Fen_T0_3_FD_201950 | JGI IMG/M metagenome (GOLD analysis project Ga0302323, IMG submission 201950) | Peat permafrost microbial communities from Stordalen Mire near Abisko, Sweden - Fen_T0_3 | ecosystem: Environmental > Terrestrial > Soil > Wetlands > Permafrost | place: Sweden: Abisko... | reverse complement strand
TGGACAGCAAGCGACCGCAGGGCACCGTCGGGGAGCAGCCCGAGTGACTGGTGGAGAAAATGCGCCGAGCTGCCGGCCGCGTAGTGCACGCCCCAGGGCAGGTCGGTGATGGTCCCGAAGCAACAGCCGTTGAGCAGACATCCCCAGCGTCCGATGGCGATCAAGGCCACCAGGCCCAAGGTCAGAACGGCAATCGGCGGGTGCCTAAGCCCGAGCACTCTCTGTGCCAGAAACCACGCCACGATACCGCCGCCCACGGCGCCAAGGACACTTGGCAGAAATGTTGTGCCCACGCCGAGCCCTGCCACGAAGGCAGCCGTCGCCAGCAGCGCCGCCCGCCAGGGCCAGCCCTGGCGCCGCCCACCCAAGTACAGGGCGATGATAAAGCCCAAGAACGGAAGCTGGCCCACGAGAGCCCAGGTGCGAATATCGAGCCCGAAGAAGTGGAGCGTATGGATTGGCATTGCGTTTGGTCCCGGCGCTGTTGACAGGTCCCTGCATCTCTCTACAGCAAAACTGACGAGCAAAGCTGATGCCAGGTGCATTCCCTCGACTTTGCGTGATACGCGGCCGTGAACTGGTGAAATCTCACCACTATCCTGTCAATTCTGAGGCTTCCCGAATCTACCGGCGCAAGATGAAAAAGATCACCGAGCGTGAGAAAATGGCCGGCATGTTAAGCCAGGACCTAGCCCATCGAGCAGTCCTCGCCTGCCTATTCTTCGCCATTGCGCAGACGGGCTGCCACTCAGTCAAGGACGGCGTCGAAGTCGTCACCTGCACGGAAACGTTCAATGCCTGCGGCGGCGATCCCACGGGAACCTGGGATCTGGCAAGCATGTGCGTAGAAGGTGGCCTGCCAGCCGCCATAGACGGCGCAATGGCAACAGACTGGCCGTCGTGCGCCAACAGCACAAAGTCCGCCCATATGACTGTGGCCGAAAGCCAGACCTTCAGCGTGGGCACCCTGGAGTACCAGTGGACATCCACGCAAGGCGCCACGGTCTCCTACTCTGCAGCTTGTATGGCTGAAGGGGCGGGAACCCCGAACGCAGGCACTTGCCAACTGGTCGGAGCCACTTACAGCATGGCCGGCGGCACGACTGGTGGCTGCGCGTGGACGGGATCGAGCTGCAACTGCAACTACACTCAAGTCAGCTCGGAGCACGTGTCGACGACCTACACCATCAATGGCTCCACCCTCGTTGATCAGAACGGCCCCGACTTTGAGTTCTGCGTGAGTGGTGGCGCTCTATCCGAGCGAGTCCCGATCGATAGCAAGCACTACCAGGTCCTCCGCCTGACCAGGCGCTAGCGCCCCGCCACCTAGAAGAGGAACGCCGCCGTCAGCGAGATGGTCTTGTAGTCCGTTCCTGTTGGACTATCCGTGCAGGTTTCCATGCCGTTGATGGTCCCGCAGGCGTGCGTGAGGCTGCGCCCCGTGAAGCCGATCAAGCCGCCAATGGCAAGTCGGCCAACCGCGCCGAGCAAGCCGACGGTTCCACCATAAGCATAGCCGTAACCATCGCCGTGGTAAGACAGCCCAAGCACCCTTGCCGACTCGGTAAACACGAAGGTCCCGAGCTTGGGCCCAACGACGAATTCGAGGCCGCCCATGGGAACATGCACCAGCGGGCTGAACGCGAAATCGAACATCACGCCGGCGTAACTGTCGGCATTCCCGCTGGGTCTCTGGAGATCCATGGTCACTTCGCCAGCGAGCGAAAGCATCGAGTTGAGGTGGCCGCCAAGAAAGGTGCCGAAGCGCACGCCTTCCTTGTAGCCCTTGGTCCCGTCGCCAAACGGGATATGAGACCCCACGTACGGCATGACCAGGAATCCGCGGCGAAAGGGTGCGTTCTCGCCTGTGGGCACGACTTCTTCAAGCGGCGCGGGCGGCGGATAGTAATAGCCAGGCGGCGGATAGTACGCGGGTGGCGGGTAGGCCGGCGCAGCCTGCGAGCCAGGCCCGGGTGGAGCGTATTGTGCGTTTGCCGGCGTGGCTGCGAGCAGCATTGCAACCGCAAGAAGGAAACTGAGACAGTGTCTGGCAGTCATCGTCACTCCCATGTTCGCTTGAGGTGAAGATTATGGCGTTTGGTTCGAAATGTCAGCGCGCTTGCCCAATGCCCCGAAGAATAGCGGCAGTCGGATAGTAAAACAGATCGCCCCGCTGTCTCAATCCACTTGGACTTGCTGCCCGAGCGAGTCGCTTGCCGTGTCCAAAATCCGGACACTGTCTGATCCTGGTTGTTCTCTCAACGCAAGACCTCGTCAAGCGTCTGGCACCTTCGGCGAGGATGCCGAGGATGCCGGCGTCGAGGTGATGGCGCGGCGGCGACCGCACGACTGCCCGCGGGGCCGAGGCACGGCCACCGCGGTTATGTCCTTGTCCTATCTGACCAGCCAGAAAAAGATTGCGCGGAAGAGTACCCTCGGTCAGGAATCACATCGGAGCAGCGTTCATCGGCGAACTGAGTCACAGTAACCACTTACCCCGTCGAGCCTGGCAAACCTCGACACCACAAATAGAGTCGCTTGACCAGCAAGAAACTCAACCCGTACTCCCGCAGGGACATTCGAGCCAACGCTGAGATTTCCGACGTTGTTTGTCGTCCAACCCTCAATTCTGGTTTGGCAAACATCATCTAGCACCAACCTGACCTGTACAGTGTTGTGACCGGCCTTGAGCCACTTCATAGGGGCATCCTTGGGAAACTCAGACAAATCGAATCGCAACACAATAGTCGGGCCGTCTTGATGAAGGGTAACCTCATGCAGTCGCACGCTGTCGAGGTGAGGAACTGTCGTGCCAAACACCGCTTTCAAGGCCTCGTTTCGGTCGATCAGATCAAGCCAACTCATCGTTGCTTTCCAAACTTGTAGTGCTCCCTAGTCCCAGGGATCGTTCCAGTCCGGGTGTTCTCGGGGGGCCGCACGTTGAAATGCGGTCCTTGGTCTCCAACTCCACCCTCTCCAAACTTGTGACCGGCGCTGTGGTCTTGAATCACAGCTTTGGATCCGTCCTGGCGACTATACGTATACTCACGTGTCATTATCGGTTTGCCGTCTGGCCCCAAGACGCTTGAGCCATCCTTGTTGGTCAACTTAGCGCGATTCACGACGTCCGGCTGTTGCGACCGCGGTATCCTCAAGTCCGCCTTGGCTTCGTTCAACGCACCCGACCGCCCCGATATCTCTTGGCGAATAACATTCTTGGCCAGCCCACGGGCCTCAGCCACCGCCAGTCCCCGTTCCGGCGCTGTCACACCTATCGTGAAGGCATCGAGAATGGCAAAAACCGCGTTGAGCGCTGCCCAACCAAAATGGCCGCTCTCAACGTCCGCCCGGAAATCCAACACAGGCCCAGCGATAGGCGTCATGCTTGCGAGGATCGGAACTGGCTCGCGCTCAAATGTGGGCAGATCGACGAGTCCTGGATCCAGTGTGCCGCTGCCTCCCCCGCACGGCCCCGATGCACCAGTCTCGGCACAGACCATCCCATTCGGGTCTATGAACCTCACGGGATTGTTCCAGGTATACGAATACAGCCCTAGGTTTCGTGGTGCGAAGACGCCTTTGTTCGGCTTCCCCTGCATGTACGCGCCCAGTATCGGATCCGGTGACTGCCACACACTCGTCTTCGGGTCGTAGTACCTGGCGCCGAAGTAGTACAGGCCCGTGTCGAAATCCAACTCCTTGCTAGTGAAGAGCCAGTCGCGCCGCATGTTGTCTGGTCTGCCGAGGTCGCATTCCTCTTGATCGCCGGTGTCGCGCTCGCCGAATGGGAAGTACCGCTCGTGCTGAAGCAGCGTCTGGTCGCCGGCACTGGTGTAGCTGGTGCTGCCCAGGTGATCCGGGTGGTAGTAGCTGATCATCGCCACTTGCGAGATCGGATCGGTCTTCGACACGATCCGGGTTTCGCCAGCGAAGATGTGCTTGGTTGGCAGGATGCCCGACGGCTTCACCACGAAGAACTGATTCAGGTAGAAGGTGTCGCCAGCGGTGGTCTGCTTCTGCGTGCGCTCACCATCGGGAGCGTACAGGAACTTCCCGCGTGACACTGTGGCGTCCTTCACCTCCTTGAGCCGGTTCTCCTCGTCCCACGTCATGGTCCGCGTCGCGCCCATGTACACGTTCCCGGCATTGTTCCCGTTGGCGTCGTAGTTCACCACATGGTCGTTCGCGCTGCCGGTCGATGACGTCTCTTTGATCTTCGAGGCAGCGTGCGGTCGCGTGCCGGCGTAGGTGTAGTCCAGCGTGTAGCTGTACGACGACACCGTGTGATCGAATCGACTGCCCGTCAGCGCCGCCAGCCCAGCAGGGGGGTTCTGGTTGTCCCACACCAAACGGTTTTCAAGCTGCGACTTCTTCACCAGGTTCGCCGTCTCGTCGTACTGGAAGGTGCTGGTGTAGTCGTACCCATACCCACGATCCGGCCGGTACTTTCCGGTTGTACTCCTGAGCTGGTACAGGTTGTCGTAGGTGTAGGACATGGTCATCGGTCCGGTCCGCACGCTGGCGTTCTGCCAAGTGTACACCGTGGTCGCGTTTTCGACCTTCGTGATGTTCCCCACCATGTCGTAGTAGTAGTGCATGGCATGGAAGGGCGTGGCTGGCTTGCCAAGCTGCTTCTCTTGCGCGCCAAGCGATGATGCATCGATGGCAAGCAGCCGCCGGGTCAGCGGATCATAGCCGTACTTGTTCACGATGCCGTTCCCCGACGTCATCACCTTTCGTTGCTCGAACTCGTCATACCCCATGTGGTTGAGGTAGGCGAAGTTTCTTGGGTACTCTGGGTGTTGGGGGTTCTGCGTCTGCTGGTACCCAGTGATCTTGTCGATGTTTCCACCACGATCGTAGAAGTACGAGACCAACTCGCCGTTGCCTGCAACATTCTTCCAGTCGTTCTGGATCCAATTCGGGAAGGTCATGGTCTGCATGCGCCCGAACGAGTCGTAGCTGAACTGCATGGTGAACACCTGGTCAGCTATCGAAGGCTGCTGCAGGTGCTTCAGCGTGGTCACAGTCTTGTTCACGTTGCCCATCTTGTCGTAGTAGCGAAGCTCGCTACCGCCTTCCATCGTCACTTGCTTCACACGTCCCGCAAGATTTCCCGTGCCCCCCTTCTCGTCTTTTGTCCCGTACGTATACGTGACAGGACTCATAAGCGGGTAGGTGATGGTCTTCAGGCGGTTCGAACTTGCCTCATACGCGTACTTGATGAACTTGCTCTGCGCCGCCAGCACGGCGGTCTGCTTCCAGCCCAGATTTCCGCCCGCATCGTAGCGATATTCCGTCTTCCCGGCGTCCGGTGAGGTCAACGTTACCATCTGACCAAGCGTGTCGTACTCCGACGTCGTCTCCTTCAGCTTGGCATCGATCACCTTCAACAGATCGCCCATGGGGTCGTATTGGTATTGTGTGATGAGTGGGGTCAGACTCGACGAGGTTCCCACCTGGTTGTATTCCTTCACCGCCACGTGCCGCCCCCGGGCATCGTCATACGTCACCTTCTGCCCGGTGTGCGCAGTCGCCCCAGTGGCATTTCCCATAGGATCGGTCACTCTCGTCGCCAACCACGTACCAGAGACTGCCAGTCCCGACGGCAAGGGATCGTCGGTCGAAATGAGATACTCCATCGTCGTGGTGGCGCCGTCCGGGCCCACCACTTTCACCGTCCGGCCAATCGAGTCATAGGTGTACTTCGTCGAATTGGTATCATTGACGTCCACGAAAACCGCCTGTGCCTGCTTGTCGAATATCGGTTGTCCCTGAGAGGCAACCCGCCCACGGCTGTCGAACTGGACCAACCCGCTCACCGACATGCCCGTGGCTGGCGTGGTCGTTCCACAGCTGTCGGCGTCACATTCCATATCCTTCTTCGTCTGAATGACCCGTCCGAGCCCATCGACGAAGGTCACGGTGTCAATGGTGTCGCCTAGATGTTGGATGTCCTTGAGCTTCGTCATCGCGTAGGCAGGCATTGCGTCCGGCACATACGTCATGGCAATCGTCGGGGTCGCCCCCTGGTCATTCGGACTGCGCACCTCTACTAACCGACCGTAATTGTCGTACAGGTAGCTTTCAACTTGCCCGTTGATATCCGTGGTGTTGTCGTTCGTTCCATAGGACAAATTGGGCGTGGCCTGGGAGGAATATCCGAAGGGCAGGTCATCGACTTTCGTCCGGTAGGTCGCCGCGGTCGTATCGTACGTGTACTTCAACGTGTACCCGACTGGGTCGGTATGCGTCACGACGTTCCCGTACTGGTCGTACACGTAGCTATGGGTCGATGCCCTCCCGTTGTACGCAGCTCCGCTTGCGGGATCTTTGCCGCCGTAGATGTAGTTGGTTAAGGTCTGGAGCGTTCCAGTACCTGGGTTGTAGGTGGCTTCACGCCGGCGCTGGATCTGACCGCTGCTTGAGAACGCTTGGATAGAACTTGGGCGCGTAATATACGTCGCGCTCTCGCGATAATAGCCGATGCTATAGTTCACATCGTCCGCGGTGGTCTGCTCATCTCCCTGGTCACCGTATGAGGTCAGGTCGCCATTGGTGTTGTCGAAGACCTTGGTTTCGATGTGGCGCTTGGGTGCAACCCCGCTGATGTCAGTAGTCGAACCTTCAAAGTATCCGGTTTCTCGACTCGATTCCCACGGGAAGGCTGAGCCGGTCCTTGCCGGTGGCGGGGGCGTGGGTACGGGGTTGTAGCTGATTCGGACGCCGCGCAAGATGTTACCAACACCATCTTTCTCGTATTCAGCCTCCAACAAGCCCTCCGTGTAGAAGCTCTGATTCTTGTAGAAGCGCTCGACCTGCGAGCCATCGCCTCCCACGAAACCGCTTGGTCCAAGCACGCCCCTAGTTGTTTGGACGCGCCGATATCCAAGTTCCTGTCGCTCCAAACGATCATAGAAGCCGCTGCCAACCCTGGTGGTGCTACCTGGCGTTTTCGGCACGCTGTAGTCGAACGCGCTGATGTAGCTCGATCCCTGGCCATCCACCACCGTCACCTTGGACAACACCCACTGTGACTTCGGCATGTCGACCATGGGCGACTGGGTTCGATCCACGTAGTTTCCTTGGCGTGCATACTCTATCGAAATCTTCCCGCCCATGGGACGATCAATCTCATTGAGCAGATTCGCCTTTCCACTGGTGTTCAACCGTGCCATCACCATGGATTGGCCGCCCCGGCGAAAGACCTGGTCCACGTGCCCATCGCCATCGATGTCTTCCATGGTGACCGTGGTCAGATTGGTTCCGTTGCTGCTCGCATAATCGGCTTGCAGGTGCAGGCTGTAGATGTCGGCTGAGCCCCCAATCGATTGCCCCGAGGAGGCCTGGCTTTGTCCCGACACCGCCCCCGATTCATCACCGCTTCCCGGCCAATCCGGAATAGGCGTCGAGGCCTCCGGAGCGAAGCCGTTACCCAGATTGAGCTTGTAGTACAAGGTCGGAGAGCTAGGCTGTTTGAATACTTGGTCCACCAAACCGTCGCCGTTGATGTCAATCAGGTCAACCAACGTCTGCACGTTTCCTGTGCTCGTAGCGCTTCCCTTGTACCCCCCTCCACCGCCGCTGGGGCCACCTCCGCCACCGCCTCCACTCGTGTTGACCGTATCGCCCCTGGACATCTCAACGCGAAGCTGATTCGCGCTCACTTTGTCACCGTATTGACTGAGGAGCTGCGGGTAGTACACCGTATCCCCCACCATCGATTCCGCCCACACCGAAGATGGCCAAGGCATTTCTTCGGTGAAGCTGTAGCCAAGATTGAGCCTTACTGTGACGGCAATGCTTCCATCAGAATTGACTACTTCCTTGATCTGGTCCGGTAGTCCATCCCCGTTGATGTCTAGTGTATCCACATCTGTCGATGACATGCCATACGTGTTACCCACGCCCAAGCCATAACTAACATATCCGGTCGATTTTCCATCCGCCGACGTCGCGACCTGCGTGGTATTGGCTGCCCCTAAGGTATCTGTTCGCGTGTTGTGGCGGACATGTCGGAGCTTTCCGTACGGTAGTTTTCCTGCCGTCGTCACAGTCGCGTCGAAGTCCTGACCGTTGTTGTAGCGGATGCCATTGGGCACGACGGAGTCTGGCAGCTGGTCGCCATTCATGTCCACCACGTCTACCAGAGACCCGGTTTCGCCTTCAGTGAAGCCTACGCCTACCCCAATGGGTCCTCCCCCCACACTCGCCGACTTGTAAAAGTTGGATGCCTCGGCGAGCTGCAGTCCTGCCAAATTCGCGCACATCGGGGATCGCAGCAGGTCTTCAATAAATGTGAGCGCGGTCAACGTATCGCCCGCGATGGTTTGCGGGAAGTTGAAGATGTTTGATCCACCGCTATTCCAAGTGTCTACCACGGTGTTATACGTGTCCCGCACACCCGGCAAAGCGACATCGACCACATTGCCCCAGCTAATTCCCCACAATTTCGTAGAAACCCCTCTACTTCCCACCGTCGAGCTAGTCGAGGCAGGGGGAGCCACCATTGTCGTGCTGGGATGGAAGAACTCTGCCGCGACAACGGGATCTGCCATCAGTTTGGTGGCATCGAAGTCCTTCTTCGAATTCCAGTTGCCGCTGTACCAACCGTGGAATCCGCCATTCATGACCGGCACGACACCGTAGCCCGAAGGGTCGGGTGTGGCCAGTAGATCCCGATAGCGCACATTCACCGGAGCCGCTTGTGCGTTAACTTTCGGTGTCCAAGTTACTGCCCCCGCAGGATTGCTATCGGAGACAACGCTGAAGAACAGCTGGTCGTTGGCCTGGAGCCCATCGATCTGCAAATTGACCGGCATGGACACGCTTTCGCCCGGCTGAAAAGACTGCTTCCAATACAGCCGATTGACGCCTTGAATTAGCGCAACCACACGCGAGGCCGTCGCAGATTTGGTCAGCGTCCCGCTGATGGCAGCCGAGCCTGCCGCCGGAATCACAACTGTGCGTGTATCTCCGTTCGCAGCCCATTTGAACAATGGATAGTAGGGGTACAACTTTGCGTCTACGAGATCCCCGTCCATCGGCAGGTTGCCGAGGGGATCGTTGGGAATGTGACAAGTGTTGTGATTTACGCCCTGATCAGGGACGCATGTGGGCACGCCACAAACCTGATTGCCGCTGCTGTCCGTTGCCCTACAAAGGTTTGTGTACACGACGTGGGGTCCCCACACTGCGCGATTGGGATCGATTGGCACGTCGGACAGGACCTGGAACTGAAGTTGGTCACCTGCTTGTACATCCAAAGTGCCGTAGTCGAGCAAAGTTGCTGCGCTTTCGCTGGCTGGATGCACCTGGTTTAAGATCTGCAGATCGGCCTGCCCGGAGCGCTTGCGTACGATCCGCATGCTGAGGTCGTCGGGCGTCGTGTCCTTCTGGAGTTGCGCTTCTATGTGCACTTGACCGGGCCAGGCCGCAGTCCAGCGCGCTACATAGGGACCGACCGGGCGATAGTCGCTCACCCTTTCGGAGTGATGGATGTAGGTGCCGTCGGGCTCGCGCAGATCCACTTCCGCCGCCGGCACGTTCTGGTACATAATCGTCGGGTTCCAAGTGACACTGTCGCCCGTGGTAGTGCCCAGGCTATTGACCTTCATGTACAGCGGCTCTCCGGCCTGCACGTTGACTGTCAGAGGCTGAGTGTTCTCACATCCGCTCTGCGGCCCCGGTTGGCAGGGAGTTGTCTGATTGGCTGCCAGTTGTCCCGTCCAGATAGGAGTAGGGTTGGTGCCCTTGTAGATGTCTACGCGAACACCATCGGCATCAGAGGCAGGGGGTGGAGCAGCGAATCCGAGAATGCCAGAGAGAATAATCGTGCCAACAATGATGACAGTTCCATCGGACACGGGGATCCAGCCATGAAACGGATTCATGGCCTGCTTGATGAAGTCATACATTCCTGAAAGCGTGCAGTCGGTGACGCCGTCCATGCTGTAATGCGGCCACGCCACTTCGCTGACAAAACCACCATGACCGTCGTTTAGCCGAACCATGATTCCGTTGTCGGCGTGCCTGACTTGGTCCACAAACCCATCGCCGTTGATATCGATCCACAAGCGCTGTTCCGCGGTCCGGTTTGAAATGTCGTTGCCTTCGCTAATGCTCACCGGGCTGTTGAGGCCAGAGTTCCGACCCCAGATCGCACGAGCAGAGGACCCGAGTGGATAGTTAATGTCGCTGCAAACATTCGGCGTGAATGTCGAAGATCCACCGATGCTGTTGTAGTCCACCAAACCCTGAGCGCCTATGAAATCCGGTAGGCCATCCCCATTCACATCCACGGATCTCCAGCTTGTCGTGTCCTGTCCGAACACGACAGTTCCCCCGCCGCCTGCGTTGCCACCAAAGGGTCCAAATCCAAAACTATAGCCAACGCGCACGCCGCCGCTCTGCGTTTTTCCAACACTTCGATTGATTGCGCTCTCGGTCTCGGGCGTCTGGTCTGCCTTGACTGCACCCTTCCACGGCTGCGGGTCGTCGAAAAGCCGCAGCGAGGTCGAGTCGGCCATCGGCGTGTGCTCGTAGTGGAAGTTGTGAGTGTAGAGCGTTGGACTTGTGCCGGCGCCGCTCATGGCAACGCTGTCCAGCAGCATCTTTCCAAAATCGCCCGTGACGTATTGAAAGACGTATCGCCTGACTCGCTGACTGTTGTAGCGCACCTCGACCCCTTGCAGAAGTCGGCGCGTTCCCACCACGAAGCCAGCGCGCGCGTCCAGACGGACATCGCTTCGCGCCTGCGCCGCAGGATTGCTCAGCTCAAAATGTACCCGATAGGGTGCAGACAACGTGGGATGGGATGTGTAGTCGATGTCTTGCGGGTAGATCTGCGTGATCGCCACGCTATCCGACGTCCAGTTATCATGGACATAGGTCACGCTCATCGTGTTCCCCAACGTATCGACCACCTTTTCCAGATGCCAGGCGAAGATGTTCATCGGGTCGCTCAAGGCTGCCAGTCGGGCGTTCGCACTTTGCCCATAGACAAACTGCGTGCCCGACTTGTCCGTCACCACCCAGTAGTAGTTTGTGGCAGAGGTTCCCTTCCTCTCAATGCGGTCGAAGCGCCCTTCGATTCGTCGTTTGAACATTGCTCCGTCGATCGACGTAAGCTGGGATCCATCCAGGACATAGGCTTCTGCGCCAGTGTATTTCGGTACGCCAAACCGTGTATCGATTTCAATCTTCGACAGTCCCAGATCCCAGCCCTGCCCCATCCAGGTCGAACATCGGCTCGAGTCGTAGTTCACAGCCAGCGATGGTTGGATTCCGTGACGCCCAGGAGGAACTTCGATGGGCATTCCCAGCATGGCATTGCCCGTGGAATTCGCCGTCGGCGGCTCGATCAGCCCAATCCCAGCCGCCGGATTCGCTACCTTGATGTCCTTCATCGAAGTGGGATTCAGCGACTGGGTACCCGGATTTTCTGGTGTGGTGATGGTGGCGTTGATGAAGTCGGTGAAGTGTTCGCTGAGCGCCAGTAGAGCCCCCTTGCCCTGGGCCAGTAGGCCGACCTGCTGCCACTTCTTCAGGCCTTCGTCGTAGTAGAAGGTCCGTACGTCCGACTCGGTGTAGCCCTGGGGAATCAGGCCCTTGTCGTAGGGCAAAGCGAGCTTCACGGGCTTTCTGAAGACCATCCCGTGCGGGCCGAAGCGATACGCCTGTACACCAGGCGTTACGTTGGTCATTCCGGGATCCATCGCAGCGATCTTGTCGCTGGCCAAGGGTCTAATGGAGACACGCATGTCGCGCTCGACGGCGCCAGCGGGAACATCGACCGTCGCGTCAGCAAACGACAAGGTCGTTGCCGTCTTGGCGTGAACCACAGCAACATAGGGTGCGCCGCTGTCTTCCATCGGCTGGTGCATATGGCCGTCGTCTCCCCGCACGAGCGCGGGTTGCTCCACGCAGCCACCAATTGGAACCATTCGCCGCACACGCACGCCACCGGCATAGCGGGCCTCGACGTTCAACTGGAAGGCTTTGCCACCCGATTCCCGGTCCGACACTTCAAACGCCAGGCTGCCATCCTCAGAAATGGCGTTCTCCTTGCGGGTGCCGTTGACGAACAGGTTGGCAGGCCCGGCCGGGTCGATGAAGCCCCGTACGTACACACGATGGTTCACGCACTCGCCCGATAGCGGGTACGTGATATGCATTCTCGGCGCGTCGTCTACGGGAAGCGGACTCGCAGAGATGGCCAGCTCGGAGATGGCGATGGACTGCTCTTTCCCGGCGGTCAACGACAAGCGAAGCTTCTGGCCGGCAGGCAGAGTTGCCAGGGACACGCGATGCCAACCCGGTGCAAAGCCGGTCAGATCGATGGTGGCCTTCGCCGATGTCCGCTTGTCACCAGCCAGGATTTGCAGTGTTCCAGCGCCAGCCTTGGGTAGGCGAAACTCAACCGCCTCCGGCTGCGAGACTGCGGCAGAAGTCCAGTCCCGCAAATCGAGCTTTTTGCCACGCGTGGCCTCCCAGACAGAATCGTCGCTACCATCGACCACCGCCCTCCAAGTTGCTGGGTCTTCCAGGGTGTTGTGCGAAGGCGGTACGCCAACGATGCGGAGATGGCTCACCCGATACCCAACCGGATCAGACTCATCCGCCGGCAGGAATTGAATGGTGTTCTCGCCACGCGTAAGCCAGCGCGAGGAGATCTCCTCTACCTGCAGGCCTCCGGGAGCGCCGAGCGTCGCGCCGGAACGGCCCATGGGACTCTTGCCGTTGATGGTACGCATGGCCGAGGTGAAATGAGACAATCCAGCCAACTCGTAGACCAAAAACACACGGTCGAAGCGACCGGGCTCCTCGTCGAGTCTGACGTGGTAGACGCCGCCCTCGCCACTGCCAAACACGCTGGCCACTGAGATCGGAAGGGCACCACCCGTACCCTTGAATTCCCGGGCTCCCGACGGCAAGCCTTTGAACAGTGCCTCCGGCAGGCGAACGGTTTCCTTCGCAACCGGACTCGCCTCGCCGACACTGCCCCATAGCTCGATCTCGCGCAACATTGCACCGGGGTACGCTGGGCGCCATTCGAAGGTGATTGAATCAGACATCGCCCGGTTGCTAACCTCAAAGCGATTCCACCGGGGTCCATTCTTCCGCAAGTCGATCACCTGTTCGACGGCCGTTCCGCCATCCGGAATGATGGCGATGGCGCCCTCGGCATCATCGTAAACGCCAAGCTTCTGCACCACCGCGCTGTTGCGCAATTGCAACCTAAACTTGGCCGGCCCGTCGGTAATGAGGCCTATTCCGGCTCGTTCATCGAAGAGGCTTGCCAGCTGGGACGGGGCACTTGAGGAATCGAGGCTATTGAACCGAACAGGTCTAAGGCGATCGACTGGCCCTGTTGCCCTGGCCGGTGAATCTTGTGCTATTAGAGCAGGAATCACCTGTTGGGGCGGTGGCGATCCGGCAAAAACAATCTGCCATTGGCCAATCACCATGCTTGCCAGAACCAGCCAAGCCATGAATTGCGCGCCCTGGGACTTCCGACCACGTGTGCCTAGTACCATGGAAGAGCCTCCTCACAAGCGCCGCAGCTATTGCTAAGATAGTTTAGACGTCTAGCTGTGACGTGGCATTTCGACTAGCACAGCAACAAACATCGACGCAATGCCCATTTTCTCTTGGAACAGAATTGTCGCATGAAGAGTCGCATCCCAACAGCAATTCACCTACATGATCGGGTCCTCAATACCTGCCGCGTTTCATCGCGACGGTTTTGTAAGATTAGTTACCGAGACAAGGCCCGCGCATATTGAGAACCATGTTGCCTGCATCACCGACCAATTGGGATGCCTGACTTGAGTCGTGCCGTCGCTGAAGGACACCCATCATCACGACTGCCCAGTTGCGGGACAGAACTGCGTTCTGGCTTCATCCACCTGCGCGGGCGCAGTAAACTCCGCCAACATTCCCGTCTACAAGAGCCTCTAAACCAGCTACGCGGCACCGGCTTCCACTGTCCTCACCTTGGATACCGCCCCGTGCTTACGCCTTTTCCGATTCCGTTGAGCCCACTCCCTACATAGTCATGCCCCATCTGCGGACACCCACTGCGAGAGCGCCTTGGGGTAGAGTGTGTCCCGTGCCTGAGACGATTCTTGCGAAGTGGTTTTCTGGATGAGACCTCGTTGGTCCTTCTTGTGTCTGGTCATGCTCGCCTGGCTGTCAATCAGCCAGGCCCACGCGGCGGTCTTGGCTGTCATGCCGGTTCGTGGGGTCAATCTTTCGCCAGGTGAGTGTGACGCCATCGGCGTGATCTTCGCGGAGGCCTACGCCCAGGAGGCCCACATCGAGGTCCTGACGCCGACAATGACCGGGCCAGCGATCGAGCACAGCGGAACTTCGCAAGCCGCCGCGGCGCAGTTGGAAGCGACCGTGACGAACGCACAACTCGCGCGCGCCTTGGCCTGGCGGCAACCTGTTCCCGATATGCCGGTCGCGCCGACTGGCGTGGAACCCATCCCCAAGACTGCCCCCTCGGACGTGAGCCCAGGTCCTCACGCCTACACCAAGGCCTTGGGCATCAAAGTAGGGATCAGCCAGCCAGTGGCGCGGGGACGATCTTTCTACCCGGTGGAAGTGCTGGCATTTGATGCTCGTCTCGGTACGCGGGCCTACTTTGTTGAGTTTGGCGGCGGTGTGAACATCTCGCCGGCAACTCGAACTACTGCCAGCAAAGCCACGATGGAAGCATGGTTTACGGAAGTCGGCGGAAGCGTCTATCTCACGTGCGGCGCTATCGCTCCCTACCTTGGCGTGGGCATTTCTCCGCGGTTCACGTTCATTGACGGCGCCCGCAAAGACGACGGCATCAGGTTGGCCGTCTACGGCCAGACGGGTGTCACCTTCACACGCGACTCAAAGTCCAGGATCTACAGCGAACTGCGCGTGTCCCAGAACCTCCTCCCAATAGCCGAATACGCCTCCGATGGCAAGACCAGGCTTCGCAGCTACCATCCGACCGAGTTCGCCATGCAGGTCGGGGTGGGTTGGTAGGCCGGGAAGGAAGTCGGCAAGACCGGCGGTGGCGCTGGCGGGCCGCGCGACGAGCCCATCGCCAGCGAGCCAGCGGCGAGGCCAGCCTCGGATGCGCAGGCTGAGACCAGCACTAACCGACGAGTATGTTGAATTCCTCGACGGATATGTCGGCAGTGCGGATGATGCTTCGAAGGGTACCCCGGTCGATCTCGTGGTGGAGGGGCACCGTGACGGGCGGACGCTTGGGGCACACCAGCCGGACGTGGCTGCCTTTCTGGCGAAGGACGGTGTAGCCAAGCTTTGCCAGGGCAGCGATGCACGCAGCTCCGGAAATGACGGGAAGAGGTGGCACGCTCAGGCCGCGATGACGTTGATGTCCACGACCTCGTACTCTTGAGGCAGAGCCCAACCTTCCTGGTCCTTGGTTTCAAGGCAGAGTTCGATAGCCTCGCGGATGTTGGCGAGGGCCTCTTCGTGGTTCCTACCTTGACTGATGCATCCCGGAATCAGCGGGCATTCGGCCACGAGCCAGCCGTCTTCGCCAGGAGTCAGCACCACAGGAAGCTTCATGTGTAAACGTTACGCTGACGGCGCCCGCAATGCCAGTGGTAGCCATGTCGCCTCGCAGCTTTTGGAAGTCGGTTGTTATGCATGAGGTCTCGGATCCTCCGTCGCCTGTCCTACGTCAGTCATCGCAGCCCGCACGCGAAGTGAAGTCAGGACAAGTCCAGCATTGCATTGCGATCTTCGTTCCTGCGGTCAGCGGGCCGTCGGCTATTTCCGCGGCGGTTCGAACGACGCTGATGAGCTGTCCGTTGTCCGGGCATTTGGTGTTGTCGATGACCAGCTTCCAGCAGTCGGCGCTGATGGTGTCCGGCGTGGCGCCGGCCGGACAGATCGGCAGCGACTGCGGGGATTCGGTGTACGTGACCTTGCCCGTCGCGGGATCGGCCTGGGGCACGCGATAGACCACGCGACAGTCGGATTGCAGCCCCGGGGTCACTGGATCGACGTCCATCAGCTTCGCATTGATGCAGAGGTTCTGAAGCTTGTAGGCAATCGTGTCGGCGAACGGCCCCATGGCTCGGGTGAAGTCCCGTTCGCAAATGCTGTGTTTGAGACCGTTCTGGCCAAATTCGTCGATGAAGGCAGAGATGCGCAGCCCACCTTGCGCGCCCCATCCCCACGCCTCCGCGTCGAACGTTGCGGGGTCGGCTGGCTCGTGGTCGGGATCGTAGCAAACCGGCCAGTAGTCCCACACTTGCCCCTGCTGGTTGTCGGCATCTTCGGGGCGCGGGCCGGGTACGCGGTCGATCTTGTACTTTGCCTTCGCCATGTCGTCATCGGTGCGTGGCCATCCGAAGATACCGGCCACCATGATCTGGTTGTCCGGATCGGCCTTCAGCGCCTTGATCTCCTGGGCCAGCTGGTGGACGCCCTTGAGCGGGCTGCACGTGGTTGGCCCGCTGGTGTCGGTCGCCGCGTTGCCGTTGGTGACATCGGGACAAGTGTCGGTTCGTGCCGCGCAGTCGGCAAAATTTGCTTCGAATTTGGCGCTGGTGGGATAGCCGGGAGGTGCGTCGGCCAGGTTCACGCCGCCACACTGGTGGGCGCGCGTGGCGCATCTCAGGCTGGTCGATTCGCCGCGCAGCTCGGGCTTGGAACCGAATATCCCGTTGTTTATCGCTGGGGTCGCTGCGCTCGCCGGGCTCGCCGCGGAACAGTCGTCCTCGTCGCTGACGATGACCAGTCCCAGGTAGGCGTGCGAGCGGAGAAACGTGTTCTGCAATCCGCCGCTCTGGTTCTGGTGGAGGTTCTGTGTGGCGAGGGCGAATTCGAAGGACTGCAACGGATGCTCTTGTCCGCAGCCGAGGGCGCCGACATTTCCGGCCAGACACCCGAAGACCTGGCTGATGTCCATCGTCGGGTTGTAGCTCGCCGGTTTACCCTGGGCATAATACTGAAGCCAGAGAGCATCGGCATTGGCGCCGCAGCCGGCGGCGCCGCGCATTTGGAAGTTGCCGAGGTCGCCGAAGTTCTGGCTCGCATCGGGGCTTGCGGTCGGGCCGCACGAGCCGCTCGGGTACGCCCCGCCCGTGCCCAGGTCGCTGTCGATGATCGCGACCCTGAGGTCGGGATAGCGCCCGTCGTTGGGATCCTTGAGCGTCGCGAGCAACTTGGGGAACTGTTGCGCGAGCTTGCTCACCTTGGGCGCCATGGAAGGCGAGTTGTCGATCATGAAGACCATGTCCAGCTGGCGGACAGGCGCCACGCTTATGTACAGATCGGTTTCCTGCCCGATTCCGGCAGCCGCAGCGCTCCCGGCCGCGCTCCGGCAGCTGGCGAGCGCATCCGGCCCCTGGCACGCGACCGGCATCTGGGCGCCGCTTTGGCCCAGGAAATCCCTGCACAGGCAATAGTGCTTGCAGCAGAGCGGGCCGACGACAAAGGGCACCCCACAGACAAAGCCGCCCGTGCAGCGCGAGTCCTCGGCATCGCTCGGGTTCCGCAGCTCGCCGCCGCAATCGGAATCGCTGCTGCACTCATCGGTGCAGGTCGCGCCGGTAGGCGGGTCGATGACACTTGCCCCGGGAGCGACCACTGGCTTGAGACAAAGGCCGGTTAGACAAGTGTTGGCCTTCAGGTTGACAACCCCCTGGGAAGGTCCGGCGTCCACCGTCAGCTCGCAGAGCTGCCCAATCGTGTCGCTGTGCTTGCAGCCGAGGCCCATCATCAGAAACACGGTCCCGAACCATACGACGACACAAAGCCTGTTCTTCACGAGCCTATCGACCCTTCTGCTGGCAGTCCGTGGATTCATCGAGATCTTGCGATTGTGAATCAAAGCAAGAATCGGACCTACCACCAAGGCCGGAATCACCAGGAAGGGGCGGAAGGAACGACCTCCGCTTGCCAACTCCGTTGGCGCCTTTCCCCCTATGGTTGGCCGCTATCGACCGTGAAAAGTGCGCTCATGAAAAGTACCCTCGGACGGAAGAGCCGACGGGGCCACTGGCCGAACAATTCGGGTTCCGTCGAGCCGTCACCGTTCGTCCCACTTGGGGTAGAGTGTGTCCCATGCCTACGACGATTCTTGCGAAGTGGTTCCCTGGATGAGACCTCATTGGTCCTTCTTGTGCCTGGTCATGCTCGCCTGGCTGTCAATCAGCCAGGCCCATGCGGCTGTCGTGGCTGTCATGCCGGTTCGTGGGGTCAATCTTTCGCCGGGTGAGTGTGACGCCATCGGCATGCTCTTCGCGGAGGCCTTCGCCCAGGAGGCCCACGTCGAGGTCCTGACGCCGATGAAGACGGGGCCTGCGATCGAGCACAGCGGAACTTCGCAAGCCGCCGCGGCGCAGTTGGAAGCTGCCGAATACATCGAGCTGAGCGCGATTCGGCTCGACCGCAAGGTCAAGCTGGGCGGGATCCGATTCGACCGAAACGGCGCCGAAGTCTTTCGCGCGGAGACGCTTGCATCTTCTTTCGATGAGCTCAACGTGACCAGCGCCCACCTTGCGCACGCCTTGGCCCGGCCCATCCCCAAGCCTGCCCCAGCGGATGCGAGACCGAGTCCTCACGCCTACACCAAGGCCTTGGGCATCAAGGTAGGGGTCAGCCTGCCAGTGGCGAAGGGACGATCTTTCTACCCGGTGGAAGTGTTGGCATTTGATGCTCGTCTGGGTACCCGGGCCTATTTTGTTGAGTTTGGCGGCGGTGTGAACATCTCGCCGGCAACTCGAACTACTGCCAGCAGGGCCACGATGGAAGCGTGGTTTACGGAAGTCGGCGGAAGCGTCTACCTCTCTTCCGGCGCCATCGCTCCCTACCTTGGCGTGGGCATTTCTCCGCGGTTCGTGTTCATTGACGGCGCCCGCAAAGACGACAGCGTCAGGTTTGCCGTCTACGGCCAGACCGGGGTCACCTTCACACGCGACTCGAGGTTCAAGTTCTACGGTGAGCTGCGCGTGTCCCAGAATCTCCTCCCAATAGCCGAATACGCCTCCGATGGTACGACTAGGCTTGGCACCTACCATCCGACCGAGATCGCCCTGCAGGCGGGGGTGGGTTGGTAGGCCGGCCTGTTCGCCAAACTTCGCAAGGCAATAGTTTTGCGGCCCAGCCCGAGGGATCACGTCACAGCAAGGAAAGGCGACCGAGAAACTTTCGAGGGGGCTCTTCGGATCAAGGTCGGTTGCACGGGGGGACGGCAGCTGCAGCCGAGACCAGGCTCTGGAGGTCTTGTACCAGGCGACGCACGCCGGTTGGTATGGGCTGGCACGGCATCTCTGGTGCCAAGCAACATGAGCCGCCAACCTGAATGGTCCGGCCATTGCCCAAAGTGACAATGTAGTCAGCACCATCTTGGGGCACCATGCTGATACCGTAAAGGGATCTTGAGCTTGCAGCAAAGGCAGCCTGCACGTCAGCATCTGCCAGATCCGCCGCGACGGTCGCCGCGGTAACCGCGCACGGAGTTCCGCAGGACGGCAATGACCACGAGCACGAGCCAACCGAAAGCGTGATGGTCAAGGTTCCAGACATATCAAGCACGTTGGTGTTCTGACCCTCCAATCCGCCGTAGTATCCAAACGCCAGCGTGGTGGAAAGGGAGCACTCCGCAGGTACGCTCGCGTCTTGGGCCCGACACGTCTCTGCGACGCACGTAAGGTTGCCGCCGGCCCCGCAAGAATACTTGCTGCAGCCATCCGTATACACCTCCCCCGCTGCCAGGACACCGCCGCTCGTCACGCAATCCTCGCCGCAAGCAAGACATCCGTCCAAGAACGAGCCATCTCGGCCAGGGAAAACCGCGGCGTCAAGGGACAAGCAAAGGACGGGCTGGCACTCGATCTGACCGGTCGCCGAGCATGAACAGGTTCTGCAGTCTTCGACGAAGCTCTCCCCGCCCGCGTAGATGGTGCCGGCGTACACGCAGAAAGAAGCGTCAGTTCCTGACCGCGCATCGACGCCTCCATTCTTCTTGCTATCGCAAAAGGAAGCCAGCGTGGCGGCACAAGCCACAACAATGAGGTCAAGACGATGCGCTACCCGCTTCATGGTACCGGCAAACGAAAGGCGCGTACCAGGCGCACCGTCCAGTAGATGCACCAAGCGGCCAGCAAAATGAGCAGAACCCAGATCCGGTTGGACAGGTGGGGATACGGCAAGAGGTTGGCGTGCATGGCCTCGCGAAAGACAAGCAGCAAGAAGAGCAACATCACGTTGCCGAACCCGACCAGGAACGACTGCAAGGTCTGGGCGGTGCGCGCCCTGCGTTCGGGGGCCAGCCAGTATTCCTTGTTGGGCAGGTTGATCATGCCCGGCGGCAGTCGAACAATGAGCGCGGGGACAAGAAGAAATACGCCGGACATAATCCCCAACACCACCAACTGAATGACAAAGAAGGCATCCTTGGGCATGAAGGCGTTGACCTGTCCGGCGGCATCGAAGTGCGAAGCGACCCTGGCAGGCAAACGCGGGTAGTACCAGACCATCTGGGTCAGCGTGGCGGCGATCAGCGCCAAGAACAAGATACGCGCCGGACTAAAAAGTCGTCTGGTTGGGAGAGTTGCCGATGGCATGGTCGGTTTCAGAGCAATTACGGCGCGGCCGTGCCCTCGGTGATTTCGGCGCCGTATTTCTCATCGTCGGCGGGCGCAACTTGCCGAAGAATTCGGGTTCCGTCGAGTCGCCAGCGTTCGTCCCACTTGTCGTTGCGGTTGAGATCCACCTTGGCGCGCACCCAGCGGCCTTTCTGGGCGAAAACGTTCACCTTCACCGATCCGTGCAGGGCATCCTTGATCTTGTCCCCGCTCGCCGGCTTGCCCAGGGTTTCCAGCAGGTAGGCGCGGTAGTCTTTGGTTGCAGCCGGTCGCTCCGGAATCGCTGGCGGCTGAGCCACTGCGGCGGGCGAAGGCAAGGCGTTGCTCGTCCGCGCGGGCGGCAAGGCGGGTGGCCCAGAGGATGCCTGCCCACAGGTATAAAGGGCGCCACCCAACAGGACTGCGCCTGTCACCAGGGCCAAATTGCGGAAGGTCGTATATTTCATGGTGCCCCTTGGGTTAAAGAGCCGCTGTCGCTCGGCCGAGTCATCATGCCGCGTTCAATCGGCACAGTGCAGTTGCAGTAGGAATAATCACAGGGCGTGGCGCCCGCGGCCAGTTTGAAGCTGCCGTCCAGCAAATTGCCCAGTGACTCCCGCCTCCTGCGCCGGGCAGGATAGCAGCGATAGGCTTGACCGCGGTCGTCGACAATGAAATAGCGCGCCCCCGCCCAGCAGGGTTGACCGTGAAAATCGTGTGCGATCTTGCCGGTCAGGTTGTGGCCACCCAGGGCCAGCAACTGCGCTCGCTCGGTCGCGCTGTAAGCGACCACGTCGCGATCTTGTTTCTCCGGCTGGATCTTGAAGGTGATGTCTTCAGCGGCAAAGCGCGTGCGCAAATCCGCCAGGCGGGGCAGGTTCGCCCGCGTGGCCACGCAGGTCACGCACAACGAAGCACCGGGCGGAAGACGTTGCTTCACCACATGGCAACGATCAATGAAACCGGCCAGGGTGTCCCGCTTGTCCTCGCCGGTTTCACCCACGTATTCCAGGTGCAGCGAGGCGCTGAACACGCCCAATTGATCGCCGGCCGCATCCAGAAACGCCAGCAGCGCCGGACGGGGCAAGGACAAATTGGTCACCACCGAGACAACCATGCGATGCCGGGCCAGGCTGGCGACCAACGCAACAAGATCAGGGTGCACGAACGGCTCGCCACCCGACAGCTTCACCTCCCACGGACCTGGCAGGGCCGTGAAGGCCTCGACGAAGCGCGGGACATCGCGCGCCCAGCGGCCGCGATCGTCGAGAAAGCGTTGGGTGCAGTAGCTGCACCGATAATTGCAGCTGGTGTTCATGTTCCAACTTACGACGCCGCGGCCCGGATCAGGCGGGACGCTCATGGCTCGCGCTCCATTGCATCGAGGTGCGCGGGCACGCCTTCGATCATGCCGCGGTTGGCGGGGACCGCGCAGGGGCAGATGGCGTAGGAACAAACGCTTGGGCCACAGCGCAGGCGAATG
>Ga0302323_100001079_pt1 | contig 22078 bp, 18 predicted proteins | sample Fen_T0_3_FD_201950 | JGI IMG/M metagenome (GOLD analysis project Ga0302323, IMG submission 201950) | Peat permafrost microbial communities from Stordalen Mire near Abisko, Sweden - Fen_T0_3 | ecosystem: Environmental > Terrestrial > Soil > Wetlands > Permafrost | place: Sweden: Abisko... | reverse complement strand
CATTTCCTTCCAAGCCGGATCGGGATCCATCGCGATCAGGCCATCAGCGAGCGAACGACAACGCCGCAAAGCGACACGCAGATCATGGACGGGGTCCGCATCAAGCCCCTCCGCCGCGCGGTCACACTCCACCAACACGCGTTCCATCCACGCGCGCAGGCCGAGTTTTGGCTTTGGGCGATCTGTTTTCCCTTCCGGCTTCGCACTAGGACTCGCTCCCACTGCCCCTCCTTTCCAACGCGAACCATTGTCGCTTCTTTGCCGGAATTCTTCTAGCGCCACGAAATCATCGCGTCCCCACTCCTGCCCTCATAACTGGGTTAGAATTTGGGCAGGCTCGCAGAACCCCACAAGTGAAAAAGAAAAGCAGTAAACCTCGGAGAGATCACCACTGGCGAGCGCCGCGTTTTTCCCGCGCCCTCGAAATCATGTATGAAGACGACGCGATCGTCGTCGTAGACAAGCCGCCCGGGTTGGTAGCCGTCCCGATACAGAATTCCGTGACGGCCTCGGCGTGGTCCTTGCTGTCCGATGAACTCAAAACCAAACGGCAGAAAGCGTTCGTCGTTCACCGCATCGATCGCTTCACGTCCGGAGTGCTGCTCTTTGCCAAAACCGCCGGCGACCGCGATAACCTTGTGCGGCAGTTCCTCAGTCACACTCCCCTTCGACAATACCTGGCGGTCGTGCGCGGGCACTTCACTTCCCCACCGGGTCCAAAAGAAGAAACCTTGGTCCACTACTTTCGCCGGCAGGGCATGTTTCAGATACCAGCAACCGAAGACGAGCGGGAGGCGACTCGTGCCGAACTTCACTACTCAATCCAGCGCCGCCTCCGGGCTGCGACGCTAGTTCGTGTCACCTTGATCACAGGGTTACAGAACCAGATTCGCGTCCAGTTTTCCGCGATCGGTCATCCTGTCATCGGCGACCGGAAGTATCAGCCGAAAGAAGCCGAGGAAAAGCGCATCGGACGCGTAGCCCTTCACGCCACCCACCTGGAGTTCATCCATCCCCGCTCGGGAACAACGTTTTCGATCGATTCCAAACCGCCCGCGGACTTTCAATCACTTCTCCAGGCGTTGTCCCCACCCAAACGTCCAAATAAATGACGCACCAATAAAAATTCCAGCCCCGAATCGAGGCTGGAATCAACAAGCTTTTTCTGAGAACTGAGAACGAGGAACTGAGACCTGCCTAGTTGCTCAGCACTTTCTCCCGCTCCTCCGCGTCCTGCCGTTCTTCTCGTGGCGAACTCGGCATCGCGAATTCCAGAACCTCATCGATCGTCTTGACGTAGTGTGGCGTGAGTCCGACCAGTTGCTCCGGCGTCAGATCCTCATCCACGTTCGTCTTGTTGTCCGCCGGCAGAATCACGTCGTGCACTCCGGCTCGCTTCGCCGCCAGCACTTTTTCCTTGATCCCACCGACCGGAAGCACGTTACCACTCAGGGTGATTTCACCCGTCATCGCGGTCAGGGGACGAACCTGCTTCCCGGTCAACAATGAAACAAGAGCCGTCACGATCGTTACACCCGCCGACGGTCCATCCTTAGGAATCGCCCCTGCCGGCACGTGAATGTGGATGTCATGATTGGCAAAGAATTCATCGTCGATCCCCAACTGCTTCGCGTTGGAACGTACCCAGCTCAAACCGGCCTGCATGGACTCTCGCATCACGTCCTGAATCTGACCTGTGATCGTGAGCCCGCCTTTGCCTTTCATTTGGTTTGCTTCGACAAACAACACGTCGCCGCCCGATGGCGTCCACGCCAGGCCAACCACCACACCGGCTCGCTTCGTGCGCTCGGCAATCTCGCCTTCGCTGCGGATCTTGATGCCACCCAAGAACTCTTGGATGATCTCCTTGGTCACGACCAACTTCTCGGTCTTGCCTTCCGCCAGTCGCCGTGCCTGTTTACGGCAGATCGTTCCGATCGTCCGTTCCAGATTACGCACGCCCGCCTCCCGCGTGTAGTGCCGGATCACGTAGCTCACCGACTCTTCCGGAAACTCAATCTGCTCCGGCGTGATTCCATTTTCGTCAATTTGCCGCGGAATCAGATACTGGAACGAGATGTGAATCTTCTCTTCCTCGGTGTAGCCCTGCAGTTCGATGATCTCCATACGATCGCGCAAAGGCTCCGCGATTGGATCGAGCATGTTCGCGGTCGTGATAAAGAGCACCTTCGATAAATCGAACGTCACGTCCAGATAGTTATCGCGGAACGTCGCATTCTGCTCCGGATCGAGCGCCTCGAGCAATGCCGATGCTGGATCGCCACGAAAGTCTCGTCCCACCTTGTCGATTTCGTCGAGCATGAACACTGGATCCTTCGTCTCGGCTCGTCGGATGCCCTGAATAATCTGACCTGGCAGCGCCCCGATGTACGTACGGCGATGTCCGCGAATTTCCGCTTCGTCGTGCACGCCACCCAGCGACAATCGCGTAAACTTGCGTCCCAGCGCTCGAGCAATTGACTTGCCCAAAGAAGTCTTTCCTACTCCGGGAGGTCCCACAAAGCAAAGAATCGGTCCCTTCATGTTTGGCTTCAAACGCCGCACGGAAAGATAGTCGAGAATGCGGTCTTTTACCTTTTGCAGATCGTAGTGGTCAGCGTCGAGAATCTCCTTCGCTTTGGGAATCTCGATCTCCTGACCCGACGTCTTCTGCCACGGCAACACGGCCAGCCATTCGATATAGTTCCGCGTAACCGAATAATCAGCCGCCATCGGCGACATCCGCGAGAGGCGCCCCAATTCCTTCAGCGCTTCCTTCTTCACTTCGTCCGGCATCCCTGCCGACTCGATCTTCTGCTTCAACTCTTCCGTGTCTCGCGCACCCTCATCCTGCTCACCCAGTTCCTTCTGAATCGCCTTCATCTGCTCGCGCAGATAGTATTCGCGCTGCGTCTGCTGCACGCGATCCTGAACCTCAGACTGGATCTTGTTGCGGAGTTGCTGTACTTCCAGTTCTTTTGCCAGGTGATGATTGATCTTCTCGAGGCGGACGCGAACGTCGGTCGTCTCCAGCGTGTCTTGCTTGTCAGCCGTTGAAAGCGAAGGCAGCGATGACGCAATGAAATCCACCAACCGTCCCGGCTCTTCAATATTCATCGCCACTGTCGACAACTCATCCGAAAGCGTCGGCGAACCCGCAACAATCTGCTGGAACAGTGTCAGCACGTTGCGCTGTAACGCTTCCACTTCCGAATCTTTCGGCGGGATCGTCTCCGGCACCGGTACCACTTGCGCCCGCATGAAGGGCGTGAGTTGCGCGAAATCCGCTAACCGTACGCGTTCCAACCCTTCGGCGAAAACAAACAAGCTTTGGTTCGGCATCTTCACGACTTTGTGCACTACGGCCAGAGTGCCCACCGTGTACAAGTCGGTCGGTTGCGGCGAATCAACGCGCGCTTCCCGCTGCGCCACCACCACAATTGTCTTGTCATCCCCTAGGGAATTAATCAGCTGTACAGAACTTTCGCGACCGACCGTCAGCGGCAACACCGCATGGGGAAATAGCACCGTATCGCGCACCGGCAGGATCGGCAGGGACCGACCAGTCGTATCGTAAGGAATAGTCGTACTAAGATCGCTCATAATTTCGTCTTGAGTCACTTCCACTCAACTTTGGATGAACCGTGGGCGCCAAAAGATGCACACTGGTAGCTAGGACGTTGAATTCTAGACCTTTTTCGGCTTTTTGCAAGGACTCAGAAGCGCTACGGCCCCACGCCGGTAACAAGGACAAAGGGGCGGCTCTTGGAGTAAGCCGCCCCCAGCATAGAAAATGCCCACCTACTGGGCACCGAATGGCAATAGCAAACCGCCACTGTCGCGCCCGTCACTTCGTTCAATCCAAGAACAGGCTAGAAAACGTGCTTTGCGCGGTCGCCTTTGAATATCAGTTCGTGCAAAACGCGCTCGCTCGAGGCATTGAGTTCGTAGATCTTCTGGTCGTCAGCAGCTTTCGCCGGCAACGCAACCAGGGTGCACTTCGCACGCACTTCCGCTGGCTTCCTAACTCCAACCTGGTGGAAAATCATGATGTGATCCGAACCTTCCATCACGTGTCGGATCTCATAGTTTCCGGAAGGCAGGAGCGTGTCAGCGACCCGCACCTTCTCCACAAAATTGATCCGATAGAGATCGGAAATTCCCATCGGGTTATCGGCAGCAAACGCAGCAACATTCAGTAAAAGGACGAAAACCACAACAAAAAGTACAGCTTTAAGCGGACGCATGTAGGTCCTCCTCTTCATCTTTGAACCTACGCTGCGAAAGTTGCCCGCGCTGTGCACCTCCTCACAACCATTTGTGACGAAGGTCTCTGGTACTTGCGTTCCAGATCACCGCCCCCTTTTTACTGCTCATACGCGCCCAAATTAATCAATCCGTTGCGAATGCGAGGGTTGCCGTTGAAGTCCACATTGCCTGCAATGTCGGCACCAAGATCGATACCTACCGCACTAGCCGGCGAACCTGACTGCAAGTCGAAATTCGTCCCATCGGTCGCCATAAACAGAGGGTCAGAGAATGCCGGAGAGTGTTTGTCGTTCCCTGTCTGGGCCAGATAGTTCGCAAACCCTTGATAGGTCTTGCCTTGGTAATTCCACGAGGCGCTACCCTCGCCAACCGTTGAATAGTAGAGGTTGTAGTCAATCGTGGCCGGGATCGTCTGGGATTTCACGAACCCATTCATCAAGAGTCCCTGCGACGTGGAGTAGAGGATGTTGTTCTCAAACACATTGTTCGACGCGTGAAACTGAATCTGGAATTCCCCGCTGCCCGTTTTCTTCGTGTCGTTGCCAAACAAGGTGTTGTTCACCACCGTGCAATTCTGCGTGCCCCCGACTCCGCCGGCGTAGCCGCCAATCGAAATCCCCGCGCTATTTCCGTCATAGATCACGTTGTTGCGAGCCGTAACGTAGGTCGTGTTTTTGTTGTGGTGCTCGCTCGCCAACTCGATTCCCAAATCTACGTTATGGATCAAGTTCTGTTCGATCGTAATCAGCGTGCCACCATCCACATAAATCCCGTCCGCCGCATACTGCTTTCCATACGCCGGATTCCCGTAGGAACTGATGTTGTAGACGGTGTTGCCACGAATCTCGCCATTGCGCGCCTGATCATAGGCGACCTGCGGTGATACCTTCTCGAACCCAATCGCCCCAATCGCGATGTTGTTACTGTCATGCACAACGTTGCTGGTCACGGCAAAGTTGGTCACGTTGCCATCGAGCGAAAGCGTCTCGCTACAGCCCAATACCAGGTTGTCCAGTTCATTGCCGCTGATGGCGATGTTGTTGATCGAATCCGGAGCTTTCGTTCCGTAAACAGTCAGCCCAAACGCGTTCGCCCCGCAGCCCGTAGCGGTCGTCACGATGTCGTGAATATGGTTATTGACGATCTGAACATTGGTGCCTGCACCGCTCACATAGATGCCGATCGGAACATCTGCCCTTGAATCCGTCTTGTAGTTCCGCACTTCAAAACCATTGATCACGAGGTAGCTTTGATCCACAATCGTGACCAGTCCCCATTGCCCTCCCGGAATACTGAGGCCAGTTCCGTCGAGTGTTGCCAACTCTCCCGGATAGCTCGAGAACGTGATGAAACCAGCCGCAGCCGAGCCCGATGCGGGAAACGAAACCAGTTCGTTATAGATCCCGCCGCGGGCGTACACCGTATCTCCGGCGTGCGCCTGATTGGCAGCGTACTGAATATGCTGCCAGGGCGCGGATAAACTTCCGTTGTTGTTGTCACTGCCCGTGCTAGCCACGTAGTAGGTCGAACCGCTTGCCCCCTGCGCCATCATGGTAAGAGTCGCGGTGGCGCTCACAGTCGGCTGCGCCTGCGATACCGCTGTGACATTCACAATCGCCGGCGAAGGAATAGTCGCCGGTGCCGTGAATCGCCCTTTCTTGGTGATCGTGCCCACCGCAGACGAGCCGCCCACGATGTTGTTGACTTGCCACGTAACCCCAGGGTTGCCGCCACCCCCGACCGCCGCTGAAAACTGAATCTTCTGCCCGGGCAGGATCGCCTTGTAATTCGGCGTAATCGTGACCGTGACCGCAGCCTGCTGAGCGGCAGAAAATGACAGCGCAGCGCCAATCGCAAGAACTATCGCCAACCGGAGAAAGAAGGAGTCACTCATGATCGCCCGCCCACCAAGGGATTTGCAGCAAAACACAACTACACGATGACACATTTTCCCGCCTGCACAGGAAATCACATGGGCAGAACTATAACCACACAAAAAGCAGAGATTATCGAGAATGAGTGGTGGGCAGTGCAGGGCTCGAACCTGCGACCTCCTGCTTGTAAGGCAGGCGCTCTAACCAGCTGAGCTAACCGCCCGTTCGGTCGGACCAGAACGGCAACTTTCACCGACGGGGTCATTCGGGGACGCGATTCATCAGCGCAGACGCTCTCCCGGAACGTAAGCTGAGAATACTGGACACTTCCCTGCCGGTCAAATTCGTAGAGCCCTCCCGATTGCGGCACGGATTCCCCGCGGAGCGACTCGCCACATCGCAATCCGCACTCATTCTCCCTGTTACACTTTTTAAATGCGGCAGCTCATCGTGAACGCGGATGACTTCGGCCTGACTGCGGGCGTCAATCGCGCCGTCGCCGAATGTCATGACGATGGAGTCGTATCGTCAGCCACGCTGATGGCGAACGGCGCTGCTTTCGCCGACGCAGTCCAAGCCTCGAAATCGCTGCCGAAACTCTCCGTTGGCTGCCACGTCGTCCTCGTAGACGGCGCACCCGTGTCCTCCTCCGCTGGCCTCGACACGCTGCTCGCCATCCGCTCGTCGGAACCCCAACGCTTTCACGCCAGCCTCTCCGCATTCGCTGCGCGAGCCACGCTGGGTGGCTTTGATCGCGACCAACTCGTCGAAGAAATCACGGCACAGATCCGGAAAATCCAGGCAGCAGGCATCGTGGTCTCGCACCTCGACTCCCACAAACACGCTCACGTTTTTCCCGAGGTGCTTCTCGCCATGGTGCGGGCCGCACGGATTTGCGGCGTACCCGCGATCCGCAACCCCTTTGTTCCCACGAAAGGCATTTCGCCTCGCCAGTTCGCCGGGAATCGAGCACTGCTCAAGCGGTATGGTCAAGTGCGTCTGCTCCACACTTTTTCCCGCCAATTCCACCAGTTGACCAAACGCGCCGGCCTGCTTACTCCGGACGGCGTGATTGGAGTAATCGAAACTGGCCTGCTTGATGCCCGCTTGCTACATCAGGCGATTTCTAACCTGCCCGAAGGAACCTGGGAGTTGGTCTGTCATCCGGGCTACACCGACCCCGATCTGCGGGCTGCACGCACCCGATTGCTTCAGGCTCGCGATCAGGAGCGTCTGCTGCTGACATCCGTCGACCTGAAGAACTTTCTCGAACAACAGAAGATTCGTGTCATCACCTATCGCGACTTGGCCGAGCGCCGCCCTGACCGCCCGGAACCAAAGTAATGATGCTATTGCTCTTCATGCCGGGTTTACTATGATGTAGCGCCTTGGTGCATGTGCACCACCGGCTAAATTATCCATGACCGAACAACCGAAAGAACCGCGTCTCAGTGTGGACTTGCCCGTGCGAATCTGGGGCATGAGCGCGGAAGGACGTGCGTTTTCCCAGCACGCGCGCGCTCAAAACATCAGCAGCGAAGGCGCGCTCATCAGCGGCGTCGATCACGATCTCAAGATTGGCGATGTAGTCGGCGTCCAGTGCGACGAAAAAAAGGCCCGCTGCACTGTGATCTGGGCAGTCAATACCGGCGCCATCAAGAAGAACCAGGTTGGTATCAAGTTGTTAGTCGATCAAGAATGCCCTTGGAAGAACTATCTTCCGCTAGACGGCGCCACCGTCAAGATTTCGCCTTCCAGTCGCCGCCGCTATCCTCGGCACAAGATCAAACTGCCTCTGGAACTGCGCGACGAACGAGTCAAAGCGCCAACGCGGATCAACGCCACCGACGTTAGCGGCAACGGATGTTACGTCGAAACCATGCTTCCCTTGCCGATTGGGACGGTTTTGCGCGTGGACTTCTGGCTGGATTCCGACCACATCAACATCACGGCAGTCGTCCGAACCTGCGATCCCGGAGTAGGAAATGGTATCGAATTCACAGGTATGCCCACCGATGCAAAAGCGAAAATGCAGGCTTATCTCGACGCGATCGACCCGCAGATGGGCATTTCCGCTCCCAAGAAAGAATAGTCGCCGTCCGCTTACGCCGTATTCTCCGCGTAGCGCCCAATCACGATTGCCCGGATCAATCCACCCATTGTGAATTCCCGAGCTTCGAGCGAAACCGGAAGCCCCAATTCCTTTAACGTCGCTGAAGTCACCGGCCCAATCGAGGCGAACTGGATGTTCTTCAGCGCGGTTGCTTGCGAGCGGCCGAGCAGTTCGACGAAGTTTCGTACGGTGGACGAACTGGTGAAAGTCACCACATGCGGCCGTTCCTCTTTCTTCTTCATGATCGCCCGCAACCGCGTCTTGGACTTCTCGGGCACCACCGTCTCATAAGCTTCCACGACATCCACTTGCGCTCCAGCCGCGCGCAGCGAATCTGGAATGACATCCCGTGCAACCGTCGCGCGCACCAGCAGCACGCGCTTGCCGTGAACCTTATCTTTCAAGCCTTTCACTACCGACTCGGCGACATATTCCTCCGGCACCATCTTCACTTTCAGGCCGTGCTTCACAATTGCCTTTTTAGTTGCCGGACCGATTGCCGCAATCTGGAGATGCTTCAACTGTCGCCTCGTGATACGCAGCCGCCGTAGTCGGTTCCACATGGCTTCCACGCCGTTCGCGCTAGTCAGAATCAGCCAGTCGTAGTTCTTCAGACTCTTCAGCGCCTCATCCATCGGGGCAAACGACTGCGGCTTGCGAATCTCGATAAATGGGATCTCAATGACGCGGGCGCCGAGCCCTCTTAGGCTCATGGACAGGCTCCCAGCCTGGTGCCTGGCTCGTCCAACAAGGATTCGAGTTCCAGCAAGCGGGCGATTCTCGTTGGCTTTTCGCATTCGGTTCACGGACGATTCAACTTCATTGAGTATAGTTTTTTACAATCGTTTCACACGAAGAAAAAGCAACTAATGGTATCTTTTTATGATTCAGTTGATCGGTCGGTTTCCCGGGCACCCGAAACAATCTCTAACCACGAACCTCGTTCCTCACAGCGCGGCCGGCCGGATCTCTGCGGAGGATGGAATAATGCAATCGAAGCACTTGCGTTTGAGTCTATTTTGCTGCGTGACACTGATCGGGCTTTCCGTTGTCGGGAATGCGCAGTCAGAATCGCCCTTGATCAAAGTCGGCGGCTATCAGGAGATTGCAATTCCCGGCGCCGTCCAGTGGTCCGGGAACGGAGTCAACAATTCGGGCGCAATCGTTGGCGGCTATGTCGACACCAAGGGAGTGACGCACGGCTTCCTGGTTTCGGGCGGAACGGTGACCACCCTCGACTACGGGCACGGTTTCCCCGGCACCAATCTCGTCGGCATCAATTCCAATGGTGTGATCGTCGGATGCGCGTTCAATGTAGCCGGGATCTGCGCACAAGGCGTGCTCTACAAGGCTGGCCAATTCACCGCGGTCGGCCCTACTGGAAGCATCTGGGCGAGCGGAATTAACGACAGCGAGGAAATGGTCGGAACCTACGTCGACAAATCGGGCGTTCTTCACGGATGGCGTGGCACCGTCGGCAACTATACGACCCTTGATGTATTTACCTCTAAGTTCAACTGTGGCGGCAACGCTTGCCCAACGGCCCTTACTGGAATTAACAATAAAGGCTGGATTACAGCCTTCACGTTCGGTGCCAACAATCACAACGACGCGTTTCTGAACACTGGCAAGTGGAAGAAGATCGACGTGAAGAAGAATCAGACGATCCCCTACCAGATTAATAACAACGGAGACGTTGCCTTGACCTGGTGCGACGCTTCCGTCGGCAACAATTATTGCTGGACGAACGCCGCTTCCCGGCACGGTGCCTTGTATCAATTTAGTACGAAGAAATTTACGACGTTCGACGTGACAGGAGGGCTCGGCACGAGCGGCTCAGGAATTAACGACACGCTCGAACTTACCGGCTACTACTATCCGGCGAATAGCGTCGTTTTTCATGGTTTCAAAGCTCAGGCGCAGTAAGGCAGGGCTACAAAGAAACGGGCATCAAGAAGCCACTCAGGGCTCACTGTGGCAGGGCGAAGCCGTCGCCGTACACTTCCTCAAGGATAACGTCGCCCCCGCGATCCAGTAATGTCTGCCCGACTTCATCTCCCAGGCGTACAGGATCACTTCCGTCGCGCGTCTCCCGCAGAACCTTGGTGCCGTCCGGATGCGCGACCAGCCCATTGAGGTGAATCGTGGCTCCGTGCATCTCCGCGTATGCCCCAATAGGAACTTGGCAGCCGCCGCCAAGCTTGTTGAGTAGTGCGCGTTCGCAAGTTGTTGTCGCGCGTGCTGCCGCATCATCCAGAAACGCCAATACTTGGCGCGTGGTAGCATCGCCGCGTCTGATCTCAATCCCCAACGCGCCCTGTCCCGCTGCTGGCGTCATTATTTCCGCAGGAATCACTTGCCGAACGAGCTGGGTCTTGCCCAACCGGTTCAGTCCGGCAGCCGCAAGAATGATCGCGTCGTAATTGCCTTCTTCCAGTTTTCGCAGCCGGGTATCCACATTCCCGCGCAACGGATGAATCTTCAGATCGGAACGAATTGCCTTTAGTTGAGCCTGCCGCCGCAGACTGCTGGTGCCCACGTTTGCTCCCTGTGGAAGCTGATCGATACTCGCGAACTTCACCGAGCAAAACACGTCGCAAGGATTCTCACGCGTGGTGATCGCTGCAATTTCAAAATCCGATGCTAGTTCGGTGGGCAAGTCCTTCAGGCTGTGCACCGCCAGGTCAACGCGATTTTCAACCAGCGCCTCTTCAATTTCTTTTGTGAACATCCCTTTGGTGCCGACCATCGCGAGCGCCACATCGGTGATCTTGTCGCCCGTAGTCTTGATGATCTCGAGCTCCACCGTATGTCCCCGGCCCTGCAACAAAGCAGTAATGTGGTGCGCCTGCCAGAGAGCCAGTTGTGATCCGCGGGAACCAATTCGCACGTGGGCCATTAGTTCTGCACTCCCGTCTTGGGCTGGGCGTCTTTGTCGCGTTCGGAGGGCGTCTTCTCCTGCAGATTAAACAGGCGTCGCACCAGATCCACCACCGTAGTGGATTCCGAGTCGCGCGCCGCTGATTTCAACGTGCTGATGGGAGTATGCATGATCTTGTTCACAATTCCGCGAGTGAGCGCCTCGACCGCCATTTCCTGATCGGTGCTTAAGGGTCCAAGCCGTCCCCGTACTCGATCAATCTCTGCCTGCCGGATCGTTTCCAGATGCTCTTGCAGGCTCACAATCGTCGGCACGACATCAAGCGTCTGGAGGCGGGCGTGGAACTTGCTCACTTCGCCATTGACAATATCTTCGGCCCGCTCCGCTTCCTTCTTCCGGTCGGCGACATGCGAACTGACCGCCTGCTGCAGATCATCGATGTCGTAAACGAAGATGCCGTCGACCTTGTTCATCTCCGGATCGACGTCCCGCGGAACCGCAATGTCGATGAAGAACATCGGCCGGTTGCGCCGCCGCGACAGGAATTTCTCGCCGTGCTCGCGCTTGAAAATGAAATGCGGAGCCCCGGTCGAGCTGATGACGATGTCAGCCTTATCACAGGTGTCATGCAGGCGGCTAAACTCAATCGCCTGACCGTCAAACTTTTGCGCCATCCGGATGGCGCGATCGTAGGTCCGGTTCGCAACGAAAATCGAAGCCGCGCCATTGGCCAGCAAATGCCGCGCCGCCAACTCGCTCATTTTCCCTGCTCCGACCAGATACACGCTCTTGCCGTTCAGGCTGCCAAAAATCTTCTTTGCCAGTTCGACGGCCACAGAAGCAATCGAAACCGAGGAAGAACCGACCGCCGTCTCTGTGCGCACCCGCTTTGCCACCGCGAAGGCGCGTGTCAGCAACTGATCAAGCTGAGCGCGAACCGCGCCCACAGCACGCGCAGTTGCGTAGGCCTCTTTAACCTGGCCCAGAATCTGCGGCTCACCCACCACCATGGAATCCAGGCTGGAGGCGACCCGAAATATATGCCGTACCGCTTCGTCTTCTCGAAATTCGTAGAGGTGGGTCTCGAACTGGCTCGGATCTACCTGGAAGTAGTCGTGAATAAACTCGCGCAGATCACCAGCGCCATTCTTCATGTTGGCGATGAACTCAACCCGGTTACAGGTCGAGACAATCATCCCTTCGGCAACCGACGGATGTTCGGACAGCTTCTTGCACGCTTCCGGCAGACGTGACTCCGAAATCGCCAGCCGCTCGCGGACCTCCACCGGTGCCGTCTTGTGGTTCACGCCGATAAGCTGGAATCTCATGACGCGATGAACCTGTGCATGCCACTAAAGTAGTTGGCGATCCAAGCCACAATCGCCGCCACAAAGGCAACGCTCGCTAGCATCGCCGCCCGACGCCCACGCCAGCCCGCATTCAGCCGCGTGTACACCATCAGCAGATAAACCGCCCACATCAGAATTGAAAGCAGAATCTTGGGATCAAAGAAATCGACCTTGCCATAGGCCGATTCCGCAACCACCGATCCGGCGATCAGGCCCAAAGTCATAAACGGAAACCCAAGCATCAGAGAGCGGTAGCCGATGTCATCAATCACCTGCAAAGCCGGCAACCGGGCAAACATCCCGCTCGCGCTCTTCGACTTGAGGGCTCGCTCCTGTAGCAGATAAAGGATGCTTGCGCCGAAGCTCAAAAACAAAGCCGCATATCCTGTGAAGATCATCAGGATGTGCAGAGCCAACCATCCTCGCCGTACCACCAGCGAAGTGAACACCAACGGCTGCTGGCCCGTCGACGCAACAAACGTGAGCAGAAATACCAGCGGGAACACTACGATGCCCGGCGTCGTGGTCTTGTAGACCATGTACGCCAGCATGAAGACCACCATAATCAGGAACGCCAGCAGCGACTCAGAATTGTGAATGGACGCGGAAGCCAGTTGCCCCGATTCAACCACCGCCTCAGTCAGCGCCACGAAATGAAATACCATCCCCAGATACGAAGCGTGGAGCGCGACTTTGCTGAGAATCTCCGTCGCGCGCGTCAGCGCGACCAGCGCGTAGAGCAATCCCACTCCGTAAAAGACGAGCGCAACTCGTAACCAGATAAGACTCATAGAGTTTTCGGGCGCTGCTCAGGAATCGGTTCCTCACCCCCGCCTGCGCAATTATAGTTTGCCGGGACTGGCCGTCCGCGGGAAACGGGCGCTATCACAAGTACATGTGACGTCCGTCACATTACCGAATCCACGCCCAGAGAGGCCAGTGCTTCCTCCAGAAAAGCGCTATCGATTCGCAAACGACGGCCGTCCGCCCGCATGTCGGCAATTTCGTCGAACCCGCGAAACAGGCGCAGCTTTACACCAGCATACTGCTCAGCATCGGTCAGACTCCGTCCATGCAACTGAGCCCAATCGAGAACCGCGGCTTGCGGCAAGACCACACTGACCGCGTAGGTTTGCTTGCGATCGGGGGTGACATCGAAAACGAATTCGGCCGCGTCGCTCTCCCTCGCCTGCCGCTTCCCAACAAAATAGTATTGGTAAACAAACCCTTGGGATGCGGCATACGTCTTGAGCCTTCGGACAGTCATAGTGCAGGGCCGCCTTCGGCGCGTAAGCCAAACGACCAACGACTACTTACTGCTATTCGCCGACGAAACTACTCTCCCGTATTCACTTGCGCGCCCCATCCGGTCAAACATGCGCCAGGCGGCGAGGGAAACGTGGCTGATTGCATTCTCCCCATCTCGCTCGTTTCCCAGATAGGTCGTCATCACGCAGATCACATAAGGCCGCTTGTCCACGAACACGACGCCTGAATCGTTGCGTACGCCTTCCAACGCTCCAGGCTTATTCGCGATCTTTAATCCATCCGGAAGATCGCGCGGGATCCAGCTGTCTTTATGAGTGGAAAGGACCTTGAAGAAATCGTCTGTCAGTTCCTTATTCAGCACTTCGCCGCGGTAAATAGATCCAAGAAGCCTCATCATCTCGCCGGGAGTAGAGACATTTTCCCGGCCCTCGCCCGCAGCTTTCACATCCATCATCTTGCGGCGCAACTTGGTTTGCACGAAGCCACGCGACCTCAGCAGAGCATTCACGTTGTCCATCCCGACGCGGTCAATCAACACGTTCGTGGCGGAATTGTCGCTGACAGCGACCATCATCGTAGCCAGATCGCGCAACGTGACCCGGGTCACTCCCGGCGTCAGCCCTCCCATGATGTCGCTGTCTTGCACCAAATCGGCGGCATTCACGGTGTAAAGCTCCGTAAGCTTAAGCTTGCCTTCCTGCGCCTGCCGGTAGAGTTCCACCAGCACGCAGATCTTGATCGAACTCGCCTGCGGAAAAACGTCATCCGCGTGCAGCAAGTAGCGATGGCCATCCGTGAGGTCTTCGATGGCGACGCCCATCACTCCATCGAGACCCCGGTCTGTCTCCAGAATCGCCTTCTCGAGTTTCGACCACAGCACTTGCTGCTTTTCGTTGAGCACGGATGCCGTAGTCTGCGCCAAGCCAGCCAGACCAAAACAAAAAACGGCAACGAACGGAAGCACGAAGCTGCAAACACGCAGTCTGATTCTACTTCGCATCGCCATGAGCTAGATCTTCGCCTCGCGCAGTCTCTTCACAGCCGTTTCCGAAGTCACCGGAGAATAGTAGGTTTCCTTGAACGAGTAAGACCGCGCTCTCGACTCGAGAATCGGCAAAATCTCGATGTGCCAGTGATAGTCGTCGTCGAGTGTCTTCCAATACCCCAGCGATTCCGACGGGTGGTGGCTGTTGGGCGAAGTGTGAAGCACCATATGAAAGGCTCCCGCGACCGTCAGGATCCGCTGCACCGTGTGCCGAAGCAGCGCCGCCAGATCCAACATGTTGCCAACCCGGGAAAGACCTGAGCGCTCGAACGACGCCTCATGCGTACGCGGCAGCACCCAAACCTCATAAGGCACCCGCGGAGCATATGGCAACACCGCAATGTAATCCCCACGCATTTCCAGCACGCGCACGTTTTGCCGCTCTTCCTGAGCAATAATGTCGCAAAAAACGCACCGCTCTTTTCCCTGGAAGTAATCCCGTCCCGCCCGCAATTCATAGAGCACGCGCCGCGGCACGAAAGTAGTTCCAGTCAGTTGAGAAGTAGGATGGTCAAACTCCTGCCCCGCCCCGTCCCCATGATTCTTGAACAAGCTGATGTACTTGAGTCGGCTGTCACGCTTTAAGTCTTGTATCCGCATGGCCGCCAGCCGTAAGAACTGTTCGACCTCGGTGTCGCTGGCATTCCAGAAATGGCCGTCATGTCTCGGATTCTCGACCAGCACCTCGTGCGCTCCGACCGCTCTCATGCGGTCGTACAAACCTTCACCACGCCGGCCCGTTTCGCCTTCTACGTGGTAAAGAGCCTGCGGATGCACAACAGAACGAGCAGACCACGAAGCGCCCCCGAGTCCAGGCACACTGGCTACAACCTGCGCCGACTCAGACCCGGGACCGCAAAAAGGGCAGACCTGTGGCCGCGCAGGTGGTTCTGAAATATCGTCGCCGATGATTACCCAAGAACGCGTAATCGGATCTTTGCGGAGTTCCATGGCCTAAAGAAGAACAAAACGAGAGATGGGAGTCAAATGAATTAGAGAGTCAACCGGATTCTTGCCTGCAATGTCGAGCCGTCCTCGTCATCCGAACTTCCACTCCCGGATGACTGGAGTCGAGATCGATAGTGGCCTCAAGATTGGGAGAATTACGATATATTGCGTAGAATATGATAATCTGATTGTATGAAACGGACAATTATTTCCGTGACTGAGGCCGCCCGCAACTTTGCCGATTGTGTAAACCGCGCTCACTATCAAAACGTCACGTTTGTTCTTCTCAAGAACGGATCACCCGTTGCTCGACTCTCTCCTGATGAGGAGCGTGTCTGCACAGGCCATGCCCTTGCCGAGGCAGTCCGCACTTCCGCCTTGTCCGCCAACGACGCCAAAGCTTGGCATCGCGATCTGCAATCCGGCCGAAAAACCCTCAAGGCTCCGGCCAATCGATGGCGATAATTCTGGACGCGGACGTGATTATCGGCGGTGAGAGAGGAACGTTCGATCTTGCCCAGTGGGCTTCGAGTCGCTCTGACGACCAATTCGAAATTGCCGCGATCACGCTTGCCGAACTATGGCACGGTGTTGAACGCGCTACTGGCGCCTACAAAACCAGGCGCGAACGTTATCTCCGGACCATCGTGGAGACCCTTCCTATCATTCCCTACACGGAGGTCACCGCCTTCGAACACGCCCGCCTCTGGGCATCTCTGGAATCCTCCGGCAAAATGATCGGCTACTACGACCTCATCGTCGCAGCCACGGCGCTTGAGCGCGGGAGCGTAGTCGCCACTTTCAATAAACGTCACTTTTCCCAGATACGCGGGCTCAAAGTGGTCGTTCCGAAATAGCTCCATTGCAAATTCCTCCATTACAAATTACAAATTACCCATCGCTTTATGTCCGATCCCTCCACGCCGCTCATGCGGCAATACGCCGCCATCAAGAAAGAGCATCCCAACGCTCTCCTCTTTTTCCGGCTCGGCGATTTCTACGAACTCTTCTTTGACGATGCTGTCCTGGCCGCTCGCGAACTCCAAATCACTCTCACTTCGCGCAACAAAGAAAGAGGTGTGGACATCCCCATGTGCGGCGTCCCCTACCACGCCGCCGAAGGCTACATCGCCAAGCTCATCCGCCGCGGCTTCAAAGTCGCCGTCTGCGAGCAGGTTGAGGACCCGCGCCTCGCCAAGAAATTAGTCCGCCGCGAAGTCACCCGCGTAGTCACTCCTGGCACCGCCGCCGACTCCTCGCTCAACGCCGAAGACAACAACTTCCTAGCCGCGGTTGCCACGGTTGGAGATCGCGTAGGCTTCGCCGCTCTCGACCTCTCCACCGGCGAATTTCGAGCCACAGAATTTGCCGGAGAGACCGCCGCTCGTCGTATTCAAGAAGAACTTGAACAGTTGCGCCCAAAAGAGCTTTTATATGGCTCTTCCGCCCCGCTGTTCGAGATCGCGAGAAGGCCGCTGATTCAACCCCCAGCCCGTCCCCAACACACGAGCGTCACTCCTACTCGCCACGAATCCGGCTGGACCGAAACTCCTCTCGACGATTGGATTTTTGCTCCCGACCACGCTATCCCCATCGTCGAAAATCATTTCGGCGTACTCTCCCTCGAAGGCTTCGGCCTAGCAGGCAAGTCCGCCGCCGCTTCTGCCGCCGGAGCCATTCTCTACTACATCCGCACCACCCAGCGCGGCACGCTCCACCACATCGACCGCATCGGCTTCTACGAACGCCAGCACTGCCTGGTCCTCGACGCCGTCACCGTCCGCAACCTCGAACTCATCGAACCCCTCTTCGCCGGAACCGACGCCGGAGTCACCCTCTTCCGCTCGCTCGACGCCACCGTTACGCCGATGGGCAAACGCCTCCTCCGCGCCTGGATGCTCCGCCCCTCCATCGATCCCACCGAGATCGAAGCTCGCCTAGCCTCCGTCGAAGCGCTAGTCAAAGACACAGTCCGCCGCGAAGAACTCCGCCGCACCATGGATGGCATCCTCGACCTCGAACGCCTCCTAAGCCGCGTCACCCTCGAAACCGCGAATCCCCGCGACGTAATCGCGCTAGGCGCATCCCTCACAAGAATTCCCCAAGCCCGCGCCGTGCTCACCGGATTGCCAACCACGCGCCTGACCGCCCTCCACACATCGCTGGACGAACTAGCCGACCTTCGCCAGAAGATCGACCAAACCATCATCCCCGAGCCGCCACTCACGCTAAGCGACGGCGGCGTAATCGCCGCGGGCATCGACAAAGATCTCGACGAACTCCGTGACCTGAGCCGCAATTCGAAGCAGTATCTAGCGATGGTCGAGCAGCGTGAACGCGAACGCACCGGCATCGGCACGCTCAAAGTGAAGTTCAATTCAATCTTCGGCTACTACATCGAAATCTCGAAAGCCAACCTGCACCACGCTCCCACCGACTATGAGCGCAAGCAAACGCTAGTCAACGCCGAGCGCTTCACCACTCCCGAACTCAAAGAATACGAATCGAAGATTCTCGACGCCCAGGAAAAAATTGTAGAGATCGAGCGCCGCCTCTTCGCCGAACTTCGCTCGGCTATCGCCGCGGAGGCCAAGCGGATCCGCCAAACCGCGCTGGCACTGGCCGAAGTAGATGTCCTGGCCTGCCTTGCCCACATCGCCGCGCTGCGAAATTATTGCCGGCCAAAGTTCCTCAACCCCTCAGCACCCAGCCCCGACCAGCAACCCGATCTCGAAATCGACGCCCTCGAAATCATCGACGGTCGCCACCCGGTCATCGAGCAGATGGAACAAGCCTCCGGCGCCTCAGGAATCCACGACCGCTTCGTCCCCAACGATCTTTTCCTCAATTCGAAAACGCACAACATCGTCGTCCTGACCGGCCCGAACATGGGAGGCAAAAGCACCTACCTACGCCAAGCCGCATTAATCGTGATCATGGCGCAGATGGGTTCCTTCGTCCCCGCCCGCTCCGCGCGCTTAGGAATCGTGGATCGTGTCTTCACCCGCATCGGCGCCAGCGACAACCTCGCCCGTGGCCGCTCCACCTTCATGGTCGAAATGACCGAGACCGCCGCCATTCTTCACACCGCTACGCCGCGCTCGCTCATCCTCCTCGACGAAGTCGGCCGCGGCACCTCCACCTACGACGGCCTCGCCATCGCCTGGGCCGCCATCGAATACCTCCACGCCCGCGTCCACGCCAAAACTCTTTTTGCCACCCACTACTTCGAACTCACCGAACTTGCCGACCAACTCAGCGGCGTGAAGAACTACCACGTCTCGGTGAAAGAAGCCGGAGGCAGCGTAGTCTTCCTGCGCAAAGTCGAACCCGGCGCCGCCGACCGCAGCTACGGCATCGAAGTCGCCAAGCTAGCGGGCCTGCCCAACGAAGTAGTAATCCGAGCCCGCGAAGTCCTGGCCGAGCACGAATCCGCCGAGCGCCGCATGACCGAGCACCTAACCCCCGGCTCGAAACCCGAACGCCCCACTCAGCTGACAATCTTCACCCCCCTCTCCCAGCCAGTGCTGGAGAAGTTACGCGAAGTAGATTTGAACCGCCTAACGCCGTTGGAGGCGCTAAACTTACTGGCGGAATTGAAGAAAGAAATCTAACCGCCGAGGCGGAGTACGCCGAGCAGAGCTTTGCAGCGAGGAGTAAGTTGGCATGACGGTCTGGTTAGTACGCGCGGGAAAACACGGGGAGTTTGAACAGAAATTTCTGCAGGAAAACAAAGTCTACGTTACTTGGGATGGGCTTTCAGCAGATCTGGGAAAGATGAAAGAGAAACAAGAACTCTTCAAGGAAATGACCCGTCTTTACCCGGATTTTAAACCAAAAGCAACACACAACATCGTGAGTCAGCTTTGGCCCTTTGCCCATGGTATGCAAAAAGGAGACTTGATCGTGATGCCCTCCAAGATGCAACCTGCGATTTACATAGCCGAAATAACGGGAGGCTACAAGTTTGAGAGTCACGGCCCCGACCCCTTCTACCACTACCGGGAAGTGAAGTGGATTGGAGACGCTATTCCGAGGAGCAACTTCGGTCAGGATCTTCTCCATTCTTTCGGCGCATTCATGACGATATGCCGCATCGCAAGAAATAATGCGCCTGACCGCATTGCCTCAATGTGGAAGAGTGGATGGCAGCCGGAAACGACTCATGCCATAACAAAAGCGTCATCCGTGCCGGATGACGCTGCTGCGGATACTGTAATCGATCCTACCGAAATCGAAGACACTGCGCATGACCAAATCGCTAGCCTGATTCAGGCGAAGTTCTCCGGACACGGCCTGACGCGGTTGGTGGATGCCATCCTTCGCGCTCAGGGGTATACCACATATGTAAGTCCAGAGGGAGCGGACGGAGGAGTAGACATTCTGGCTGGTTCAGGTCCTCTAGGGTTCGGGACTCCTCGTCTCTGTGTAGAAGTGAAGTCCGAGAGCGGCCCGATCGATCGGCCGTCGGTGGACAAATTGCTCGGGGCTATGACAAAGTTCGGCGCGCAAGAAGGGCTCTTTGTCTCGTGGGGTGGTTTCAAGAAGAATGTCCAACGCGAAATGGCCCCTTCCTTTTTTCGAGTGCGGCTTTGGACCCAAAACGAGCTCTTCGAAGCGCTCTTCGATAACTACGAAAAACTTGATGCCGAGATTAAGGCAGAGCTTCCGCTCAAGCGTATCTGGACGCTCGCTCTGCAGGACGGCGATGAGCGATAACGGGATTGTCCGATTGCCAAAGCAACACGACATGTGCGGAACACTGCCTGTTAAGTCAGGCACACGATGCGCGACTTAAAAATGAACATCGGCCAACTCCTAATCATCGGCTTCGAAGCCACCGAGATGTCCCCGCATCTCGCTTCCCTGCTCACGACCGTCCAACCCGCCGGGGTAATCCTGTTCGCCCGCAACATCACCAGCGCCGAACAAACCCACCGACTGCTCCGCGATTGCCAGAAGTGCGTCTCAACGCCGCTCTTCACCTGCGTCGATCTCGAAGGCGGCAAAGTGGATCGCTTCCGCAACATCCTCGGCTCCGCACCCTCTCCCGCCGACGTCTTCGCCACCGGAGATCGCAAACTCTTCCGCAAACACGGACGCATCATCGGCGAAAACTGCCGCGCCCTGGGCTTCAACGTGGACTTCGCCCCCGCCCTTGACCTAGCCTTCGAGGCCTCGAAATCCGTAATGAATTCGCGCTCCGTTTCCGCGAACCCGAAAGAAGTGGTCGCCTACGCCCGCGAATTCCTACGCGGCCTCGGCGACGCCGGAGTAATCGGCTGCGGCAAACACTTCCCCGGTCTCGGCGAAGCGAATCTCGACACGCACCACGATCTCCCCAGCGTCCAAAAGTCGCTCAAGAAACTGTGGGTTGAAGACCTGGTCCCCTATCGCACCATGCGCCGAGAACTTCCACTGGTCATGGTCTCGCACGCCGCCTTCCCCGCCATTACCAAAGAAAAGACGCCCGCCTCGCTCTCCAAGAAGTGGATCACCGAAATTTTGCGCAAGAAAATCGGCTATCGCGGCCTCATCTGCTCCGACGATCTTGAAATGGGCGGAGTCCTGGCCGCCGCCCCCATCGAGCAAGCCACCATCGGCCACATCCGAGCCGGAGGCGACTTGGCCCTGATCTGCCGCCAGGAAGATTTCGTTCGCCGCTCCTACGAAGCCATGCTCCAGGAAGTAGAACGCGACCCCACCTTCGCCCGCCGCGTCGAAGAATCCGCTCGCCGCGTGCTCGCATTCAAGAAGAAACATCTGCGGAGCAAGCCAGTTCCCGTTCCCACCGCTGTCCGTGTCGCCAAACTGACTCGCAATCTGTGGGAGTTCGCTGAACAGATGCGTGTAACAACGCTCTAAAGAACCCCGGACCAATGTAGCGCGGACACTCTTGTCCGCGCACGTCTCCCGAGGCATTCTCGCCTGCGTAGTAAGCATTCTCTGTTGATGCTTTGGGGTCCTCTGTGCACCTCTGTGACCTCAGTGGTTTAAGCTTTCCTAGACACTCGCAAGGAAGTGACCCTGAGCACCAATTTCTGTGGCGAGCCCATCCAAGGATCGAGGCAGGCCGATGATCGTAGCTGGCGTAATGAGCGGCACCTCCGCCGACGGCATCAACATAGCCCTTGTTCGCATTGGTCCGCGGAAGAACTCAGCCCGTGTGGCGCGGGCATTCCTGCCCGCGTTGCCGTTGACGATTCTATCTCTGCTCGCCCACGAGGAATACCCCTTCCCCGCACCCGTCCGCCGCATGATCCTCGCAACCATGAACGCGGACCGCGCCAGTGTTGCCGACCTAGCCCGCCTCAACTTTCTCCTGGGCGA
>Ga0302323_100001078_pt1 | contig 22081 bp, 20 predicted proteins | sample Fen_T0_3_FD_201950 | JGI IMG/M metagenome (GOLD analysis project Ga0302323, IMG submission 201950) | Peat permafrost microbial communities from Stordalen Mire near Abisko, Sweden - Fen_T0_3 | ecosystem: Environmental > Terrestrial > Soil > Wetlands > Permafrost | place: Sweden: Abisko... | reverse complement strand
AACACGCTCGGCGGGGTCGATGTCAACGTCGCCCACGCCTTCTGCGACCCTGGCTACGACGAGTACGGCTTCACCAGCGGGTTCTCCATCTCGGCGGGCAAGCACCACCTGAACGGCAACCAGGCACTCGCCTACGCACGTGTTCGCAAGGCCTCCGGCGAGAGTGATTTCACCCGTGCCGCGCGGCAGCAGGAGGTGCTCTCGGGGATCCGCGAGGCGATCGTCCACGGCGGGTTCCTCAACGACCCGGTCGGACTGCTCAAGGCGATCGGCCAGACGGTCCAGACCAACGTCCCGCGCAGCCTGCTGCCCGACCTCGCCGACTGGGCGAGCAAGGTCGGGCGCGAGCAGACATACCGGACGGTGATCACCCACCCCCTCGTCGCTCCCGGCAATGACGCGCGCGGCTCGATCCAGATCCCGGACATCCCCGCGATCCAGGCGCTCGCCGCGAAGCTGTTCCCGACCGATGGGTCGATGCCAAGTACGAAGTACGCGGTCGACGCGTCGACGGGCTCCGTGAAGGGCAGCGGGGTCGGGAGCTGTGCGCCGGCCGCCACCCCGAAGCCGACCCCGAAGCCGACACCCAAGCCCCCGAAGGCGACACCCAAGCCGAGCGTGGCGCCGACGCCGTCGCCGTCGGTGGAGCCGAGCACGATCCCGAGCGCGTCGCCCTAGGCGGATCCGGCCCGGCGGCCGCGGTGCCACGACAGACACTCGGCGCCACTGCCGGCCCTGGCCACTCAGGCTCGGCTGGTACGTTCGGGGGAGGCGACGGAACCGGCCTCGGATGGCAAGATGGGCGCATGACGGCGTCGAGGGCGCCGCGGCTCACCCGCGGAACGCCCGGCCACCGCTCCTCGCGATCGCGTCTGGTCGCGCTCCTGCTCGTCGTGATCGCGACGACGGGCCTGGCCGTTTCCGCGGTCTCGGCGGCGCCCGCCCTGCCGTCCTGCAAGATCGCCGATGTCTACACCGCGCACCGTGGCTACGGCGACTGGGCCCGATCGATCCTCGATCCGCGCTTCCGCCTCTCGAGTGCCTACAGGCCGACCGACCTGCGCAGTACCGCGGCCGCGGGCCTCAACGGCGGCCTGTCCGTCCGGGGGTTCGTCATCGCCGACCTGAAGGCGATGGCCGCGGCCGCACGGGCCGCCGGGGCGCGCGTGTCCGTGCAGTCCGCGTATCGGAGCTACCCGACCCAGGTCTCGACGTTCGGCTACTGGGTCCGAGTGTCCGGCTACAAGGCGGCGATCGCCTCGAGCGCTCGAGCCGGCCACAGCGAACATCAGCTCGGGACCACGATCGACTTCAAGAGCTACGGCGGATCGCCCGCCTGGGACTACGCGGACTGGGGGACGTCGACCGCCGGCAAGTGGCTCAAGGCGAATGCGTGGAAGTACGGCTTCGTGATGTCGTATCCGAAGGGCAAGTCGGCGGTCACGTGCTACGCCTACGAGCCGTGGCACTACCGCTACGTCGGCAGGACGGTCGCGGCGGCCGTCAAGGCCAGCGGGCTCACGTTGCGGGAATACCTGTGGCGCCAGCAGACCGCCCCGGTGCCGACCCCGTCGCCGACCCCGAGTCCCGCACCGACCCCGACCCCGACGCCAGAGCCGAGCGCCACCCCGACCTCGACCCCGAGCGATACGCCGTCGCCGGTGCCCTCCGCCTGATCAACCCGCGGCGTGGATCCGGCGTTTCACGTCGGCGACGAGCACATCCGCGGCGTGCTGGTGATCCGTGGCGACGAACACGCTGGTCGTGTGCCCGCCGACCGTGATCAGGACGCGACCGCGCTGGGCGCCGAGCGGCGTGGTCCGGACCGAGAGGGACTTGTCCAGCGGCCAGACCTGCACGCCGCTCCGTGGCCGGAACGTGCGGCCGTCGCGGATGAGGACGAGGTGGCGATCGGTGAGGACGAGCTTGCAGCCGATGGCGGGGAGGACCCCGGCCACGACCTCGCGCGGCTCCAGGACGGGCTGGAGCGCGATCCGTGTGTCCTCGGTCAGAGCATCCATGGCGGCGGCTCGGCTGGGCTCTCGCCGTTCCGGACAATGAGTCGCGCGCGCCGGTCCGGCAGGAGTCGTGGTCGGAGTGTAACGGCTGTCACACGCCGCGCAAGGCTTCGGTGAGCAGTCCGCCGATCTGGTCCCACTCCACCAGGAAGGCGTCGTGGCCCTTCGTCGAGTGGATCTCGCGATAGACGGACCGGACGCCGGCCGCCGCGGCGTCGTCCACGAAGGCGTGGACCTGCCGCGGCCCGTACAGGATGTCGTCCTGGATGCCGACCCCGGTGAGGGCCGCGCCGGCCGCCGCGAGCCGCCGATAGGCCGTCGGGTGGTCGCCCCACCGGACGCCGATATCGTGGCGGTCCATCGCGCCCGCGAGCAGGCGATACGTGTCAGGATCGAAGCGTTCGACGAGCTTGCCGCCCTGGTAGTCGAGGTAGCTGACGATGGCCGGCGTCCCATCGGGGCCGGCGGCACGCCCGAAGCGCTCCTCGAAGTCCGACTCGCTTCGGTACGTCGTCATCGCGAGCTGGCGGGCGAGCGCGAGGCCGTCCTCGCCGAGGCGGTCGATGAGTCCCACCTGGAGATGGTTCCAGGCGATCGCCATCGGTCCGGTCGCGGCTGGCGCGGCGATCGGCATCGCGTGGGCCACCGCTTCGGGCCGTTCCAGGGCGACCTCGAAGGCGACCATGCCGCCCAGCGACCCGCCCACGACCAGGTCGAGCCGGTCGATGCCGAGCGCATCGAGCAACTGCCATTGGGCGCGGGCCTGATCGACCGTGGTGATCTTCGGGAAGGCCGCCCCGAACGGGAGGCCCGTGGCGGGGTCCGTGGAGGTCGGCCCGGTCGTGCCGTAGCGGCCGCCGAGGAGGTTCGCGCACAGGACGCCGTAACGCTCCGTGTCGAGCGCCCGGCCCGGACCGATGAGGGGTTCCCACCAGTCGCCGGCCGCGTCGGCCGAGCCGGTGAGCGCATGGATGACGAGGACCTGCGGGGCGCGCCCGGGCGCCTGGCCATCGTGGCGATACGAGACGGTCAGCTCGCGCAGGACCGTCCCGTCCGAGGTCTCGAACCGCCCGAGATCGACGCGGTGAAGCCGGCCGGTCCCCGTCGGGAGACCGGCCGGCTGCGTCGTCGCGGGTTCGACGGTCATCCCGCCGCGCCGACGAGGGCCCCGTCGTTCGGCGACTCCACGGTCGCGGCCGCGAGTGCCTGCTCGAGGTCGGCCAGGAGGTCGTCGATGTGCTCGAGGCCGACCGACAGCCGGATGAGGTCCGGCGTCACGCCCGTGGAGGTCTGCTCCTCGGGCTCAAGCTGGGAGTGGGTCGTGGAGGCCGGGTGGATGATCAGCGACTTGGCGTCGCCGACGTTCGCCAGCAGGCTGAAGATCTGGACGTTGTCGATGAGCTTGCGCCCGGCCTCGACGCCGCCCTTGACCCCGAAGGTCACGATCCCGCCGAAGCCACCGGTCAGGTAGCGCTGGGCGAGCTTGTGCGACGGATGCGACTCGAGGCCCGGATAGCTGACCCAGGTCACTTCGGGACGCGTCTCCAGCCACTTCGCCACGGCCAGCGCGTTCTCGCTGTGCCGGGTGATCCGCAGCGGCAGGGTCTCGAGGCCCTGCAGGAACAGGAACGAGTTGAACGGGCTGAGGGCCGCGCCAAGATCGCGCAGGCCCTGGACCCGCAGCTTGAGGATGAACGCCAGGTTGCCGAAGGCACCCGTGTAGCTGATCCCGTGGTAGGACGGGTCCGGATCGACGAAGTCCTGCTTGAACCGCTCGCTCGCGGCCCAGTCGAAGGTGCCGCCGTCCACGACGACGCCGCCGATCGCGGTGCCGTGGCCGCCGATCCACTTGGTCGCGCTGTGGATGACGATGTCCGCGCCGTGCTTGATCGGCTGAGCGAGGAGCGGCGCGAACGTGTTGTCGACGATGACCGGCACGCCCCGGGCATGTGCGACATCCGCGATGGACGCCAGATCGTGGACGTCCAGGCGCGGGTTGCCGATCAGCTCGAGGAAGACGGCCTTGGTCTTCTCGTTGATGGCCCGTCCGAAGGCCGACGGATCGGAGCCGTCGACGTACGTCGTCGTGATGCCGATCTTCGGCAGCGTGTGGGTGAAGAGGTTGTACGTGCCGCCGTACAGCGAGGACGACGACACGATGTTGTCGCCGGCGCGGGCGAGATTGAGGATCGACAGCGTTTCCGCGGCCTGGCCAGAAGCCACGCCGAGTGCCGCCACGCCCCCCTCCAGCGCGGCGACGCGCTGCTCGAAGACGTCCGTCGTCGGATTCATGATCCGGGTGTAGATGTTGCCGAATTCCTGGAGCCCGAACAGGCGGGCGGCGTGCGCGGCGTCGTCGAAGACGTAGCTCGTCGTCGCGTAGATCGGCACGGCCCGCGCGTTCGTCGTGGGGTCCGGCTTCTGGCCGGAGTGGAGGGCCCGCGTCTCCGGGCGGAACGTGGTCGGATCGAGTTCGGCCATGTCGAGTGTGGTGCCTCCTGCGTTTTGGTGACAAACAAAAAGACCGCGGCTCCTCCGTGGAGTCCGCGGCCCCGGGTCCGAGTCTTCGGTCCCGCTCCTACGTCATCTCGAACGTGCGCGTGACCTCAGTCCCGAGCCTCTCGGCTGGGCCGCAAGCGCATACACATGTCCGAGTGATTCGTGGTCATCGCCCGGCGATGGTGCCGCAGGACGGTTGCGACGTCAACCGGTGTCACCGATTCGCAACCGTCCGGTTCGCGCTAGGCTTCGGGCATGACCGACATCCCCGCCACGTTCCGCGCCTTCGTCTCGCAGCGGGCCGACGACCGCGTAGAGCGCGGCGTCCGCCCCTTCGCCGAAACCGACCTGCCGCCGGGCGAAGTGGAGATCCGGGTCGGCTGGTCCAGCGTCAACTACAAGGACGGCCTCGCGACGCGCGCGGACGGCCGGGTGGCCCGGATCGACCCGATCATCCCGGGCATCGACCTGGCGGGCGTCGTCGTAGGGAGCTCGGACCCCGCGTTCTCGCCAGGGGACGAGGTCCTCGCCCACGGCTATGACCTCGGTGTCTCGCGGCACGGCGGCTACAGCGAATACCAGCGCGTGCCGGCCGGCTTGGTCGTGCCCCTGGCGCCCGGCCTGACGCCGCGCGACGCGATGGCGATCGGGACCGCCGGGTTCACCGCCGCGATGTCCGTGGTCGCGCTGGAGGACCGCGGGCTGAACCCGGACGACGGGCCGGTCCTCGTGACCGGGGCGAGCGGCGGCGTGGGCGGCACGGCCCTCGCGATCCTGGCCGATCGCGGCTATGAGGTCTGGGTGGTGACCGGCAAGCCCGACGAGGCCGCGCGGCTGACGGCCCTGGGGGCGACCGGGATCCTGACCCGCGAGGAGGTCGCCGTCGCAGGCAAGCCGCTCGAGGCCGAGCGATGGGCCGGCGCGGTGGATGCGGTCGGTGCGGCCACGCTCCCGTACGTGCTGCGGACGCTGAAGACGGGTGGGGCGGTCGCGGCGAGTGGCAACGCGGGCGGGCCGAAGCTCGAGACGACCGTCTTCCCGTTCATCCTGCGCGGCGTCGCGCTCCTCGGGATGGATTCCGTGACCGTGCCGATCGCCCGGCGCCGGGCCCTGTGGGACCGGCTGGCCACGGATCTGAGACCACGCGAGCTTGGCCGCCACGTCACCGAGGTGGACCTGGACGGCCTCGACGTGGCCCTCGACGGGATCGTGGCGGGCACGGCCCGTGGCCGCTGGATCGTCCGCGTCGGGTAGCGGCCTAGCGCCCGGCGATCATGCTCCGGTAGAGCGTCTCGTACCGATCCACCATCCGACCGACCGAGAACCGTTCGCGGGCCGACGCGCGGATGGTGTCGCGGTCCAGGTCGTCGATGCGGGCGTCGAAGTAGGCCAGCTGCTGGGCGTCGTCGCCGACGAAGCCGTCGATGCCGTCGCGGACGAGTTCGGGGATGGCGCCGGAGCGACGGACCAGGACCGGGGTGCCGAGCGCGAGCGCTTCGATGACGACGAGCCCGAACGGTTCCGGCCAGGCGGACGGGATGATCGCCGCGTGACTCGAGGCCACCAGTCGATCGCGGTCAGGCTCGTCGAGTTCGCCCAGGATCGAGACGTCCGCTCGCCCGAGTGCGGGCTGCACGACCGCCTCGAAGTACTCGATCTCGGTCGGCAGCGTCGGGACCTTCGCGGCGATCCGAAGTTCGCGGCCGGTGAGCCGGGCGACCTCGATCGCGTCGAGGACGCCCTTCTCCGGCGTGATCCGCCCGACGAAGCTCAGGTGCTCGCCCACGGTCGTGTCGACGGGCACCTCCCCGAACGTCAGGCCGTGGTGGATGACCGTCCAGTCCGCCTCAGGATGGACGCGAGCCTGGTCCTGGCTGATCGCGACCAACCCGGGCGGTCGCTCCAGGAACGCGTCGCGTGCCCACGGGACATCGAGACGGCCGTGGAACGTCGAGACGACCGGGATCGGCGCCGCGTGGATGAGGTCGAGGTTGCGTCGCTCGAGATGGCCGTGGATGAGGTCGAAGTCGGCGGCGCGATCCACCACCTGGCGCAGGGTCGTCTCGAAGAACCGGGTCGGATCCTCCCCGAAGCCCATCGGCCGAAGGGCGGTCGGGACCGTGACGACATGCTCGCCCGGGATCCGCGAGTCACCGCTGGCGAATGTCGTGACGTGGTGGCCGCGGCGGTGGAGTTCCTCGACCAGCTCCGCCACGATCCGTTCGGTGCCGCCATACGCGATGGGCGGTACGGCCTCCAACGGCGGAGCGACCTGGGCGATCCGCAGCGGACGAGCGGCAGCCGGGCCGCCACGACTCACAGGCGAACGATGACCTCGAGCGGACCGTCCTTGCGCAGGACCTCAGCGCTCGTCAGCCCGCGCCAGCGGTGAAGGAGGAGATCGCACGAGGCGTCGCCGACGCGGAGGCCCTTGACCACGATCTTCGTGATGTCCTTGGGCAGGTCCGGCTTCTCGAGCGTCAGCTGGCCGAGCGCGGCGTCCGCGTGCAGGCCGAGCATCGTCCGGATGAGCATCAGCGGCGACCCGGCGGCCCAGGCCTGCGGGGAGCACGCGACGGGGTAGGCCACGGGCGCGCCGGTCGAGGCGCGATCGAAGCCGCAGAACAGTTCGGGCAGCCGGTAGGCCGGGAAGTGATGCGCGGCGGCCAACAGGTCGCCGCTCAGCCGACCGCCGACGCCATCGAAGCCGTAGCGCCGGGCGCCCGCGGCGGCGAAGGCCGTGTCGTGCGGCCAGACCGTGCCGATGTGATAACCGATGGGGTTGTAGCCGGGCTGGTCCGCACCGAACGTCCGGAGGCCCCAGCCGGACGACATCGCCGGTGAGCCCAAGGTCTCGACGACCGCCGCGGCGGCGGCCCCGGTCTCGACGATGCCACTCCACAGGCAGTGGCCGGCGTTGGAGCCGATCGTGTCCACGGGACGCTTGTCGCCATCGAGGGCCATCGCGAGGTAGCCGTCGGGCAGGGTGAATGCCTCGGCGAACCGGCGCTTGAGCGCGGCGGCCTGGATCTCGAGACGGTCGGCCAGGTCGAACTCGCCACGGCCGCGGGCCAGCCGGGCGACGCGCCGCTTGGCATCGAAGACGTAGCCCTGGACCTCGGCGAGCGCGATCGGTGTCGCGGCGAGCGAGCCGTCCGCCCAGCGGATCGCGTCGCCGGAGTCCTTCCAGCCCTGATTGGCCAGGCCGGACGCGGCCCGCCGCTCGTATTCGACGAACCCATCGCCGTCGCGGTCGCCCCAGTCGTCGATCCAGCCGAGGGCCGCGAGGACGTTGGGCCAGAGCCGGTCGACGAGCGCGTCATCACCGGTCCAGTCGTGGGTCTCGCCCAGCAGGATCAGCCACAGCGGCGTCGAGTCCACGGAGCCGTAGTACGGCGAGAACGGAAGCTCGCCCGTCCGAGTCATCTCGCCGGTCCGGAACTCGTGCAGGATCTTGCCCGGCTCGGCGTCGCGCCACGGGTCGAGGGCGGTGGCCTGGTGCCGGGCGAGGACGGTCAGCGTCTCGACGGCCAGGCGCGGGGCGAACGCGACCGACTCGAGCGAGGTGATGAGCGCATCGCGCCCGAATAGCGTGGCGAACCACGGCACGCCCGCGGCGATGAACTCGTCGCCGTCCGCGGTCGTGGAGCGGAGCAGGCAGAGGTCGTCCATCGAGCGGCGGATCACCTGGTTGACCACCTCGTGATCGGTCTCGATGTCGACGGTCTCCTCGCGCCAGGCGGCGTGGACCGCGCCCGGGTCCGTCGAGGCCGGATCGGCCGTCGTGCCTGAAGCCGTCGACGCCACACCGGCCGCGGACTCACGCGTCGTCGAGACCCGCCAGGTGACGATCCGGCTGTCGCCCGGGGCCAGCAGCCCGTCCCACATCGCGACGACCGCGCCGCCGTCGTAGTCCGGTGACGGCGCGAACGCCGGCGCCGGGTCGAACTCGATCCGGGTTCGGACGGTCACGCCATCGAGCCCGAGATAGCCGAAGACCAGGGTGCCGGCGGTCTCCATCTCGATCGGTAGCAGGGTCCCGCGTTTCGGGCGGGCGTAGCCGCGGACCTCGAAGATGTCGGCGGCGTCCATGTCCAGCTCGAGTTCGACGTCGAGGTCGAACGCGAACGGGCCGTGATTCTGGATCTCGAGCCGTTCGCGGTAGGCGTCGGACAGCGTCCGTTCGCGTCCGATCGAGATGGTCCGCCGGGCGATCGAGCCGTCCTGGCCCATCTTGTCGCCCGGGTCCTTGCGCAGCTCGGCGTTCGTGGCGATGACCGTGCCGTGCCAGCTCCCGCCCGGATCGGAGTGGAGCACGACCGGCCGCTCGCCGGCGACGCGCAGGACACTGCAGGACAGGACACGCGTATCCCCGTCGTAGAGACCCAGGCCGCGACTGTCGGGATGGATGTCGCCGAAGCCGTCCGACAGCAGGAACAGGTCACGATGCTTCAGGACCTGGGCGGACCCGAGATCGGTCGCGCGGATGATCGGCCGCGGTCGGGCCGGGAAGGTCTCGAGCGGGGTCGCCGGCCGCGCCACTGCATCGTGCACCACGCCCCGAGTCTAGGCCCGGTCGCGGATCCCGTCGACCGGTGGGGCCGTGGCGAGCCTGTCGGGCCGCGTCATCGGAGCTCGCCCTTGAGCTGGCGGAGGGTGCGCTTGAAGGCGGTCGTCGCGTCCCGGGCGGGCGAATCCGGGAAGGGGTGAGCGGCGATCGCGTCCGCCAGCGTGCGCTCGCCGGCGTGGACCTCGCGCGCCAGCGCGACGAGCGATGCGAGCGACGCGGCCTGGCTCTCGGCGAAGGCCCGGCCCGCGTGGTCGCCGTGGCCGGGGACGACGGTGCCGGTCACCCGCGGGACGAGGTCCGCGACGGTCTCCGCCCAGTCGAGGGGATAGCCGTCGCCGAACGAGGGCACGTTGCCGCCCTCGATGAGGTCGCCCGCGAACAGGACGTCCGTGCCGGGCACGTCGATGACGATGTCGTGGTCCGTGTGCCCGCGCCCGAGGTACGTGAGCTCCAGCGAGCGGCCGCCGACTTCGATCGTGGCGGTGTCGGAGAACGTCCGGTCCGGCGGATCGATGACGATCTCGGCGAGGTCCGGTGCGAGGGACGGTTCCTCGCGGGCGATCTCCGTCTTGCGGCGCTCGCCGGTCCGGCGCATGAACCCGACGCAGCGCTCGTGGCCCCAGATCGTGGCGGGCCGGAAGATGGCATTCCCGTAGGCGTGGTCGAAATGACCGTGCGTGTCCACGACGACCGTGACCGGGAACGCGGTCAGTTCATGCAGGTGGGCCTGGATCTCGCGCGCCTGCCCGTACGTGCTGCGCGTGTCGATGACGAGCGCCTCGCCGTCGCCCAGCACGACGCCGATGTTCTGGTCATAGAACTCGTAGCGGCGCACGAAGACGCCGTCCCCGAGCTCGACCCAGCCGTCCTCGACTCCCATCGGCGCATGGTATCGGGGCATCGCGTGACCGCGTCACGAGTCGCGTACGCTGCACCCATGCCATCGATCGTCAGCCACGCCACCGTCACCGACGGCACGGACCTGCTCGTCCGCCACTGGCCCGCCGACGAGGCCGAGGCCGGCGGAGCGTGGGCCGGCGCGGCCTGGGCGTCGGTGCTGATCGTCCATGGTCTGGGTGACCACTCCGGCCGCTACGAGCACGTCGGCGACCAGATGGCGTCGGCAGGGCTGGATGTCTGGGCGTACGACCATCGCGGCAACGGGGGGTCGGGCGGGCGGCGCGGCCACGTCGATCGCTGGTCCCAGCTGCATGACGACCTCGAGGAGCGGCTGGTCGCCGTCCGCGCGAGCGCGGGTGGGCGCCCGGTCGTCCTGTATGGCCATTCGATGGGCGGCCTCGTCGTCGCCGGCTACCTGACGCTGCCGGACAGGCCGTTCCCGGATCTGGCCGTGCTCACCGCGCCCGGGCTTGATTCGACGCTGCCCGGCTGGAAGAAATCGCTCGCCAAGGTGCTCGGCGGGATCACGCCGACGCTGGCCGTCCCCAACGCCATCGATCCGAGCACCTTGTCGCGCGATCCGGCTGTCGGAACGAAGGTCGCCGCAGATCCCGTCACGGCGAAGGCAAGCACGACCCGCTTCGGGGCAGAAGCGCTCGCCGAGCAGGAGCGGGTGCGGCGAGAGTGCGGGCGGATCACGATCCCGATGCTCGTCCTGCATGGCCTCGACGACGGCCTCGTCCAGCCCGAGGCGTCCGAGGTCCTGGCTGCCCTCCCTAACGTGGAGCGGCGGACGTATCCGGGCCTGCGGCACGAACTCCACAACGAGCCCGAAGGCCCCGCGATCATCGACGAGATCATCGCCTGGCTGAGGGCGCGTGCTACAGTCTCGGCCTAACCGAATATCGCCTCCGGGGAGCGCAACGTGCGCTGAGAGTGCGACCGCAGGGCCGCAGACCCGCCGAACCTGATCCGGCTAGTACCGGCGAAGGAAGCAGGCCGTAGACCACCGATCTGACGCCGTCCCCGGCATCCCGGAGGCGGCGTGTTCGTTTCTCGATCGGAGGTCCGGGTCATGACGACCATCACCACCCAGGGCGCGTCGGACGCGCTTCCCGATACCCGTTGGCGGACCCGCGACATCGTCGTCGCGGCGGTCATCGGCGTGGCCTTCGGTGTCGTGTTCTGGGCCTGGAATCTGGCCTACGCGGCGATCGGTCCGGTCTTCGAGTTCGCGCCATGGCTCAAGGACCTCGGCTACGGCATCTGGCTGATGCCGGCGATCCTCGCGCCGCTGATCATCCGCAAGCCCGGCGCCGCGATCTTCGCCGAGATGGTCGCGGCCGGGCTGTCGGCGCTGCTCGGGAGCACCTGGGGTCCGGACGTCCTGTTGTCCGGGTTCCTCCAGGGCGCGGCCGCCGAGCTCGTCTTCGCGTTCACCCTCTATCGCTCGTACGGCGTCATCACGCTGGTGCTCGCCGCCGTCGCAAGTGCGCTGGCGGCCTTCGTCCACGACTGGGTCATCTGGTATCCCACCGTCGACCAGACCATCCAGATCCTCCGCGCGATCGCGATGGTCGTGTCGGCCGCGCTCATCGCCGCCGGCGGCTCGATCCTGCTCGCCCGCTCGCTGCGCCGGACCGGGGTCCTCGACGGGTTTCCGGACTGACGATCGTGGCGGCGGACGAGCCGCTCGATGTGCCGGGAGGGATCCGGGCCGATCGGTTCGGGTTCACCTACCGGGGCGCCGCCGGACCGGCGTTCCGCGAGGTCAGCTTCGAGCTCACGGCGGGGCGATGCCTGCTGGTGGTCGGGCCGTCGGGGTCCGGCAAGAGCACCCTGGGCCTCGCCATCGCCGGCCTGGTGCCCGGCGAGGTCCCGGGCGAGGTCACCGGGTCCCTGACCGTCGATGGCCGGGCGGGGATCGTCTTCCAGGATCCGGGCTCGCAACTCGTCATGGAGCGTGTCGAGGACGAAGTGGCGTTCGGACTCGAGAACCTGGGATGGTCCCGCGACGCGATGGCCGCGCGGGTCCCCGAGGCCCTCGCGGAGGGCGGTCTCGTGGGTCTCGAACGGCGCCGATCGCACCGGTTGTCGGGCGGACAGCAGCAGCGACTCGCGCTGGCCGGCGTCCTTGCGCCGAACCCGGGGATCCTCGTCCTCGACGAGCCGACCGCGAACCTGGATCCGACCGGCGCCACGGCGTTCTTCGAGCGGCTCGGGGCCCTCGTCGCAGCGCGGATGACTACGACCGTGCTCATCGAGCACCGGGTCGATGCGGCCTGGCCACTCGCGGACCTCGTGCTGGCACTCGATCGAAGCGGACTTCCGATCGATGCCGGCGCGCCGGTCGACGTGCTGGCCCGATCCGGTGAGCGCATGGCGACCGAGGGGATCTGGCTGCCGACCGCGGTCGTCAAGGCTCCGCGCAGTCGTCGGGCCACGAAGGCCGCAGCTCGCCCGGCCGAACAGACCGTACCAGGCGCCCGGGCCACGGCCGCGCCACCGGCGGCGGGTCCCTCGATCCTCGTGGCGGATGGCCTTCGGTTCGGCTATGAACGCGACGTCCCGGTCATCCGCGACCTGTCCCTGAGGATCGGCGTCGGCGAGCGCGTCGCCTTGCTCGGTCCGAACGGCGGCGGCAAGTCCACGCTCGGCCGGTTGCTGGTCGGGCTGCTGCGGCCGGATCACGGCACCGTGGACCTCGACGGGCACGACCCATCGCGACTTGCGCCTGCCGAACTCGCCCGGCTCGCCGGCTACGTCTTCCAGGATCCCGAGGCCGGATTCCTCGCCGAGACCGTGGAGAGCGAGGTCCGCCTTGGCCTGACGACCGAGGAGGCCGACCGCATCCCGGCGCTCATGGCTGCCCTCGATCTCCCGCTCGCCACCTTCGGCGCTCGCAGCCCGTACCGCCTGAGTGGAGGCGAGGCTCGCCGCCTGTCGCTGGCCGTCGCCCTGGTCCGGGATCCCGCGGTGCTGGTCCTCGACGAGCCGACGTTCGGCCAGGACCGCCGCGGCTATGACGGCCTGCTGCGGATCCTGCGCGATCGGGTCGGGGCCGGGACGGCCCTGGTGGTCGCCACGCACGACCTCCGTCTCGTCGGCGACCTGAACGCTCGAGTCATCGAGATCGACGACGGCTGGCAGGTGGTCGGATGATGGTCGCGCGCGATCTGGCGCCGTCGCAGCTCGACTCGATCCTCGGGCGAACCAGCCCGGTCCTCAAGCTGGCGATCTCGATCGTGTGGCTCATCGGCCTCGCGACGACCACGGCCCTCGTGCCACCCCTGCTCCTGGCGACCGTGGCGGTCGTCGGGGGCCTGACGCTCGGTGCCGTCCCGCGACGCGACCTCGCTCGCGCCCTCGCCCCGCTCTGGCTGGCGGCCGTCGGGCTGGCGACGTTCGGCACGCTCTTCGGGGCGGCGAACGCGGATCCGGCAGCGGCGACCGTCGCCCAGCTCGGGCCGTTCCGGATCACCGCTGCCGCCCTCATCGGCGGGATCGGGGTGGGGTTGCGAGTTGCCGCCATCGGCGCGGTCGGGGCCGTGTTCGCCCTCACGACGGACTCGACTCGCCTGGTCGACTCGCTCGTCCAGCAGGGCCGAGTCCCGGAGCGGTTCGCCTACGGGGCGCTCGCGGCGTACGGCGCGGTCCCACGCTTCGGCGAGGACCTCGCCACCATCCGGCAGGCGCGTCGCATCCGCGGGCTCCGCGGCAGCTGGCACCCGCGGATCCTCGTCAGCCTGCTGGTCCTTGCCATCCGGCACGGCGACCGGATGGCCATCGCGATGGACGCCAGGGGATTCGGGACCGTCCCCCGGAGCCGGTACCGAGAGGTCCGGTGGTCTCCGCTGGATCCACTCGTCGGCGGGGGAGCCGCCCTGGTCCTCGTCCTGGCTCTCGCGCTCCGATAGCCTGACCCAGGTGCAGGGAAGCTGAGCGGATCGACCCTCGGGTCCGCGATGATCGGCACCTGACGGGCGCCCGCCCGCGACCGATCCACGGAGGACGCCGGTGAGCGACCCGAAGACGATCGTCTTCTTCCCCGAGGGCGCCTTCGGGCCGACGAACAACTGCGTCGGGATCGGCCAGGTCCTGCGGGCGCGCGGCCACCGCGTCGTGTTCATCGTGGAGGAGTCGTTCGCCGGGACGCTGGAGGCCAAGGGCTTCGAAGAGCGACTGATGCGGCTCGGACCGCCGCCCGAGGTCCCCGAGATCCCCGGCCAGTTCTGGATCGACTTCATCCGCGACACGTCGCCGGTCTTCCGCAAGCCGACGATCGAACAACTGGGCGAGTTCATCGCGCCGACCTGGCAGGCACTCATCGATGGCTCGAAGTACGTCACGCCGCGCCTGCTCGAGATCATCGACGAGCTCGATCCGGACGTCATCGTCGAGGACAACGTCATCGCGTTCCCGGCGCTCGCCGGCTCCGGCCGACCGTGGGTCCGGATCGTCTCGTGCAACCCGGCGGAGATGAAGGATCCGGCGATCGCGCCGTTCTCGTCCGGGTACCCGGTCGCGGACCGAAGTGCCTGGCCCGCCTTCCTCGAGGAGGTCGAGCGGACCCATCGCGACCTGTGGGGCGACTTCGATGCCTTCGCGCGCGAGCATGGCGAGCACGGGCTGTCGTGGGGCGAGCTCGGGCCGGACTTCATGGCCGAGTCGCCCTGGCTGAACCTGTTCCTGTACCCGGCGGAAGCGGACTACGCGCGTGACCGGCCGCTTGGACCGACCTGGCATCGGCTGGACTCGTCCGTGCGCGCGGCCGAGACGACCTGGGAGTTGCCCGAACACCTGCGCGTGCGTGACGGCTCGCTGATCTACCTCTCGCTCGGCAGTCTCGGATCGGCGGACGTCGCCTTGATGCAGCGACTGGTCGACCTGCTCGCGACCACGGAGCACCGCGTCATCGTCTCGAAGGGCCCGCTTGCCGACGAGATCACGCTCCACGACAACCAGACCGGCGAGGGCTTCCTGCCGCAACCGGCGATCCTGCCCCAGGCGGACCTCGTGATCACCCACGGCGGCAACAACACCGTCACCGAGTCGTTCCACCACGGCAAGCCGATGATCGTGCTGCCGCTGTTCTGGGACCAGGTGGACAACGCCCAGCGCATCGACGAGACCGGCTTCGGCGTCCGGCTGCCGGCCTACGACTTCCGCGACGAGGAACTGACGGACGCCATCGACGACCTGCTGGCGAACGACGCGCTCGCGGCGCGACTGGCGGCGGTCTCGAAACGCCTCAAGGCGAACCCCGGGAACGTGCGCGCCGCCGACCTCATCGAGCGCGTGGCCCGGACCGGTGAACCGGTGACGACCGGCTGACTCAGGTCGAACAGGGCGGTCCGGGTGGGCCAGCGGGCTGGGTCGAGCCGATCAGCACACCATCGATCGTGACCAAGAGCCATCTGGGCAACTGGTCGACGGTCTCGGTCCAGAGCACCTTGGCGTCGGATAGTCGCACGACCTCGACGACCCAGGGGAGCGGCGGCAGCCCGTCGACCGCCGCGCCGAACGTCGCCTCCCCACCGCATTCGATCTTGCCGACCTCCGTGGTGTTGATCCGGAGCAGGATCATCGGTCCGCTGCGGTCCTCGACCGTCAGGACCTCCGGGACCCGCAGTTGCGGTTGCGACAGCAGTCCGTCGAACGGCGTGCATCCGAGCAGCAGGCAGCAGAGCAGCCCTAGAGCGATCGACCGACGGATCACGCGTCGATCGTACGGGCGAGCGTCAACTCACCTCAGTCGGCGATGCGCTCCAGGACGACGATCGGGATGACCCGGTCCGTCTTCTTCGGATACTCGGCGAAGCCGGGATGGATCGCGACCTGCTGATCCCACAGGCGCTGGCGCTCGGCGCCTTCGGCGATCCTGGCGTGGACCTTGATGGTCTGCAGGTCGACTTCGATGATCGCAGTCGGGTTGGCGAGGAGGTTGTGATACCAGGCCGGATGGGTCGGGGCGCCGCCCTTCGACGCGATGATCACGTAGTGGTCGCCGTCTCGGTGGTAGGCGAGGGGAGCTATCCGCTCCTCGCCGGACTTGGCGCCGGTGGTCGTCAGAAGGAGCACCTGGCGCCCCACGAACGGTCCGTGCAGCGCGTGACCGTACTCACGGAGCTCGGCGATCAGGGTCAGGGTCATCTGGTGCCAGTCGGCGGCGGGAGCGGGAGCCGCGCTGGGCTGGGTCTTGGTGTCGGTCACAGGAGTCTCCGGGCTCGTATAGTTGATGCCGCAACTATATCACCTATGTCATCGTGGGATAGCATCGGGAGCATGACCGAACGGAACCGGCCGACCAACGTGACGGCGCTCGCCGTGCTGGCACTGTGCTTTGGACTGACCTTCCTGCTCGGTGCGGCGATCGGGTCGGTGGTGGGCCTGGGGATCGGCGAGGCGATGGGCGCCGACAACGGTGTAGCGACCTTGCCAGAGGCGATCACGCTCGCGAGCTTTGCCATCGTGTCGATCAGCAGCGTCCTATACCTCGCGTTCGGCCTGGCTGCCCTCTTGTCGTATCGGTCCGCGTGGCGATTCGGGATCGCCGGTGCCGTCTTGGCTCTGACCTCCGTTGTCGTGGCGCTGGTCGGTGGGATCGTCGGGGACACCTTGGGGATCTTCCTCTGGGTCGGGTTCGCCGGCGCGATGTTGTTCAGCCTGCTTCGCGTGCCCTCGACGAGGGTCTACTTCGGGCGTTAACGCCAGGTGGATGGGCCTTCAAGGCCGGATCGTTGCCGGTTAGCCGACAGGTTCGTGGTATGCGAGGGATCGCATGGATCGGGGCATGATCCACGGTTGCGCCGCGCTCAAGTGGGCCGCCCGCATGGCGTGTCGAGGTCGGCGATGCGCCGGTGCTTCGCATAGCACGAGTGGCGTTCGTACATGGCGGGAACCGGGTGAAGTCGGCCCGGCGCGGCCCCTCAGCCCGGCCGGCGCCCGCGTGGCGGGACGGGCTACCTGCCCTGGACTACGATGTCCGGACTTCCAGACCACCGACCTGATCCGCCCCAGGAGGACCCTCCGTTGACCGACACGCTCGAGGCAGTGAAGACCTACAAGCAGTTCATCGGCGGGGACTTCGTGGATGCCGCGGATGGGCGCACCGCCGACGTCATCAACCCGGCCAACGACGAGGTCATCGCCAACGTCCCGGCGAGCTCGTCCGAGGATGTCAACCGGGCCGTCGATGCGGCGGCGACCGCATTCCAGACCTGGAAGAAGACGACGCCGCAGGATCGCTCGCTGCTCATGTTGAAGGTCGCGGATGCCCTCGAAGCCAACGCGGACAAGCTCGGTCGACTGGAGAGCGCGAACGCCGGCAAGCCGGTCGGCGCGGCCATCGACGAGATCGGCGTGTGCGCGGACCTGTTCCGCTTCTTCGCCGGCGCCGCGCGGGTCATGGACGGTCTGGCGGCCAACGAGTTCGCGGCGGGTCACACCTCGATCATCCGGCGCGACCCGATCGGCGTCGTCGCCTCGATCGCTCCGTGGAACTACCCGCTCTACATGGCCTCGTGGAAGCTCGGACCGGCCCTCGCGACCGGTAACACCGTCGTCCTCAAGCCGTCGGCCCGCACGCCGTTGAGCGCCCTCGCGTTCGCCGAGATCCTGTCCGAGATCTTCCCGGCCGGGGTCGTCAACGTCCTGTCCGGCTCCGGCTCGGACATCGGCGACGCCCTGGTCAGCCATCCGACGGTCCGGATGGTCTCGATCACCGGCGACACGGCGACCGGCAAGCACATCGCCAAGCTCGCCGCGGACACGGTCAAGCGGCTGCACCTGGAGCTCGGTGGCAAGGCGCCGGTCATCGTCTTCGACGACGCGGACATCGACCAGGCGGCCGAGACCCTTCGGTTCGCCGGCTATTGGAACTCCGGCCAGGACTGCACCGCGGCCACCCGCGTCATCGCCGGGCCCAAGGTCTACGACAAGTTCGTGTCGGCGCTCGCCGACCAGGTCCGCACCATCAAGTGGGGCGACCCGGCCGAGGGCGACGATATCGAGATGGGCTCGCTCATCGCCCAGGCTCACGCCGACAAGGTCGAAGGCATGGTCGACCGCGCCCGCGCCGGCGCCGAGGTGGTCGTCGGCGGGAACCGGCCGGATCGCGCCGGGGCGTACTACAGCCCGACCGTCATCGCCGGACCGGACCAGAAGTCGGAGATCGTCCAGGAGGAAGTCTTCGGGCCGGTCGTGACCGTCCAGCGCTTCAGCGACGAAGAGCAGGCAGTCCAGTGGGCGAACGACACGCCCTACGGCCTCGCGTCCTCGATCTTCACCTCCGACATCGGGCGGGCGATGCGCGTCGCGAAGGCGCTCGAGTTCGGACATGTGTGGGTCAACGAGCACTTCACGCTGACGTCCGAGACGCCGCACGGCGGGGTCAAGCAGTCCGGCTGGGGCAAGGACGGCTCGAAGTACGCGCTCGAGGACTACACGTTCGTCAAGCACGTGATGATCAACACCGGCAGCTGAGCGCCTACGGGGAGGCGGCAGCCGAGCTAGCCCGGCTCGACCGCGACGACCTCACCTCCCGACGCTGGTTCGGTGGCCACGGCCGGACGATCGCCTCGCTCGAACTGCAGGACGCGTTCGTCCTGGACGAGCGTGTACCGCACGTGCTCGCCGTCGCCGGCGTCCGTCTGGACGACGGGTCGGACCGGCGGTACTCGTTCGCGCTGACCGGGCGACCGCTGCGGATCGCCTCGGCCGGGAACGGGGCCTGGGGGGCGCTGGCGGCCGCCATGGCCGAGGGCCGGACGATCCCAGGGCTTCGGTCGGATGCGGATCCGGGAGCCGCGCCCACGGCCGCGCTCGTGTGCCGGCCGGCGAGCGCGATGGTCGGCGGCGCCTGGGCGCTGGGCGAGCGCGACCTGGGGGCGGATCAGTCGAACTCGTCGGTCGTACTCGGCGAGGCCGTGCTCCTCAAGGCGTTCCGCCGGCTCCAGCCGGGGCTGAACCCGGAGCTGGAGCTGGGCGCCTATCTCAGCGAGGAGGCCGGGTTCGCGGCGGTCGCACCGCTCGCCGGGTTCGCAGAACTGGTGTCCGCCAAGCACGGGACCGAGACGGTCGCCGTCGCCCAGGCATTCATCTCGGACGGGGAGGACGGCTACGAGTCGATCGCCGAGGCGCTGACGGCCTGGATCCTGGCGCCGGGCGAAGTCAGCGTCGAGTTCGCGACGGAGGTCGCGGCGGACCTCGGGACGCTGACCGCGGGCCTGCACGGGGCGTTGGCGGGCGCCCGGGGGGTGCCGGACCTGGAGCCGCGAGACGCATCGAGGGCGGAGTTGAGGGCCTGGTCGCGTGCCGCGCGGCGGGGTCTGGCGGGGGCGATGGACGTCGTGAGCGGTGAGGCGGCCATGGTGCTGCGCGACCTCTCGCCGCGCATCGCCGAAGGGTTCGAAGCCTTCGAGGCGTCTGCGACGCTCCCCCTGTTGACTCGCATCCATGCCGACTACCACCTCGGCCAGGTGCTCATCTCGCCCGACGGCTACCGCATCGTCGACTTCGAAGGTGACCCGCTCCGGACGATGGACGAGCGGCGGGCCCTGGATTCCCCGTTGCGCGATGTAGCGTCCATGCTGCGATCACTCGACCACGTCGGACGCTCGGCGGGGCGGCGGGCGGTGGTACGGAACGGGGGTCCGGTCACGTCGCCCGGCCTCGACCTGCCGGGCTGGCTGCGACGCTCGCGCGAGCGATTCCTCGCGTCGTATCGCGCCGGGCTGCGCGAGACCGGGGCGCCGATCGTCCTCGACCCGACGCTCCTGCGCGCGTTCGAGCTCGACAAGGAGTGCCGCGAGTTCATCTACGCCGCGACCTACCTCCCGAGCTGGCTGTGGGCGCCGACCGAGGGTCTGCGCGGCCTGTTCGATGGGGCCGAGGAGGGGAGGGCGTGACGGATCGGGTGGAAGCGCTCCGGACGGACATCGACCGGGCGCCGCAGGCCCTGACCGACTTGCTGGAGGCGTACGACGCGCCGGATGGACCGATGCGGTCGCTGGATCCCGGCTGGCTGCGTGGCCGGCGCGTGGCGTTCGTGGGCCTGGGCAGCTCGTTGTTCGCCTCGATGGACGCGGCCTCCGCGCTTCGGGCAAACGGCGTCCCGGCCTTGGCGGACTTCGCGTCCACCGACGGGACGCCGCCTTCGAAGGATCTCGTGCTCGTGGCGGTCTCGGCGTCGGGCCGGACGCGCGAGGTCGTCGATGTCGCTCGGCGCCACCGAGGCACGAGCCTGGTGATCGCGGTCACGAACATGCCGGCATCGCCGCTGGCCGGCGCGGCTGACGTCGTGCTCCCGCTCTTCGCGGGTGTCGAGGCGTCCGGGATCTCGACGCTCACGTATCGGGCCACGGTCGTCGTCCTCGGGCTGCTCGCGGGGCGTTTCGGCATTCCCATGGCGGACCACGGCGACCTGTGGGATACGGTCGCGCGGCTCGATGTCGACTCGGAGGGCGAGAACCTCTGGATGAAACGGGCGGTCGACGCGGCGGCGGATCTGCTGGACGGGGCGCCATCGATCGACGTCATCGGGCCTGCCGCGCGACTCGGCGCCGTCTCGCAGGCTGCCCTGCTGCTCCGCGAGGGACCGCGACTGCCGGCCCATCCCTGGGAGACCGCCGACTGGCTCCATACCGCGGTCTACCTGGCGCTGCCCGGCCATCGGGCCGTCGTGTTCGCGGGCTCCCCGGCCGACGGCGAGGTCATCGACACGATCCTGCGCCGCGGGGGCAAGGTCGTGATCGCTGGCGAAGCCAGTGCCGAGGCGCCCGTCGCGCTCGACCTGCCCGCAGGCGACCCGCGCCTCCACATGATCACCCAGTCGCTCGCGCTCGACCGGCTCGCCCTGGAGCTCTGGCGGCGCGCCTCAGCCGAGGGCTGAGCGCAGTTCCCCCAGGCGTCCGATCGTCTCGAGATCGAACGGCCGCCGGAACACGAAGATCACCTCGGCGATACCGATCCGGCGGTACTCATCGACGTAGGCCGCCACGTCGTCCGGCGATCCCCCGACGAGCAGGCTGCGCTCCCCGCCGTCGGAGCCGACGTGGTCGTCCAGGCCGTGGATCCGGGCGATCTCGCGCCAGGCCGTGCGGGCATCGCGCTCGCTGTCGCGGATGACCGCGTGGGTCGTCACCGTGCGCTCGATGGTCTCGAACGGCCGGCCGATCTCGACGCAGCGCTCGGCAAGCACCGCGCTGGTCTCGGCGATCCGTTCGGGTGGCCCGAACCCATTCCACAGGTCCGCGTATCGGGCCGTGGTCCTGAGCGTCCGGGTCCGCCCGGAGCCACCGATCAGGATGGGCAGGTGCCGCTGCACGGGCCGCAGGGCGCACCTCGCGTCGCGCATCGTGTAGAAGCGGCCATCGAAGGTCACGGTCTCGCCGTCGAGCAGCCGGCGGATGATCCCGACCGCCTCATCGAGGCGATCCAGCCGCTCGCCGATGCCGGACCCGAAGGCCAGGCCGAAGGCGTCGTGTTCGCGTTCGAGCCAGCCGCCGCCGAGCCCCAGGACCACGCGTCCATCCGACAGGTGGTCGAGGGTGGCCGCCAGTGTGGCCGTATGACCCGGGTTCCGGAAGGTGTTCGAGCCGACCAGGAGGCCCAGTCGGACGCGATCGGTGAGGGTCGCGAGCGCAGCCAGCGTCGTCGGACCTTCGAAGCGGCCGTCCCCAGGGTCGCCTTCGTCGACCAGAAGGTGGTCGTCGATCCAGAGCGAGTCCCAGCCGGCTGCCTCGGCGGCGAGGCACGCGGCGCGCAGGTCCGGCCAGCCCGTCCGATTCACCCAGAATGCCGCGCCGAACCGCATCCGCACCTCCCTGCGTCCACCGTTGGGGGCCATCGTAAGCCGGTAGACTGACCCGCCATGACCTCTCCGGCAGCCGAACCCACTCCAGCGCCCGCCGCCGAGGTCGAAGCCGAGGCGCGCCGGCTGATGGGGCTCATCGTCGACCAGAAGCTCCGGGTCCGGCTGATGGGCGGGCTGGCCATCCGGATCCAGTCGCCGAGCGCCAGCCGTCCACCCTACGAGCGGGTCTACCGCGACCTGGATCTCGTCGCCCACGGCAAGGATGTCGGAGCGTTGCGG
>Ga0302323_100001076_pt1 | contig 22087 bp, 20 predicted proteins | sample Fen_T0_3_FD_201950 | JGI IMG/M metagenome (GOLD analysis project Ga0302323, IMG submission 201950) | Peat permafrost microbial communities from Stordalen Mire near Abisko, Sweden - Fen_T0_3 | ecosystem: Environmental > Terrestrial > Soil > Wetlands > Permafrost | place: Sweden: Abisko... | reverse complement strand
GAGCACCAGGCTTGCCGCGGTGGCGGCGACGCCTGCCCGCCACGGTGCGGTCACGAAAGTGCGCATCACGAAGTTTCCTCTCTGAAACGGTACGCGACGGTGCCGAGGTGCATGGACGGTTGCGGGGTGAGGCGATCGCCCGGTCGAGCGACCTTCCCGTCCCGCCGGGCCGGTCACGGCGGCCGGGGGGTGGAACGGAGCGGCAACGGGGCGAGCGGGAGCCAGACGCGCATGGCGCCGGGGGAGCGATTGGCCCACAGGTGGTACGGCAACAACGTGGCCCGGAAGGGTTCCGTCGGGGTGACGGCGTCCGGGTCGTCGCGCAGGTGCACGGGGGCGTACAGGTCAGGACCGGACGGCCGGACGACGGCCGTCACCTCGACCCGCACCCGCGGTCCCGGCTCGACCCCGCTGGCGACGACGCCGTCGGTGACCACGCCGCGGACGGCCAGCAGCCGGACGTCCTCGAGGATCACCCCCCGGGGAAGGTCAGCCTGCTCCAGGGCGTAGAGCAGCGGCCCACGGGCCAGCGCCACGCAGCCGCGGACGGCGTCGACGCGCGGGTGGGCCGCGAGCGTCCGCACCGGCATGTCCAGGCCGAGGCGGACCGTATGGCGTCCCGACCACGAGCGGCGCAACCGGACGTACCCGTCGCTCGGCCCGACGTCCAGCGCCCCGCCGTCCACGGTCACCGTGACGCGACCGCACCAGCTCGGCACCCGCAGCGCCAGCTCCCACGGCATATCGCCGGCGGTCTCCACCGTGACGAGCAGGGCGCCGTCGTACGGGTAGTCCGTGCTCAGGTCGAGGCTGATCGGCAGGCCCGCCACGGTCACGTCCACCCGGGCCGTCGCAGGATGGTGGATCTGGACGCCGTCCTCGGTGCGCGTGAGCAGGTAGCTCCGCACGCTGGACAGGAGCCGGGCGACGTTCGGCGGGCAGCACGCGCAGGCGTACCAGGCGAGCCGGCCGCTCGGGGCGTCCTCGTCGCTCCCGTCGTGACCGGTGCGCAACTGCAACGGGTTGGAGTAGAAGTACCGGTCGCCCTCTGCCGAGACGGCGCCGGCGATCGCGTTGTAGAGAAGGGTCTCCATGGCGTCCGCGAAACGCCCCTCGCCCGTCGCCAGCAGCAGCCGCCACGCGAGCTGGTAGGCCCCGATCGCGGCGCAGGTCTCCGCGTAGGCCCGGTCGGGGGGCAGTTCGTAGGCGTCACCCAGCGCCTCGTCCCGGTGCCGTGAGCCGTGGGCGCCGGTGACGTACGTCTTGCCCGCGGCGAGATCGTCCCAGAGGCGGACCGCCGCCTCCAGCAACTCGGCGTCCGCGGTCTCCACCGCGACGTCGACCACCCCTGCGAGCAGGTAGAGCTGACGGACGGCGTGCCCGACGGCAGCGGTGGCCGCCCGCACCGGCACGCCGTCCTGGAAGTACGACGCACGCTGACCTGCGCCGAGCCAGTCGTGCCCGCGGCGGTCCACCTGGCGACGCGCCAGGTCCAGGTACTCGGCCCGACCGGTCACCCGGTACAGCTCGACCAGTGCGGTCTCGACCTCCGGATGCCCGTCGACGTAGTCGGAGTCGGCGAACGTCTCGACGAGGAGGTCGGCGAAGCGGGCGGCGACGCGGCCCAGCTCGGGCAGGACGCCGGTGACGTGGGCGGCGACGGCGGCCTGGAACAGGTGACCCGCGCAGTACAGCTCGTGCCCCATGCGCGGGTCCGACCAACGCTCCAGCCCGGGCGTGCCCTGGACCCACGAGTTGAGGTAGCCGTCGGCCTCCTGCACCTGGCCGAGGAGCGCCACCATCTCCTCCGCGCGCCGCAGCAGGGCCGCCGCCCCCGATCCCTCGACCGGCCCGGTGCCCCCGTCGTCGAGGCCGGTACCCGCGGGCCTGGCCGCCGGCATCGCCCAGGCCACCGCCTCGAGGGTCTTGTACACGTCCGAGTCGGTGAAGACCATGCCCTGGTGCGGGCCCTGGGTCCGCCGGGTCAGCCGGAGCAGGTTCGCGACGGCCTCCCCGCCCTCCACCCGGTCGAGCACCTGCGGCAGGGTGACGGCCAGGATGCGGTCCTGCCATGCACCGAGCCACCCACCGGTCAGGACGACGTCACCGTAGCCCAGGGGAGTGAGCGTTCCGAGGGCGCCGGAGGTCGGGTTGACCGGCCCGCACGGCGCCCCGGCACCGATCTCCTCGACTGTCATGTCCAACTGCCGCCTCTGCCAGGAACGCCATGGTCCGAACGTGGGGTAAGGTTTCCCCATCTCTCGTTCCGCCGTCAAGAGGCGCGGCATGACCTTCGCCTCTGAGCACAGCGGACGGCGGCGGCGCACGGAGGAAGCGCTTCCTTCGTTGGGACCGGCCCGAGGCATCAGGTGCCCGCTGCGCCGACGTGGCGTCCGCCCTGAGAGGATGTCCGCCATGACGGCGCGCCGCGCATCGACCCTGACCGAGGTGGCCCACCGCGCCGGAGTCTCGCTCACGACGGCGTCCAAGGCGATCAACGGACAGGGCCGGATCTCGGAGAAGACCAGGGCGCGGGTGCTCGCCGCCGCTCGTGAACTGTCGTTCTCGCCCAACCCGATGGCGCGCAGCCTCATCAGCGGTCGCAGCGGGACCGTCGGGGTGATCTTCATGGACAGCCTGACGGAGCGGTTCGTCGTGCCGGTCATGCTCGGCGCCGAGGCCGCCTTGAGCGAGGTCGACCTGTCGATGATCATCGGTGACACGACCGGGGGCGCCGAGGGGCTCGGCGTCCAGGTGAAGCTCATGCAGCGACGCAAGGTGGACGGCCTGCTGGTGGTCGGGGACAACAACGCGCCGACGCCCTCGCTCGGTGACCGGTGGGGCGTGCCGGTGGTGTACGTGCACGGCGGCACCGACGGGCCCGCGGACGTGGTGCACGTGCCGGACGACCGGGGCCACGGGCTTCTGGTGGCCGGACATCTGGTCGACCTGGGGCGTCGCCGGATCGCGCATGTGACGGGCCCGCAGGGCGCCCGCGCGGTCGAGGAACGGGTGGCCGGGGTCAGCGAGTTGCTGGCGGACGCCGGACTCCGGCCGGTCGCACCGGTGATGCACGGACCGTGGTCGCAGCGTTGGGGTCGGGCCGCGGTGCGGCAACTGCTGGAGGCCGCCCCCGGCGTGGACGCCATCGCCTGCGGTTCCGACCAGATCGCGGCCGGAGTGGTGGACGCGTTGCTGGCCGGTGGACGGCGCGTCCCCGACGACGTCGCGGTCACCGGGGTCGACAACTGGTCGGTGTTCGCCCTGGAGACGGAGCCGCCGCTGACGACGGTGGACCTCAACCTCGAGGCGATGGGCGCGGGCGCCGTCCAGGACCTGTTCGGCGTGATCGACGGCGAGCCGGTGGCCGGCGGCACCCGGCGGCACCCGGGCGGGCTCGTCGTCCGCGGGTCCACGGTGCCGGCAGGCTGACCAGCGCGGCGCGGGGCAGGCCGGAGCCGCGGCCCCTCTTGACGGGCCAGGCCGGGATGAGGAAATGTGCGCGCCCGTCGGGGAAAGGTTTCCTCACGGCTCGCCAGGGGCCCCCGTCACTGAGCTCGGCGACGGTTGAGGGCAGGGGAGCAACTCGTGACACACACTCCGGCAGGCCCGCACTTCAGCGTGCGGGAGGTGCCGTTCAGCACCTTCGGGTCCTGGCTGGACCTCTCCTGCGTGATCGCCCAGGGCGCTGTCGCGGACGACGTCCACCTGGTGTCCCACCAGTCGGGGTTCCACCCCGTGCTCCGCCTGGTGCCGACGTCCGCCGGAGCCCGGGCGCAGGCCGCGGTGAGCGCCGACCCGGCCCGGCTGGTGTGGACCGCGGACGGCGGGCGCGTGGAGGCCGCCTGGGAGACGCCGGACACGCTGCGGATCACCGGAGACGGGCTGGGGCTGTCGCTGCTCGCGGCGGACCCCGTCCTGACACCGTTCAGCGGCGCCTACTTCTTCGCCGACCCGGCCGGCGGCGCCCACGTCCTGACCTCCTATCAGACGGGCCGCCGCTACCGGATCACCGTGCTGTCGGGCGGTCCGGCGCAGGTCAGGGGCGATCAGTCGCTCGGCACGGCGCAGCGCGGGCTCCTCCTGCCGGACGATGCGGGCTCCTGGGAGCTGTCGGTGGAGGAGATGGACGCCGCCCGCGCGCCGTACCGGCCCGCCGGCACGTTCGCCGACGTGGCGTCGGCGTCGGCGTCCCGGTTCCGGGCCTTCCTCGACGCGGTCGCGCCGTGGCGGGACGAGACCACCCCCGTGGCCGCGCTGGCGGCCTACGTGCTGTGGTCGGCGACGGTGCGGCCCGCGGGCTACCTGGCCCGGCCGGCGGTGCTGATGTCCAAGCACTGGATGGACAAGGTCTGGAGCTGGGACCACTGCTTCAACGCACTGGCCCTGACGGGGCTGCCGGGCCTGGCCTGGGACCAGTTCCGCACCCCGTTCGACCACCAGGACGACGCGGGGGCGCTGCCCGACTCGGTCGCGCACTCGGAGGTCCTGCGCAACTTCGTCAAACCGCCGGTGCACGGCTGGACCCTGACCCGGTTGCGGCAGGCCTGCCCGCCCGACGGCCCGCTCGACGGTTCGCTCGACGGCTCGTTCGACGAGCAGGCCCTGCGGGACGTCTACCGTCGGGTCGCGCGGTGGACCGAGTACTGGCTCACCCTTCGCCGGGCGCCGGGTCGCGAGCTGCCGTACTACCAGCACGGCAACGACAGCGGCTGGGACAACGCCACCACGTTCGACCACGAGCGGGTCGTGGAGACGGCCGACCTGGCCGCCTTCCTGGTGCTCCAGCTGGAGGCGCTGGCCGCGCTGGCCGGCGACCTCGGGCTGCCGCAGGAGGCGGCCCACTGGGCCCGTCGCGGCGACGCCCTTCTCGCGAGCATGCTGCAGGAGCTGTGGACGGGCGACGGGTTCGTCGCCCGCGGCGCCCTGTCGCGCCGGACGTCCACGAGTTCCAGCCTGCTCGACCTGATGCCCGTCGTCCTGGGGGAACGCCTGCCGGCCGACGTCAGCGCGTGGCTCGCCCGCCGGATCCGCGCCCACCTGACCGAGCACGGCCTGGCGACCGAGCATCCCGCGTCGACCCACTACCGGTCGGACGGCTACTGGCGCGGACCGATCTGGGCGCCGTCGACCGTGCTCGTCGAGGACGGCCTGCGCCGAGCGGGCCACGTCGACCTCGCCGACGACGTCAGCCGACGCTTCCAGGCCCTGTGCGAGCGCGCGGGCTTCGCGGAGAACTTCGACGCGCTCACCGGTGCCGGCCAGCGCGACCGCGCCTACACCTGGACGGCGAGCAGCTACCTGCTGCTCGCTGGGGCCCACCGGGTCCGGCAGCAGCAGTCCGCGCACCGTGACCCTGAGGTCCGGCGGGCGACCTAGCGATGGCCGAGCGGGACGTGCGGTCCTGGCGCTGGTCAGGAGACCGCAGCTGTCATCGCCTCGACCAGCGGGTGGGCGCTGACACCGTATGACCCGGTCGCGGTGCCCTCCACAGGCAGAGTGGGGTTCCTACTGTGGCGATCAGTGGCTGCGTGGCCCTGCTGACGCCTGGAACGTGGGCGCCGGCCGACCCGTGGCGCTTCTCGATTCCTGATCCGGCCCAGGCTCGTGGTGTCCGTCGGCACCCTCCATCACCGGGTCGTAGCACATCCATCCGCCCTTGTTGCCCTGCTTGGCGCCGTACATCGCCAGATCGGCGCGGCGCAGGAGGACGTCCGTGCTCGCGTCGCCCGGTCCGCACAGCGCGATCCCGAAGCTCGCGCGCAGCTGGATCGGCCGATCCATGACCATGACCGGCTGCCTCATCTCGGCCAGCACTCGCTCCACCACCGACACGGCGTTGTCGACCTGGCGGATGTCGCGGAGGACCACGGCGAACTCGTCCCCACCGAGCCGCGCCACCAGGTCCTTACCGAGCACGCACCGGTCGAGCGCCCGGGCGAAAGCAACGAGCAGTTGATCCCCCGCCTGATGCCCGAGGGTGTCGTTGACCTGCTTGAAGCCGTTCATGTCGGCAACGACGACCGCGACGCTCTGCCCCGTTTCTGAGCCGCGTTCCAGGGCCTCGGTCAGCGTGTCGTACAGCTGGGCGCGGTTGGCCAACCCGGTCAGGGCGTCAGTGATCGCCAACCGATGGCTCTCCTGTTGCACCATCATCTGACGGACCACCACCAGAGCGGTGATGCCCACGCAGCCCAGGACCAAACCGCTCCACGGGAAGAGCCGGGCCTCCCGCACGGCAGCGATCGACATGAGGCAGTAGCCCACCGCCACGGCGGCGTACGGCAGGCGGTTGGACGTCGGCACCCAGCGCTGCCCGCGCGGAGCGATGCGGGAGTGGGCCGCCCGGCGTAGTTGCTGGAGCCCGGCCACCGCCAGCAGGAAGTGAGCGGTCAGGAAGATCAGCAACGGCCAGGTGTTGATCAGCTGGATCGGCAGGCCGTGCGAGCGCAGATAGCCGAGGCAGACGTCACCGACGATGAAGATCCCGGTGGCCCCCGCCAGGATCTCCAGCGAGCGACGCGTGGAAGGATCCGTGGCTCGTAGCAGCACCCCCGCGATGCTGGAGATCAAGATCAGGTCGGTGAGGGGGTACACGAAGGCGGCGACCACCTCGTCGACACCGAGCCCGGTCGTGTCGATGCCCGGCCCGATCACGAAGTACCACAGCGCGTTGAAGCCGCCCAGCACCACGGTGGCCACATCCAGGGCGATCTTGCGACGCTCCGACCGGCCGGGGGTCCGCAGGGGAAAGGTCAGAAGGCCGGCCGACAGTGCCAGCGTGAAGGCGATCCGAACGAAGTCCCCAGGTCCGGGGAACCGCAACGGCGGGAAGACCTGGAACAGGATCGGGAAGATGAGCAACAAGACGTACGTCAACGAGAGCACGCCCCACGCGCGCCGGGTCCGGGTGTCCAGGGAGCGACTTCGCCAGCAGCGGAGCGCGAACACCAGAGCCACCATCCCGTACACGGCCATGACGGGCACCACGGGCAGCGTCACGGTGGTTGCCCCGCCGACGAGCCGCACCGAGCCGACCACCATGGCCAGTGCGTACGGACCGGCGAACAGCGCGGACCGCCACCAGGGGCGTTGCAGGTGACCCTCCCCGGGCGCGACGGGTCGCGTCTGGATCGCCGCCATCTGCATCCTCCTATAGTGATCGACACCTTCCTTTCGGCGGCGAAGCGCACCGGCTGAACCATGCAGGCGTGCGGGCCGGACAACGACGGAACCTGCCCGCTGGATCGATATGTCGAATGTGTCCTGCACGTCAGGGTGGCACGGTGGATGGGACGCCCACCTGGCTGCCCCCGGCCTGCCCGCCCGGCCCCGCCCGCAGCCCTCATCCCCCCGACGACGGGACGGGTGTCCCCTCGTACCCGTTCGCCGTCGACAGGTACACCCGCCATCGATCGTCGTGGACGGGGACGGGGGCGAGAGACACCGCCAGGCGCACCGCGTCGTCCTGGGTGCCCTCGGTCCGCAGTGCCCACCACACGTTCCGGGAGTCCTGCCAGACGAGGTACCCGCCGGAGGCGAGCCACCATCCCGGTCGGTCACCGACGGCGACGGTGACGGCGGACGCCGGTCGCGTCACGGGGTCGCCGCCGTCGAGACCGACGAGGGAGTAGCCGCCGCCGTGGCCGGCGGCCGTGCCGTGGGACTCGACGAACGTGCGGGCGGCCCCGGACGGTTGCGGCTGGTAGGCCCCGATCGCTGCGTCCTCCACGGGCAGTCCGGGCAGTCGGCTGCGCGCGGCGTCGAGCTTTCCGCCGGAGATGTTTAGCGCGCCCAGCCAGCTGACGACCTGGGTGGTGTCGGTGGTCTCGGTGAGGGCGTACCACTGGTGACCGTCCGGTTCGGTCCAGCGGGCGCAGAGGCGAGGCCGGCCATCGGCCCGCACGAAGAGCGACACCTGGGTGCCGCGTGCCTGCACGGTGGACGACGACCCTCCGAACGGCCAGTTCGCCCTGTCCGCGGTGGCGCACGGCTGACCCGAATCGGGACCGCCCACCTGGAGTACGGGTACCTGGTGCGCCGTCCCGCCGGACGGTGGCCCGGTCGGGCGCACCCGTGCCGCAACAGCGTCCTCGGTGTGCCACTGGTAGAGCCAGGACACCGGGAAGCACTGGATCCGGCCGCCGGTGACGCTGTCCGGTGCGCCGGACTGCTGTGCCGACGGCAGGTAGAGCAACCGGCCGGGGGCCCGATCGATGCTGCTCCACGACTGGACCGGCGCGTCCACGGCCTCGTTGGGTCCCCAGGCCCCGCAGGCGACCTTGTCCGCGACGGCCAGGACCGGAAGGCGGGGTCGGACGACGCCGGACGAGGACGGCGACGGCGGACGGACGGCCGTCCTGACCCCGGCCGGATCGGCTTCCCGGACCTGGAGCGCTCCACCGTGGCCGACCTGGACGACCGTGGCGGCCAGGACCGCGCACAACCCCGCGGCCAGCGTCCCGCGCCGGATCGCGCGGTGCCGGGTGAGCGTCGCCGCCCGGGCGCTGATCAGCGCCACGGGCGGCAGCACGGCCGGTGCATCGCCGGCGCCGGACCGGACGCCGGGTTCCTCCGCGAGCCCCCGCAGGAGGTCCTCGTTCAGCGAGTCCATCGCGATGCTCCCGTCTCGTCGTGCGGCTCGAGCCCTGCGGTGGTCAGGTCCGCGGAGCCGATCGTGGTCCCTGATGCGGTCAGGGTCTGGGCCAGGCGACGCCGTGCCCGGCTGAGGGTGGCTGCCACCGCGCCCCGGCTGATGCCCATCGCAGCGGCCACCTGGTCCTCGGACAGGTCCGCCACGTACCGCAGGGCGATGGCCTCCCGTGACCGGGGCGGCAGTTGCGCCACGGCCGACCAGAGCTCCGGATGCGGCTCGGCCGGTGGCGGAACGTACTGGTCGGTCAGCCGGGCCCGGTAGCGCCGCTCCAGGCGCAACCGACGCAACCGCGTACGCACCTCGTTGAGCGCGACCGTGCGTACCCAGGCCGTCGGGTCGTCCATGGCGGACACGGCCGGCCAGCGCGACAACGCCTTGGCGAAAGCCTCGGACGCCGCCTCCTCCCCGAGTTCGGCGTCGCCGACCGCAACGCTCACCGTCCGCCGCACCCGCGCGAAGTCGCGTGCGTACCACTGGGCGAAGCGCTGGTCCACGCGGGGGGAGGGTGTGGGGCTCACGTCCTTCAGACGCTCGGGCGGCTCCACATGTTTGCTCGGCGGCGCGCCGACGTGATCGTGACCACGTGCCTCGTCAGGCGGGTCAGGCGGCGTCGAGGCGGGTCAGACGACGTCGGGCGGCCTCGGAGGCGGGCGGCCCCTGGGTCAGGGTGGCCCGCAGCACGCGCAGCAGCCCGCTCGCCGCTGCCCGCGGCACCCGGACGCCGTGGCGGGGAAGCCGCAGCAACTCCTGGTGCTCCGGTCGCAGGGTGGAGGCGGCCGCCGCGAACAGGACGGCGTACCCGGCCCGGGCGGGCACGGCGAGCGGCGGTCGGCGCAGGAACGCCAACGTCCGCGCGGTGGCCGGGGTGTACGCCAGGTCGCTGCCGAACCCGGTGATCAGGCCCTGCAGTTCGAGGTCGGTGCGCGGGGGCCTGGCCAGCCCGACCAGCTGCCCGGCGGTCGCCCACTGACCGACGTAGGCGTCCGGCCCGCCCGGGATCGGCCCGCCGAAGATCTCGTGGGAGCGCAGGAAGGAGTCGGTGAACGCGGCGTGCACCCAGGCGAGCAGGTGCTCGTCGGCGGCCCGGTAGGCCCGGGAGGCACCCGCGGCGTCCTCGAAGGTGCCCTTGACCGTGCGGTGCATGCCCCGGACCCGGGCGGCCTCGCGGTCGGCCGCGGCGCGGGAGCCGAACGTCGTGACCGTCAGCCACCGGGTGGTGCCCGACAGCCGTCCGAGCGGATCCTGCCGGTAGGTGGAGTGCCGGTCGATGCCGGCCACGGCGGCCGGGTGCAGGGCCTGCATCAGCAGGGCCCGGACGCCGCCGACCAGGGTGGCGAGGTCGCCGTGCACCGCCCACACCGCGGACCCCGGCCCGAAGTAGCCGCCGTCCTCGCCGTCCTCCAGGGCACGGACCCAGTCCGGGGTTCCGGCGGGGTCCCCACTGATGATCGACCGGAAGCCCGCAGCGACGCGGTGCCGCAACCCGTCTCCCAGCTGCGGAACCATGCCCTGCCCTCCACCCGGTCGTGACGCCTACGGACCACCATGCGGCCCGCTGCCCCGGGCCACCACCTGGAACCCGGTCGGAGCACCGGCCGACGTCCCTCGTCGGGTTCGGTGGTCCGTCGGCCACCGGTGCCACGGCCTTGAGGCCGGCGGCCGGCAGGCGGGTGCCGGCGCGGCTCACTACTGTCATGGTCATGAGCGACCTCGCCAGCAACGCGCGGACCCTGCTGGACCTGCACACCGCCCCCCAGATCCTCACCCTGGCGAACGTCTGGGACGTCGCCTCGGCGAAGGTGGTGGCGGCCACCGAGGGTGTGCGGGCACTGGCCACGGCGAGCCACTCCATCGCGGCGACGTTCGGCTACCCCGACGGCGAGAACATCCCGCTCGACCTGCACGTCGACATGGTCGGGCGCATCGTCGCGGCGGTCGACCTGCCCGTGACGATGGACTTCGAGGCCGGCTACGGCGACGCTGGCGAGACCGCGCGCCGCGCCATGGCCGTCGGCGTGGTGGGCGGCAACCTGGAGGACCAGCTGCGTCCCCTCGCCGACGCGGTGGCCGCCGTGGAGGCCGTGCTGTCGGCCGGGCGGGAGGCTGGGATCGACTTCGTCCTCAACGCCCGGACGGACGCCGTCCTCAAGGCGCCGGCCGGGCAGGACCGTGCCGACACCCTGGCGGAGGCCGTCCGTCGCGGGCGCGCCTACCTCGACGTCGGCGCCCCGGTGGTGTTCGTCCCCGGGGTGGTGGCGCGGGGGGAGATCGAGACCCTGGTCGAGGCGTTCGGCCCGCGTCGGCTGTCGGTGATCTCCGTGCCGGGTGCCTCGCTGCCCACGAAGGAGCTGGAGGCGCTCGGCGTCGCGCGGGTGTCGACGGGTCCGTTCACCCAGCGGGTGGCCCTGACGGCCCTGCAGGACGCGACCGCCGAGGTCGTCGGCGGTGGCGTCCTGCCGCCCGGCACGCGCCCGTTGAACTGAACCGCCGGCGGTTCAGGGGCCCTGAGGTCCGCCTGCGGGAAGGGGCGCCCGCTTCCGTCAGCAGCACGCGATCCGGTCGCGACCCGCGTCCTTGGCGCGGTACAGCGCCTCGTCGGCGCGGGCGAGCAACCGTTCGAGGTCGTCACCGGACGTCAGCCGGGTGAAGCCGACGCTGACCGTGACGCGGATCGGACCGGCCGGGTGCGGGACGTGCGTGTCGGCGACGGCGCGGCGCAGCTTCTCGGCGATGTCCCGGGGATCGGCGGGCACTTCGCTGAGGACGACGGCGAACTCCTCGCCTCCGTAGCGCCCCAGCACGTCGGCGGCGCGGATCTGGCTCTGCATGGCCAGTGCCACCATCCGGATCACCTCGTCGCCGGTGGCGTGGCCGTGGTCGTCGTTGACCCTCTTGAAGTTGTCGATGTCGATCATCAGCGCCACGAGCGGGCGGTCGTTGCGGATCGCGTCGACCACCTGCTGCCCGGCGAGCTCGGTGAAGTGGCGCCTGTTGTGGATCCCCGTCAGGGAGTCGGTCGTGGCGAGCCGCTGCACCTGCGCGAACAGCCGCGCGTTGTCGTACGCGATCGCGCCCTCGCTGGCGAGCGCGGAGACAATGTCGACGTGCGTCGCGGTGAAGGTCGGCGTGGCCGAGGTCGCGAGCAGGACGCCGCGTCCGTGACCGCGGGTGACCAGGGGCGCCGTCAGCCAACCGCCGGCCTCGCCGAGCGCGGTCGCGACCGCCGGCGGCATGCCCGTCCTGCCCTGTCCGCAGCGGGCCTGGCCCAGGGCGAGCAACGCGTCGACCTCCAGGTCGCCCGGCACGCCGCCGTCGGAGGTCGCCAGGATCCTCTCGTCGCCGTCCTGATGGACCAGGGTGACACGGTCGGCGGGGATCGTCCGCGCCACGACCGCCAGCAGGCGGTCGAGCACGTCGCGGGGGTCCAGGGTCGCGGTCAGCTCCTGGATCGAGAGGCGGAGCAGCTCCGCGATGTCCCGCTGCTCCTGTGCGCTCTGCACCGCGATCTCCAGCTGGGCGGCGCGAGCGGTCTCCAGAGAGACGGCGATATGGCTGGTGAGTGCCGTGAGGATCTCGATGTCCGCCTCGGTGAACACCCCCCGGGCCACCCGGCTGTCCAGGTACACCACCCCGATGAGCCGGTCGTCGAATTCCAGCGGAGCGATCATGATGCTCCGCAGCCCATGCACCACCGCACTCTCCGAGCCGAGCGCCGCACCCTCCTCGCTGCCCGTGACCACCAAGGACACCCGCTCGCCGGCGACCCGGTCGACCAGGGTGGAGGAGTAGGCGCTGAGCTCGATCAGGTCGGAGGCGGACGCGTCGCGTCCCAGCGCAGGCTGCAGCAACCCGTCGTCGTCCGCCAGGAAGAGCATCGCCCGCTCGGCACCCAGGATGTGCAGCGTCTCGTCGAGTGCCACCCGTGCGAGCTGCTGGGGGTCGAGGATCCTGGCCGCGGCCGTGCTGACCTGCAGCAGTGCCGCCAGCCTGCGTTGATAGCGGTCGGCGCCGCGGGAGCCGGTCGACGCGAGATAGCCGTTGACCGAGGCGCGCGGGCCCATCGCCTCGGTCGCACCGGGGAACTCGGTGCGGACCCAGTGCGCCCTTCGTGTCCAGCCGTACTGGCGCGCCAGTGTCAGGGCCTGCTGCGCGGCGCGCTCCGACAGCGCGTCGCGACCGAGGCCGGCCAGGGCACGGGCCCGGACGCGCGCCGCCTCGTACTCGACCAACGGCGCGTCGAGGCGGAGCAACCACGCCGCGCCCTCGGCGAGCACGTCGAGGCACCGGTCGTGCTCGCCGCGCACCTGCAGCAGACCGGCACCCGCCACCAGGTGGTAGCCCCGCAGGAGGGTCACCGAGGCGGGGTCGGCGCTCGCGCCCGACCCCTTCGCCGCCGTGCCGAGCCGGCGCCACGCCAGGTCCGCCGTGGCGAGGCTTGTGGCGCGGTCCGCCTCGGCGGCACGCTGGCACTGCGTCAGCCGGGCGAACGTCTCATAGGCGAAGATCATCCGATACTCGGGGAAGATTTCCGACATCGGGACCCCGAGCCGGTCGAACGCCTGGAGCGCCGCCTCGAAGGAGTCGCCCAGTTCGTCCTGCTCCAGCGCCGTCTGGACGGCACCGAGCACGAACTGGATGGCGTGACCGGGGTCGAGGGGCTCGGCCGCGCGGGCGGCGAACGCCGTCGGGGCATCGCTCGTGCGCCCCAGGAGCGCGTCGACCATCTGCGCCAGGACGGCGAAGCCGGGGAAGACGTCGACCGTCGCCTCGGAGATCCGGCTGCGCCCCCGGTCGTGCCACTCGAGTGCCTGCGTCGCGTAGCCCCGTTGCAGCAGGTCCCGGGCTCGCATCAGCACGATGTTGGTGTAGAAGTCCAGTTCCAGCCAGTCGCGCTGGGCGTCGGAGGCGTCGTTCCACTGCCCGATGCCCAGCTCCTTGCCGAGGACCTTCGCGAAGGCGTCGAACCACACGGCGTTCGCGTACGCCTTCGGATCACCCAGCTCCCGCGAGATCCGGAACGCGCGCTCGAAGATGCGGTCGCGCCGCTTGCGTAGTCGCAGGGCACCGGCGATCGAGCCGATCCCGGCCAGATAGTGCACGTAGGCCGCGGTCGGACCGAGCCGGTGCGCGACCGGAAGCGGCCGCAGGTTGAAGGCGATCAGGAGCCCGCCCTGGAGGTTGATCGCCGCGGTGGCCGAGGCCGCACGGCAGAGCAAGGCGAACAGCCGCAGCCGCTCGCCCTCCTCGCCCTCCGCCGGACGGTCCGCCGGCGGCCGGGAGCCGCGCACCAGCCATCTGAGCATCGTGCCGGCCGTCTGCAGGCCGAACAGCAGGGAATTCGTGGGCACCGGGCGGCCCAGGTCGGCCAGTCCGAGCCGGGCGCACTGGATCGCGTTCGACAGTTGCCAGCTCGTGCGCAGCACGTTGGCGAGTTGCAGTCGCAGGGCGGCCCGGCGCAGCGGGTCACGCTCGCCGTCGAGCCCGGACTCCAGCTGCTCCCGCGCCTGAGCGATGCGGCCGGTGAGCCAGTACGCGACGCCCAGCGCCTCCTTGACGCGGCTGTCCAGGGGGAGGCCCGCCGACCGGGCCACCGCCACGGCCGGCTCGAGGAAGGAGACGGCGGCGTCCGGGGCACTCTCGTCGAGTGCGAGCTGGCCGGCCGCCCAGCCGGTGACGAGCACCCGCTCCGGATGCAGGTGCGTCTCGCCCTGCGCGTAGTGCCGGGCGGTGGCGTAGACGCCGGCCGGATCGTTGCGGCACTGCCTGTCCAGCGCCTCGGCGGTGCGCTGGTGCAGTGGGGAGAGCTGGTGGGGGGCCACGGCGGACAGGAGGGCCTCGCGGATCCGGTCGTGGACGAACACGTACCCGTCGCTGTCGCGCTGCAGGAGCCCGTGCTCGGCGGCGTCCGCGAGAGCCTCCGCCACGCCGGCGCCGGAGACCTCGGCGAGCAGGTCGACGTCGATGGTCGCACCGATGGCGGCAGCGTCGGTCAGCACCGCGCGACTGCGCGCCCCCAGCCCGTCGATCCGGGCGAGGATCAGATCGAGGACGCCGTCGGGCAGGTCGATGGCCCGGAACACGTCGACGTCCAGCCGCCAGGTACCCCACGACGGGCGCAGCGCCCCCGCGTCGATCAGGGCACGTAGGTACTCGAGGATCGTGAAGGCGTTCCCCTGACCGCGCGCCAGCACCTGGGCGGCGACGTCGTTGCCCACGGTGGCCCCGGCCAGGTACCAGACGACCAGTTCGCGCGTGCCGTCGTCGTCCAGGGGAGCCAGGGTGACCCGCACGTCCAGCAGGTGACCCGCCGCAGCCTCGACGGCGGCAAGCCCCTCGGCGCTGTCGGGGTCGTCGCGGCCGGTGGCCAGGATCAGCACGGGAGCATCGCCGATGGCCTCGACGACGCGCCGCAGGACCGACCGGCTCAAGGCGTCGAGCCACTGGACGTCGTCCAGCAGCAGGAGGCCGCCGGCGCTTGCGGTCAGCTCGGCGATGAACATGGCGACCGCATTGACGAACTGCTCGTGGTGCTCGCCGGTCGCCAACCGGGGGGCGTTCAGCAGGACGGCCAGCGTGGGGGACAGCGGGTGCAGGAGCGCCGCGCCCGCGCCCGCGGCGTCCCGGAGCCGTTGCACGGCGGCGTCACGCTCGGGCGGCGGCAGCGTGGCCACCGTGCGCAGGTATCCCTCGACCGCGGCACGCAGAGGTGCCAGCGGCAGGGGCGAGCCCTGCTCGCACTTGCCCGCCAGGATCAGGGACCCGTCGGCCCGGGCGACGTCCACGACCGTGCGGGCGAGGTGGCTCTTGCCCGCGCCCGACGGCCCGACGACCAGCGCGACACCTCCCTGCCCGGCCCGGGCCCGCTCCCAGCGACGGGTGAGCAGTGCGCGCTCGTGGCCGCGCCCGGCCATCGGCGGACGGGACTCGACGTGCCCGGAGCCGGTCCACGGGTTCGCGCCACCGGGGTCCACGTGTCCCAGCGCGATGCGCAACTCGCGAGCACTCTGGAACCGGTCGTCCGGGTCCTTGGCCAGGAGGCGGGTGATCAGCTCGGCCGTCCCGGCGGACAGCTCCGGACGTGACGTCCGGGGATCGGGTACCGGAGAGCTGGCATGCCTGGTGAGGAGCTCGCCGGCATCCCGCGCCTGGTACGGCGGATGCCCCGTCGCGCACTGGAAGAGCACCGCACCGAGGGCGTAGAGGTCGGCCCGACCGTCCACGGGCCGGGAGAGCATGCCGGTCTGCTCCGGTGCGCTGTACAGGAAACTGCCGATCACCGCCTCCGACGCCGGCTGCTCTCCGGTGGCCGCCAGCCCGAAGTCGATCAGCCGTGCCCGGCCCTCCTGCGTCATGAGGATGTTGGCCGGCTTGATGTCGCGGTGCACCAGGCCGGCGCGATGTGCCGCCTCCAGCGCCTCTGCCACGTCGGTCGCCAGGCGCAGGAGGGCGGGCTCGCTGACGGCGCCGGGCCCGGACTCCAGGCGCAGGGCGAGCGGCCGGCCGTCGACGTATTCCTGCACGAGGTAGGGACGCCCGGCAGACACGCCGACGTCGAAGACCCGAGGCACGCCCGGGTGGCTGACCCGGGCGAGCAGGGCCGCCTCCCTGCGGAACGCGGCCACGTCCCCCGCGGTGACCAGGGGCGAACTCTGAAGCATCTTCACGGCGAAGTCGGTGCCGCCCCGGCGGATGCGGTAGACCACGGTCTTCGCGCCACGGCCGAGCTCGGCGAGGACCTCGACGTCGTCGCCGAGGCCGAGGTCGGTCAGGTGCTCGAAGGTCTTCCTCGACGGGTTGGAGGCGATGGCGTCGACCCCACCCCGTCGATCGTTCACGGACGCATTATGCGCGAACCAGTTGCCGTTTTGAACCCATTGCGTCTGCCGTTCTTCAGGAGCGGCCGGGCCGGCGGCCCTCCGGAGGTGAGCGGCCTCCCGACGGTCGGGGAGATCGACCTGAACCGCCGTCAGAGCAGGGCAGCGTCCTGCTCGACGTGCAGCAAGGCCGGGCCCGGTGCCGCGAACAGCTCGACCATCGCCTGATCGAGCTGTTGACGACGGTCCACCCGGATGCCGGTCGCGCCGCAGAGGCGGGCGAACTGCGACCAGTCGGGATTCACCAGCGAGGTGTGCCAGACCGGGAAGTCCCCTGCCTGCTGCTCCTTCGCGATCTTCCCCAGGGAGTGGTTGTCGAGTACGTGCTTGATGCCGATCCCGTACTTCACCGCGGTGGTGAGTTCCATCGCGTACTGGCCGAAGCCGCCGTCCCCCCTGACCGGCAGTCCCGCCCCACCTGTCGGCGTTACGGACGAGGCGACGGGAGGGGTGCCGACGTCGCGGATCCGGCCACCTCGCGAAACGTCCGGCCGGCGGCGAGGACGTACCTCCCGTCAACCCTCGTCGCCACGCAGGTCCGGGAGACCGTGATGACCCGCCGCACAGCCACCACCGTCGACGTCCTGGTCCTCGACGCCGGGTCCGCCGGCGGGTCCGCCAGGAGCGAGGTCCCGCCTCGCCCGTTCCGGACCTGCGGCCGGTGAGGTCGCCATGCCGGACGTGGGATTCCTGAACCTCTTCGCCGTCGCCCTCGTCGCGTTCGGCGTGCCCATGCTGCTCGGCCTCGCGCCGTGGCTGCGCGTCCCGGGGCCCGTCCTGGAGATCGTCGCCGGGGTGGTCCTGGGTCCTGCGGCCCTCGGGTGGATCCGTGCCGACCTGCCGGTGCGCGTGCTCGCCGTCGTCGGGCTGGCATTCCTGCTCTTCCTGGCGGGCCTGGAGATCGACCCTCCCGGCGACGTCGTTGGGCCTGGTCGTGCCCGTCCAGAAGGATGCCGGGCAGTCCGCCACGCCCACCGGGCAGGCCGTCGTCGTGGCGGCCTCGGTCGCGGACGTCGCCGCGGTGCTGCTGCTGTCGCTGTTCTTCTCCACGCAGCCGGGAACCGGGGGAGGGACCCGGGTGGTACTCCTGGTGGGTTTCGCACTGTTCGTCGTGGTCCTGGCGTGGGCGCTGCTGCGCGCCGGGCGGTCGCCCCGGCTCGGCGACGCCCTGCTGCGCCAGCAGGACACGACCGGCGAGGTCTGGGTCCGGGCGTGCGTGGCGCTCCTGCTCGGGCTCGTCGCCGTCGCGTCCCGCTTCGGCCTCGAGACGATCCTCGGCGCGTTCGTCGCCGGCGCCGTCCTCGCGTTCGTCGACCGGGACGCGATGTCCCATCCACGGTTGCGGGCGAAGCTCGGCGCCGTGGGCTACGGGTTCGTCGTCCCCGTCTTCTTCGTGGCCAGCGGGCTTCAGCTCGACGTGCGGGGCCTGCTGGGCGATCCGGCCGCGCTGGCCCGGGTGCCCGTGTTCCTCGTGGCGCTGCTCGTCGTGCGGGTGCCGCTGCGCTGCCGCTGCTGCCGACGGCTGGTCGCCGCCGGGCTGCTGTCGGTCCTGCTCCTCCCCGCCGCCGCGCTCGTGCTGCTGCGTGGTGGCGGGTCTGCTCCTACGGTGGTCGGCGTCCCGGCGGCTGGTGCAGGCCCGGCCGCCACCGATGACGACGAACTGAGGTTGACCCGAGGACGGGCCGGGTCGGGCGACGTCGTCGATCCGTAAGATCGCCGCCCGGCGGTCGAGGCTAGCCTCCATCACTCACGTTTCGACAACGGTGAGGTTGATGGCATGCCGCTTCCGGCCGCTCGACAGGGACACTGGGGTCGGCCCGTCGCACCCGTCGTCCACGGGCTCCGCCGGTCCGCCCGGTTCGCGCCCCGCACCGGTGGCGCGGTGATGCTGCTGGCGGACGCCCGCGTGGCCTGCTGCGGGTGGTACGGGCGGTCCGCCCTTCCGGCACCCCTGTCGAGCGAGGTGCCGCTGTGACGGGCTCGAGCAGCCCCAGGATCCGCCGGGCCCGTTCCGACGCGCACGGCACCCGGAGACGGTCCTCCGGCCGGGGAGCCGGTGCCCCACCCGCAGGCAAGAGGCTCGTCCTGACGGGCGAGGTGGAGGTGACGTGCATGCCCGGCGCGACGGACGGTGCGGTCACGCTGCCGACCTCCGCCTCCGGAGACGACGACGCCGAGCTGGTGCGGCGACTGCGTGCCGGTGACGAGGAGATCTTCCGCCGGCTCGTCGTCCAGTGGTCGCCGGCGATGCTGCACCTGGCTCGAACCTGTGTCGCCAGCACGCAGTCCGCCGAGGACGTCGTCCAGGACGCCTGGCTGGGCGTCCTGCGCGGTCTGCCCGGCTTCCAGGGCCGGTCCTCGCTGCGGTCGTGGGTGTTCACCATCGTGATCAACCGTGCTCGCAGCCGCGGTGTCCGGGAGGCCCGCACCATCACCTGGTCCCCCCTCGGCGCCGAGGACCAGCACGGCCCGACCGTCGACCCGGCACGGTTCCAGGGCCAGGAGGGAAGGTACCCGGGCCACTGGACCTTGACGGGGGCGCCGACCAGGTGGGACGAGCATCCGGAGCGCAGAGCCCTCACCCAGGAGGCGCTCGACCTGGTTCGCGGCGAGCTCGGGGGACTGCCCCCGCGACAACGTCTTGTGGTCACCCTGCGGGACGTCCACGGCGTGAGTTCCGAGGAGGTGTGCGAGGCGCTCGACATCAGCCCGCAGAACCAACGGCTGCTCCTGCATTGCGGCCGCGCGGTGCTCCGCACGCGCTTGGAGGAGTACTACCGGGGTCGATGAGGCGGCCGGCCGTCGACGCGTCGTGCCGGCGACGGTGCGGGGGCCGACCACGTCGTCGTCCGGGCCTGCCCGGCGCTACCGTGTCGCCATGACCGTCCTGCCGGGGCTCGACTGCAACCATGTGGTCGAGCTCGTCACCGACCTCCTGGACGGCGATCTGGACGCCGTGACCGCGCGGCGGGTCGAGCAGCACCTGACCGAATGTCCCGGGTGCGACGCGTACGTGGAGCAGATCCACCGGACGGTGGGTGCCCTGGGCGGTGCCACGGTGGAGGGGCTGTCACCACAGGCGCAGCAGGAGCTGGTTCACGCCTTCCGCACCTTCCACCGGGGCGCCTGACGCTACCGGCGCCCGCGGCGGGCGGCGAGGACGTCGCGACCGGCACGACGCCCTCCTGCTCCCCGGGCGGTCACGTCGTCATCGGTACTCGGGGTTCTCGAAGTCGAAGCGGCAGCCGGCGTCCCATTCCGACCGCTGGTTGCCGTGCGCCGGGATGCCGCCGGCGTCCTTGAGGAGCCGGGCGAGGTGGAGCAGGTTCCAGGTCATGAAGGTGGTGTTGCGGTTGGTGAAGTCGTTGTCCGGGCCGCCGGAGCCCGGGTCGAGGTAGGACGGGCCAGGCCCGGCCTCGCCGATCCAGCCGGCGTCGGCCTGCGGCGGGACCGTGTACCCGAGGTGCTGGAGGCTGTAGAGGATGTTCATCGCGCAGTGCTTCACGCCGTCCTCGTTGCCGGTGATCAGGCAGCCGCCGACCCGGCCGTAGTAGGCGTACTGGCCCCGCTCGTTGAGGATCGAGGAGTTCCCGTAGAGCCGTTCAATGATCCGCTTGGTGACGGAGCTGTTGTCGCCGAGCCAGATCGGACCGGCGATCACGAGGATATCGGCGGCCATCACGCGCTCCTGCAGCGCGGGCCACTGGTCGGTGGGCCAGCCGTGCTCGGTCATGTCGGGCCAGACGCCGGTGGCGATGTCGTGGTCGACCGCCCGCAGGTGATCGACCCGGACGCCCTGGGCGGCCATGATGTGGGCGCTGACGTCGATCAGTCCCTGGGTGTGGCTCGGCTCGGGGGAGCGCTTCAGGGTGCAGTTGATGAACAGTGCCCGCAGGTCGTCGTACCGGGTGTCGATCATGGGTGGCCTCCGTGTCGTGGTGGGGTGGTGATCAGGTGGGCGTTACTGCTGAGCGGTGAGCGCCATCGCAGTGGACTGCAGGTCAGGCGCGCCGCGCAGGATGGCGTTGGTGAGCGGCGCCCAGGACGCGATGACCACGGCGAGGGTCAGGGGAGCGGTCCACCCGGGCACCGGGGGACAGCTGGGCCAGCGCGCTCCAGCTCGCACGAGAGTTGCCTCATCCGGCAGAACGGTGGCCCCGTGGTCGCGCAACGTGGTTCTCCTCGGGATGTCAGGCCGGCGCGGCGGACGGCACGGACAGCAGGGATCCGCTCGCTGGGACGTCCCGGACCGGCGGCCGCGCGTTACACGCCACCCTGGGACGGCGCGGCCTGCGCCGCACGGGGAGGGTGGTCCGAGATCACGGCGGACCGGTTCCACCTGTCGTTGGGCCGTGTCGAGTCCCGCCGCGGGGGCCGCGTCCTGCGCGGGGTGGCGCGGCGTGCTGCTGGAGGCGCCTGCGCCTTCCACGTCGGCGAGAGTGGGCCGACGAGGAAGGCGGCAACAGTGCTCGGAGGGCCAGACGCTACTTGACCGCGATGACGTCGACCTGGCGGATGTCCGGCTCGCTCGCCAGCAGGTCGGGGCCGACCTTGCCGAGGGCCTTGGGGATCTGCCCGTTGAGGTGGGCCTGCCGGCCGTCCTCGTCGGCGAAGGTGTCGAAGATCCCGTACGTCGTCTCGCTCAACCGGAACGCGTACCAGGTGACGGTGCCGTGCTCCTGGACGGCCAGGGCCCTGCCCGCCTCCAGAAAGGCCCGCAGTTCCTCGCCCTTGCCCGGCTTGGCTTCGAGCAGCGCGAGAAGTCCTCGATCGATCGCCACGATGTCTCCTTCACCTCGTCGGGCGCGCAGCCGGCAGGCGCAAGGTGCACGCACTGTCGCCCGCGGTCCGTCGGCCCGGCCCCCGAGGTCGAACACCGACGCTACTCGCCGGGCGCCGACAAAGTCGACGTTCATCGATGCAATGCGGCACCGTGCATCTCGCGGTCCGGGGCGTCGGTCGTTGTGGTCCGGTTCCCGGGACAGCCCGGCCCGGTAGTTGGGCAGGGCGACAGCCGGGATGGCGTGGCGGGTGTGGCACGGCATGGTCGCGGACCCGGCTGCGGGCCTGCGCCGAAAGGTGAGCGCCGGCCGGCAGCCCCGGCGCGGCAGCGCACTCGCCGATGGCCGCGTGTCCCTGGCGGTCGGGGGCTACATGGAGTGGGCCTCGTAGACGCGCACGCTGTCGATGATCGGCATGGTGGCGACCAGCGCCTCCGCCTCGGACAGACTGTCGGCGTTGAGGATGCAGTACCCGACCAGGGGAGCGGGGGACTCGAGGGACAGGTCGGTACGGCCGGTCGGTGTCAGCTCGACGCCCCGTCCGAAGGGGCTGCCGGGGTCGACCAGCCGGGATCCGGCCGAGGCGAACCAGGCCCCCCAGGCGTTCTTGATCTCCTCGGTCGGTGGCGTGAAACCGTAGGTCAGCACGAGGAACTTCTTCATCGAGGGGCTCCTGTCGGTGGCGGGGGTGGATCGTCGGGTGTGGCGCTCTCGAGGTGGCGGGCGTAGTTCTCGTAGGTGGCGTCGTCGCTGCCCCAGTACGGGTGGAACTGGCA